>Ga0326597_10000430_pt1 | contig 75561 bp, 54 predicted proteins | sample RVTome_12_FD_203789 | JGI IMG/M metagenome (GOLD analysis project Ga0326597, IMG submission 203789) | Soil microbial communities from uranium-contaminated site in the Upper Colorado River Basin, Wyoming, United States - RVT100D185 | ecosystem: Environmental > Terrestrial > Soil > Contaminated >...
GTCATGCGCAAGTCCCGGGGCGCCCCGGCGGGCTTCGACGGCGTCGCCGAGCTGTGGTGGGAGACGGCTGCGGACATGGAGGCGGCCTTCGCCTCGCCGGAAGGCCGGGCGGCGAGCAAGGAATTGCTGGAGGACGAGAAGAACTTTATCGACATCGCCAACTCGCCCATCTGGGTGAGTGACGAGAAGCCCATCGTCTGAGCCTTACCCTGGCGCTAGGCCGGGACGTCCGGGCGGCGCGCCACCCTTCCCATCCCGCACACCCGCGAGGCCCATGGCCGGCACTATCCTGTACGCGGTGCAGGGCGCCACCGCCCGCATCACCCTCAACAGCCCGGGCAATCACAACACCCTCACCACGCCCATGATCCAGGCGCTGGACGCGGCCCTGCGGCAGGCCCAGGCCGATGCCGCCGTGCGCGTGATCGTGCTCACCGGCGAGGGGCGCAGCTTCTGCGCCGGGGCCGACCTGAAAGGGGGCGGGGGCCGCTCCTTCGGCGGCAGCGACGACGCGCCCGCGCCGTTCGTCACGTTGATGGAGACCCTGTGGGGCACGGACAAGCCCATCGTGGGCCGCATCCAGGGCAGCGCCTACGGAGGCGGAGTCACGCTTGCCGCGGCCTGCGACGTGGCCGTGGCGGTGGACGAGGCCAGCTTCACGCTGACCGAGGTGCGCTACGGCGTGGTGCCGGGGTACGTGTGCGTACTGGTGACCCACAAGCCGGCCCTGGCCCACATGATCCCCATGATCATCAGCTGTGAGACGGCGGATGCGGAAAAGGCGCTGCGGCTGAACCTGGTGCACCGCGTGGCGCCGGTGGCGGAACTGGATGCGGCCGTGGATGCCGTGGTGCGGCAATTCCTCACCTGCGGCCCCACCGCCGTGCAGGAGGCCAAGCGCCTGCTGCGGCGCCTGCCCGCCTTGGGCTACGGGGCGGGACTGCGCGAGGCCGCGGCCCTGGCATCCAAATTATTTTCGGGAGAGGAAGCCGCCGAGGGCATGGTGGCGTTTCAGTCAAAACGCCTGCCCGCCTGGGTGCCTGAGGACTGACGGCCGGCCGGCTTTCCGGATGAGCCGGCCGCGGCCGATCCGTCAGGACGAGCCGGCCACGACGAGCGGCCCATGGCGATACGGCTTTGCCGAAAGCCGGCCTACAGAAAGACCGTGCCGCCATCGACCATGAGCGTCTGGCCCGTGACAAATTTGCTCTGGTCGCTGGCCAGGTAGAGCATGGTGCCCACCTGATCCTCCACCTCCAGGGTCTTGCGCAGGCTCTGGTTGGCCAGGGTCACCTCGGCCAGCTGCTCCACGCGGCCCTTGACCGTCTCCTCCATGCCGGGGGTCATGGTCATCACCGGCGCGATGGCGTTGACACGGATCATGTCGCGGCCCAACTCCCGGGCCAGCGCCCGCGTGAGCCCGATCACCGCGCCCTTGGCCGCGCCGTAGTGCAGAAAGTAGGGCCGCCCGAACACGGAGGCCATGGAGCTGATGTTGATGATGCTCCCGCCGCCGGCTTCGCGGAGGAATGGCACCACCGCCTTGCAGCTGTTCCACATGCCCTTCACGTTGACGTCGAAGCAGAAGTCCCATTCCTCCTCGGAGATGGTGTCAAACTTGCCGGCGTTGAGATTGCCGAACGCCGCCGCATTGTTCACCAGCACGTCGATGCGCCCAAAGGCCTGCTTGGTCTCCTCGGCCACGCGCACCATGTCCTCCGGCTTGGTAATGTCCGCTGCCATGGCCAGCACCTTGCCGCCCACAGCCTTGACCAGCTTCACGGTCTCGTCACAGTCCCGCAGGTCCGTGACGGTCACCGCAAAACCGTCCTTGGCCAGCGTCACGGCATATCCCTGTCCGATGCCGCGCGCCGCGCCCGTCACAATTGCCACCTTGCCTTCACTGCTCATCTTGTCACCTTGCATGCGCGAAATTGAGCGGGGAGCCCCCAGGGGTCGCCCGCGATAGCCTGTCAACGCCACCAGCCTGCCAACGGCTGTGTCGTCCTAGCGATAGACGGTGCCGCCATCGACCATGATCGTCTGGCCCGTCACGAAGGAGCTCATGCTGCTGGCCAGGTACACGGCCGTGCCCACGATGTCCTCGGTGTCCAGGTTGCGCTGCAGGGTCTGGCCCTTGCGCACGATGTCGGCAAACTTGTCGAGTTGCTCACCCATGATCTCCCGTGTGCCGTCCGTCCAGACCATGCTCGGGGCGATGGCGTTGACGCGGATGTTGTCCCGGCCCAGCTCACGGGCCAGGGCGCGCGTGTAACCGATCACGCCGCCCTTGGACGTGGCGTAGTGCAGGGCATTGGGCATGCCGTAGACGGCGGCCAGGGAGCTGATGCTGATGATGCTGCCTCCGCCCACCTTGCGCATCTCGGGCACGGCGGCCTTGGCGCATTGCCACAGGCCCTTCACGTTGACCTTCATGCAGGCATCCCACTCCGCCTCTTCCAGGGTGTGGAAGCGCCCGTTCTTCAGATTTCCGTACATGGCGGCGTTGTTCATCAGCACGTCGATGCGCCCGAAGGCCTTGACGGCCGCATCGGCCATGGCCTTGGTGCTCGCGGCGCTGGTCACGTCTGTCTCGGTGGCCACGGCCTTGCCGCCCGCCGCTTCCACCGCCTTCACCGTCTCGCTGCAATCGCGCAGGTCGGACACGGCCACGGACATGCCGCACCTGGCGAAGCCCACGGCAAATGCCTGCCCGATGCCGCGCGCGGCGCCGGTGACCATGGCCACCTTTCCTTCCAAGCCCAAATCGTACATCGTACCGCTCCTTGAATGGGGACGCGGCCACAAGCGGGGCGCCCCAGGTTATCGTTCGCTGCTCCCTCTTTCCCCATCCGGCCCGCGCTGTCAATCCACGTCTCCCCGCCGTGCCCCACCGGCCCACCCGCCGAGGCAGGCGCAGGCCCCTGCTTCAGGCCTGGGGTGCCATCAGCGGCGGTGCCGCGCGCAGCCCCTCGGCCAGCACTTCGGCCAGCCGGTCCACCTGGGCCTGGGCCATTGGCGTGGAAATGGCGCCCAGGCCCATGGGGTTCATCATGATCCCGTGGTTGAGGAAATGGTGGGTCAGGTGCAGGCGCCGCGCCTGCAACTCCGGCGTGGGGTACAGGGCCCGGTAGTCGGCGGGGCCGTCGTCGAAGCGCAGCAGGAACAGGGAGCCCGCCCCGGCCACATGACCCGGCACGCCGGCCTCGCGGAATACGGCGCCCAGCGTCCGCCGCGCATAGTCGCCCAGGTCGTTCAGCCGGGCGAAGGCCTCGTCGCTCAGCAGTTCCATGGCCTTGCGCCCGGCCACGGCGGTCACCGGATTGCCGTTGTAGGTGCCCGCATGGGGCAGGCGCGCCTTGCCCCCGGCCGCGTCGAATACGGCCATCACGTCCGCCCGCCCCGCCACGGCGCCCACGGGAAAGCCCCCGCCGATGATCTTGCCCAGCGCCGTCAGATCCGGCGTGACGCCCAGCACACCCTGCATGCCCGCCGGGCCCACGCGGAAGGTGATCACCTCATCGAACACCAGCAGCGCCCCCGTGCGGCGGCAGTGGGCCTGGAGCACCTCCAGAAATTCCGCCGTGATGGGCTCCATGCCGCAGCGGCTGGGCATGGGGTCCACCACGATGCAGGCCAGCGCATCCTCCCCGGCCAGCGCCTCGGCGGCGCCCTGGGCATCGTTGTGGGGCAGCACGGCCACGTCGGCCAGCACCCCCGGGGGCGTGCCCCCGGCATAGGCCACCGGCGCCGGCAGGGGCTCCCCCCAGGTCTCCGGCGGTGGGTCCAGGCTCACCTCCAGATAGTCGTAGCTGCCGTGATACACGCCCTCGGCCTTGGCGATACGGTGCCGCCCAGTAAAGGCCCGCGCTGCCTTGACCGCATTCATCACCGCCTCCGTGCCGGAATTGGTGAAGCGCACGCGCTCGAAGCCCGGCACGCGGCCGCACAGCAGTTCGGCCAGGGCGATCTCCGCCTCGGTCGGATTGGCAAACGCGGATCCCCTCTGCACCTGCTCGATCACCGCCGCCACGATGTCGGGGTGCGCATGGCCGTGCACGAGGGACGTCGCATTGTTGAAGAAGTCGATGCGTGAGACACCGTCCGCGTCGGTCAGCGTGTATCCGCTGCCCGCGTGGGCATAGACCGGATAGGGCGACAGGGCCACCGTGGCCCGCGTGGTGCCGCCGGGCAGCACCTGCCGGGCCCGCTGATACAGGGCAGCGGAGCGGGAATTATCATCAGGGTACGTCGTTCCTGCTGAACTCATGGGAAGACTCCTGGGCATGGGGACAGAACCAACGGCCAGGCCGCGCCAATGGCCGGGCCGCACCATCGGCGGCGCCACGCTCGCCATCACCGCGCGCACCCTATCACAGCACCCGCCCCTCGCGCAGGGGGCGGTAGTTTGGTTTCTCCCGCCGATGCGGTATGCAGGGTTATTCGCGGCCGTACCGTGGGCAAGCGCCACGCTGCCGCCATCCAGCGCATCCGGGAGCCCCGCATGAAAGAGATTACCTACTGGGTCAATGGGGCGTTCGTCCCCGCCAGCCAGGCGCTGATTCCCATCAACCATCGCGGCTATCGCATGGGGGACAGCGTGTTCGACACCGAACGCACCTTCAACGGCAAGATCTTTCGGCTGGAGGCCCACCTGGAACGGCTGGAGAAGTCCCTCGCCTATACGCGCATCGATGCGGGCATGAGCATGGACGAGCTGGCCCGCGCCGCCCAGGAGACCATGGAGCGCAACCTGGCGCTGCTGGACGACTATGGGGATTTCTGGATCACGCAGACCGTGAGCCGGGGCACGGGGCCGGTGACCGATTCGGGGCCGGGCTTCGTGAGCATCCTCGTGGAGCCGCTGCCCTTCGCCCGCGTCGCGGACTGCTACGAGCACGGCATGCCCCTGGTCACCCCCATGGTACGCACCAGCGCGGCGGGCGGCATCGACCCCAAGGTCAAGAGCACCAGCCGCATGCACATGGTGCTCGCCGACCAGGAGGCCAAGTCGGCCGACCCCAAGGCCCTGGCCCTGCTGCTGGAGGAAACGGGCGATCTGGCCGAGGTGCTCTACGGCAATGTGTTCGTGGTGAAGAACGGGCGCATCTTCACCCCCGAATCACGGGCCATTCTGCAGGGGGTCACGCGGGCCACGACCATCGAGTTGGCCCAGCAGGAGGGATTGGAGATCAGCGAGACGCGGCTGCAACCTTACGATCTGCTCACCGCCGACGAGGCCTTCATCACCACCACCAGCTATTGCCTGCTGCCCGTGGCATCCCTCAACGGCCAGTCCATCGGCAGCGTACGGCCGGGACCCATCACCCGGCAATTGCTCGGTGCGTGGAACCGGCTGGCCGGGCTGGATATCGCCCAGCAGGCCCGGGACTATGCCACCCGCTCCCAGGGCGCCACGGCCGCCCAGCGCATGCCGCGCTAGGCAGCAACGGCGAGAACAGCTAGGGCGGGGGAACGTGTTCCCCCGCACCCCCTGTTTACATGAAAGTGCGTCCGCACTTCTTACGAGATGGCAGGCCGCCAGGCGCGCCTCCTCAAGATAGCGCGACTGCCGCGCAGCCGCGCATGCGCTGGGTCTGTGAAGGGGTGCCGGGGGCAATGCTCCCTGCCAGGGGTGTGGGGGCGGAGCCCCCATGGATACTGCGGTGTGTGCGCCGGGCCGCCGCCTACCCCTCGCGGCGTTCGGCGTTGGCTTCCTTCATCAGCAGCTCCAGCACCTCGTAGGGCTGTGCGCCCACCACCTTGTAGTTGCCGGCCACGAAGGTCGGCACACCGGTCACGCCGTACTGGGCCGAGCGCATCCAGTCCTGATCCACCTGGGGCTTGAAGGTGCGCTGCTCCAGCACCTCCCGCGCCTCCTCCACGGACAGCCCGGCCGACGCCACGATCTTCAGCAGCACCTCCGGATCGGACAGGTTCTCCAGATCCACGAAGAACGCCTGGAACAGGGCCATGTGCAGTACGTCGCCCCCTTCCTGGGTGTCGGCCCACTTGCCCAGTTCCTGGGCCAGGCGGCTGTTGTAGGTCATGGTGCGGTCGCTGTAGGGCAGGTTCTCCTGTGCCGCCACTGCCCTGAGCCGGGCCTGGGCCGCCGCCAGGTCGTAGCCGCGCCCGGCGAACATGTCCTCCAGGGACTGCCCTTCCGGGGGCGTCTCCGGGTGCAGGGGGAAGTGCACCCATTCCACCTCGACGTTGTAGTCGCGCTGCAATTGCTCAATACGCCCGGTACTGAGATAGCACCACGGTCAAACGTAGTCGGAGAAGATCTGAACCTTCAGGGGCTCGCTCATCTTGTTTCCCAGGTTATTGGTGATTCCGCGATTGCCGGGGGCACCGCCGCGACGCCGCGCGTACCGCCGTCAGGCGCCACAACCGACCGTTCGGTCCAGCCTACACCGGGGCGGGCGGATGTCCAATGCTCACGCGCACCACGGGACTCATTCACCCGGCAGGCCGAGCTGCCGCACGTTCGCGGCATCCCATGGCGGGGCGTCCGGCGCCGATGCGCGCGAGAGGGCCGGATGGTCGGCAAAGGGCCCCGTTGGTTCCCCCACATAGCGCCAGTGCCACGGCTCGTGGGCCACCCCTTGCGCGTTGCGCGGGGGGAAGGATTGCTCGAAGCCGAATTCAATCGCATGGGCCTCCAGCCAGCGGGTGGCGCGGGATGGGCCCAGCCCCGGCGCGCCGCCCAGGGCATCGCGATCGATGATGTCCACCGCCCGCCCGGTATGATGTTCCGAATAGCCCGGCGCCGCGACCAGCCACGCGGCCTGGGCCTCGCCCCCGTAGCGGAACACGGCCTGGACGAACAGTGACCGCTGGTACGCCACGTCCCGAAAGCCGGAGAGGGGCAGCAGGTGCACCCCGTCCGCCGCGGCGGCCGCCCGCATGCGGCGAAAGGCCAGTGCCGCGGTCTGATGCAGCCACACCCGGCGACGCTTTCCATCGGGCAACGCAAAGTCGGCGATCAGTGCCAGCTCTGCCGGGCTGGCCTCGGTTGCCGCATGATGGCCGAACCCCACGGGCCAGATGCCGCTGGAGTACCAGGGCGGCAGGCGGGGCGCGGCGACGTTGCCCGGCGCGCCGGCAAACGGATCGCCCGATGGCGCGGGCTCCGCCGCTGCCACGAGGGTCGCTGGAACCAGCGGCACGCTGTTGGCCCGACTCAGCATCAGTACGGCCACCAGGGCGACAGCCAGGGCACTCCAGCCGGCGATGCGGTAACGGTGGCACCACGCCGCGCCTGCCCAGCTGCGCTGCCAGTTCTGCTGCGCCATGCCCCTGCCCCTCCCTGCCTGCGATGCCGCCCGGGCCGTCCACCCGGGGACCCGATATTACCGCGCCTCGCCTGTCCGATCCAGGCGTGTCGTGCGGTTCACATCACATGCGGCAGAATCTCCTCGGCGATGCGCTGGAGGCTCTCCAGCTGTTCGGCGGCGCTGGTGCCGGGCACGGTGAAGATCATCTCCTCTACGCCCTCGGCGGCGTAGGCGCGCAGATCCTCCACGATCTGGCCGGACTCGCCCGACATGAGCCGGGTGCGCTTGTCGGTGAACTCCAGGAAGGTCTTGGGAATGATGCGAATCGTCCCCGGGTCGCGGCCCCGCTCCTGGTACAGAGCCTCCAGCCGCCGGCGCTTGGCGCGCAACTCCTCGGGGTTCAGGTTGGCCGGGGGCGTGAGGATCACCGGATGCCACACGTCGCCCAGGTCCGCCATGCGGCGCAGGGCGCGCCCCGTGTGCCCGGCCACCCAGATGGGGATGCCGCCCCGCTGCACGGGCTTGGGGGAGAATTCCAGATTCTCGTAGCGGTGAAAGCGCCCGCTGAAGCTGGGCACCTCCTCCGTCCACAGGTTCTTGCAGATGGCCACGTACTCATCGGTGCGGTCGCCCCGCTCGCGGAAGTGGCCGCCCAGCCCCATCGCCTCGAATTCGGCCTGCCACCAGCCCGTGCCCACGCCGAAGAAGGTGCGCCCGCCGGAGAGGCTGTCCAGGGTGGCGAGCTGCTTGGCGGTGACCAGGGGATGGCGGTAGGGCACCACGAGCACGCTGGTGCCGAAGCGCAGGCGCTTGGTGCAGCCGGCCACGTAGCCCATCAGGGCCAGGCAGTCATGCCAGTTGGCCCAGCCCGCGAAGCTGATGGTGCCGTCCACGCTGTAGGGGTACTTGTCGGGCATGTCGCGCACCAGCACGATGTGGTCACTGATGGTCATGGAGGTGTAGCCCAGCGCGTCCGCCCGCTGGGCCATGGCCGTCAGGTGCTGCGCCGTGGCCAGCGGGCCGCGGTTCATCAGGTTCAGTCCCAGGTTCATGCCCCATGCCCCTTCTGGCTTGCGCGGCGGACGCCCGCTCGGGTTCTCGCCGCCGGTGGATTCGTGTATGCATCCATGGAAGGCCGCGCGCCCCAGCGCAGTGCGCCGGGCTGCCACGGCTGCGGCCTCTATAGCACGGCACCTCGCACCAGCACAGCGACTTGCGCCGGGTCACGGTTCGGCCCGCCAGCCACCCGGATGTCAGCCCATGCCCGCCCCCCGTCCTGCCTCGCCCGTCAGCGCCCGGCTTGTCGATCGCAACTTCGTGCTGATCTTCCTCGGCGCGTTCTGCTTCAACATGGATTACACGCTGTACTTCCTGCTCCCGCATTACCTGGAGCTGCGGGGCACCAGCGAGGCGTTCTATGGTGCCGTGGCGGGCTCCTTCGGACTCAGCGCATTCGTGTTCATGCTGCTGCTTGGGCACCTGGGCGATGCCTGGCCGCGCAAGTGGCAGGTGCTGGTCTACCTGTTGCCCTTCCAGGCGGCCAATGTGCTGGCCGTACTGGCCTACCGGGCGGCGCCGGAATGGTACTTTGCCGTGCGCATCCTGCACGGATTCTCGGCGGGGCTGGCCATCCCGCTGCTGTATACATGGAGCGTGGAGCTGGGCGCGCCGCAGCGGCGCACGGAAATCCTGGCCTACATGGGCATGAATTTCCTCATCGCCTCCATCCTGGGGCCGTTCCTCGGCGAGGTGCTGCTGGCCTGGTTTCCGACGCCGCAGCCGGCGGACGCCTACCTGGCGCTGTTCGCGGTGAGCGTGGCGCTCAGCGTGGGAGGGCACGCCATGCTGCTGGCCGTGAGCGCCAGCCCCATGCGGCCCCACCGGGAATCCTGGCTGGCGCTGGTGGGCATGATCCGCCGCCCGGCCTCGCTGCTGTTGCTGGGGTTGGTCTTGATCTTCGGCGGCATCTACGGGGTCTTCTTCGCATTCGGCAAGAATTACGTGGCGGGGATGGACCTGGGTTTCGCCAGTGTGCTGTTCGCCGGCTATGCGGCGGGCTCCATCATCTCGCGCCTGGTGTTCCGGCCCATGCTGCTGCTTTTCGGGGAGCTGAACCTGATCCCCTTGGGCATGACCAGCTTCGCGTTGAGCTTCCTGCTGCTCAGCGTGGCCACGACCTATCCGCTGTTGGGAATGAGCGGGCTGCTGTGCGGACTCAGCCACACCATGCTGGCCCCGACGACCACTTCGCGGCTGTTGGCGCTGCAACGGCCGGCGGAATTGGGCCGGGCCACGGTGATCTGGTACGGCACCTGGGGCGGCGGCGCCGGGCTGTTTCCCTACCTGGGGGGATTTCTGTTGGAATCGGTCTCGTTCCCCACGCTGTACCAATGGATGGCCGTGGTGTGCCTGCTCTCCGTGGGGCTGCACTACCTGACCAATCTGGCCGCGCCGGGACAGATCGCGATGCTCCAGGAAACGGCCGTGTTGCAGGCAACGAAAGCACCGGCGGCGGCAGAAGGGGCGCCGGCAGAGCGGACATTCGACAGCGTGGCGCCCCGGCGGACGGTAACGCGGGTGGTGACCATCCGGCGGGCGTAAGACTGAAACGGCAGCCCGCAGACAGGGAGACCAACGAGCGCAGGAGAATCGGGCGGCTCGGATCCGGCGGGCTGCATGTCCCATCATGCAGGCGGAGCCTGCGCATGGGCGGGCCGGGCGGCACAACAACCCATGCCGTCCGCCGGCCCGTGTCATCCAGCGACGGGGCTGCCTCTACAGGTCAATGCGAACTGAAACATCAGTTGCGGGGGCACCCTCGGCACACGGGGCGCAAGCCTACTCCACGTAGGTGACGGCTTCCTCGCCCAGCACCTGCATCAGGGCCTGGCGATAGGCGCTGAGGGGGTGCTGGTCGTTGCCCTTGACCAGCTTGAGGGCGTAGCGGGCCACGTTGATTCCGTCGCGCACCGTGTAGCGTTCGTCGCCGCGGTGGGCCCGCTGGAGAAATTCCACCACGTAGGCCAGCACGTCCTCGTCGGCGAAGGGCAGGTTGTCGCGCAGGATGCGCGCCTCCTCCTCCCGCTCGGGAAAGTCCACCACGATCTGCGGCTGCAGCCGCGAATGGATGTATTCGGGAATGTCGAACGTGCTGGCATCCTCGTTCATCGTGGCGCAGAAGCGGAAGTCCGGGTGGGCCTTGATCTTGATCCCCGCCACGATGGATTCCACGTAGCGCCGCGCATCGAGCAGGGGCGCCAGGGAGGCCCAGCACTTCTCGCCCATGCGGTTGCCCTCGTCCAGGATGCACACCCCGCCGCGGATCATGGCGGTGAGCAGGCTGCTGGCCACGTACTTGATGCGCTGCTGATCCGTGATCACCGGCGTGATGATCAGGTCCTCCGGGCGCGTGTCCATGGTGGCCTGGAACAGGTATACCTCCTGCCCCAGGGCCCGCGCCGTGGCGTAGGCCAGGGAGGTCTTGCCCACGCCCGGCTTGCCCACCAGCCGCGGATTGAGCGGCAGGTCTGCCGGGTCGATCACCAACCACGCGGCGGTGAGCTGCTTGACCAGTTCCTCCTGGCCGACCCAGTGGGGCGTGAAATCGTCGGGATGGGCAAGCTGCAGTTCCACGCCGTCCAGGACGACGGTTTGGCGGGCGACATCGGGCTGTGGCATGGGGAAATTTCGTGGCGAATGTTCGGGCTTATCCCGCTGGGACGACAGGGCTGCCGCCGGGGACGCATCACCACGGTAGCCCGGCGGGCCGGGGCGGTCAACGCAGACCGGCCCGCCGGCGGCACCTGTCCATCGGGCCCGCCACCCTAGTGCGCCGGGGACACGCCGGATGACTGGTCATGTTCGAGGTCGCTGATGAAGGCCTGGAAGGCCTGCTGGTCCGGCCCCGGGAGGGGCTCGGAATCGGGAATCCTGGCCATCGCCGCCAGGTGCTCCGCCGTGCGGCCCCGTGCCATGGGGGAATGGCAGCTCGCAATCACGGCCGGGTCGAGCCGCCGGATGGCCTCCAGCTGGACGTCGAACTTGGCGCGGTCTACCAGCACCGACCAGGGATGGTTGGCATAATTGAAGATCCCGAAGCCCTGCGCGTAATCCGCCGGGGCGATGTCCCCCACATCCTGTGTTACCTCGGGAATGAAGGCGCCAAAGGAGTCCGCGCTGAACAACACCCGGCTCCGCGGATCAAAAATCGCCGTGGTGGCCGGTGAGTCAAACAGCGGCGGCCGCAGCAGTTGCAGCGTCCGGTCGCCGAGCGGCAAGCCCTCGCCCGGATTCTTGATCACGAACCGGTGCGGATCCAGGTGCAGCGCCGTCTCGAGACGGGCGAAGCCGATGTATTGGGTCACGATGGGCGCCTGCGGTGCCGCTTCCATGATCTTGGCCAGGGCCCCGGTGTGATCGCCATCGTCATGGGTCAGCATGATCCAGCGCAGGTCCCGCGGCTCCACGAGGGACCATAGCGCCGCGAGAAATTCCTCGCGCACCACCGGCATGCCGGTATCCACCAGCACCGGTTCACGCGCCAGGATCAGATGTGAGTTGACGACGATGTTGCCGAAGCCGGCTACGGGCAGATACGAGGGCAGCACCCAGGTGTCTTCGGCGGCCTTGTACGGCTCGAGGATTGGCATGGCGTCTCCTCAGCGGTCGGCGCGGCTCAACCATCCAGCGGACAGCCACAGGCATCGCTGTGCCGGTCACCGGTTCAGTGGCGATTCGTCCGGCCCCGGAAGCCTCTCCGGACGGGAGGTCAAACGATAACGAATTGATGCGGTGGAGTAAATCGGGGAAAGCGGACAGATGCCCCGCGGCTTGTTCTGGCTTGCAAGCAGCGCCCGGCGGGCCGGGGCGGTCAACCCAGACCGGCCCGCCGGCGGTGGGCCCGCATGGGGTCGCATGCGGGCCCGCTGGGGCTGACCGGCGGCACTCCAGGCCACCCGGCGTCACGGTCGGTCACCCCTATTCGATCCCGACCCGTACCCCCTTTTCTTGGTACGAACAGCGCCAACCTGGGTGGGTGACGCCCGTTACACCACTGGTATCGGCAGATCCCGGGAAAACTTGAGGGGTAATCCGCGGCCTTGGCCCTTACCTCACCATGTGGCGAGACAGCGGTCCCTTCTCCTACTTATACCAGCCATTGGCAGGTTCGAGGGGGACGGGGGGTGAGGCTGTTCCATGAAAAATTACCGCGCGCCATCCTCGTCCAGATAGCCCGGGTCGTTCATGTAGGACTCCGGGGGCATGGATGAGGCGGGGGGCAGGGGCGGGGGGGCCATGCCGGGGGAACGGGCCGCGCCTGCGCGGGCCGGCTCGACCGGGGCACCCTCCTTGGGGTAGCCGAAGCTGAACGCCGTGCCGGGCAGCAGGGCCTCCAGTTCTTCCATGATGTCGTCGGTGGGCGTGATGGCCACGCCCGTGTCGACGAGCACGTGATGGCCCCGCGCCGTGCGCACGGCCAATGCCACCTGGCACTGCCCGGGGGACTTGGCCAGGCTGCCGGTGAGCCGGCGCAGCACATCCTCGCCCGGTGATCCGTCGAGGGGGATGGTCAGCCCCCGCGCCTGCTCGGCCCGGTAGTCGCTGAGGGAGGTCACGCGCTCCGCGCGGACGCTGTTGCCCTCCTCCTGGAGGCGCACCTTGCCGTGGATCAGCAGGGGCTGATCCTGCTGCAACAGCTCGCGCGCCACGGCGTATTCCTTGGTGTACACCGCCACCTCCAGGGAGCCGCGCAGATCCTCCAGGCGCACGATGGCGAACTTTTCCGCGCTCTTGTTCATGCGCACGGTCACCTGGGCCGCCACCCCGGCGATGAGCACGGGGGCGCCATCAGCGAATTCCCCTTCGCGGATGGCATGGGACGAGGTGGTGAGCCCGCTCAGCTCCGAGGCGAAGCGGTCCAGCGGATGCCCCGAGATGTAGAACCCCAGGGCCTCCTTCTCCAGCGAGAGCTGCTGGCGGGGGGAGAAGGGCCGCACCTGGGGCAGCTCCACCACCACCTCCACCTTGGCCGACTCGGCGGCATCGAGCATGGAGAACAGGCTCTCCTGGCCCGCCACCTGGCTGTTCTGGTAGCCCAGGCCCAGGGCCACCAGGTTGTCCAGCCCGCCCAACAGGCGCGCCCGGTCGGGCTCCAGGGAGTCGAAGGCGCCGCACTTGATCAGCGCCTCCAGCACCCGGCGGTTGACCCGGTGCAGGTCCACGCTGGTGACGAAATTCTTGAGATCGGCAAAGCGGCCTCCGGTCTGCTGCTTGCGGGCCGCCAGGATCACTGCCACCGCGTTGCGCCCCACGTTCTTCACCGCATCCAGGCCGAAGCGCACGGCGCGCCCGTCGATGGTGAAGTCGTGGCCGCTGTGGTTGATGTCCGGCGGCAGCACCTGCACGCCCATCTCGCGGCAGTCCGCGATGAAGTTGACCACCTTGTCCGTGTTGTCCATGTCGCTGCTCAGCAGCGCGGCCATGAACTCCACGGGGTGGTGGGCCTTCAGATACGCCGTCTGGTAGGCGATCAGGCCATAGGCGGCGGAGTGGGACTTGTTGAAGCCGTACCCGGAGAACTTGTGAATCTGGGTGAACACCTCCTCCGCCTGCGCCTCGGAGATGCCGTTGGCCAGACAGCCCTGCACGAACGGGTCGCGCTGCTCGGCCATGGCCTCCTCCAGCTTCTTGCCCATGGCGCGGCGCAGCAGATCGGCCTGGCCCAGGGAATAGCCGGCCATCAGGCGCGCCGCCTCCATCACCTGCTCCTGGTAGGCCATCACGCCATAGGTCTCCCCCAGCACCGGTTGCAGGGCCGGATGGGGATAGAACACCTGCGCCTGTCCGTTCTTGCGGCGCACGTAGTCCTCGGTCATGCCCGAGTTCAGCGGCCCGGGGCGGTACAGGGCCAGCACGGCCACCACATCCCCGAAGGCGCTGGGGCGCAGCTCCATCAGCAGCCGGCGAATGCCGCCGGATTCCAGCTGGAACACGCCGGTGGTGTCGCCCCGGCTGAGCAGGTCGAAGGTGGCCTGGTCGTCCAGGGGAATGTTGTCCAGGTCCAGCCGCTCTCCGGGCGCCCGCCCCGCATCGATCAGGGAGAGGGCCTTTTCGATGATGGTCAGGTTGAGCAGACCCAGGAAGTCGAACTTCACCGCGCCCTGGTGCTCGGCCCACTTCATGGAGTACTGGGACTGTATGCCCATCTCCCCCGTGGTCGCCGTGCAGATGGGCAGCACGTCCACCACGTCCGTGTCCATGATGATCACGCCCGCCGCATGGGTGGAGAGATTGCTGTTGAGTCCCTCCAGGGCCCGGCCGAGCTGGATCAGCTTGCGCTCGTTCTCCGTTCCTTCCCGCTCCAGCCGGGCCAGTTCGGGCTCCATCTCGATGGCCCGCTCCAGGGTGATGTCCAGCAGGTTGGGGATCAGCTTGGCGATCTTGTCCGCCTCGCTGTAGGGAAAATCCAGCACACGGGCCACCCCGCGCACCGCGGCCTTGGCCTTGAGCGAGCCGAAGGTGGCAATCTGGCACACGCGGTTCTCCCCATACTTTTCGCGCACATGCTGGATCACGCGGTCACGCCCCTCGACATCGAAGTCCACGTCGAAGTCCGGCAGGCTCACCCGCTCCGGGTTGAGAAAGCGCTCGAACAGCAGCCCGTGGTACAGGGGATCCAGGTCCGTGATGCGCAGGGCATAGGCCACCAGGGAGCCGGCGCCGGAACCGCGCCCCGGCCCCACGCGCACATGGTTTTGCTTGGCCCAGTTGATGAACTCGGCCACGATGAGAAAATAGCCCGCGTAGCGCATCTGGGTAATCACGCCCAGCTCGAAATCCAGGCGCTCCCAGTAGGGCTTTTCCCACTGCTCGCGCCGGTCGGGCTCGATGCCGTAGCGCTCGGCGAGCTGGCCCAGGCGCCAGCGCAGGCCGTCGCGGGTCTCCTTGTCGAACCACGCTGCCTCGTCGTAGCCCTCCGGCGTCTCGTAGTTGGGCAGGTAGAACTTGCCTCCGTCCAGATGCACCTCGCACTGCTCCGCGATGCGCGCCGTGTTGCTCAGCGCCTCGGGCGGCAGTCCCCTCCAGCCGGCGGCCATCTCCTCGGCCGTCTTGAGGTACAGTCCCCGGTCCACGAAGGGTTCCACGTTGGCATCGGTGACTTTGCGCTGCCGCCCCATCAGTTGCAGGACGTACTGGGCGTAGCCCTCCTCCGGCTCCAGGTAGTGGCAGTCATTGGTGGCCACCAGGGGCAGCCCCTGGGCCTCGGCCAGGGCAATCAGGGCCGCGTTCCATGCCGCCTCCTGGGGCAGGCCGTGCTGCTGCAGCTCCACATAGAAGCGCCCGTCGAAGACCTGACCCAGCCACTGGGCCGCCTCGTGGGCCTGGGCGGGCACACCCTGCTCGATGGGTTGTTGCAGGATACCGCCGCGATAGGCGCTCAGTGCGATCAGTCCCTCGTGGTACTGCTCCAGCAGTTCCCGGTCGATGCGCGGCTTGCCGTAGTGCTTGCCCTCCGTGTAGCCCAGACTGGCCAGCTTGATCAGGTTGCGGTAGCCCGCGTCGTTCTGGCAGAGCAGCGTGAGATGGGTGGCGTTGGCGCCCGGGCGGTCGTAGTTGCGCTCGTGCCGGTTGCCCCGCGCCACGTAGGCGCCCATGCCGATGATGGGCCGCAGCCCGGCCTTGCGCAGGGTCGTGTAGAACTCCACCGCGCCGAACAGATTGCCGTGATCGGTGATCGCGCAGGCGTCCAGGCCCCGCTCCTTCAGCGCCGCCGGCAGCGCCGAGATGCGGATGGCGCCGTCGAGCAGCGAATACTGGGTGTGGACGTGCAGATGGGTGAACGAAGCGCTCATGCCGACATCCCTGGCTGAATGGTCCCCGGCGTCCTGCCGGCGGGCGAAGCATGGTTTGGCGATGCAGACGTCGGGGATGGGCACACCCCCTGCGCATCACCATGAAACCCCGCACCGGGAAAGACAAGTGCCCCCGCCCGGCAGGGACTTGCGCCGGCAGCGCGGCACATGGCGGTCCAATTGTGCCAATTTCCGCCTGAACTTGGTACGGTATCCGAGGGATCGTCGAACCAGGTAAGGGTTCGACCCGTGATTAAGGGGGGAAACACCGGGAAAGCCGCGGTGTGGCCTCGTTGCTCAGAGAGCCCAGGTGCCGGACGCTACTGACGCCATCGCCGGAAGCCGCACCGACAATGCCGATCTGCTGGCGCGGGTGGAATCCCTGGAGCGTGCCGCGGACGGGGCCGTCGCCTTCAGTGGCGAGGGCACCGTGCTGGCGGTCGGTGCCGGCGCCGAGCGCCTGTTCGCCCAGCCCCGCGGCGCATTGGTCGGCAGCGCGCTGGAGGCCCTGTACCATCCCGGGCTGCGCATTCAGGGCGCCACTGCCATTCTCTCCTACCTGCGCTCCGAAGGCCGCTGGTCCACCGAACTGCAAATCATCCCGCCCGATCAGCCACCCCGCATCTGCGAACTGGTCATCATTCCTGCCCCCGACGACGCCGCGGAAGGTGTGCTGCTGGGGGTCTTCCAGAACCTGACCAACCGGCGCGATTTTCAGTCGCGCCTGCTGGACACGGAGGAGCGGCTGCGGGCACTACTGGATGGTTCCATCCAGGGCGTGCTGATCTACCGGGGCGACGCCATTCTCCATGCCAACCGGGCCCTGACGGGCATGTTCGGCTATTCCCTGGCGGATCTGCTCAATCTGGAGAGCGTGGATTGGCTGCTGGCCGAGGAGGAGCGGCCGCGCCTGCGGGCCTATCGCAAGAGCCAGGGGCCCCAGCCCGACCGGCAAGGTCTGTTCGAGTTCAAGGGCATCCGGCGCGACGGCAGTCCCATCTGGCTGCGCGGGCTGGGCACCGGCATCACCTGGGACGGCGCGCCGGCCACACAGCTTGCGGTGGTGGACATTACCGCCGCGAAGCAGGCGGAAGCGGCCCTGCGCTATCACACGGCTGCCGCGGCGCACATGGCCGATGCGTTCACGGTCACGGACACCGACGGTCGGCTGACCACCTGGAGCGGCAGCGCCGCGACCCTGCTCGGCTACTGCGCCGACGAGATGCTGGGCCAGCCCTTCGCGGCGCTGCTCGACGGAAGCCAGCCGCCTGACCTGGCAGAGCAGATCGAGGCGGCGGTGGGCGGCGCGGGACAATGGCAGGGGCAGCTGGCCCTGACCGGCAGTGATGGCACACCGGTCTGGTTCGACTCCCGCTTCATCGCCATGCGCGACGACGGCGGGGCATGGCAGGGCACCGTGGGTGTGCACCGCGATATCACCGAGCGCCGGGCCATCGAGCACCGCATGCAGCTGCACACCCTGGGGCTGAACACCATCCACGAGGCCATTCTCTTCTACGACGACCAGTACCGCATCACCGAGCTCAGCCCCAGCGCGGAGGCGCTGCTCGGCTACACCACGGCGGAAGTGGCGGGCAAGGTGCCCGTGTTCGCCTTTCCCCCGGAATCCGCCGCTCAGGTCGTGGCGGAGGTGCAGGCCGCGCTCACCCGGGACGGCACCTGGAATGGCGACCTGGAGGTCGTCTGCAAGGACGGCACGCGCCGCATCTGCGATGCCTCCATGGTCGTGCTGGGGGGCGAGAGCGAGCCCGTGCGGGGCATGATCGGCGTGCTGCGCGATGTCACAGCCCAGCGCGAGGCGGGCCGGTCGCTCCAGGAAAGCGAGCGCCGTTTCCGCTCCGCCTTCGACGACGCGGCCATCGGCATGTGCCTGATGGGGCTCGACGGGACGCTGCAACGGGTCAACCAGACCCTGTGCGACATGCTGGGCTATGCCCCGGACGAGCTGGTGGGCATGAGCAACCTGGAACTGACCCACCCCGACGATCAGGCGACGGACATCACGCTCAGCCGCGAAGCGCTGCGGGGACTGCGCAACCGCACGCTCATCGAGAAGCGCCTGCGGCACAAGCTGGGGCATTGGGTGTGGGTGGAATACAACGGCTGCCTGGTGCGGGACGAACAGCAGCAGCCCGCCTACATGATGGCGCACATCCAGGACATCACCCAGCGCCGCGCCAACGAGTTGCGCCTGCAACGGGACGCCACGGTACTGAACCGCATCTCCGAGGCCATCATGATCACGGGCCCGGACGGCTGCATCACGGAATGGAGCCAGGGCGCCCAACGCATGCTGGGCTATGCCAGCGCCGAGGTGCTGGGCCAGTCCCCGCACTTCCTCTACGCCGGCGAAAACGCCGAGGCGCAGATCAACGAGATCCGGCGGGTCGTCTCCCAGCAGGGTCAGTGGGGCGGCGAGATCGAGATGCAGCGCAAGGATGGCCAGCCCATCGTGACCGAAGCCACGATCGTCGCCCTCTACGGAGATGACGGCAGCATCGTGGGCCGGGTGGGCGTGTGGAGCGACATCACCAGCCGCAAGCGCGAGGAGGAACGGCTGCGCCTGGAGTCCATCACCTTCGAGCGCATCAGCGACGGCCTGTTCGTCACCGACCCCCACTACCGCATCACCGAATGGACGCCCTCGGCCGAGAAGATGTTCGGCTATACCGCCGCCGAGATGGTCGGCAGGAGCCCCAAGCGCCTGCTGCCGCCAAACCTGGCCGAGGCGACCGCCGCGCAGATGGTGCGGGGGATCGACGAGGTGGGGGAATGGTGGGGCGAGATCAGCGTGATGCACAAGCATGGCACACCGCTCACCTGCGTGACGTCGCTCACCTCCGTCACCGATGCTGAGGGGCGCGTTAAGGCTCTGGTGGCCGTGAACAACGACCTCACCGAAGCCCGCAAGGGCGAGCAGGCCCTGCGCGACAGCGAGATGCGCTTCCGCACCGCCTTCGACCATGCGGCCGTGGGCATGGCCGTGGTCTCCACCGACGGGTTGATGTTCCAGGTGAACCGGGCCCTCAGCGACATGCTCGGCCAGAGCACGGAAAGTCTGCTGGAGATGGAATTCCTCGAGCTGATCTGGCCGGAGGACATGGACGCCGCCAATGCCGTGCTGAACCGGTTCCGATCCGGCGAGATTGAGACCTGTGAGGAGGAATTCCGCCTGGGTCATGCCAGCGGCCAGGCCATCTTCACGCAGATCAACGCCAGCCTGGTGCGCGATACGGTGGGCAATCCCTTCTATGCGCTGCTCCAGGTGCTGGACATCAGCGCCCGGGTGGAGGCCCAGCGGCAGCTCGAGGCCTACGCCGCGGAGTTGGAGCGCAGCAACCGGGACCTGGAAGATTTTGCGCATGTGGTTTCCCATGACCTGCAGGAGCCGCTGCGCCTGGTGCAGAACTTCGCCACGCGCCTGCTGGGCGAGCATGGGGCGGAACTCACGGCCGATGCCCACCGGGATCTGGACACCATGCTGGCCTCCACCGACCGCATGCGGCGGCTGATCAGCGGGCTGCTCTCCTACGCGCGGGTGACCACGCAGGCCGAACCATTCGAGGCGGTGGATCTGGAGCTGGTGATGCTCCAGGTCATGATGGACCTCAAGGCCCGCTGCGACGAGGTCGGGGGCAGCATCGACATGGATGGCCTGCCGACCATTCACGCCGACGCGGTGCAGATGCATCAGCTTCTGCAGAATCTGGTGAGCAACGGGCTCAAGTTTCACCGGCCCGATGTCCCGCCGGTCTTGCACGTGCGGGCGTCCATCGTGCCGGGCCCTGGTAGCGGCGAGCCCCAGTGCGTGCTGACCGTCGAGGACAACGGGGTGGGCTTCGAAGAGGCCTATCTGGACAAGGTATTCGGCATGTTCCAGCGCCTGCACAGCCAGCAGGAGTACGAAGGCACCGGCGTGGGCATGGCCACGTGCCGCAAGATCGTGGAGCGTCACGGCGGCACCATCACGGCCCGCAGCACCCTCGGCGAGGGCTCCACATTCATCGTGACGCTGCCCCTGGCCCAGCCCTCCCAGGTCGTGAACTAGGCCGGCCCCGCGTACAGCCCCAGTTCCGCCCGCAACGCCCCGCCCAGTTCCGGCTGGCGAAAAACGAACCCGCTCCCCAACAATTGCTGCGGCAGCACACGCTGGCCACTGAGCAGCGCCTCCTCGCCCATCTGGCCGAAGGCCAGCCGCACCACCGCGGCGGGCAGGGGCATCAACGCCGGCCGATGCAGCACCGTCCCCAGCACACGGGCGAATTCCCGCTGGCTCACCGGGTGCGGTGCGGTCACGTTTACCGGACCGAACAGGGAAGGCGTGAACAACATGTGGTGCAGCGCCCCCACCACATCGTCCAGGGTGACCCAACTCATCACCTGCCGGCCCGAGCCCACGGGCCCGCCCAGCCCCATGCGAAAGGGCGGCAACAGCCGCGCCAAGGCGCCGCCGCCGGCCCCCAGCACGACGCCCAGCCGGGGCTGTACGACGCGAATGTCGGCCGCCGCGGCGGGTACCGTGGCCGCCTCCCAGGCCTTGGCAACCTCCGCCAGAAAGCCGTCCCCCGCCAGGGAGGCTTCCGTCAGCGGCTCGTCGCCCTGCGCGCCGTAGAACCCAACGGCGGACATGCTCACGAAAACCGCCGGTTTGCGTTGCAGCCCAGCCAGGGTGCGCGCCAGCAGATCGGTGCCCTTGACGCGGCTGGCCATGATTTCCGCCTTGCGCTTGTCACGCCAGCGCTTGTCGGCAATGCCGGCCCCGGCGAGATGGATCACGGCGTCGACGCCCTCCAGGCGGGCGGCATCGATCTCCCCCGCCGCCGGGTTCCAGGCGATTTCCCCTTCGTGCCGTGCCGCGCGCCGGACCAGGGGCAGCACCGTGTGACCGCCGCTGGTGAGAAAGGCGCTGAGCGCCGTGCCCACGAAGCCGGAGGCGCCACTGATGGCGATGCGCAGCGGCCCCTGCCCCCGATAGGCGGCGTGGCGCGTCAGATCGGTCAACGTGCGCGCTTGGCGAAAGCGGAACAGGCGGGTCACCTCCCGCCGCATGTGCCGACCCCCGACCAGCCGGCCCAGCACCCCGAGCCGCAGGCGGTAGCGCACCTCGTCCTCCAGGCGGCAGCCCTCCCCTTCCGGGACGAAGCGATGGGTATGCACCCATTCCGCGAAGGGCCCGCGCTCCTGCACATCGCGGAACTGCCGGCCTCGCTGCACAGCCTCGATGCGGGCATTCCAGCGCATGCCGATGGGCCCCACCCGCAGCCGCAAGTGGTGTACCGAGCCGTCCACGAGGGGCATGGCATCGTCCAACACCTCCATGGTCTGCCAGCCGGGCACCAGCCGCTGGAAGGCGCCGGGCCGTTCGTGCCAGGCAAAAGCCTCCTCGGCGGAGACGGGCAGGGCTTGGGTTGCGGTGTAGGTCTCGGTCATTCGTGATAGTCCTGATGGCATGGAAACGCGACCGCCCAACGAGGTTCCAGTGTACCATGCCGACGGCATTCGGCACCCCGCCGGCGATCCGGGTGGGTCGCGCGCGGGGTCCGGTATGGACCAGCATGGCGCATCGGCGGCGGCCCTTGGGTCGGCCCTGTTCGACGCGCGGCGCCACTACCGTTACGCCCTCGCGCGCACCTGGCAGCCCGGTGATGCGCGCGTGGCCTTCATCATGCTCAATCCCAGCGGGGCCGACGCCTCCCGGGACGATCCCACCATTCGCCGCTGCATGGGCTTTGCCCGCGCCTGGGGCTTTGGCGGGGTGGACGTGGTGAACCTTTTCGCCGCGCGAACGCCCCATCCTGCCTTGCTGCGCCGCAGGCGCCGGCCGGTGGGGCCCGACAATGACCGCCATCTGCTCCGGGTCTGCCGCGCCGCCGGACTGGTCATTGCGGCCTGGGGGGTGCATGGGGCCTGGCAGGGGCGGGACCGGGCCGTGCTGTCCCTGCTGGCACGGGCCGGCCTGGCCCCGCGGTGCCTGGGGCTGACGCAGGACGGCCATCCGCGCCACCCCCTGTACCTGCCCCGTAGGACACAGCCGGAGCCTTTCCCCGCGTCAGGTGGCAATTGCGGCGAAATGGATTAAGGTTTCCATGGCCCGCCACACCCCTGCGCAATAGACCATCAGGCGGGACACGCCGCAGCAGCAACGGGGCGCTGCGGGCGCACCGCGCGAGAGATGGCGCCGCAGTCAGAGGAGTGAGACGGCAATGAACGAATTGGCGAACTGGAGCCTGGCAGAGGTGTCCCAGGCGTTGCAGGATGGGCGCATCTCCCCGGTGGAGGCCACCGAGGGCTATCTGGCGCGCATCGAGGCCCACGACCCGGCGCTGAACAGCTACCTCACCGTGCTGGCCGACGCCGCGCGGGAGGCCGCCGCGGAGAGCGCCGCGCGCCATGCGGCCGGCACCGCCCGTGGCCCGCTGGACGGCGTGCCCCTGGCCGTAAAGGATCTGCTGGACATGGCCGGTGTGCGCACCACCAACGGCATGGCGGTGCAGCGCGAGCACATGGCCCACCATGACGCCGCCGCCATCGAGCTGCTGCAAGGCGCCGGGGCCGTGATCCTGGGCAAGCTCAACATGCACGAGATGGCGTACGGCCCCACCAACGACAACCCCCACTACGGCAAGTGCCACAACCCCTGGAACACGGCCTACACGCCCGGCGGCTCCAGCGGCGGCTCCGGCGCGGCGGTGGCCGCGGGCCTGTGCGCCGGGGCGCTGGGTACGGACAACGGCGGCTCCATCCGCCTGCCGGCCAGCTTCTGCGGCATCGCCGGACTCAAGCCCACCTGGGGTCTGGTCAGCGTGCGCGGCATGCACCAGCTCTCCTGGAGCACCGTACACCTGGGCCCCATGACCCGCGGCGTGGACGGCCTGGCGCTGCTGATGCAGGTGCTGGCCCGGCATGATCCGGACTGTGCCGATTCGGTACCCGCGCCGCGCGAATTGGACTTCACCCTGCCGGCGCGCCCGGACATCAAGGGGCTGCGCGTGGGTGTGCTGGAGCATCTGTCCCACGAGCCCCCGGAGCCGGATGTGGCCCGCGCCTTCGACGAGGCCCTGGACGTGCTGCGCACGCTGGGGGCGACCATGCAGCCGGTGACGATCGAGGACGTGGAGTTGGCGCGCAACCACACCTTCGCCCTCATCGGCGGCGAGGGCGCGCACCTGGCCGGGCATCTGCTGGACGACCCCTCGACCGTGCTGGGAGACGAGGTGCGCGGCGGGCTGATCTTTGGGCGCAGCATGCCAGCCGAGCGCATGGCCCGCGCCGAGCGCTACCGGATGGAGATCACCCATCGCGTGAACCGGGCGTTCGCGGACGTGGACGTGATGGTGGCCCCCACGGCGCCCGTGGCGCCGTTCCGCTTCGGCGAGGCCTATCCCAAGAACCTGATCACCCACACGCCCCTGGCCGACCTGACCCGCATGCCCTCGCTCAGCGTACCCATGGGTTTCAGCGACGCGGGCCTGCCCCTGGGGCTGATGCTGATGACCCCCGCCTTCACCGACCCGGAAGTGCTGCGCATCGGCAAGGCCTTCGAGCAGGCGACGGACTGGCATCTGCGGCGGCCGGCGCTGTAGGCTGCCCCACGCCACACGGACAGACGGCAAGCTTAAGGACAGACTCGCATGGACACCCACGAACCCTATTTCACCGCAGAGCATCGCCTGTTTCGCGAGCAGCTCATGCGCTTCACCGAGCGCGAGGTCGCGCCCCTGGTGGAGCAAGCCGAGGAATCGGAGACCTTTCCGCGCAGCGTCGCGGAGCAGATGGGCGCGCTGGGCTACGTGGGCGTCTACGTGGACCCGGCCTACGGCGGCGGCGGGGGCGACGTGGTGATGAGCTGCATCGCGGCGGAGGAGATGAACCGCGTCTGCGCCGGCATCGCCGGTACGCTGGTCGTGTGCGCAATTTCCTGCAACGCCATCTACGACTTCGGCACCGAGGCGCAGAAGCAGCGCTGGCTCAAACCGGTCATGGAGGGCCACAAGATCGCCGGCATCGGCATGACCGAGCCCGACGTGGGCAGCGACTTCAAGGCCATCAAGACCCGCGCCCGCAAGGTGGACGGCGGCTGGGTCATCAACGGCACCAAGACATTCATCACCAACGGCCCCATCGCGGACTTCATCGTGGTCTGCTGCCGCACGGACGACTCCCAGAGCCACAAGGGCATCTCCCTGCTCGTGGTGGAAAAGGACACGCCGGGCTACACGGTCACCAAGAAGCTCAAGAAGCTGGGCCTGCACTCCTCGGAGACGGGCGAGCTGCTCTTCGAGGACTGCTTCGTGCCCGACGAACACCTGATCGGCGAGGAGGGCAAGGGCTTCTACCACGTGATGAAGAACCTCTCCATGGAGCGCCTGTGGAGCGGCGCGGGCAGCCTGGGGATCGCCGTGGCCGCCCTCGACGCGGCCCTGCGCTATGCCAAGGAGCGGGTGCAGTTCGGCCAGCCCATCGGCAAGTTCCAGATGGTGCGCAAGCTGCTGGTGGACATGCAGACCAAGGTCGATGCCGCCCGGCATCTGGTCTATACCGCGGCCCTGCGCATCGATCGGGGCGAGGACCCCGTGATGCAGGTCTCCCAGGCCAAAATGTACGCCAGCGAGATCGCCAAGGAAGTGGCCACCGACGCCCTGCAGATCTTCGGCGGCAACGGCTTCATGATGGAATTCCCCGTGCAGCGCTACTTGCGCGATGCCCAGGTGGGCACCATTTACGCGGGCACCAACCAGATCATGACCGAGATCATCGCCGACCGCATGGGGCTGTAGGCGCTGCCTCGGGCGACAAACCACATATTTTCTCTGGAGCGTCCCATGGCCCGCCTGCTGATCAATATCGACGTGGAAGACCTGGATGCCGCCGCGCAATTCTATTGCACTGCCTTGGAACTGCGTGTGGGGCGACGCTTCGGGTCGCGCGCCCTGGAGCTGCTTGGCGGTGAAGCCCCCCTGTATCTGCTGGCCAGACCGGCCGGTTCCCAGCCTATTCCCATGGCGCATACCGAACGCACCTACCAGCCCCACTGGACCCCCGTGCACCTGGACTTCGCGGTCACCGAGCTGGAGGCGGCACTGGCCCGAGCCCAGGCCGCCGGCGCCACGCTGGAGCATGACATCAGCGAACAGGCCTATGGCCGCATCGCGGTGCTGCGCGATCCCTTTGGTCATGGCTTCTGCCTGCTGGAATTCTCCGCGCGCGGCTACGACGCCATCACGACGGGATAGCTGCCCGGCAACGCTGGGCAATTGGACGGGATTGCGGAAGAAATCTGGCCGCCGCCATGTCCCCCTCCACATGGTGGAGTGCATGGGAGGCCGGCCCCGTCGGGCGGGAGAGGGAGGCCGCTGCGCTGCCCCCGTCTGGCCAAGTGCCCCTGGGGTGGGATATGGTGTTGCCCGCGAAGGACTCGTGGGTCGCGGGCACGCGGGTGAGCCCCATGGCCCGCGCGCGACCCCGGAAAAAATTCCCATCAGCCACCATCACCAAGAAACCAGGACTGACGCAGCATGGCCGACAACAGCCCGATTCTGCTGGAGCGCAAAGGCGCCGTGCAGTGGATCACCATCAACCGCGAGGAGCGGCGCAACGCGATCAACGAGTCGGTCATCGCCGGCATCAGCGAGGGGGTGCGCGGCGCCATGGCGGACCGCGATGTGCGCGCCATCGTGCTCACCGGCGCCGGCAACAAGGCCTTCTGTGCCGGGGCCGATCTGAACCCCAGCGCCACGGGCAAGGCCTTCGAATACGACTACTCCAATCCGCATCACTACGTGGTGGACCTGTTCCGGCTGGTGGAGACCTGCGACGTGCCCATCGTGGCGCGGGTCAACGGTCATGTGCGGGCCGGGGGCATGGGCCTGCTGTGCATGTGCGACATGGCGGTGGCCGCCGACAATGCCACCTTCGGCACGCCCGAGGCGGGCATCGGCATTTTTCCCATGATGATCCTGCCGTACATGAATCAGGTCATGCCCAAGCGCAAGCTGCTGGAGATGTGCATCACGGCCGAGGGCTTCTCCGCCCACGAGGCGCTGGAGATGGACCTGCTGAACTATGTGGTGCCCGCCGCCGAGCTGGACGCGAAGGTGGAATGGCTGCTGGCGCGCATCGTGAAGAATTCGCCCACGGCGGTGCGCCTGGGCAAGCATGCGTTCCATGCCATACAGAGCATGGACATTCCGCAGGGTCTGGCCTTTGCCGAATCCTTTATCCGCAACATGACGTCCACCCAGGACGCCCAGGAAGGCTTTGCCGCCTTTGCCGAGAAGCGTCCGCCCAAATGGACCGGAAAGTGAGCGATGAGTGCATCAGCATCCCATGACAAGATCGTGCGCATCGGGGGCGCATCGGGCTTCTGGGGGGACAGCGAGCAGTTCGCTGTGCAACTCGCCAACTCGGGGCAGGTGGACTACCTGATCTTCGACTACCTGGCCGAGATCACCATGTCCCTGCTGGCCCGCGTGATGGCCCGCAAGCCGGAGCTGGGCTACGTGCCCGACCTGGTGGATCCGGTGATGAAGACCATTCTGCGCACCGTAGCCGACCGGGGCATCCGCATCATTGCCAATGCGGGGGGCATCAACCCCGCCGGCTGCCGCGATGCGCTGCTGAAGCTGGCTGCCGAGCAGGGCATAGACATCAAGGTTGCCGCGGTGCTGGGGGACAACCTGGCCGGGCGGGCCGACGAGTTCCGCGCCAAGGGCATCGGCGAGATGGAGACCGGCGCGCCCCTGCCCGAGCAGCTGATGAGCATGAACGCCTACCTGGGCGCCCGGCCCATCGCCCAGGCCCTGGATGCCGGGGCGCAGATCGTCGTCACGGGCCGCTGCGCCGACAGCGCGCTGGCCCTGGGCGCCCTGGTGCACGAGTTCGGCTGGCGCGACGACGACTACGACCTGCTGGCCGCAGGCAGCCTGTGCGGACACCTGGTGGAATGCAACGCCCAGGTCACCGGCGGGGGCTTCACGGACTGGGAACTGGTGGAAGGCTTCGACAACATGGGCAGCCCCATCGCCGAGTGCAAGGCCGACGGCAGCTTCATCATCACCAAGACCGACGGCACCGGCGGGCTGGTCGTACCCGCGGCCGTGTGCGAGCAGATGCTCTACGAGATCGGCGACCCGCGCGCCTATCTGCTGCCCGACGTGGCGGCGGACTTCACCGGCGTGACCATGGAGCAGGTGGGGCCCCATCGCGTGCTGGTGCAGGGGGCGAAGGGCCGTCCGCCCACGGACACGTACAAGGTGAGCTGCACCTATCAGGACGGCTGGCGCGCCATGACCGTGTTCACCCAGGCCGGGGGCAAGGCCGGCAAGAAGGGCCGCGTGATGGCCGAGGCCATCCTGGCGCGCTGCCGCCGCATCCTGGCGGAGCGGGGCCTGCCGGACTTCAGCGAGACCAGCGTGGAAATCCTGGGCGCCGAGGACACGTACGCCGAGGAATTTCGCCAGGCGTTCATCCCCCGCGAGGTGCAGATCAAGATCGGTGTGAAGCATCCCCAGAAGGAGGCGCTGGAAACCTTCGCCCGGGAAATCTTTCCCTCGGCCCTCTCCATGCCGCCCGGCATGACGGGCATCACCGCCGGGCGGCCCGCGCCGCAGCCGGTGGTGCGCCTGTTCTCCTGCCTCATCAACAAGGCCGACGTGCCGGTGCACATCGAAATGGATGGCACACGCAGCGAGGTGCCCGTGCCGGCGGGCGGCGGGTTCGACCCGGCCACCCTGGGCCGGCCCCTGCGCACGGGCGGCGACATCCCCGACGGGCCGCGCACCCGCGTGCCCCTGGTGGCCCTGGCCTACGGGCGCAGCGGGGACAAGGGCGACCATGCCAACATCGGCCTCATCGCGCGGCGGCCCGAGTACGTGCCCTATCTGCGCGAGGTGGTCACCGAGGCGCTGGTGGCGCGCTACTTCGCTCATGTGCTTAAGGGGAAGGTCGAACGCTGGGAGCTGCCGGGCACCAACGCCTTCAACTTCCTGCTGCACAATGCCCTGGGCGGCGGCGGCGTGGCCTCCCTGCGCATCGACCCGCAGGCCAAGACCTGGGCCCAGATGCTGCTCGACCTGCCCGTGGAAGTGCCCGAGGCCTGGGTCAAGCAGCATGACCTGCCCCCGGCGGCCAGCGCATGAGGGCGGACCAGTAATTCCGGAGACGGCAGCGGCATCGCCGTCGCCGCGGAGGCGACTCCTGGCGGCGGCACGGGCCTGCCGGGAGCAGACAGCTTTCCGGCTGACACCAACACCTTCTCGGCTTCGACCATGGCAGACGTGACCAAAGTCCTCATCGCCAATCGCGGCGAAATCGCCGTGCGCATCGTACGCACCCTGCGCACCATGGGCATCCCCAGCGTGGTCGTGTATCACGCCGCCGATGCCGGTACGCTGGCCGTGCGCGAGGCCGACGCGGCCTACGAGATTCACCACGGCGTGCCGGTGAGCGCGTATCTGGACGTGCCGCAGCTCATCGAGGCCTGCCGCGCCACCGGGGCCGACGCGGTGCATCCGGGCTACGGCTTCCTGGCCGAGAACGCGGGCTTCGCGCGGGCGGTGCAGGACGCGGGGCTGACCTTTATCGGCCCCAACCCGGACGTGATCGACCTGATGGGCGACAAGCTGCGGGCGCGGGAGTTGGTGGTGGAGCATGGCTTCCCGGTGGCGCCCTCGGCCACGGATGACGGCGACCCCCAGGCCTTTCTGGAGGCTGCCCGGCAGGTGGGCGTGCCCGCCCTGGTCAAGGCCGCCGCGGGCGGCGGGGGCAAGGGCATGCGCATCGTCGCCGACGCCAGGGAACTGGAATCGCAGATTGCCGCGGCCCGCGGCGAGGCGGAGCGCAGCTTCGGCGACCCCCGCGTCTACGTGGAGCGCTACATCGAGCGGCCCCGGCACGTGGAGGTGCAGGTGCTCTCCGACAGCCACGGCAACCATCTGCACCTGTGGGAGCGGGAATGCTCCGTGCAGCGGCGCTTCCAGAAGCTGATCGAGGAAACCCCCTCCCCCGCCCTGAACGCGGAGCAGCGCAAACACCTCTGCGAAACGGCGGTGGGTATCGCCAAGGCGGTGGGCTACACCAACGCCGGCACGGTGGAATTCATCCTGGCGCCCGACGGCGCCTTCTACTTTCTGGAAATGAACACCCGGCTTCAGGTGGAGCATCCGGTGACGGAACTGGTCACCGGCCTGGACCTGGTGGAGCAGCAGATTCGCGTGGCCCGCGGCGAGGCGCTCAGCATGACCCAGGCGGACATCGCCCAGCAGGGCCATGCCATCGAATGCCGCATCTGCTCGGAGGACGCCGCGCACAACTTCGCCCCCACCACGGGCGAGATCGCCATGCTGCGGGCTCCGGAAGGCCCCGGCGTGCGCTTCGACAGCGGGCTCAGCCTGGGCCAGGCGGTGACCACGGCCTTCGACCCCATGCTGGCCAAGGTGATCGTGCACGGCGCAACCCGGGAGCAGGCCATCGCCCGCGCGCGGGGCGCCCTGCGCGGCATGGTGCTGCTGGGCGTGGAGACCAATGCGGCCTTCCTGGAGCGGGTGCTGGCCCATCCGGCATTCGGCGACGGCCAGTTGCACACCCACTTCGTGGAGCAGCACGAGGAGGCGCTCAAGCTGCCCGCGCCCGACGGCGACCTGTTGCAGGTGCTCGTCTCCACGGCCGCATTGGCCCATCAGGAGCGCGTGCCCACCGTGCCCGAACCCTACGCCTCCATCGGCGGCTGGAGAAACTGAGATGAAGCAGATTTTCGAGATTCTGGACGTGCAGCACGAGGCGGCGGTGCTGCGCGGCGGCGACGGCGTGCGCATCGCCCTGGGCGAGGGCGAGCCCCTGCCGGCCCGCCTGCGCGGCCTGACCGACGGGGAGTATCTGTTGGAGGTGAATGGCGCGGCCCACCGCGTGTGGGTGGCGGTGCGGGGCGACATGACCTATGTACACGCGGCCGGGGCCAACTGGAGCATTCGCCGCATCGACCCCCTGGACAGCGCCGCGGGTGCCGGCCACGGCGCGGGGGAGGACAGCATCCAGGCACCCATGCCCGGCACCGTGATGCGCGTGGAGGTCAAGGTGGGCGATGCCGTGCACCGCGGGCAGACCATGGTGGTCATCGAGTCCATGAAGATGGAGACCTCCATCAATGCCTGGCGCGACGGTGTGGTGGCGGAGGTGCATTATCCCCTCGGCGCCACCTTCGAACGCAAGGCGCCCCTGGTCACGCTGGAACCCGAGGCGGCCGAGTAGAGCCTTCCGCAGAACCCCCCGGAGCCACATGCGTCGCATCGAGTCCAACATCGACACCGCCTCGGACACCTTCCGGGAGAACCGCGCCCACAACCTGGAGCGGCTCGCCGAGTTTCACCGGCGCCAGGACGCGGCGCGCTTCGAGCGCCCGGAGCGGGACATGCAGCGGCTCGCGCGGCAGAACAAGCAGTTCGTGCGCGACCGCATCGACCAGTTGCTGGATCCGGGCACGCCCTTTCTGGAGCTGTCCACCCTGGCCGCCAACATGGCCTACGAGGGCGAGGTGCCGGGGGCCTGCATCGTCACGGGCATCGGCGTCGTCTCCGGCCGCGAGGTGGCCATTCACGCGGACGACAGCTCGGTGAAGGGCGGGGCGTGGTATCCGCTCTCTGTGAAGAAGATGATCCGCCTGCTGGACATCGCCATCGAGAACCGGCTGCCCGTGGTGCACCTGTGCGACAGCGCCGGCGCCTTTCTGCCGCTCCAGCACGAGCTGTTCGCCGACAAGTACGTGGGCGGGCGCACCTTCCGCAACCAGTGCACCCTGAGCAAGCTGAACGTGCCCCAGGTGGCCGTGGTGCTGGGCCACTGCACGGCGGGCGGAGCCTACGTGCCGGCGCTGAGCGACTATGCGGTCATCGTGCGCGGGACGGGCGGCATCTTCCTGGGCGGCCCGCCCCTGGTCAAGGCCGCCACGGGGGAGATCGTCACCGCCGATGAGCTGGGCGGGGCCGACATGCACACCCAGATCAGCGGCACGGCGGACTACCCCGCTTCCACCGAGCAGGAGGCCATCGCCATCGCCCGGGAGATCGTGGCCCAGTTCCCCCGCCCCGAAAAGACCAGGATCGAATGGCAGCCGCCCGAGGAACCCTTCTACGATCCCCAGGAGCTCTACGGCATCATTCCCCGGGACATCAAGGTGCAGTTCGACATGCGGGAGATCATCGCGCGCCTGGTGGACGGCAGCCGCTTCCATGAATACCAGCCCGCCTACGGCACCACGCTCATCTGCGGTTTTGCCAATCTGTGGGGCTACAAGATCGGCATCCTGGCCAACAACGGGGTGCTGTTCAACGACTCCTCGTTGAAGGGCGCGCATTTCATGGAGCTGTGCAACCAGAACCGGGTGCCGATGGTCTTCTTGCAGAACATCACCGGCTACATGGTGGGCAAGGAATACGAGGCCCGCGGCATCACCAAGGACGGCGCCAAGATGATCATGGCCCAGGTGGGCTCGGTGGTGCCCAAGTTCACCGTCATCGTCAACGGCTCCTTCGGCGCCGGCAACTACGGCATGTGCGGGCGGGCCTTCGATGCCCGGTTCCTGTTCATGTGGCCCCAGGGCCAGATTTCCGTGATGGGCGGGGAGCAGGCGGCCGGCGTGCTGACCGACATCAAGGTGGCCCAGCTCAAGCGCCAGGGCCAGGAACTCAGCGCCGACGACATCGAGGCCATCCGCGAGCCGATCCTGGCCGACTACCTGCGCACGGGCAGTGCCTACTATTCCACCAGCGAACTGTGGGACGACGGCCTGCTGGACCCGATCGACACGCGCAACGCCCTGGGCATCGCCCTCTCCTGCGCCCTTAACACGCCCATCGAACAACCCCGCTACGGCATCTTCCGCCTGTAGCAAGCCACATTCTGGAGCCTATGCGCCGCATCGAGTCCAACATCGACACTACCTCGGACACCTTCCGGGAGAACCGCGCCCATAACCTGGAGCTGATCGCCGAGTTTCACCGGCGCCAGGACGCGGCGCGCTTTGAGCGCCCGGAGCGGGACAGGGAGCGGCTGGCCCGGCAGAACAAGCTATTCGCGCGGGAGCGGCTGGACCTGCTGCTGGATCCGGGTACGCCCTTCCTGGAGTTCTCCACGCTGGGGGCGAACATGGAGTACGACGGCGAGGTGCCCGGCGCAGGGCAGCTCACCGGCATCGGCATCGTCTCAGGGCGGGAGGTGATTATTCGCGCCGACGACGGCTCGGTGAAGGGTGGGGCCTGGTATCCCCACTCCGTGAAGAAGATCGTGCGCACCCTGGACATCGCCATCGAGAACCGGCTGCCCGTGGTGCACCTGTGTGACAGCGCCGGGGGCTTTCTGCCCCTGCAACAGAACCTGTTCGCGGACAAGTACCTGGCCGGGCGCATCTTCCGCAACCAGTGCACCCTGAGCAAGCTGAACGTGCCCCAGGTCTCCGTGGTGCTGGGCCACTGCACCGCGGGCGGGGCGTACATTCCCGCATTGAGCGACTATTCGGTCATCGTACGCGGTACCGGGGCGATCTTTCTTGGCGGCCCGCCCCTGGTCAAGGCCGCCACCGGGGAGATCGTCACCGCGGATGAACTGGGTGGGGCCGACATGCACACCCAGATCAGCGGCACGGCCGACTACCCCGCTTCCACCGAGCAGGAGGCCATCGCCATCGCGCGGGAGATCGTGGCCCAGTTCCCCCGCCCCGAAAAGACCAGGATCGAATGGCAGCCGCCCGAGGAGCCCTTCTACGATCCCCAGGAGCTCTACGGCATCATCCCCCGGGACATCAAGGTGCAGTTCGACATGCGGGAGATCATCGCGCGCCTGGTGGACGGGAGTCGCTTCCACGAATACCAGCCCGCCTATGGGACGACGCTCATCTGCGGCTTCGCCAACCTGTGGGGCTACAAGATCGGCATCCTGGCCAACAACGGGGTGCTGTTCAACGACTCCTCGTTGAAGGGCGCGCACTTCATGGAGTTGTGCAACCAGAACCGGGTGCCGATGCTTTTTCTGCAGAACATCACGGGCTACATGGTGGGCAAGGAATACGAGGCCCGCGGCATCACCAAGGACGGCGCCAAGATGATCATGGCCCAGGTGGGCTCGGTGGTGCCCAAGTTCACCGTCATCGTCAACGGCTCCTTCGGTGCCGGCAACTACGGCATGTGCGGGCGGGCCTTCGATGCGCGGCTGCTCTTCATGTGGCCCCAGGGCCAGATTTCCGTGATGGGCGGGGAGCAGGCCGCCGGTGTGCTGACCGACATCAAGGTGACCCAGCTCAAGCGCCAGGGCCAGGAACTCAGTGCCGACGACATCGAGGCCATCCGCGAGCCGATCCTGGCCGACTACCTGCGCACGGGCAGTGCCTACTATTCCACCAGCGAACTGTGGGACGACGGCCTGCTGGACCCGGTCGACACGCGCAACGCCCTGGGCATCGCCCTCTCCTGCGCCCTTAACACGCCCATCGAACAACCCCGCTACGGCATCTTCCGCCTGTAGCGGGCGGGCCGCTGACGCCTGTGCATCGCACATCCGGCGGCCATGCGGCGGGCCGGCCCACGAGGCCGGGCTTGGCTGTGTAAGTTGGTCACTGACCACCGCCGTGCAGACAGCGCAAGATGAAGGTTCGACATGGACGCGCCTCCCATGGCGCGGGAAGGACCACACCCGGAGCAGCAGCCATGCACACCGAACTGCGCGAGGAGCCGCGACGCCGATGTTGACGCTTGCGCTGGGCCTGTCGGTGATCATGGGCCTGACCATGGGTCTGCTGGGTGGCGGCGGCACGATTCTCACCGTACCCATTCTGCTCTATGTGCTGGGGCTGCCCCCCAAGGAGGCCATCGCCACGTCCCTGGTGGTGGTCATCGCCACGGGCTCCATGAGCCTTGCCCTGCACGCTCGCGCCAGGAACGTGCAATGGGCCACGGGTTTCATGTTCGGCCCGCTGGCCATGATCGGCGCCTTCGCCGGCGGCTACACTGCCCAGTACATTCCGGGCAATATCCTGCTGATCATCTTCACCGGTCTGATGATCACCACCGCCACGGCCATGCTTTACCGGGGCCGCCGGCGGGAGAAGCCGCGCCCGCCCCGCTCGCCCTTGGTGCGCCGCGGACTGATCGTGATCGAAGGCGTCTCGGTGGGTCTTGCCACCGGTCTGGTGGGCGCCGGCGGCGGCTTCCTGATCGTCCCCGTGCTGACCCTGCTCGCCGGGTTGAGCATGCGCCATGCGGTGGGCACGGCCCTGGTGGTGATTGTCATGCAGTCCTCGGCCAGCCTGGTGGGCTATGTGAGCCACGTGCCCATCGACTTCTCCCTGGCCGCCATGGTGGCCGGCATGGCCATCCTGGGCAGCCTGTTGGGCACCAACTTGGCCAACCGCATCAACCAGCAGACCCTGCGGCGCATCTTCGCCTGGTTCGTGTTGGTCATGGCCGTGTTCATCCTGTCGCGGCAACTCTCGCCTGACGTAATTCATGCCGTGATCGACTATCCCTGGCGGTTGGCCCTGCTCGCCGGCGTGGCGGTGGCCATTATCATCGTCACCGTCACCTATGCCTTCGCCAGCCGGCGCAGCGAGGAACCCCGGGTCACGCCCGAGCCCTGACCGATTCCCCGTACCGGTATGCCGGCGGTGCCCTCAACCGCCAGCCGGGCGGCGCCCTGTGTCCTTGCGCGCCAGTCCGCTCCAGTATCGCAATTTTGAGCATTGCCGCCGGTTGCCGTATGATGGCGACGGCTGCGGACTGCCGGGGAGATCGCAACCCGGCGCGCCCCCTCGCGCAACCCGCGCGAGGGCAGGCCGCGGTGCAAACAGGGAGGGCAAGACCCCATGTGGATATACGTGCTGGCCGGCTTCGGCCTGTTTCTGGCGGCGGTGGTGCTGCATGACGTCGTCCAGCGCAAGCATGCCATTCTGCGCAACTTCCCCATCGTCGGGCATTTCCGCTACTGGCTGGAGGCGGTCGGCCCGGAGTTGCGCCAGTACATCGTGACCGACAATGACGAGGAGCGCCCGTTCAGCCGCGACCAGCGCCGCTGGATCTATGCCTCCTCCAAGCGCGCCAACAACTACTTCGGTTTCGGCACGGACAACCATCTGGACGACGGGCGGGATTACATCATCATCAAGCAGTCCGGCCTGCCCCTCAGGACGCCCCATCCGGGGGAGGACGGCTACGACGAGATGCATCCCCTGCCCGCCGCCAAGGTGCTCGGGGGCTACCGCGGGCGGGCCAAGGCGTTTCGTCCCGCGTCGGTGGTCAACATCTCGGCCATGAGTTTCGGTTCGCTGAGTACCAATGCCATCGCCGCCATCAACGCGGGCGTCAAGATCGCCGGGTGCATGCACAACACGGGCGAGGGCTCCATCAGCCCCTACCATCAGCGCGGCGGCGACCTGATCTGGCAGATCGGCACGGGCTATTTCGGGGCGCGGGAGCTGGACGGCACCTTCAGCCTGCCGCGGGTCAAGGAGCAGATTGCCGCCAATCCCGTGCGCGCGCTGGAGCTCAAGCTCTCCCAGGGCGCCAAGCCCGGCATGGGGGGCATCCTGCCGGCGGCCAAGATCACGCCAGAGATTTCCCGCATCCGTGGCGTGCCCCTGGGGCGGGACTGCATCAGCCCGCCCTATCACACGGCGTTCCGCGACCCGGACAGTCTGCTGGATTTCGTTGAGGAAGTGGCGACGGAGACGGGCCTGCCCGTGGGCATCAAGTCCGCCGTGGGCACCATGGTCTTCTGGCGCGAGCTGGCCAGGCTCATGGCGACCACCGGCCGCGGCGTGGACTTCATCACCATCGACGGGGGCGAGGGCGGCACGGGCGCGGGGCCGCTGGCCTTCACGGATCATGTGGCCCTGCCCTTCAAGGTGGGCTTCACCCGCGTCTACCGCACCTTCGCCGAGCAGGGCCTGCACGAGAAGGTGGTCTTCATCGGCGCCGGCCGCCTGGGCTTTCCGGCCGAAGGCCTGTTTGCCATGGGGCTGGGCTGCGACATGGTCAACGTGGCCCGCGAGGCCATGATGGCCATCGGCTGTATTCAGGCCCAGCGCTGTCACACGGGCCATTGCCCCACCGGTATCGCCACCCAGAACCGCTGGCTGGTGCGCGGCCTGGACCCCACGCTCAAGGCCGCGCGGCTGGCCAACTATGTGGCGACCTTCCGCAAGGAACTGCTGGAGCTGAGCCACGCCTGCGGCGAGCCCCATCCGGCCCTGCTCACTTCCGACAACTTCGAGGTGTTGCAGGGCAATTTCACCAGCACACCCGCCCACGAGTTGTTCCATTACGAGACAAACTGGGGCCGCCCCTCAGCGGAGGATCGGGAGGAGATTCGCCGCATCATGGAAAATGCCGAGCCACGCCCCGCCGGGCTGGAGGTGGCGTAGGCGAAAAGAATTGCAGTAGCAGTGCTACATTGAACATTGTGCCCCATATGGCAACGATCATCGTTTCAAAAATTCTCGAGGTTGCATATACGGGGATCCGACGAGCATCTGCATTTATGGCATTGGGCATAAATGCAGCAAATGATCCTAGTTTCAAAAGCATCCATCTAGAAAGCCTGTTTCAGTTTCGTTTCCTTCCGAACGACCTTCCAGAAGATCAAATTAGAGAGATTAAGGACAACTTCTCGCATTGGATAATTGGCAATGCACTTCGCGAGTTGGATCAGAGTTTCTCGATCTTTCTCGATTTGTTGTATGATGCAGCAGTACACGTGACATATCGGTTTGGGAATCAACAAGTAGACCTCGATCCAGAGCGAATGGCAGAGAAATATGCGAACTCTACGAATGTCGGATCAAAGCTCGTCCAACTGGTTACTCTAATTAATGCTGAAGATTCTCAAGGCGATTTCGAATGCCTTAGTTTGGCTCGCAATTGCTTGTCTCACGCGAACGGTTTTATTCGTGAGAGAGACTGCAACGAAGGGCGATTATTGAGACTTACATGGTCGGGGTTCGATCTTGAGTTCAAGTCAGAAAAATCCACGCGAACCTTCAAGGCGGAAGAATTCACTCCATTTGAAACTGACTCCGAGACGGAAGTCTTTATTAAGAGACCACAAAGAGAAAAACAGTTCCAAATTGGCAGTCGAATCGAACTAAGCCCGCATGACTTAAATGAGATTTGTTGGGCGTACCAAGAGAAGGCAAAGTATTTAGCTGGAAAATTCCAGGAGTATGCCAGAAAAATTGGTATACGAGAGACCGGTCCCTAGGCACCGGCTTGCGCCAACGCCGGGAAGCCGTTGGCGGCCAGGATGGTCTCCTGGTAGGCGGCCAGGTTGCCGAAGGAATGGGCCAACACGCGGGAGCGCTTGGCGAACAGGTGCATCTGGTGCTCCTCGGTGGTGGCGATGGCGCCCTGCACCTGGGTGGCGTGCTTGATCACCAGATCGTAGGCCTCGATGGCCGCCGCGCGGGCCATGGCCACGGCCACGGCGGCATCGGCCCCGCTCTGCTCCGGCGGCACGTCCAGCACCCAGGCCGCCCACTGGGCGATCACGCGCAGGCTCTCCACCGCGTAGAGCATATCCGCGCACTGGTGCTTGATGGCCTGATAGGAGCCGATGGGCTGGCCGAAGGCCTCACGAATCTTGGCGTATTCCACCGCCATGTGCATGGCCCGCTCGGCGCCGCCCAGGGCGTCGAAGGCCAGGGCCAGATCGGCCAGGTTGGCCACGCCGCGGGCCACCTCGCTCCCCGGCGCCCCCGTGAGCCGCCGGTCAGCGGCCACGGTCACATGGCGCAAGGTCACGCCCGCCTGCTTGATGCCGCCTTCCACGGCCTCCAGGGGCTGAATGGTCACCCCCGGCGCATCCGCGTCCACCACGTGCCACGCCAATCCGTCCAGGGTCGGCGCCGCATCGCCCTCCACCGCGGCGACCACCAACAGCCCGGCCTGACCCGCGCCGGCCACCGCGATCTTCTCGCCGTGCAAACCCGTACCGCCCTGGCCCGGCGTGGCGCGGAAAAGGCCCCCGGCTGCATCCCAGCGCCCGCCTTCTCCGCTACGTACCAGGGCCACGCGCAGCTTGCCGTCGGCGATCGGCGGCAGCCACGCGGCCCGCTGGGCCTCGTTGCCGCCCAGCAGAATCGCCTGGGCACCGAGCAGCGTGGCCAGGAACGGCCCGGGCAGCAGCCCCCGCCCGGCCTCCTCAAGCACCCGACTCATTTCCGTGGCCCCCAGGCCCATGCCGCCGTGTTCCTCGGGCAGCAGCATACCCAGCCAGCCCAGCTCCGCGATGGCACGCCACAGGGCATCGTCCATGCCGTCCGCCGTCTCCCACAGCGCCTTGACGCGCTCCAGGGGACATTGCTTGTCCATGAACTCCCGCGCCTGCTGCTGAATGGCGTGCTGCTCTTCGCTGTATTGCAGATCCATGACGCCTATCCCTTGCTGCGCGCCGCATCCTTGGGCAGTCCGAGGATGCGCTCGGCCACGATGTTTCGCAGAATCTCGCTGCTGCCCGCCTCGATGGTATTGCCGAAGCTGCGCAGCCATTGCTTGGGGAACACGCCCCCCTCCGGCACCCGCTCGCTGCCGCCGAGCAACGGCCCCACCGGGCCCAGCAGCTCCATGGCCAGGGCCTGCGTGTCCATGTTGGACTCGCTCCAGTCCAGTTTCACCAGCGATCCCTCCGGCCCGGGGGGTGCCCCGGAAACCACCCCGGCCAGCACGCGCAGGCCCTGCAAGTCCATGATCTGCAAGCGGGTCAGCAGCCGGGCGAGCCGGGCGCGGGCCTGCTGGTTTTCCAGGGTCGGCGGCGCATCGGCCAGTTCCCCACGGGCAAAGTTCACCACGCGCTCCAGGAGCGGGCGGAACAGGATATGAATGTTGCTCGTGCCCCGCTCGAACATGAGCGTCTCGATGGCCACCTTCCACCCGCCGTTGACCTCGCCCACCACATTCTCCTCGGGAATGAAGGCATCCTCGAAGAAGACCTCGTTGAACACGTGGGCGCCGTTGCTGAAGCGGATCGGGCGCACCGTCACCCCTGGGGCGTGCATGTCCACGATGAACATGGTCAGCCCGCGGTGCTTGGCCACCGAGGGATCGGTGCGGGCAATCAGCAGACCGTGGTCGGCAAACTGGGCATAGCTGGTCCAGATCTTCTGGCCGTTGACCTTGTAGCCCCCCTCCACCGGCTCGGCGCGGGTCTTCAGCGCGGCCAGGTCGCTGCCGCCGCTGGGCTCGGAGAAGAGTTGGCACCAGATCTCCTCGCCCCGCGCCGCAGGGGGCAGGTAGCGCTCGCGCTGGGCCTCGGTGCCCGCATGCAGCACGACGGGCAGGCACATGCCGAAGCCGATGATGTTGATGTTGGGCACGATGGCCAGCGTGTCGATCTCGCTGGTGACGATGTAGTGCTCCACCACGCCCAGCCCCGAACCGCCATACTGCTCCGGCCACATGACGCAGGTGAGCCTGGCATCGAAGCGCTTGCGCTGCCATTCGGCGTAGCGGGCGCGGATGGCCTCCAGGGATTCCCCCATGTCCGCCTCGGAGAAATCCCGTCCGCCGGGGGCGTTGTCCTGCACCCATTGCCGTACATGCTGCTGATATTGCACCTGTTCCGGCGTCAGATTGAAGTCCATGGCGCTCGTTGTTCGTTGAAGGTGGGGCCGGCCGGAGCCCGGCTTGCGGGGATTGCCCACGGCCCGCACGGGCCCTGCCCGGCGCGTGGCCAGTATTGCCGCCGCCGCGTCAAATGGCAAGGCGCCCAGTCGCCAGATGGCAAGGCGCCCAGCCGCCAGATGGCAGGGCATGGCACCGCCAGATGGCAAGGCGGTGCCCGGGGAATTGCCCGGTGCCGGCCGGGCTGCGGAGGGCCCTGTACCGCGGGACGCTCCAGCACCGCCGCGGCAGCCTCCGCCGTTGAAAATCCCCCGGGAGCGCAGTAGGGTAGTGCCCATTCGAAGACCTGACCGGAGTTCCCCATACGCCGGGCCACCCGCTGCACCCGGCGACTGTCGGCATGACCGGCGGTCGGGCGCTCCGCCGCTACAGCGTTTCACCAGATGAAGGGCACGCCATGACAGATCAGATGATTCCCGTACCGGCCGATTTTCCCCGCGAGGGCACCCTGGATGAAGCGACCTACCAGCGCATGTACCAGGCGTCCATCGAGGATCCGGAAGCCTTCTGGGGCCAGCAGGCCGAGCGGTTGCACTGGTTCAGGAAGTGGGACACGGTGTTCGAGCAAGACTTCGCCGCGGCCCAGCACAAGTGGTACATCGGCGGCAAGCTGAATGCCTGCTACAACTGCCTGGACCGCCACCTGGACGGCCCCCTGGCGGACAAGCCCGCCCTGATCTGGGAAGGCGACGACCCCAACCGCAGCGAGACGCGCACCTACCGGGAACTGCACAAGGAGGTCAGCCGCTTCGCCAACGTGCTGAAGAAGCATGGCGTGAAAAAGGGCGACCGGGTCACCGTGTACATGCCCATGATCCTGGAGCTGGCCGTGGCCGTGCTGGCCTGCGCCCGCATCGGTGCGGTGCATTCCGTGGTCTTCGGCGGGTTCAGTCCCGATTCCCTGCGCGACCGCATCGTGGACTGCGAGTCCACCTGCGTCATCACCTCGGACGAGGGCGTGCGCGGCAACCGGCCCATTCCCCTCAAGGCCAACACGGACGAGGCACTGAAGGAAACCCCGGCCGTCAAGACCTGCTTCGTGGTCAGGCACACCGGCGGCAAGATCGACTGGGTGCCGGGCCGCGACCTGTGGTGGCACGAGGAAATGGCCGCCGCCGACATCAGCGACGATTGCCCGGCGGAGCAGATGGACGCGGAGGATCCGCTGTTCATCCTGTACACCTCCGGCTCCACCGGCAAGCCCAAGGGCGTGCTGCACACCACCGGCGGCTACATGGTCTACACCTCGCTGACCCACCAATACGTCTTCGACTACAAGCCGGGCGATATCTACTGGTGCACGGCGGACATCGGGTGGATCACGGGGCACAGCTACATCATCTATGGGCCCCTGGCCAACGGCGCGACGAGCCTCATGTTCGAGGGCGTACCCAACTACCCCGATGCCGGGCGCTTCTGGGACGTGGTGGACAAGCACAAGGTGCAGATCTTCTACACGGCGCCCACGGCCATTCGCGCCCTGATGCGCGAGGGAGACGACTACGTCACGTCACGGGATCTCAGCTCCCTGCGCCTGCTGGGCACGGTGGGCGAGCCGATCAACCCGGAGGCGTGGCAGTGGTACCACCGGCTGGTGGGCAAGTCGCGCATCCCCATCGTGGACACCTGGTGGCAGACGGAGACGGGCGGCATTCTGATCACGCCCCTGCCCGGCTGCACCCCGCTCAAGCCCGGCTCGGCCACGCGGCCCTTCTTCGGCATCCGGCCGGTCATCGTGGACAACGACGGCAAGCGCCTGGAAGGCGAGGCCACGGGCAACCTGTGCATGGAGTTCCCCTGGCCCAGCCTGATGCGCCGGGTGTACGGGGATGCGGAGCGCTTCAAGAACACCTACTTCGTGCAGTTCCCCGGCTATTACTTCACCGGTGACGGCTGCCGGCGCGACAAGGACGGCTACTACTGGATCACCGGCCGCGTGGACGACGTGATCAACGTCTCCGGGCACCGCATGGGCACCGCCGAGGTGGAATCGGCCCTGGTCTCCCATCCCGCCGTGGCCGAGGCCGCGGTGGTGGGCATGCCCCACGACATCAAGGGTCAGGGCATCTATGCCTACGTGACCCTGATCGCCGGGGTACCGGAGTCGGAGGAATTGCGTAAGGAGCTGATCCAGCATGTGCGCAAGGAAATCAGCGCCATCGCCACGCCGGACGTCATCCAGTGGGCGCCGGCCCTGCCCAAGACCCGCAGCGGCAAGATCATGCGGCGGATTCTGCGCAAGATCGCGGAGAACGAGGTGGGACAGATCGGGGACACGTCAACCCTGGCCGACCCTTCGGTGGTGCAGAACCTGGTGGACAACCGCGCCCATGCCTGATTGGCGCGACGCGGCCTGAGACGGCAAAAAGGGTGGCCGCCGGGAGATCGTGTGTCCCGGTTGCCGCCCTTTGTCATTTCGCGAAGCGCATCCCCGACATGCGGGGCGGGGGGATGAGATTCGGCGGACAACGGCGTGTGGACGTACCGCCGCGCTACTTGCCGTTGGCCGTCTGCATGGCCAGATCGGTCAGCAGCGCCACCCCCACGCCCGTGGCGCCCACGTCGGGAATGTGACCCACATTGGTCACGCCCCAGGCCGTCCCGGCGATGTCCAGATGCACCCAGGGCACATCGCCCACGAACTGCTTGAGAAACAGCCCCGCCGTGATCGCGCCCCCGTAACGGGAGCCGACGTTCTGCAGATCGGCGTACTTGCCCTTCAGCTCCTCCTCGTACTCGGGGAAGTTGGGCAACGGCCACACGGTATCCCCGCTGGACTTGCCGGCGCCGACGATCTGCTCCAGGAAGGCATCATTGTTGCTGACGGCCCCGGTGGCATAGTGCCCCAGCGCCACCACACACGCGCCGGTGAGCGTAGCCAGGTCCACGATCCCATCGGGCTTGAAGGTCTTGGCCGTATAGGCCAGTGCATCGCCGAGGATCAGCCGCCCTTCCGCGTCCGTGTTCAGAATTTCCACGTGCTTGCCCGAATAGGACTTGAGGATGTCCCCCGGCTTGAGCGCCTCGCCGTCGGGCAGGTTCTCGCAGGCAGGCACCACGCCTATCACGTTCACCTTGGGCTTGAGGGTGCCGATGGCATCCATCGCGCCCACCACCGCCGCCGCGCCGCACATGTCGAATTTCATCTCGTCCATGTTGGCGCCGGGCTTGATGGAGATGCCGCCGGAATCGAACGTGATGCCCTTGCCCACGAAGGCCAGGGTCTTCTTGGCGCCCGCGGGGCGGTATTCCATCAGGATGAATTTGGGCGGCTGTCGCGAGCCCTTGGCCACGCCCATGAACATGCCCATGCCAAGCTGCTCCAGGCGCTTGCGGTCCATCACCTGAATCTTGAGCTTGTGCCGCCGGGCCACGGCGGTGGCCTGCCTGGCCAACTCCGTGGGGGTCATGGCGTTGGCGGGCTGATTGCCCAGGTCCCGCGCCAGGCACATGGCGTCGGCCCGCGCCTGGCCTGCGGCGATGCTCCCCTTGGCGCCCACCTTATCCGGATCGAAGACGGTGATCTTCTTGACCTCCTTCCGGCCGTCCTTGGGTTTGCCGTTGTTCTTGTAGGGCGTGAACTTGTACGCCCCCAGGCGCAGCCCCTCGGCCATGGCCACGGCCACATCGTCCTTGGCCACGCCGGCGGGGACCTTGGGCAGCCAGACGCCGGCGGCCGTGCCGTTGATCCCTGCCAGTGTCATGCCCGCGGTGCCCGCAGCGCGGCGCAGCTTCTCCCGGGTCACTTCCTTGGCCGCGCCCAGGCCGACGAGCACCAGCCGCGTCACCTTGCCATTCTGCGGGAACAGGGTCTGCACCTGGCCTGACTTGCCGGTAAATTCCTTCACCTTGGCCGCGTGCGCCACCGCCTCGCGTACGCCTGCCGGCGCGCCGGCGGGGGCAGCAACCTTGTCCTCGGCGAAAAACAACGCCAGTCCGTCCAGGGCGGCATCGCCCGGCGCCTTGGCTTGATAGATGATTTGCACGGCATCCCTCGTCTTGCAGCCCGCCGCCGGCAGGGGCCGGGACGGCTGTGGTGAAGTGTCAGGTTACGGACAACGGAAACGGCCACCGCCCATGGTGCTCAGCCGGTGAGGGAGGAGGGCAGCGGAAACGCCACGCGCTCCTCGACCACCTCGATTTCCCGGACACGGGCGTGCTGCACCTGGGATAGATGACCCACAAGCTGTTGCACCACGTCCTCGGGGGCAGATGCGCCGGCGGTCACGCCGATGCGCTGGGCACGGGCCAGCCAGGCCGGGTCCAGGTCCTCGTGGGATTCGATCAGATAGGCCGGCACGCCACGCGCCTGGGCCACTTCCACCAGCCGGTTGGAGTTGGAACTGTTGGCCGAGCCGACGACCAGCACCAGATCCGTCTCCGCCACCAGGGCCTGCACGGCGTTCTGGCGGTTCTGGGTGGCATAGCAGATGTCGTCCTTGCCCGGGCCGGCCAGGCTGGGAAAGCGGCGCTGGAGCACCGCCACGATCTCCCGCGTGTCGTCCATGGACAGGGTGGTCTGGGTCAGGTAGGCCACCCGGGTTTCATCGGGCACCTGCACCCGTTCGGCCTCCTCCACGGTACCGATGACCACGATGTGTGCCGGCGCCTCGCCCATGGTGCCCTGCACTTCTACGTGGTTGCGGTGGCCGATGAGAAAGATCGTGCGTTCCTCCCGGCTGAAGCGCCGCGCCTCCATGTGCACCTTGGTGACCAGGGGGCAGGTGGCATCGATCACGCGCAGATCGCCCGCGCTGGCCTGCTCGTGCACCGCGGGCGAGACGCCATGGGCGGAGAAGATCACGCGTGCCCCGGGCGGCACGCCGTCCAGTTCCTCCACGAAGATCGCGCCCTTGGCCTCCAGGCGTTGCACCACGTGGCGGTTGTGCACGATGGCGTGCTTGACGTAGACCGGCGGGCCGAACTTTTCCAGCGCCCGCTCCACGATGGCGATGGCCCGGTCAACACCGGCACAAAAGCCGCGCGGCCGCACCAGCACGATCTCGCGCTGTGCTGCCTGATCGTCGGCGGCGGCGGCAGTGGACATGGCGGTGTTGGACATGGCGGCAGAGGATGTCTCGAATGTGGCGATGATCGGTGCGCCGCGGTCTGTGCGGCGGAAGGGCGACAGTCAGGCATATGCGGGGTGCACCACCGGCCGCAGGCACGGGCCCCCGGGTGCCGGTGCCCATGGCAGCCGGCCGCGATATGCTCCCAGTATAGATGCGGGCCCGGCGGAATTCAAACCGTGCCCCACGCCCTGGCAGCCTGCGCGCACGCGCTCAGCGGGTCTGCCCGACCTGCTCCCGCACAGCCAACAGGGCCCGCGCCAACGCCGCCGCGGTCACCGGCGTGCTGAGCAGGGCCACCACCCCCTGCTTGACCGCCTGCACGCGCAGATGGGGCGACATACCCGCATCGAGCACCACCACCGGCACGCGCCGGTTGGCGCCGCGGCCCTGCAACCCGCGCAGCAGCGCCTTGCCTTCCACGTCGCCGGCGACCCATGGCGTGACCACCAGGTCCACCAGGGTGGAGGCCAGCAGGGAGAATGCCTCGCTGCCCTTGACGGCGAACAGCACCTCCTGCACGCCTTCGGCGGCCAGCAGCTGACGCATGCGCTCGCGCCGCAGCGGGTCTGCCTCCAGCACCAGTACCGTGCGGGGGAATGAGGGGTTCAATGGGGTCGGCTGCTGAGGTGAGGAAGCCAGGGGCGGCACCCTAGGAGGATTTTGCCGAAGTGGGCAGGGCGGCGGCTGCCGGGGCGTCTGGGTCTGGTTCCGTACGCGCCTGCGCCGGCCAGGTCAGGCGGATCGTGTTGCGGTTGTTCTCGATGGTGGCCCGCAATTCCTCGGCAAAGGCCTTTGCCTGCAACGAGGATTGATGGCTCACCAGCACCGGCGGCGCCACCTTGAGCCGCACCACGCGCCCGCCACGCCGCGTGCGCGCCAGCGCCTGCATGTCGCTCAGGAAGCGCGTGCCCTCGATGCTCACCGGCAGAATCGGCAGATCGTTGGTGGTGGCCAACCGCAGGCTGCCGCGGCGGAACGGACCCAGCTCGCCGTCCGGATGCCGGCTGCGTGTGCCTTCGGGAAACACCACCATCGCATAGCCATGCTGCTTCATGTCGGCGGCCAGGGAATCCATCATGCGTGCGCCGGCCCGCGGGTCGCTGCGGTCCAGCGGGACGGAATGAATCAGCCGCATCCAGAAGGCAAAGGCGGGCAGGCGGAAAAGCTCGCGCTTGGCCACGAATCCCACCGTGCGCCCCAGATAACCCATCAACAGGGGAATGTCCCACATGGACTGGTGATTGGTCATCACGACCAGCGGCCCGGCGGCGGGCACATGCTCCAGCCCTTCCACCTCCACCTGGACGTGCATGCGGCGAAAGAGGGACTGGGCCCAGCGCCGGCTGCGCCGGAAAATGGCGGCCTCGGCGGCGGCACTGTCGCCATGGCGCTGCCGCCAGCGGTACCATAACCCCAGAGGGACGTTGAGCACGATCTCCAGGTAGGTATGGAAAATGATCAGCAATAGCTGCAGACGGGACCACATCACGCTGTTCTCACTGGCTGTTTCCCCATGCTTGACAGCCTGGCCAGACCGGGCTGAAGCCATCCGATGCCACACTCGGCAGCGGCCGCGCCACCTGGGTCGTCACGGCCACATTCTTGCACGACAATGTTTGCACTACGATACGCATTCCCGCGGCCACGCACCAGTCATCGCCGAGGGAACCATTCGTGCACGGGATTTGCATGGATCAGCGAAATGCCCGCAACATGGTGCAACCCAGAATGCTCGCAACGGACTCCCATGCGTAAAAGCCTCCGACTCCTGTTGATTACCCTGGTCGTGCTGACCCATATCGGCCTGCCCCTGCATGCCGAGTCGCTCTTTGACGATTTCGAGGAAGAGGACTTTTTTACCTCGGACGATGTCTTCTCCGAGGATGTGGGCAAGGACGAGTTTGCCAGCGGCTTTTCCGATGAGGAATTGACCGAGGGCGGCGAATTCGTGGAGGACGACCTGAGCGGCAGCGAGGGTCTGGATGCCGCACAGCGACGCGCCCAGCTTCGGCTGACCGGCGAGCGCGACCTGTTGCCGCTCAATGCGGCATGGGGCGCGGGCACCGGCCTGCTGATCGGCGGCTGGCTGGCCTTCCTGGACAATGGCACAAGCCGCGAAACCCAACGGGCCATCGGCCTGGGTATCGTGGTCGGCGCGCTGATCGGCGTGGCCGTGGGCACCAAGAGCCTGTTCGCCCCCGGCGCACCGGCACCGCCGCCGACGGCGAGGCAGCAGGACGAGCCCGCCGGATTGATGCCCGTCGTGGCCATGGGGCCCACGGCGCCCATGCTGGCCATGCGCTACAGCCTGCGCTTCTGAGCCGAACGCCCCCGGCGCCATCCGCGCCGGATCAATGCACAGTCGCCCTGTGCCTTGCAGCATCCCACGCCGCAGCAGCATGGTGCCGACTCTCCCCACCAGATGGCGCGGCAGCCAACTCCCCTGACTTCCCCGACGTGACATGGCGCTACGGGCCGTCCATGCATCCGCCCCATGCGGGCAGGTGCGTCATGCGCCCTCGCGGCGATTGCCACGGAGACCGCACAGCGCCGGCCGGCCGCGCTTGCGCCTTCCCTGGACGAAAAAAGCCCCGGCACGGGAATCCCATGCCGGGGCTTCTGATAATGGGCAGGCTGCGTGAAGCGGTCAGGGCGTCGTGGCCGGTTCCGCTTCGGGCTCGGACACCTCGTGTGTGATGGGCTCGTAGCGCTGCGGCTCCGCCTCCAGCACTTCGTAGGCGGCGTTGCGGAATTCGCTGAAGCCCGTCCCCGAGGGGATCAGGCGGCCCAGGATCACGTTCTCCTTCAGACCACGGAAGTAGTCCTGCTTGCCCTTGATGGCCGCCTCCGTCAGCACCTTGGTCGTCTCCTGGAACGATGCGGCGGAGATGAACGAGTCTGTGCTCAGCGCGGCCTTGGTGATGCCTTGCAGCACCGGCTTGGCCGTGGCGGTGGGCCGGCCCGCTTCCATGGCATCCTGGTTGGCCCGGTCGAACTGATGCCGCGAGACGTTCTCGTTGATCAGCAGCGTCGTGCCACCCGGATCGGTCACCTTCACCTGCTTGAGCATCTGCCGCACGATCACTTCCACGTGCTTGTCGTTGATGCCCACGCCCTGGAGCCGGTAGACCTCCTGCACTTCGTCCACCAGGTACTTCTGCAGCTCCTTGGTGCCCATCACGGCCAGAATGTCGTGCGGATTGGCGGGCCCGTCAACGATGGGCTCACCGGCACGCACATATTCCCCTTCATGCACGATGATGTGCTTGCCGCGGGGAATGAGATACTCCTTCGACTCCCCGTGTTCCGGGGTGACGATGACCTTCTGCTTGCGCTTGACGTCCTTGCCGAAGCTGACCACACCATCGATCTCGGAGATGATGGACGGATCCTTGGGGATGCGCGCCTCGAACAGTTCCGCCACCCGCGGCAGACCGCCGGTGATGTCCTTGTTCTTCAGCGTCTCCCGCGGAATCCGCGCCAGGATATCCCCGGCCTTGACCGGCTCGCCGTCCTCCACCATCAGTTCCGCCTTGGCGGGCAGGAAGAAGCGGGCCGGCTGGCCTGTCTCCTCGTTCTTGATGGTGCGCCCATGGGAATCGCGCACGGAAATTTCCGGGCGGCTGTCCGAATCGGGGTGCTCCACGATCACGCGGCGTGACAGACCGGACTCTTTGTCGATCTGCTCGTGCATGGTCTGGCCCTCGATGATGTCCACGAAGCGGGCCGTCCCCGTGACATCGGAGAGAATCGGCACGGCGAAGGGATCCCACTCGGCGATCTCTTCACCCTGCTTCACGGCATCCCCGTTTTCCTTCTTGAGGATGGAGCCCACCGGCAGCACGCGGGATTCCAGCTCGCGGCCTTCCCGGTCCAGAATGTGCGCCTCGGTCTTGCGGTTCATGATGATGTTGAACCCTTCGGCATTGCGCACCACGCGGGCATTGCTGTAGTCCACGGTGCCCGTGAACTTGGTTTCCCACTTGCTCACCTCGGCGCGCTGACTGGCGGCGCCCCCGATGTGGAACGTACGCATGGTGAGCTGAGTGCCCGGCTCGCCGATGCTCTGGGCAGCGATGACACCGATGGCCTCGCCCTTGGTGACCATGCGCCCGCGGGCCAGGTCGCGGCCGTAGCACTTGCCGCAGACCCCGTGCTCCTGCATGCAGGTCAGCACCGAGCGGATGCGCACCCGCTCGATCCCGGCATCCTCGATCAGCTCGACCTTTTCCTCGTCGATCTGATCGCCGGCGGCCACCAGCACCGTGCTGTGGAAGGGATCCACGATTTCCTCCAGGGCCACGCGGCCGAGCACACGATCACCCAGGGTCTCGATGATTTCCCCGGCCTCGATGAGGGCGGTCATCTCGATTCCGTCCAGGGTGCCGCAGTCGTGGGAGGTGATCACCCCGTCCTGGGCCACGTCCACCAGCCGCCGCGTGAGGTAGCCGGAGTTGGCGGTCTTGAGCGCCGTATCCGCCAGCCCCTTGCGGGCACCGTGGGTGGAGATGAAGTACTGCAACACGCTCAGGCCCTCGCGGAAGTTGGCCGTGATGGGCGTCTCGATGATTTCCCCGGAGGGCTTGGCCATCAGGCCGCGCATTCCGGCGAGCTGCTTCATCTGCTGGGCGCTGCCCCGGGCGCCGGAGTCGGCCATGACGAAGATGGGGTTCACCTTCTCCCCGGCGTTGACTTCCGTGCGCTTGAGGTTGTCGATCATCACGTCGGCCACCTTGTCCGTCAGGCGCGCCCAGATGTCGATGACCTTGTTGTAGCGCTCCCCTTCGGTGATCAGCCCGTCCACATACTGCTGGCGCACTTGGAGCACTTCACTCTGCGCCTTGGAGAGCATCTCGGCCTTTTCTTCCGGGATCGCCATGTCGTTGATGGAGATGGAGAAGCCGGCGCGTGTGGCATGGAGGAAGCCCAGGCGCTTGAGCTCATCGAGCATGCGCACGGATTCAATGTTGCCTGCCATGCGGTAGGACATGTCCACCAGGTTGGCCAGTTCCCGCTTCTTCATCAGGCGGTTGACCACGGAGAATGGCACCTCGTCGGGCACGTGCTCATAGAGCAGCACACGGCCCACGGTGGTGTCTTCCACCTGGCCATGAACGCGGATCTTGATGCGGGCGTGCAGGTCCACCTTGTCATGGTCATAGGCCATGCGCAGGTCGTCCGTGCTGGTGAAGATCTTGCCTTCGCCCTTGGCGCCCTCGACGTCCTTGGTCATCCAGTACAGCCCCAGCACCATGTCCTGGGTGGGGGTCATGATGGGCTTGCCGTTGGCCGGGGAGAGGATGTTGTTGGTGGACATCATCAACACCTTGGCTTCCAGCGTCGCCTCCACGGACAGGGGCACATGCACGGCCATCTGGTCGCCGTCGAAGTCCGCGTTGAACGCCGTACACACCAGCGGGTGCAGCTGAATGGCCTTGCCCTCGATCAGCACCGGCTCGAAGGCCTGGATGCCCAGGCGGTGCAGGGTGGGCGCCCGGTTGAGCATGATCGGGTGATCCACGATCACGTCGTCCAGCACCTCCCACACTTCCGGGCGGCCTTCCTCCAGCATCTTCTTGGCCACCTTGATCGTGGGCACCTCGTAGCGCTCCATGAGCAGATGGAAGATGAAGGGCTTGAACAGCTCCAGGGCCATGATCTTGGGCAGCCCGCACTGATTCAGCTTCAGTTCCGGGCCGACGACGATCACCGTGCGGCCGGAATAGTCCACGCGCTTGCCGAGCAGGTTCTGGCGGAAGCGCCCCTGCTTGCCCTTGAGCATGTCCGAGAGGGACTTCAGCGGGCGCTTGTTGGTGCCCATGATGGGCCGGCCGCGGCGGCCGTTGTCGAACAGGGCGTCCACGGCTTCCTGCAGCATGCGCTTCTCGTTGCGCACGATCAGTTCGGGCGCGCGCAGGTCGATCAGCCGCTTGAGGCGGTTGTTGCGGTGAATCACCCGGCGGTACAGGTCGTTCAGGTCGCTGGTGGCGAAGCGCCCGCCCTCCAGGGGCACCAGGGGCCGCAGCTCCGGCGACAGCACGGGGATCACGTCGAGAATCATGGACGCGGGCTCATTGCCGGAGCCGCGGAAGGCCTCGACGATCTTGAGGCGCTTGATGACCTTCTTGCGCTTGGCCTCGGAGCCGACCTCGCGCATTTCCCCGTAAAGCTGCTCGCTCAGCGCTTCCAGTTCCAGGGCCTCCAGCAGTTCACGGATCGCTTCGGCGCCCATGCCCACGCGCAGATCGGGATACTGGTCCTGGATTTCGCGGTAGCGCTCCTCCTCCACCAGTTCCTTCTGCACCAGGGGCGAGCTGCCCGGGTCGAGCACGATGTAGGCATCGAAATACAGCACACGCTCCAGGTCGCGCAGGGTCATGTCCAGCAGGTTGCCGATGCGGCTCGGCACGCCCTTGAGGAACCATACGTGGGACACGGGGCTGGCCAGCTTGATGTGGCCCAGCCGCTCCCGGCGTACCTTGGACTGGATCACCTCCACGCCGCACTTTTCGCAGGTGATCCCGCGGTGCTTCATGCGCTTGTACTTGCCGCAGTTGCACTCGTAGTCGTGGATGGGGCCGAAGATCTTGGCGCAGAACAGCCCGTCCCGCTCCGGCTTGAAGGTGCGGTAGTTGATGGTCTCGGAGGTCTTCACCTCCCCATGGGACCAGGAGAGGATTTCCTCCGAGGAAGCGATGCGAATCTGCACCGCGGTGTAGTCGGTATGTTGGTTCGGTTTGTCGACGATCGTCTCGAGCGCTCTCAAAGGATCCTCCTCAAGTGGGGCAGGGGGTGCTCGTCAGGTCCGGCGCCCCGCAGGGCACCGGACGGGGACCGCACGTGGCGGCCCCGGTATGTGGCTCACCGGCGGCAGGGGCGCTAACGCACCAGGCGCAGGTCGAGACAGAGGCTCTTGAGCTCGTTGGTCAACACCTTGAAGGATTCGGGAATGCCCGTTTCCAGCACGTAGTTGCCCTTCACGATGGCCTCATAGATCTGGTTGCGGCCCTGGATGTCGTCCGACTTCACCGTCAGCAGCTCCTGCAGGGTGTAGGCGGCGCCGTAGGCTTCCAGCGCCCACACCTCCATCTCACCGAAGCGCTGGCCGCCGAACTGCGCCTTGCCGCCCAGGGGTTGCTGGGTGACCAGGGAGTACGGCCCGATGGAGCGGGCATGCACCTTGTCGTCCACCAGGTGGTGCAGTTTGAGCATGTAGATGTAGCCCACCGTGACCGGCTGGTCGAAGGCATCGCCCGTGTGGCCGTCATGGAGCATCACCTGCCCGCTCTCGGGCAGATCGGCCATGCGCAGCAGGCGATGGATGTCCTCCTCGCGCGCCCCATCGAACACCGGGGAGGCCACCAGGAAGCCACGCTTGAGCTTCTCGGCCATTTCCATCACGGCCTCGTCGTCCAGGTCGTTGATGTGATCCTTGACCAGCTTGGAACTGTAGACCTCCGAGATGAACTTGCGGCATTTGGCGGCCGGACTGGCCTCCTCCAGCATGCGCTCCACCTTGCGGCCCAGTTCGCGCGCGGCCCAGCCCAGGTGGGTTTCCAGGATCTGGCCCACGTTCATGCGCGAGGGGACGCCCAGGGGGTTGAGCACGATGTCCACCGGGGTGCCGTCCTCCAGGAAGGGCATGTTCTCCATGGCCTCGATGCGGGAGACGACGCCCTTGTTGCCGTGACGGCCGGCCATCTTGTCACCCACGGAGAGCTTGCGCTTGACCGCGATGTACACCTTGATCATGCGGATCACGCCGGGGGGCAGTTCGTCGCCGCGCAGCACCTTCTCGCAGCGTTCCTGATAGATGCTCTCCATCAGGTCCATCTGGGACAGTGCGTTCTGCACGATGCGCGAGAGCCTGGCATCCGTGTCCTCCTCGCCCACGCGCACGTCGGCCCAACTCTGCATGGGCAGGCTTTCCACCATCTCCTCGGTGATGGCGCTGCCCTTCTTGTGCAGCAGGTTGTGGGTCTCCGGGGTGGTCACGTCATATTGCAGCTTCTTGCCCATGACGAGGGGCTGCACCATCTTGAGCAGGTTGTTGCGCACGATGCGCAGCTCGTCATTGTGGTCGTTCTCGTAGCGTTGCAGCAGGCTCTGCTCGATCTGCCGTGTGCGCTCGTCCTTGTCCACGCCCTTGCGGTTGAAGGTGACCACATCGATCACCACGCCCTCGATGCCCTGGGACACCCGCAGGGAGGTGTCGCGCACATCCCCGGCCTTTTCGCCGAAGATGGCCCGCAGCAGCTTTTCTTCCGGGTTGAGCTGGGTTTCGCCCTTGGGCGTCACCTTACCCACCAGGATGTCGCCGGAGCGCACGTAGGTGCCGATGTTCACGATCCCGCTGTCGTCCAGGTGGCGCAGGGCCTCCTCGCTGACGTTGGGGATGTCGCGGGTGATGTCTTCCTTGCCCAGCTTGGTGTCGCGGGCCACCACCTCGAACTCCTCGATGTGAATCGAGGTGTACAGGTCTTCCCGCACCACGCGCTCGGAAATGAGGATGGAGTCCTCGAAGTTGTAGCCGTTCCAGGGCATGAAGGCGACCAGCACGTTCTGCCCCAGGGCCAGCTCGCCCATGTCGCAGCTCGGGCCGTCGGCCACGATGTCGCCCTTTTCCACCCGCTGGCCCACCTGCACGATGGGGCGCTGATTGATGCAGATGTTCTGGTTGGAGCGCTTGTACTTGGACAGGTGGTACACGTCCACGTTGGCCGGCACGACCACCTCGTCCCCGGCCAGGTCCACGTCGGCCTGGATCACGATGCGGCTGGAATCCACCCGGTCCACCACGCCGGCGCGCTTGGCCACCAGGCAGGCGCCGGAATCGGCGGCCACCTTGGCCTCCATGCCCGTGCCCACCAGGGGCGAGGCGGGCTTGATCAGCGGCACTGCCTGGCGCTGCATGTTGGAGCCCATCAGGGCGCGGTTGGCATCGTCGTGCTCCAGGAACGGAATCAGCGATGCCGCCGCGGAGACGAGTTGGTGCGGCGCCACGTCCATGTAGTCGATCTCGTCGCGCACGATCATCTCGAACTCGCCCCGGTGCCGCGAGGAGACCAGCTCGTTGATGAACTCGCCCTTCTTGGTCAGCGGTGCGTTGGCCTGGGCGATGCGGAACTGGTCCTCCTCGATCGCCGACAGGTACTGGATATCATTGCGCGCCGTGTTCTCCGCCACCTTGCGGTACGGCGTCTCGATGAAGCCGAAGTCGTTGATCCGCGCATAGGTCGCCAGGGAGGCGATCAGCCCGATGTTCGGCCCCTCCGGGGTCTCGATGGGGCAGATGCGGCCGTAGTGGGACGAGTGCACGTCGCGCACGTCAAACCCGGCCCACTCCCGCGTCAGCCCGCCTGGCCCCAGGGCGCTCAGGCGGCGCTTGTGGGTGATCTCCGACAGGGGGTTTGTCTGATCCATGAACTGGCTGAGCTGGCTGCTGCCGAAGAACTCGTTGATCACCGCCGTCACCGGCTTGGCGTTGACGATGTCATGCAGCATCATGGACTCGGTTTCCTGGAGGCTCATGCGCTCCTTGACGGCCCGTTCCATGCGCACCAGCCCGATGCGGAACTGGTTCTCCAGCAATTCGCCCACGCTGCGGATGCGGCGGTTGCCCAGGTGATCGATGTCGTCGATGTGTCCCTCGACGCCTTCCTTGAGCTTGAGCAGGTAGCCCACCGTGAGCAGGATGTCCTCCTTGGTGAGCACCGTGTTGTCCAGCGGCTCTTCCAGGCCCAGCTTCTTGTTGATCTTCAGCCGCCCCACCCGCGAGAGGCTGTAGCGCTCCTCGTTGAAGAACAGGTTGTTCAGCAGCAGCTTGGCCGTCTCCAGGGTCGGCGGGTCGCCGGGCTTGAGGCGCTTGTACAGCTCGATCAGCGCTTCCTGGGTCGAGCGCATGTTGTCCTGGGCCAGCGTCTCGCGCAGGGAATGGGAGATGGTGCGCTCGCCCACGTGAATCAGGTCGATGCTCTGGATGTTGTTTTCCAGCAGCGACTCCAGGATGTCGCTGGTGATGATCATGTTGGCCGGCACCAGCACCTCGCCGTTCTCGGCCACCACGTCGCGCAGGGGATAGCGCCCCAGCACGTCGTCCACCGTGCCCGGAATCCGCTCCAGATTGGCCCCTTGCAGGCGCCGCAGCGCCGGACGCGTGATCTTGCGATCCTTGTGCACCAGGATTTCCTTGGAGCTGGGATCGATGATGTCCGCCACGGCCCGCTGGTTGATGGTCACCTCCGGGCTCACGACTTTCTGGAACACCCGCGCCTCGGGGTCCTTGCCGATGGCCCCGCTGAGGTCCACCGTCTCATGGTCGTAGTAGCGCTCCAGCAGTTCCACCTCGGAATGCCCCATGGCCCGCAGCAGCACGGAGGCCAGGAACTTGCGCTTGCGGTCGATGCGCACGTAGAGCAGGTCCTTGGCATCGAACTCGAAGTCGATCCAGGAGCCGCGCTGGGGGATGATCCGCGCGGAGTACAGAATCTTGCCGCTGGAGTGGTTCTTGCCCTTGTCGTGGGTGAAGAACACGCCGGGGCTCTTGTGCATCTGGCTGACGATGACCCGCTCGGTGCCGTTGATGATGAACGAACCGGTATCGGTCATCAGGGGCAGCTCGCCCAGGTAGATGTCCTGCTCCTTGATGTCATGGATGTGCTTGGCCCCGTTGTCCGAGTCCTTCTCCCACACGATCAGGCGCAGGGCCACGCGCAGGGGCGCCGAAAAGGTCACCCCGCGGATGCGGCACTCGTCGACGGTGTACTGGGGGTCGCCCAGCCGGTAGTGCACGTATTCCAGGGTCGTGGAACCGCTGAAGTCGGAGATGGGGAACACCGAGCGGAAGACCGCTTCCAGCCCCTGGTTTTCCCGCTGATCAGGCGGCAGAGCCCGCTGCAGAAACTGGTTGTAGGAATCCAGTTGCACGCTCAACAGATTGGGCGGCGCGATCGGAATGGCGATATTGCCGAAGCTGAAGCGAATAGGGTCCTGACGTCGCCTGGCAGTGGACATGGGCCTCGTTCCGATAGAACAATGATTGTGGGCAAGGAGCACCCGCGGCGCCGACATGGGGCCGGCGGCCGATCGACACAGGAACCGCGGCTAACGCAAAACGCCGCGCAACGGTGCGGCCGGCGCATCTTTCACGCAGAAGGCCCCGCAACGGCGCGGTCGCTTGTGCTGCCACATTCGTCTCAAAAGGAGACAATCGACCTGTTCGGGTGACGCTGGTTCGCTGCACCAGGATGACTCGGGCGGTGATGAGACCGGCGGTATCTCCACATCGAGAGCACGTGGTCATGCAAGCCCTCATCCGGGTCAAAGCGGAAAGCAACGATGTAAATGACTTTTATATGCCGATTGCGGACAAAAATCAAGCACCTGCGAGTCATCCTGCCTGACGCCGACGTGCCGTCCGCAGCGCTCGCCCATGGGCCGGAACACGGACGGCGGATACCCGCCATGCTCCTTCGGAGGCACCATGCTTCGCAACATTACGGCCGGCGTTGCCGGCATCGTCGCCGGGGTGGTCCTGATTTCCCTGGTGCAGTGGATCAGTCATGTGATCGTGCCCCTGCCCCCGGGGTTCGATGCGGCCGATCCGGAGGCCCTGGCGCGGCTGGTGGCCCAGATGCCGCCCCTGGCGTTCATCCTGCTGGAGCTGTCCTACGTGGCCGGGGCCCTGGCCAGCGGCTTCGTGGCCGCCCGGCTGGCGCGTACGCGGCCCATGGCGCTGGCCCTGGTCATGGGGGGCGTGTTCACCCTGTTCAACATCGCCAATCAGCTCCAGATTCCCCACCCGGCCTGGCTGGCCGTGCTGACCACAGTCACCTTTCTGCCCCTGGCCTGGCTGGGCGGGCGCCTGGCGCTGGGCTTCCGTCCATCGGCGCGGGGATAGGGCAAGTGCCGCTCCCACAGCGGCAAGCCACCCTGCATTCCCATCGGGGGCGCGCGAGGGGGCTTGCCTCCTAGCTGCTGTTGCTGTTCCCGGACTTTCTCGGCCGGCGGCGTGATTGACCCCGTCGGGCCGGCGGCGCTACAGTGGCCCCACGCCGCTGCCGGCCGACGGCAGAAAGCCGCATCCGGCGCTCAATGCCGGGCCATCCGCCCGGCGCCCATTGCCGGGCACGAGCCCGATCCGGACGCATGAAAGTCTTTCATTTTCGCGACCTCGACGGCGAATCCCGCCGGGCCTACATCACCATCGGCAATTTCGACGGCGTGCACCTGGGCCATCAGGCCCTGATCCGCCAGCTCACCGGCGAGGCCGCGGCGGCCCATGCGCGCAGCGTACTGCTCACCTTCGAGCCCCACACCGCCACCGTGCTGGGCAACCACCGGGTGCCCATCCTGACCAACCTGCCCCACCGCGTGCGGCTCTTCGAGCAGTTGGGGCTGGACCAGGTGGTGGTGATCGACTTCACCCGCGAGGTGGCACGGCTGGAGCCGGAGGTATTTCTCAGCAAGTACATGTTCGACCAGTTCGCCGTGGAAAAGATGCTGATCGGCTACGACTTCGCCTTCGGCCGGGACCGCAGCGGCACCTCGGACGTGCTGCAGGAGCTGAGCCGGGAGCACGGGTTCGGCTTCGAGGTGTTCGGCGCCGTCTCCATGGACGGCATCACCGTGAGCAGCTCCAACATCCGCCGCGCCTTGCAGGCCGGCGACTTCGCCCGGGCGGAGTCCCTGCTGGGGCGGCCCTACAGCGTGCTGGAGCCGGTGCGCGAGGGCCGGCGCCAGGGCCGCACGATCGGCTTTCCCACCGTGAATCTGGTGCCCGCCGAGCCGCTGCCCCTGGCCTTCGGGGTGTACGTGGCACGGGTCAAGCGCCATGGGCGCACTTATGGCGGGGTGGCCAACTATGGCGTGCGGCCCACCGTGGGCGCCGAAAAGCCCCTGTTGGAAACCTTCCTCTTCGATTTCGCCGATGAGATCTATGGCGAGGAACTGGAGGTGACCCTGCTGCACAAGATTCGTGACGAGCGCAAATTCGAGTCCTTCGATGCCCTCAAGGCCCAGATCGCCAAGGACAGCGAGACGGCCCGCGCCTACCTGGCCGAGCATGCCTGAGCATGCGGCGGCAGGGCGCGGCGCCGCAACGGCACCATGCCGGCGGCGCAGGTTGCCACGGGCACTGCTGGCGGTGACGCTGCTGCTGCTCGCCCTGGCCGGCTGCACGGGCGGCTTTCTGCAACCGGATGCGATCGACCATGACCACCCGGCCCGCTATGGCCTGTGGCACGACGAGGTGCGCTTCGCCACCAGCGGCGGACAGCGCCTGCGCGGCTGGTTTCTGCCCGCGCGGGGCGTGCCCCTGGGCACCGTGGTGTGGTTCCAGGACGGCACGGGCAACCTGACAACCAGCCTTCAGGCCGCCAAGTGGCTGCCCTACGAGGGCTACCATGTGCTGCTGTTCGACTACCGGGGCTTCGGCGGCTCGCCGGGGGAGGACGACCTGGCCCTGGCCGCCCAGGACGGCGCGGCGGCCCTGCGCTTCATCCGCGGGCACAAGGCGGTCGATGCGCAGCGGCTGATCGTCTATGGCCGGGGCGTGGGCGCCCTGCTGGCCGTGCGGGCCATGGCCGAGTCGGGCACCGACGGCATCCGCCTGGCCATCGTGGAGGACGGCTTCCGCAGCTTCCGCGAGGTGGTGCGGTTGCGCCTGGATAGTCACATTCTCACCTGGGCCTTTCAGTACCCGGTGGCCTACCTGTTCTTCTCCGACGAAGAGGGAGCCGACGCCGCCCTGCCCGCCATGGCCGGGCTGCCCCTGCTGGCCCTGCACGGCGAGTACAACGAAACCGTCCCACCCGCCGCGGGAAGGCAACTCTTCAACGCGTGGCCGTCCCCCGACAAGACCTGGTGGACCGTGCCCGCCGGGACCCACCTCAGCGCCGAGGACAGCACGCGCTACATCTGGCAGGAGCAAATCCTGGCCAAGCTGCAAACGCTCTTTCCCGAGCCTCTCCCCCCTCGCGGCTATACCCTGCCCAAGGCCGACGAGTAGCAACGGCAACAGTCCACAATAGCGGGGGAACGCCGTTCCCCCGCCGCTGTTTGCTGTGGCTGTTCTTACGCCTCGGGCAGGTAGCGCAGCACGGGCTTGCGGGCGGCCAGGGTCTCGTCCAGCCGCCGGCGGGGGGCCAGGTGCGGGGCCTGCTTGACCAGTTCGGGGTCCGTGTCGCCTTCGTGGAGAATGGCGGCAATGGCTTCCACGAAGCGGTCCAGCTCCGCGCGGGGCTCCGACTCGGTAGGCTCCACCATCAGCGCCCCATGCACGGTGAGGGGAAAATACACCGTGGGCGGATGGAAGCCGTAGTCGATCAGGCGCTTGGCCAGATCCAGGGTGGTGATGCCCCCGTGCTTGGACAGCCCCGAGTCCGAGAAGACCACCTCATGCAGGGTCGGGGCATCCGTGGAGACCTTGAGCAGCGGGCTCAGCTTGTGGCGCAGGTAGTTGGCATTGAGCACGGCGGCCTCGGTCATGGCCTTCAGCCCGTCCTGGCCCAGGGCCAGGATGTAGCTCAGGGCGCGCACCAGAATGCCCGTGTTGCCGTAGAAGGTGGAAATCTTGCCGATGGCCGTGGGCACGTCCCAGTCCAGCCGGTAGTGGCCGCTCTCCTGCACCACGCGGGGCACGGGCAGGTAGGGTCGCAGTTCCTCGGTGCAGAAGCACGGGCCCGCGCCCGGCCCGCCGCCGCCGTGGGGCGTGGAGAAGGTCTTGTGCAGGTTCAGATGCAGCACGTCCATGCCGTAGTCGCCGGGCCGCGTGATGCCCACCTGGGCATTCATGTTGGCCCCGTCGCAGTAGATGTAGCCGCCCTTGGCATGGACGATCTCGGCGATGCGGGCGATGTCCCGCTCGAAGATGCCCAGGGTGTTGGGGTTGGTCAGCATCAGCCCGGCCACGTTCTCGTCCATCTTGGCTTCCAGGTCCGCCAGGTCCACGCAGCCCTGGGCATCGCTGGCCAGTTCGCGCACCTGGTAGCCGGCCAGATGGGCGCTGGCCGGGTTGGTGCCGTGCGCACTGTCGGGCACCAGCATGAACTCCCGCTGCTCGCCCTTGGCGTCCTGCCGCGCGCGGATCAGCAGCACCCCGGTCAGCTCGCCCTGGGCCCCTGCCGCCGGCTGCAGGGACACGCCGGGCAGCCCGGTGATGTCCGCCAACACCTGCTCCAGCCGGTAGAGCATCTCCAGAAAGCCCTGGGCCATCTCGTCCGGCACCAGCGGATGCACCGTGGCCAGCCCGGGCAGGCGCGCCACGATCTCGTTGATGCGCGGGTTGTACTTCATGGTGCACGAACCCAGGGGGTACATGGCCGCGTCGATGGACACGTTGAGCTTGGAAAGCCGCGTGAAGTGACGGATCGTCTCGAACTCCGACAGCTGGGGCAACGCGCCCAGTTCGTCGTCACGCAGGGCCGCCCCGGCCAGGGCCTGGGACAGGTCTGCCTCCGCCACGTCGGGCCGGCGCAGCTTCACGCCGTCCTGGCCCTCGTGGGGATATTCAAAGCTCAGGGGTTCTTCCTGAAAGTATCCGGTCGGGCTGTTGTTGCCGCTCATGCTGCCACCTCCGCCAGCGCCTGAATCAGCGCGTCGATCTCGTCCTTCGTGTTCACCTCGGTCACCGCCACCAGCAGATCGTCGCCCCAGTCGGGCTGGAATCGCCCCAGGTCGATGCCCGGCACCAGTTCCCGCGCCAGGCACTGCCGCACCACCTCGCCGGCGGGCCGGGGACAGGCCACCGTGACCTCGTTGAATACCGGGCCGCTGTGCCGCCGCTTGTAGCCGGGCAGGCCCTCCAGGCGGGAGAGGAAGTAGGCCATCAGCGAGACGTTGTGATGGGCCACCTCGCGCAGGCCCTTGCGGCCCATCACGGTGAGGTACATCAGCGCCATCAGCATGACCAGATTCTGGTTCGTGCAGATGTTGCTCGTGGCGCGCTCACGGCGGATGTGCTGCTCGCGGGTGGCCAGGGTGAGCACGAAGCCCCGGCGCCCTTCGGTATCCTCGGTCAGGCCGGCGATACGCCCGGGCATCTGGCGCTTGTGGGCATCGCGCGCGGCCATGAAGCCCAGGTACGGACCGCCGTAATAGACCGGAACGCCCAGGCTCTGCCCCTCGCCCACCACGATGTCCGCGCCGGCCGCCCCGGGGGGTTGCAGCAGGGCCAGGCTCAGGGCCTCGGTGACGGTCGTCACCACCAGCGCCCCGGCCGCCTGGGCCGCGGCGGAGATGGCCGACAGGTCCTCGATCACCCCCAGCAGGTTGGGCTGCTGGGCCAACACGCACACCACGTCAGCGCCCAGCATGTCGCCCAGGGCCGCCATGTCCATGCGCCCGCTGTCCGCATCGGCGGGCACCGTCTCCAGTTCGATGGGCAGAAAGCGCGTGTAGGTTTCCACCACGTCCCGGTAGTAGGGATGCAGCGTGGCGGGCAGCAGCACACGATGGCGATCCTGCTTCCTGCTCGATTGCAGGCGGTCCGCCATCAGAATGCCCTCGGCCGTGGCGCTGGCCCCGTCGTAGAGGGAGGCATTGGCCACGTCCATGCCGGTGAGGACGGTCATGAAGGTCTGAAACTCAAAGATGGCCTGCAGTGTGCCCTGGCTCACCTCGGGCTGGTAGGGCGTGTAGGAGGTGAAAAATTCCGCCCGCTGCACTAGGGTGTCGGAGATCAACGGGATGAAATGGGCGTAGCTGCCGCCTCCCAGGAAATTGGTACAGTTGGCCCCGCGGTTCTTGGCGGCGAGCCCGGCGAACAACGCCAGTTGATCCTGCTCCGGCATCCCAGGAGGGATGTCCAGGGCGCGCTTCAGCCGCACCGCCTCTGGAATGCTGTCAAACAAGGCCTCGATACTGGGGACACCGATTTCCGCCAGCATCGCCTGCTGCACGGACTCGTGGTTGGGGATGAATCGCATGGGTTCCTGTCGTCCGGTTGCGCGCTATGATGTAAGTGCAAAGCCCTGAAAATAACATATCCGGCGGCGATCCGAAATGCGGCCGGCACGCCGCCCACCCCTGGCGGGGCGCGAGAGCCCCGGGGCAGACCCGCCCCGGCGCATCTCGGACACCCGCCGACATGCTGGAGCAAGGAGGCGCATGGCAAAGAAGGTCACCACCCGCGAGCTGGGACTGATCCTGGGGGTCCATCTCCTCAAGACGTCCCATCTGCACTACGGGCTGTGGACGCCCGAGCTTGCCCTGCGCCTGGCCAATCTGCCCCAGGCCCAGGAGGCCTACTGCCGCTTCCTGATCGACCATATCCCCGCCGGCGTGCAACGCGTACTGGACGTGGGCAGCGGCACGGGCGGGCTGGCCCTGGCCCTGCGGGATGCGGGCTATGCCGTGGAATGCCTCTCCCCCTCCGTGGCGCTCAACGACTTCGCCCGCGAGCGGCTGGGGCCCGGCGTGCCGGTGCACGATACGACCTTCGAGGACTTCCGTCCCGACCAGCCGGTGGAGCTGGTCGTGTTCAGCGAGAGCTTCCAGTACGTCAAGCCCGCCGCCGCCCTGGCCCGCGCCTATCAGGCCCTGGTGCCCGGCGGACATGTGCTGATCTGCGACTTCTTCAGCCGCGACACGCCCGACCGCGGGCCCCTGGGGGGCGGTCACAAGCTGTCGGCGGTGCTCCCGCAGATCGAGCCGGCGGGCTTTCGCCTGGTCAGCGACGAGGACATCACCGACCGTCTGGCGCCCAATCTGGACCTGATCGACCAGATCATGCAGGAGCAGGCCAGGCCCATGTGGCAGGCCCTGGGCACCTTCATGCGCACCAACTACCCCCGCATCGCCGCCCTGGGCGCGCGCCTGTTCCGCAAGAAGCTGGACAAGCTGCACGGCAAGTATTTCTCCGGCGAGCGCAACGGGGCCAACTTCGCCAAGTACAAGACCTATCGCCTCATGCTGCTGCAACGGGAGGACGCGGGCGGTGCGACTTGACCCGACTTGACCATTCGGTCTAATAATGGCGGGCCACATGCCGGGCCGGCGACGCGGAAGGGCGCCGCTCCCCCGATCATCAGCGCAACGTGCGCCACGAAGCCGCGCGAGGGCGCTGTCAATCCCAACCAGCGAAGGATCCCATGGGCGTTTTCGACGGCGACATCTTTCCCAGCTTCACCGCCCAGACGGTGAACCACGGCGAAATGACCTTTCCCGATGCGGTACCGGCCGGCAATTACGCCGTTCTGGCGGTCTACCGGGCCCATTGGTGACCTTACTGCGTTCGGCAGTTGGCCGAATACCAAGCGCACCTGCAGGAATTCGAGGATGCGGGCATCTCCGTGTTCGCCGTCAGCGCCGATCCCCTGGAGAAGGCCAAGGAGACCGTGGCGCAGACGAACACCACCTTTCCCGTGTTCTACGGCCTCGACCCCAAGGCGCTTTCCGAGAAGTGGGGTACGCACTATGAGGAACGGCGCAACATCTTTCACGCGACGGGTTACATTCTGCATCCCGACCGCAAGGTGCTCACGCGCACCGCGAGCACCGGCCCGGTGGGCCGCATCACGGCTGAGGATGCCATCCGCATCGTCAAATTCTGGCAAGTGCGGATGAAGGAGCAGGCGGCCCAGCAGTAGCGCCATGTGCCCCGGCGGCGCGCGGGCTCCCGCGCGCCCCGCACCTCCCTTGCTGAGCCGCCCCGCCGCGGGCATAGTCAGACCCTGTAGCACCGGCCGGCTCGGCCAGGACCCCTGTTTTGCAATAAAGTCCCCATCCCGGAGCGACGCCATGGCCCGCCTGTTGAGCCACGCCGCCGCCGAAAAATTCTACGACCGCTTCGGTGCCAGGCAGGACCGGCAGGGCTGGTACGAGGATGCCGCCCTGGACGAGCTGGTGCGCCAGGGCGACTTCGCCACCGTGCGCAGCGTGGTGGAACTGGGCTGCGGCACGGGCCGGCTCGCCGCGCGGCTGCTGCGCGAGGAACTGCCCGCCGAGGCCACCTACCTGGGCGTGGACCTGAGCGGCACGATGGTCGAGCTGGCCCGCGAGCGGCTCGCGGCATGGCGGCCCCGCGCCCAGGTGGTGCGCGACAGCGCCATCCCGCCCTTCGCCCTGGAGCCGGGCACCTGTGCCCGCTGGATATCGACCTACGTGCTGGACCTGCTGCCCCCGGCGGAGATTCGCGACCAGCTGGAGCAGGCCCACCGCCTGCTGGCCCCCGCCGGGCGCCTGGGCCTGGTCAGCCTGACCCCCGGAACAGGCCGGCTGGGCCGCGCCGTGACGGCCCTGTGGCGCGGGCTGCATGCCCTGCGGCCGCAGCTCGTGGGGGGCTGCCGCCCCCTGCGTCTGACGGAATACCTGCCCCCCGACCAGTGGCGCATCCTGCACCATGCCACCGTGCAGCCCTGGGGCATCGCCAGCGAAATCATCTGGGCGGGGAAGGCGGGGGGCTAAGTTCGTTACCGCGCGCCTCTGCGACGTGAGAGGCTATCTGCTTGGTATAGCAGGACAGGGGCTGGCCAGGGGGCCTCCAGCGAATGTATTGGGGTCGGGTTGCAGAGCAATCTGAATCGACAAAAAGCGATTACTTTATTGGGGGTTTTCCCGCATCTGCGAGTTTCCTATTTAGTGCTTCCTTCTGATCTTTGAGTCTTTCCGGTTGAACGAATAGCGCGTCAAACATGCTTTCAACAGTATCAAGATTCCATTCGGCTTCTGCAAGTTCAACATCCAGTATCTCTCCGGAGTTGGTACTCTTTATTGGGTGGGCCGCAAAATTCCCCACAACACGAACAGCGTCTAGCTGATCCGATACCAGCCCTGGAAGAACCCCGCTAGAGATTACCTCTTCTATCTCCCTCCGAAGGTCTCCTTTCTTTACATTTAGCTTATTGTGAATCAGATTCTGAATACAACGTCGGCTCAGCGCTGCGCTTGCTTTAGGACTAATTTCAAGCACTCTGCATGCTTCGATATAGTCGCTCTTGAATTTATCTGGAACGATTGCAGGTGGATGATCCCTTTCGGCGAGACTTGTGGGCCATACGCGAACCTGACGAAATGTCCCGTCATCATTTGGATCATACTCCGCAAAGGTAAGATCAACGATTAGCTGATTGCATGCGGGGCAAAATTCATGGGATGCAAGCAAGCGTTCGTCATCTCCATATTCACACAAATACGTATGTTCTGGATTCGAATGAAAGTGCTCACGGCATGTTGGGCATTTCATGGGCGTGACCTTGGCCAAGACATATGCAATCTACGCACGCTTTCTTCCTGCAACGCAGCGTTTCCTTTATCAAAAATACCAGGGACGAGCCACTGGTCTCGGCCCCTCACCGCCGTGGGTGGTTTTTTGATGGGCATCCTGGGCCACGCCCTCGTCGGGGGATAGGGGCCCCCACGAAAAAATACCCCCGCCAGGGCTCGAACCTGAGACTGGGCTTTAGGAAAGCCCCGTTATATCCGGTTTAACTACGGGGGCATGGGCGGCGGCAGCGCCGCGCCAAGCGCCGTGGGGCGCCGCTCCAAGATGACAACGGGGACGGGGCAAGTCAATCGGGCAGCGACTGCGACGGGGCCTCAGGAAAGCCCGGTCTTAGGCCAAGGGTGCCAGCGATAGCTGTGTCACAGGGCGCAGCCACCATTTACGCATCGAAACGGGTGCAGGGAACCCGTTCCCTGCTGGGGGCGTGGGGGCAAGGCCCCCACAGGGGATTCGCTTGTCCGCCGTTGTACCTACTCGGTCGGGGCATCGGGCGCCGCGCCGGCGGCATCCGCCGCCGCCTTGCGGACACGGCGCGTGAGCAGATGATCAACAAACCCGGCGGCCAGGGCGATGCTGAGGAAGATCAGCGCCATGGCTCCGAAGGCGCGCAGGGGCAGGCGCTCGCCCAGGAACAGGGCCCCCAGCAGCAGGGCCGAGACGGGGGTGATGTAGGTGATCAGCACGGTGCGGTTGGCCCCGGCCCGGGCCAACAGGCGAAAGAAGAGCAGATAGGCCAGGCTGGTGCCGAACACGGCCCCCACCGCTACCGCCAAAAGATCCTGCCAGCGCGGCGTCAGGGCCCAGGGGGTCTCCCACAGCAGCACGATGGGCGCCATGGCCAGGGCGCCGGTGATCTGCTGGGCCGTGGCCGTGACCATGGGCGGCACGCCGGCCAGTACGCGGCCATGCACTGCCGCCACCGCGTAGCATAGCGCGGCGCCCAGCATGGCCACCTCGCCCCACAGGCGCGGGCCGCGCCAGCCCAGGCCGCGCAGGGCATCGGGCCCGATCAGCCAGATCACGCCCCCCAGGCCCAGCAGCACGGCCAGCACGCCCGCCGGGCGCAGGCGCTCGTCCGGCGTGAACAGATACGACAGCACCAGGGTGAAGAGGGGCGTGGTGGCGATGAGGATGCCCACCAGCCCCGCCTCCAGGTGCTGGCTGCTCCAGTTGATCAGCACATAGGCCAGCGCCCCGTTGCCCAGCCCCATCACCGTGAACGAGCCCCAGATGGGCCCCAGGGGCGGCAGGCGCAGGCCCTGTCGGCGCTGAATCACCAGCAGCGGCAGCGCCGCCAGGAACAGGCGCAGGAAGGCGATCGTGAACGGGGTGATGCTGGTCAGGGCCACCTTGATCAGCACGAAGGTCATGCCGAACAGGCCCCCCACGGCCAGGATCAGCCCCACATCGGCCAGGGTGATGGATCGCTTGGGCACGGCGGCGCTCGGAAGGGCCCGGCCCGCTGATGGATTCACGGGACCGAGGTAGTGAAAGGGTAACCGGGCCGGCTGTGAATCGGTCACCCGGCGCACCGATCATGGCCGCAAGGCACACACCACGGCAACCCGGAACTTGCGCTCCACCCGCACCGCTTCACCGGCATCGCTTCACCGGACGCGCTTCCGCCAGGACATTGGCCATGTCCGTGCAGGTTTGGGATGACCCGGCGGCGGGAGCCATGTACATTGGCCCGGCAGACACTGGCCGGGCCGCGCTCAGCCGCGGTCGGATACGCTCAACGGAACCCATGGAAGACACGCAACACGACAATACACAACGCATCACATCCCTGGCCAAGCGGCTGCGCAAACTGGCGGACGCCCTGGAACAGGGCGAACCGGAGGCCGCCGCACTCCTGGAGCATCTGGAGACCTCCCTGGCGCAACTGGAGCACCCCCCCGGGCGGGGCAACGGCCAGCAGGATTTCTTGACGGATGATGCCGACCGGACGGAGAACGGCGCCAGGTCGTCTGATGGTGAGGTATACGCGGTGTGGGCCGACGGCTCCTGCGCGCCCAACCCCGGCCCGGGCGGCTGGGGCGCCATCGTGGAGCATCGCGGCGAGCGGGAGGAGCTCAGCGGCGCCGCCCCCAAGAGTACCAACAACATCATGGAACTCACCGCGGCCATCGAGGGCCTGCGCCGCACGCCCCAGGGCGCCACGGTGCGGCTCACCACGGACAGCCAGTACGTGAAGAACGGCATCACCAAGTGGATTCACGGCTGGAAGCGCAAGAACTGGCGCAAGGCCGACGGGCAGCCCGTGCTGAACCGGGAGCTGTGGCAGGCCCTGGACGAGGTGTGCGCCGTGCGCGACGTGAGCTGGTTCTGGGTGCGCGGGCACAACGGCCACCCGGAAAACGAGCGCTGCGACGAACTGGCCAACGAGGCCCGCAAGGCCGCGCGGCATTAGCCCACCGCAGAACAGCAATCGCGGCGAGGGAGTACGCCCCCTCAGGCCTCCGGTGCTGCCCAGTCGAACCGAATTGCACTATTGGCACACCGCAAGACGGCAACTGCTGCGACGGAGCACGCCCCCTCGCGCTCCCCGCATGAGATATTTGGCGTGGGCGCCCTGGCTCAGCTTTCCGGCGTCGCCGGCCGGCCGGACACCGCAAAACGGCAACTGCTGCGAGGGAGCACGCCCCCTCGCGCTCCCCGCATGAGATTGTTGCCGCAGAGGCCCGCCGGCTGGCAACCATGCAGATTGTGCCGACGTGTGACCGCACCGGGAATTTCCGCAAACGCACCAGACCCTTCCGCCCATTCCCGGGCCGGCGATACCAGTTGACAAAGCCTGCCGGCGGCCCTACCCTTCTCATTAAGGACTAATTTAGTCCTATTTGATGTGCGGCTGCATCAGCGCAGCCGGAAACACCCGGCGGGATGGCGCAGAGCCGCCCGCGGGATGGCGCCACATGAGATCGGGCAGCACCACGAGACAGCCCGGCGGCCCGACGAGGGCTTCGCGCAACTGAAGGCAGGCAAACTGAAGGCAGGCGAGCAAATTCGCGGACGAGCATCATGTTGAAGTTATCAAAGAAGGTGGATTACGGGCTGATCCTGCTCAGCCGCCTCAGCGCCATCGGCAAGCCGGTGAGCGCCCGCGAGATGGCCGAGCGCGACGGACTGCCCCTGCCGATGGTGGCCAACATTCTCAAGGCGCTTTCCGCCGCGGAGATCCTCATCTCCACCCGTGGCGCCCAGGGCGGCTACGTACTCAACCGCAATCCACGCAGCGTGACCCTGGCGGAAGTCGTCCATGCGTTGGACGGCCCCGTGCATCTGGTGGATTGCGTGGAAGAGACCGATCTTTGTCAGTACAGCGGCGTGTGTCCGAATCACAGCCCCTTTCAGCGGGTGCAGGAGAAATTCCAGGCATTTCTGGACGATTTGTCCCTGGACGAAATTCTCGGCAATCCCGTGCGACCCCTCATTTTTCAGACTGATCGCGATGAAAACACCCATTTACCTCGATAACCATGCCACCACGCCCGTCGACCCGCGGGTGCTGGACGCCATGCTGCCCTATTTCACCGAGAAATTCGGCAACGCGGCCAGCCGCAACCACAGTTTCGGGTGGGTGACGGAAGAGGCCGTGGAACAGGCCCGCGCCAAGATCGCCGCGGCCGTGGGCGCCACGGACAAGGAGATCATCTTCACCAGCGGCGCCACGGAGTCGGACAACCTGGCGATCACCGGGGTGGCCGAGTTCTACAGGGAAAAGGGCAACCACATCATCACCACGGGCATCGAGCACAAGGCGGTGCTGGACACCTGCCACATGCTGGAAGGCAAGGGCTTCGAGGTGACGTACCTGGCGCTGGACGAGCATGGCAGCATCGACCTGAACCAGCTCAAGGACGCCATCACGGACAAGACGATCCTGGTGACCCTGATGGCCACCAACAACGAGATCGGCACCAACCACCCCATCGCGGAGATCGGCAAGCTCTGCCACGAGAAGGGGGTGCTGTTCCACACGGACGCCACCCAGGCCCTGGGGCACATGCCCCTGGACATGGAGGCGATGCATGTGGACCTGGCGTCCTTTTCCGCCCACAAGATCTACGGCCCCAAGGGCATCGGCGCGCTGTACGTGCGGCGCCGCAAGCCCCGTGTGCGCCTGACCCCCATCATATACGGCGGCGGGCACGAGCGGGGCATGCGCTCCGGCACGCTCAACGTGCCGGGCATCGTGGGCTTCGGCGCGGCGGCGGAGATCATGCAGCAGGAAGGCACTGCGGAAACCGAGCGCGTTCGTGGCCTGCGCGATCGCCTGCACCAGGGCATCACGCGGGAGATCGACTTCGTCAAGCTCAACGGCCATCCCACCGAGCGCCACCCGGGCAACTGCAACCTCAGCTTTGCCTACGTGGAGGGCGAGAGCCTGCTCATGGGCATCAGCGAAATCGCGGTGTCCTCCGGCTCCGCCTGCACCTCGGCGAGCCTGGAGCCGTCCTATGTGCTGCGCGGCATCGGCGTGGGCGACGACCTGGCCCACTCCTCCATCCGCTTCGGCGTGGGGCGCTTCAACACCGAGGAGGAGATCGACTACACCATCCGGCGCGTGGTGGAGACAGTGGCCAAGCTGCGGGAAATGTCCCCGCTCTACGAAATGGCCCAGGAAGGCATCGACATCAACAGCATCCAGTGGGACGTGCGGTAGCCGTTTCGCGGATGACAATGACGCTCCTGGCTGGCGCCAGGGGAAAGTGGCAGTACCGGCGCGGGGCTGGTCACATAATGACAGGGCCGCCGCACCGGGACTTTGAAAAGCAGTACACCAGACATCAGGAGACGATCAGTGGCTTACAGCGAAAAAGTTGTTGATCACTATAGCAACCCGCGGAACGTGGGCAGCTTCGGCAAGGAAGAGGAAAATATCGGCACCGGCATTGTCGGCGCGCCGGAATGTGGCGACGTGATGAAGCTGCAGATCAAGGTGGAAGGCGACAAGATTGTCGACGCCAAGTTCAAGACCTTCGGCTGCGGCAGCGCCATCGCCAGCTCCAGCCTCGCCACCGAATGGCTCAAGGGACGCACCATCGACGATGCCCTGACCATCAAGAACACGGACATCGTGGAGGAACTCTCCCTGCCGCCGGTGAAGATTCACTGCTCCGTGCTGGCCGAGGACGCCATCAAGACGGCCATCAAGAACTACAAGGAGCAGCAAGCGGGGAAATAGGCGCACGCGCCCGGCCACGCGGGAGCACGACCGCTCACCGCGCCCCCTGCCGGCAGGCAGCACACGGCCACCAGGGCGCGACGGCCCCAGCCACCCCCCAGCCATGACCGATGTGACCCAAGAGCATGCGCCCCCGGACCCCGCCACGCAGGATCATTTCGCGCGCTTCGGCCTGGCACGGGCCTTCGCCATCGACGAGCCGGCGCTGGAAGCGGCGCACCAGCGGATGAGCATGGAGTTGCATCCGGATTTCTTCGCCGCCGCCCCCGACGCGGAAAAGCAGGCGGCGGAGCGCCGCGCGGCAGCCTTCAATGAGGCCTACCGCATCCTGCGCTCGCCCACCCGGCGCGCCCAATACCTGCTGCGGCTGCTGGCCGACGGCCGGGCGCTGGACACGGACCGGCTGCCCGAGGGCTTCCTCCAGGAGATGTTCCTGCTCCAGGAGTCCGTGGACGAGCTGGGCGAGGATGGGGACAGCGCCGAGCGCGAGGCATTGCGGCAGGACGCTGAGCGGCGCCTGAATGCCGTATGGGACGACCTGGGCACCCGGTTCGATGCGGCGGTGGCCGACCCGACGACCGAGCGGCTGCAGGAGATCCAGTCCCAGCTGAATTGCAGCAAGTACCTGCAGCGTCTGCTGGACCGCCTAAGCGACTGAGTTATTGAACGACTGAGTCGTTGAACGACGGAGGCGGCGCCGTCAACCGGCCCGCGCCCCGCCATGGCGTCAGTCCAGCGACAACCATCAGACGGCGACACGCAAGCGACGGAGCAAGAGAGAGACACATGGACCCCGAGAACACCATCATCGGCATCGACCTGGGCACCACCAACAGCCTGGCCGCCGCCGTGTTCGAGCACGGCCCCGAGGCGATTCACCGGCCCGGCCGCAGCGCCATCGTGCCCTCGGTGCTCTCCCGGCAGAACGGCAAGTGGATCGTGGGCGACGAGGCCCGCGAGCTGCGCACGCGGGCGCCGGAGCAGACCATCTTCTCCGTCAAGCGCCTGATGGGTCAGGACATGGACGATCTGCACGACGAGTTGCCCCGTCTGCCCTACACGGTGCAGGCCGCCCAGCGCGGGCTGGTGCAGGTGGCCACCGAGGATGGCGCCTACACGCCCCAGGAGCTCTCGGCGGAGATTCTCAAGGCGGTCAAGGCCAATGCGGAGGCAGCGCTCGGCTTCGAGATCAAACGCGCCGTGATCACCGTGCCGGCCTACTTCGACGATACCCAGCGCCAGGCCACGCGGGATGCGGGCCGCATCGCGGGCCTTGAGGTGGTGCGCATCATCAACGAGCCCACCGCCGCGGCCATCGCCTACGGCCTGGACGAGAAGGAGAAGGAGACCGTCGCCGTGTACGACCTGGGCGGCGGCACCTTCGACATTTCCGTCCTGCGGCTGGCCGATTCGGTGTTCAAGGTGCTGGCCACCCATGGCGACACGCACCTGGGCGGGGACGACTTCGATGCCGCCATTGCCGCGGTGCTCAAGGCGCGCATCCTGGCCGAGCATCCCGACCGGGCGCTGGATACGCCCCTGGTGAGCCAGCTTCTGCGCAAGACGGCGGAGCTGATCAAGATCGACCTGAGCCGTGCCCTGGAGACCGAATACACCCTGGAGTTGCCCGGCGACGGGCTCACGGTGCACGGCAAGTTCACGCGTCAGGAGATGGATGCGCTGATCGCCCCATTCGTGAAAAAAACCCTGGAGAGCTGCCGCGCCGCGCTCAAGGCGGCGGGCAAGTCCCCGGCGGACATCGACGACATCGTGATGGTGGGCGGCTCCACCCGCGTGCCCTACGTGCGCGAACAGGTGGAGGCCTTCTTCGGGCGCAAGCCCAACATTTCCATCAACCCGGACGAGGTGGTGGCCGTGGGTGCCGGGGTGCAGGGCCATCTGCTGGCCGGCGGCCGGCGCGACTATGTGCTGCTGGACGTGATTCCCCTCGCCTTGGGCATCGAGACCCTGGGGGGCACCTTCAGCAAGCTGATCACCGCCAACACCACCATCCCGGCCCAGGCCGAGGAGCTGTTCACCACCTACGTGGACAACCAGACCGGCGTGGACATCAACATCTACCAGGGCGAGCGGGAATTCGTGAAGGACTGCCGCAGCCTGGGGCGCTTCCGCCTCAAGGGCATTCCGGCCATGCCCGCCGGGCTGCCCAAGGTCAAGGTGACTTTTCTGGTGGATACCAACGGCATCCTCACCGTGAGCGCCCAGGAGGAGCGGAGCGGCCAGGAGGCACAGATCGAGGTGGTGCCCAGTCACGGACTCACCAACGACGAGATCGAGCAGATCATGGAGGATGCCGTGGAACACGCCATGGACGACATGACCTCGCGCCAGCTTGTCGAATTCCGCAACATGGCCGACGCGGTGTTCCGCGGCATCGAGAAGGCCTGGGACGATGCCCAGGCCATCCTCTCCACGGAAGACCAGACGCGCATCCAGCAGCAGATGGATGCCGTGCGCAAGCAGGCCCAGGCCGAAGACCCCACCGCCCTCAAGCAGGAGATGGACCGCCTGGGCGAGCTGACCCGTCCCCTGGCCGACGCCATCATGAGCAAGGCCGCACTCACGGAGCTGCGCGAATTCTTTTCCACCCACGGTGGCGGCCACGAGCATTAGACGGCCTCCGGCGGTAAGGTCTGAGCGAGAGGCCTTGCCGCTTGCCCTCTCCAGCAGGGAGCGTCACCCCCGGCACCCTTTCCACGCACCTGGCGAATTGCGAACCGAACCCAATCGGGCGCCGGCCTCAGAGCCGTAGGGCGTTGCGGCGCACATCGCAGCCATCGGCCCGGTCAAGGGCGGCCATGGGTGCTGGTCCATGCAAGGCGGCGTCGCGCACGCCCGTAGCAAATTTACGAACCGAACCCAATCCGGCGCCGGCCTTAGAGCCGTAGGGCGTTGCGGCGCACATCGCAGCCATCGGCCCGGTCAAGGGCGGCCAGATATGGCCATCCACCGGCGCCCCGCGGCAAATGTGCGGTGGGAGCCGCTGCCTTCCCCAGCCCGCCAATTTCCGGTATAGATGCAGCCCTGACTGTCCTGACGTTCCGGCCTGTTCCCGGCCGGACGACCGTCCACCTTCAGCGCCACAGAGACCGTGACCCACGCATCCATCGCCCACTGGTTTGCCCACACCGTCGCCACCGCCCCGCCCGAGAACGGCCTGGTCTTCGCGGGGGTGCACACGCCCTATGCCGAATTGGACAGCCAGGTGAATGTGGTGGCCAACTGGTACCAGGTGCGGGAGTTCCGCCGGGGCGACGTGGTGGGCATTCTGCTGCCCAACTGCCCCGAGTTGGTGCTGGCCCATCTGGCGCACATGCGCATCGGCGCCATCACCCTGCCGCTCAACACGGCATATCGGGCGGCGGAGCTGGAATTCATCCTGGACGACGCCAAGGCCGTGGCCCTGGTCACCAATCAGGAAGGCTGCGCGCTGGTGCAGGGCATCCGCGACAAGCTGCCCGGGCTGCGCGAGATCATCATCGTGGAGGAGGAGCTGGAGCCCAAGGAGGAGGGCGTGGCGCGCTTTCCCACGGCGCAGTATACGGTGATGGAGGACACGCCGGAGGATCTGCCCCGTGTGCCCATCGCCGAGGGGCTGGGGCGCGAGGATACGGCCATGATCCTGTACACCTCGGGCACCACGGGCCATCCCAAGGGCGCGCCGCTGAGCCATGGCAACATCATGGCCAACATGCAGGCGGTGCTGGAGGCATGGCGCATCACGGCGGCGGACCGCTTTCTGCTGGTGCTGCCCATGTTCCATGCCCACGGGCTGATCATGGGGCTGCACGGCACCCTGTTCAGCGGCTGCCTGACCTTCGTGCATACCCGGTTCGATGCGGAGCCCGTGCTGTGGGAACTGGCGCAAAATCGCTGCACGCTGTTCATGGGTGTGCCGACGCACTACTTCCGCCTCCTGCGCTCGGTCAAGCTGGAGGAGACCGACCTGAGCGGCATGCGCCTGTTCACGTCCGGCTCGGCGCCCCTGGACGAGATCACCTGGAACAGCTTCCGCGAGCGCACGGGCCACGCCATCGTGGAGCGCTACGGGCTCACGGAGACCCTGTTCAACACCACCAACCCCATCGAGGGCCCCTGTGTGCCGGGCACGGTGGGCAGGCCCTTTCCCGGTGTCGAACTGCGCATCATTGATGGCGAGGGCCGCCAGGTGGCCCAGGGCGAGGCGGGGGAGATTCTGGTGCGCGGGCCCAACGTGTTCGCCGGCTATCTGAACCGGCCCGCCGCCACCGCCGAGGCCTTCCGCGACGGCTGGTTCGCCACGGGCGACCAGGGGCGCATTCGCCCGGAGGACGGCTACCTGGAAATCCTGGGCCGCATCAAGGACCTCATCATCACCGGCGGCTACAACGTGTATCCCGTGGAGGTGGAGGCGGTGCTGCTGGAGCAGCCGGGCGTGGAGGAATGCGCCGTGGTGGGCCGGACGGACGAGGAATGGGGGGAAACCGTGCACGCCTTCATCGTGCCCCAGGCCGGTGCGACGCTGGACGAGGCGACGCTGCTGGCGGAAGCCGCCAAGCGCCTGGCGTCCTACAAGTGCCCCCGCTCCGTGCGGCTGGTGCGGGAGTTGCCCCGCAACGCCATGGGCAAGGTGCAGAAGAATGTCTTGCGCGACGAGCTCAAGGCCGGCGCCACCGCCTGACGTGCCGCGGCATCCGCCGTGCTGCATGAAGCGCGGCCTGCCGGCGGGCCACGCCGGCACTTCGCGACACCGGTGGCTACCCCTCGCCCTCGTTGTCAGCCGGCGGCGTATCTTCCGTGGGAATGGCGTACTGCTCGTCGGCCCAGGCGCCGCGGTCGATCATCTGGCAGCGTTCCGAGCAGAAGGGTCGGTGGGGATTGTCTGACCATTTGGTCAGCTCACCACAGGTGGGGCAAAGCACCCGCGGCGGGGGGCGGTTGGCGCGGCGTTTATTGGTCATGCTGAACTCCTCGGGCAGGGCCTGCGGCGCGTCACGGACTGGGATCATACGGCGGCTCGCGGCGCCATCATACGGGAGCCTGCGGCCCGATCATACGGGAGCCTGCGGCGCCATCATGCGGGAGCCTGCGGCCCGATCATACGGGAGCCTGCGGCGCCATCATGCGGGAGCCTGCGGCCCGATCATGCGGGAGCCTGCGGCCCGATCATACGGGAGCCTGCGGCCCGATCATGCGGGAGCCTGCGGCCCGATCATGCGGGAGCCTGCGGCCCGATCATGCGGGAGCCTGCGGCCCGATCATGCGGGAGC
>Ga0326597_10000431_pt1 | contig 75521 bp, 68 predicted proteins | sample RVTome_12_FD_203789 | JGI IMG/M metagenome (GOLD analysis project Ga0326597, IMG submission 203789) | Soil microbial communities from uranium-contaminated site in the Upper Colorado River Basin, Wyoming, United States - RVT100D185 | ecosystem: Environmental > Terrestrial > Soil > Contaminated >...
GCTGGGTCTCGCCGGGGCCCCGGGTGCCGATGCCGCCGCCGAGCCTCTCCAGGTGCTTCCACTGCCCCACGAGGCGCGGCAGGAGATAGGACAGCTGCGCGAGCTCGACCTGGAGCTTGCCCTCCATCGTCCGCGCTCGCTGGGCGAAGATGTCGAGGATGAGGGCGGTGCGGTCGATCACCTTGAGGCCGAGCGAGCCGCCGAGGTTGCGCTCCTGGACCGGCGAGAGCGCATCATCGGAGATCATGAGGTCGGCGCCCTCACGCTCCGATGAGGCCCTCAGCTCGTCCACCTTGCCCTTCCCGAAATAGAGCTTGGGCGTTGGTGCGAGGCGCTCCTGTGTGACGCGACCCACGACTTCGGCGCCCGCCGACTCGGCGAGGCGGCCAAGCTCGTCCAGGGACTCTTCGACTTCGTACCGGCGCTGCCTCGGGAGCCGCAAGGCCGCCAGGAGCGCCCGTTCTCTCTTCCTCACTCGATCCATCCCTCCCGCAAGATGTGCTTGTGGATGCTCTCGGCCGCGCCCTCGGCGCCGCCCACTTCGTCCACGTCCAGCCACCGGATCTCCGGCTCCCGCGTGAACCATGTCATCTGGCGCTTTGCGTAACGCTGGGTGTCGCGGATCATGAGCCTGAGCGCTTCGGCCTCCGGCAGGCGGCCCCTGGCGACCTTGGCCCACTGGCGGTAGCCTATGCCGGCCATACCGGGCGCCGTCTCGTCGTGGCCGGCCGCCAGGAGGCGTAGCACTTCTTCCATCATCCCAACGGCGAGCATGCCCCGAGCGCGTTCCTCGAGACGTTGGTTGAGGGCCTTTCGCTCCCGGCGGAGCCCGAACATCAACACGCGCCAGGGCGGTACCGCCCGCGCCCAGCCTCCGGCCGAGTCGACGCCGCGGCCGTGCTTCTCGATCGCCCGGATGATCCGGACTCTGTCGTTGGGGTGGAGCCGGGCCGCGAGCTCGGGGTCAAGCGCCGCGAGCCGCGAGTGCAGGGCCCCCGGCCCCTTCTTCCCGGCGGTCTCTTCCAGCTGAGCCCGCAGCGTCGGGTCGGCGGGCGGTGCGGGATCGAGCCCGCGCAGGAGCGCCCGCACGTAAAGGCCGGTGCCGCCCACGACGACCGGCAGGCGCCCGGCCGCGAGAATCCCCCCGATCGCCCGCGCCGCGTCCGCCCTGAATCGCGCAGCGTGGTAGCGCTCGCCGGGCTCGATCAGATCAAGGAGATGATGCGTTACGGCCTTGCGCTCCTCAAGGGTCGGCTTGCCGGTCCCGATGTCCATGCCGCGGTAGACCTGGCGCGAGTCGGCGCTCACGACCTCCATCGGCACGCTGGCGGCGAGGCATGCTGCGACGGCGGTCTTCCCCACCCCGGTGGGGCCGACGATGAGGAGAAGCGGCGGCGCGCTTACCATGTACGCCGGAGCTCCCGCTTGATCTCCTTGAGAGACAGGCGGGAGACGATGGGCCTCCCGTGCGGGCAGAAGTACGGCACCTCGGCGGCCGAGAGGTCCGCGAGCAGGCGCACCATCTCTTCGCGCTGCAAGGGAGAGTGCGCCTTGACCGCGGCGCGGCAGGCGACGAAGGCGAGCGCCCGTTCGACCAGGGGCGCCTGCCGAGCCCCGGCCGGGGAGCCCACTTCATCGAGCAGCCCTTCGATGAGCCTCCGAGGTTCCTCACCTTTGAGGAGCGCGGGTACGGCGCGCAGGAGCGCGGCCTGGCCTCCGAAGCCTTCGAGGTCGAAGCCGAGGGCTGCCAGGTCACCCGACCACTCGTCGAGGAGCGCGGCCTTGCCGGGTCCGAGCTCCAGCGTCTGAGGGAAGAGCAGGACCTGGGCGTCCAAGGGCCCCGCGGCGAGGTTCCTCCGCAGCTCTTCGAAGATCACGCGCTCGTGGGCGACGTGCTGGTCGATGAAGAAGACCTCCTCGTCACTGGCCGCGACGACGAAGGTCTCCTGGAGCTGCCCTACGACGGCGCCGAAGCGCCCAGGTCCGAAGGTCGCAGCGGCTTCGTGAAACAGCGCCCCCTGGCTGTCCGGGAACGGGGGCCCAGACACGGCCGCCGGATCGTTCAGCAACGGGGGCCCGGAAATGGCCCCCGTACTCGCCCAGTCCGCGGGCAACCTTCCTGCTGTCTCAGCCGCTGCGCCGAGGCCGTGCTGAGGCTGGACGACACGTCGCGAGCGAAGCGCGTCCTGGACCGCTCGGAACACCGCCTCCTGCACCAGGCGCGGCGAGCGGAATCGGACCCAGGCCTTGGTCGGGTGGACATTGACGTCCACTTCCGGCAGCGGCAGATCGATCGAGAGCGCGGCGATCGGGAACTGGTGGCGCGGGAGCATGGGCCGGTACGCCTCGATGAGGCCCTGAACCAGCGCCGTGTCCCTGACCGGACGGCCGTTGACGATGAGGGTGATCTCGTCGCGATTGCCGCGCGCCCGCTGCGGTGGCGCCGCGAGTCCTGTCACGCGCACGCTTCCCTGCGTGAGATCCACCGCGAGCATCGCCTCCGCCGTCTCGAAGCCCAGGAGGGCGCCGACGCGGTCACGCAGCGTTGCCGCCGACGGCGCCGCCAGCACGGCCTTGCCGTGGTGGAGGACACGAAGATGGAGGTCGGGCCGCGAGAGCGCGATGCCCTGCAGGAGCCGGAGGATGAACGCCATCTCGGCCGGCGCGCTCCTGAGGAACTTGAGCCGCGCTGGCGTGTTGAAGAAGAGGTCCTGGATCTCGACCGAGGTGCCGGGGGCGGCCTCGACCTCGAGACGGTCGGCAACCGTCCCTCCCTCGCCGCGCACGAGCGCGCCCACGGCACCACCGCGCGGGCACGAGAGGATCTCGAAGCGGCTGACGGCGCAGATGGCCGGCAGGGCCTCGCCGCGAAAACCCAGGGTCGCGATGGCGGCCAGGTCGCCCTCGTCGGCGATCTTCGACGTGGCGTGGCGCCGCAGCGCCATGTCCACGTCGCCGCGGGTCATGCCGGCGCCGTCGTCCGTGACGCGGATCAGCTGGCGTCCCGCATCCTTCAGCTCCACGGTGATGACGCGGCCGCCGGCGTCGATTGCGTTCTCCACGAGCTCCTTGGCCACCGACGCCGGCCGCTCCACGACCTCGCCCGCGGCGATCTTGTTGATGAGGTGATCGGGCAGGAGCCGGATGGGGCTCACAGCTGCGCCTTGAGCCGTTGCTGCCACCCCGCCAGGAGGTTGAGCGCCTCGAGCGGCGTGAGCGATGCCACGTCGAGAGCGCCCAGCTCCTTGAGGACCGGATCGGCGGTGGGCGGGAAGAGGCCGAGCTGCGGGGTCGGCTCGGGCCGACCCGGGACGTGCGCGCCGGGATTCTGACTGAGCTCCGCGAGGATTTCTCGCGCGCGGGCGATGACGGCCTTCGGCAGGCCGGCCAGGCGGGCGACCTGGATGCCGTAGGACCTGTCCGTCCCGCCGGGCCCCACCTTGTGAAGGAAAATGATCTCGTCGTTCCACTCCTTGACCGCGACGTGGAAGTTGCGAACGCGCGCGAGGCGGTCCGCGAGAGCGATGAGTTCGTGGTAGTGCGTGGCGAAGAGCACCTTGGCGCCGCGTCCGCGGTCGTGGAGCTCCTCGGTCACGGCCCAGGCGATGGCCAGTCCGTCGAAGGTCGAAGTGCCCCGCCCGACCTCGTCGAGGAGGATCAGGCTTCTCGCCGTCGCGTTGTGCAGGATGCTCGCCGTCTCGACCATCTCCACCAGGAAAGTGCTCTGGCCCCGCGCGAGATTGTCCTGGGCGCCGACGCGGGTGAGGATCCGGTCCACCAGCCCGATCCGGGCCGACCGCGCCGGGACGAAGCCGCCCATCTGGGCCAGGATCACCAGCAGCGCCGCCTGGCGCATGAAGACGCTCTTGCCACTCATATTGGGCCCCGTCAGGATGATCACCTGCTCGCGTTCGGGGTCGAGGTGGAGGTCATTGGGTGTGAAGGGGCGCTCGCCGCTCGACTCGAGCACGGGATGGCGCCCCTCCGCGATGTCGATGACACGGCCGTCGTCGACCTGCGGTCTCACGTATCCGCGCTCGTGGGCGATCTCCGCGAGCGACGCGAGCGCGTCCAGCGTCCCGACCGCCCGCGCCGTCCGCAGCAGCGCCGACGCCTCGGCCGCGACGGCCGCCCTGATCTCCTGGAAGAGCTCCAGCTCCAGCTTGGCCATCCGCTCTTCGGCCCCGAGGACGCGGCCTTCGTATTCCTTGAGCTCGACGGTGACATAGCGCTCGGCGCCGACCAGGGTCTGGCGCCGGATGTACTCGCCGGGGACCTTCGTCGCATGCGCGTTGCTCACCTCGATGCCGTAGCCGAAGACGCGGTTGAAGCGCACCCGGAGCGTGGGGATGCCCGTGCGCTGCCGTTCGCGCCCCTCCAGGGCCGCGATCCACTCACGCGCCTCCCGCGCCCCGCGCTTGATCTCGCCGAGATCGGCGCTCCAGCTCTCCCGGATCAGGCCGCCCTCCCGGAGCGCGAGCGGTGGCTCGTCCTCGAGTGCGTCCTCGAGCATCTTGTGCAGCGCCGGCAGGGCCGCGATCTCCTCCCCCACCTCCGCGAGGAGAGTCGCCGAGGGCGCGCCGAGCGACTCGCGGAGCGCCGGGAGGCGACCGAGAAAGGCGCGGAGTCCCGTGAGGTCCCGCGCGTGCGCAACGCCGAGCGCGGCGCGACTCGAGAGTCGCTCGAGGTCGCCGATGCCATGGATCCGCGATCGCACGGCGGCCCGCTGCTGCGGCTCCGCCACGAGGGCCGCGACGGCATCCTGGCGCCGCGAGATGGCGTCGGCGTTCAGAAGCGGACGGAGCAGCCACTGGCGGAGCGTTCGCGCCCCCATCGGGGTCGAGGTCCTGTCGAGGGTCGCCAGGAGAGAGCCCCGCGGGCTCCGGTCCTGGGCGCTTTCGAAGAGCTCGAGCGTGGTGACGGCGGTGGGATCCAGCTCCATGGCATCGCCCGGGAGCAGGCGCTGGAGCCGGGCGAGATGGCCGAGCGCATCGCCCTGGGTGTCCCGCAGATACGCCAGCGCGGCGCCGGAGGCCTGGAGTCCGACGCCCATGTCACCCATGCCCAGTCTGTCGAGCGAGTGGACGCGGAAGTGCGCGGCGAGCGTCTCCCGCGCCTGGCGCAGCGCGAACCATGAGGGCTCCCCGCGGGTCACCATCATCCCGGCGGCGGCGAGCCGGGCCGCAAGGTCCTGGTCGCCCTCCCGCGCCACCAGACACTCGGCTGGCCGCCGCAGGAGGGCGGTGTCGAGCAGCGCCGCTCCATCGCCCGCGGCTTCGCCGATCCAGAACTCGCCGGTGGAGACGTCCACAAGCGCGACACCGAGCGCCCGGCCGGCGCCGGTGCCGGTCCGGTGGACGGTCAGCAGGTAATTGTTGGCCGCCCCGTCGAGATATCGAGTGTCTGTGAGCGTGCCCGGCGTGATCACCCGGACGACCTCGCGCCGAACGAGCTTCTTCCCCTTGATCGGGGCCTCCATCTGCTCGCACACAGCCACCTTCCGCCCGGCCCGTATCAGCCGCGCGATGTAGCCGTCGGCGGCGTGGTGCGGGATGCCGGCCATCGGGATGGCGCCCTCGCCCTTCTGCCGGGAGGTCAACGTGATCTGGAGCAGGCGCGCCCCTTCGTGGGCGTCGTCGAAGAACATCTCGTAGAAATCGCCGAGGCGGAAGAGCAGCAGGTAGTCCGGGTAGCGCTGCTTCAGCTCGCGGTACTGCCGCATCATGGGTGACAGCAGGGGTGACAGCGGGGGTGACACCTGGGAAGGGAGCTCGGCCGAGGGGTCCCTCACGAGCCGAGCGCCGCCAGGAGGCGGTCATACGTGGTGTCCAGGCTCTCGGGCAGGACGCGAGTGTCGCCTATGACCGGCATGAAGTTGACGTCGCCACTCCACCGCGGGACGACGTGGATGTGCAGGTGTTTGGGCACGCCGGCTCCCGCCGCTCGCCCCTGGTTGAGGCCGACATTGAAGCCCTCGGGAGCGTACGCGCGACCCAGGGCCCGGACCGCCGTCTGCACGAGCTCCATGGTTTGGCCGATTTCCTCCGGGGCTGTCTCCTCGAGAGAGCCTACGTGGCGGTTGACCGCGGCCATGAGGTGGCCCGAGGCATACGGGTATTTGTTGAGGATCAGGAAGGCCTTCGGGCCTCGGCGGAGAATGAGGCTCTTGCGGTCATCGTCGCCTGCGAGCGCGTCGCAGAAGATGCAGCCGGCGGGCGTGGCGGGCGGCGCGCCGGCCGAGGTCACGTAGGCCATCCGCCACGGCGCCCAGAGTCGGTCCACGCGGCTACGGGGCGACCTCCTAGGTGTTGACCAGCTCGCGGAGTCTCTTCCCTACCTTGAAGAACGGCACTCGCTTCTCGGGGACGCTGACGCTGTCACCGGTCTTGGGGTTGCGGCCCTTTCGGGAGTTGCGGTGACGGATGCGGAAGCTGCCGAACCCGCGCAGCTCCACCTTGTCTCCCTTGGCGAGAGCATCGGTGATGTTGTCGAAGACGGTATTGACGATCAACTCCGTCTCCTTCTTTGTCAGGCTCGACAACTTCGAAACTTCCTCAATGAGATCCGCTTTGGTCATGAGCCTGCTCCCTCCACGGGAACCCCGACATCTCCCTGTCTCGGACGTGTCGACCGGGCTGATTCCACCTTTGAAACGTAGCACGCCAGTTGAAAGATTGTCAAGCAGAGCAAGGGTTTACGGCTACTGCATGAGGTAGAGTGGGGTACGAATGCCCGACAGCGCCGGCAGGAGCGGACCGGCCCCCGGCAGTCCCAGCCGGTTTTGCAGGAGATCCTTGAAGGAGAACCTCTTCCTGGGATAGACGAGCTTCGGGCGCCCCGAAATATTGGCCAGCTTGCCCGCTGCCTCGACGGCATCCTCGAAGCCGCCCATCTCGTCCACCATCTTGAGGGCCAGGGCCTGCTGGCCGGAGTAGATTCGGCCTTCGGCGAACGCCAGCACCTCACTGCGTTCGAGGCCCCGCCCTTCGACGACGGCATCCACGAACTGCGAGTAGACGTCATCGAGCAGCGCCTGGAGCATCTTGCGCTCTTCTGGGCGCATGGTGCGGGCGAAGTTGCCCACGTCCTTGTACGAGCCCGCCTTGACGACGACGTACTCGACGCCGACCTTCTTCAGCAGTCCCTCGATGTTGGCCATCTGCATGACCACGCCGATCGAGCCGGTCAGCGTGCCGGGATTGGCATAGATCCGGTCGGCGGCCGTCGCGACGTAGTACCCTCCCGACGCGGCGACCGCCCCGAGGGTCGCGACCACAGGCTTGCCGGCTTTCCTCGCGCGCTGGATGGCGGCGAAGATCTCCTGGGTCGGAGCGACCACACCGCCCGGACTGTTGACGCGGAGGACAACCGCCTTGATCGACGGATTGTCCGCGTGCTCGCGGAGCTCGCGAACGGCCGCGGTGCCGTCCACAATGATGCCCTCTATCTCCACCACGGCGACCTTCGCTCCGCCCGTGGACAATCCATCCTCGCCGAGGGCGGCCATGAGAACCCAGACCGTGCCGAGGAACAGCACGAGGATCCCCACTCCCACCCCCACAGCAACCAGAGCGACGCGGCCGCGGGACGTCATCTGTCCCCTCCCACGAACGGCCTACTCCTCATCCTCGTCGAAGTCATCACCGCCACGCCGCTTCCGCCCCTTGCCGCGGCCGCGAGCCTCGGCCTGCGACGGCTCCTCCAGGATGGCCGCCGCCAGGTCCTTGAGGCTGAGCCCGATGCGCCGCTCGTTGGGATCGACGCGTATCACCATCAGGGTGAGCTCATCGCCGACGTTGACGAGGTCGGACGGCGAGGCAATGGGACGGCTGGACATCTGCGAGACGTGGAGGAGCCCGTCCACGCCGGGCTCGAGCTCGACGAAGGCGCCGAAGTCGGTCAGCCGCACGATCTTGCCGGTGACCCGGGAGCCCATCGGATAACGCTGCGAGACGGACTCCCACGGGTCGGGCTGGATCTGCTTGAGGCCCAGGGAAATCCGCTTGTTGTCCCTGTCGACGTTGAGAATTTGCGTCTCGATGGACTGCCCCTTCTTGAGGACCTCCGACGGGTGGCCGATATTGCGGGTCCAGGACATGTCGGAGATGTGCAGCAGACCGTCCACCCCGGGCTCGAGCTCGACGAACGCGCCGAAGTCGGTCAGGTTGCGCACCTTGCCCTCGACCCGTTCGCCGGGCTTGTAGCGCTCGTCGATGGTCGCCCACGGGTCGGCCTCGACCTGCTTCATGCCCAGCGAGATGCGCTTGGTGGCCTTGTTCACGTCGAGCACCATGACGTCCACCATGTCGCCGACGTTGACGAGCTTCGAAGGATGGCGCACCCGCCGGGTCCACGACATCTCGGAGACGTGCACGAGCCCTTCGACGCCCGGTTCGAGCTCGACGAAGGCGCCGTAGTTGGTCAGGCTCACCACGCGCCCCTGCGCCTTGGCGCCCACGGGGTAGCGCTCGTCCACCACGGCCCAGGGGTCGGACGACTTCTGCTTGTAGCCCAGGGAGACACGTCCGGTCTCGCGGTCGAAGTGCAGCACGACCACCTCGACCTGGTCGCCGATCTGGAAGATCTCCGACGGGTGCCCGACCCTGCCCCAGGACATGTCGGTCACGTGCAGGAGACCATCGATCCCGCCCAGGTCGATGAAGGCGCCGTAGTCGGTGATGTTCTTGACGGCGCCCGTGAGCACCATACCCTCGGAGAGCACCGAGAGCGTGTGCTTTCGCTTCTCCTCGCGCTCCTCCTCCAGCACGGCGCGCCTGGAAAGGACGACGTTGCCGCGCCGCCGGTTGAGCTTGATGACCTTCGCGCGGATCATCTGCCCGAGCATCGAGGCTAGGTTCTTGACCGGTCTCAGGTCCACTTGCGACCCGGGGAGGAAGGCGCGGACGCCCACGTCGACCGAGAGCCCGCCCTTGACCACCTCGACCACCTTGCCCTCGACGGGGGTGCCGGTGTCGTGGGACTTGGAGATGGCGTCCCAGACCTTGATCTTGTCCGCCTTGTCCTTGCTGAGGACGATCAGCCCTTCGCTGTCCTCCTTGGACTCGAGGTAGACCTCGATCTCGTCACCGACCTTTGGGAGGGTGCCGGCGTGCCGGAACTCCTCCATGGCGATGGTTCCCTCGCTCTTGTAGCCGATGTCCACGAGCACCTCGCTGTCGCGGACCTCGACGACCCTGCCGCGGACGACCTCCCCTTCCTCGATGTCGCCCACGCCGCGGTTGAACCAATCCTCCATACTCTCCTCGGGGGCCTCTGCCACCTCCTTCTGCGCCCCTTCGAGGACCTTCGCCTTCCGGTTCTCCGTCTCCATAATGCGGTGCTTCCTCCCTTGGTGGATATCGCCGGGGCGTCGGATTTCGCGGCCGCCCCTGACGTTCTGCAACGGGGCCCCGATCACAGGCCCCTGTACTTCCCCACACTCCTAATGATCCGCGGAACGTATTGTGGCGCTTTGCTCCCGCAGCTGCGCGATCCCGCGCATCATCTCCTCGGCAGCCTCCCTGTAGCGCTCCTTGCGGCCAGCGCCAATCTGGGCCTTGAAGTGTATCGCGGGTCCGAACCTCACGCTCACCTGGCTGCGCCGGGGCCAGGCCGCGCCCTTGGGCAGGGCCTCGAGGGTGCCCGAGACGTACGCGGGCACCACGGGCGCCCCGCTCGTGACCGCGAGCATCCCGACGCCGGGCTTCCCTTCCCCGAGGCGGCCGTCCAGACTGCGTGTTCCCTCCGGGAAGACCAGGAGCGCCTTGCCCTCCTTGAGCAGGCGCGCGGCCGTCTTGAGTGCGCGCGGGTCCGCGCCCTCGCGGCGCACGGGCCGGGCGTGGAGGGCCCAGAGGAGCCACCCGAAGACGGGGATTCGGAACAGCTCCGCCTTCGCGAGGAAGTAGATCCGGCGCCGCATCGCCCCGCCGATCAACGGCGGATCGAGGATGCTCTGGTGGTTCGAGACGATGAGCGCCGGCCCGGAGGACGGGACGTGCTCCGCCCCTCTCACGCTGAGCCCGAACCACGCCCGCATCAGCAACGCGGCCAGCGGCTTCAGGATCCCGTACAGCATCGCGCCTGCTCCACCGCCTCGAGGATCCGCTGCACCACCGCCTCCAGCGAGAGCGCCGTCGAGTCGACCGTCACCGCGCCCGCGGGCTTGCAGAGCGGCGCGAGCTCCCGCCCCATGTCCTGGCGGTCCCGCAGGACGACCTCGGCCTTTACCCTTTCGTAGTCGGCCGGCAGGCCGCCCGCCGCCAGCTCGTCGCGGCGGCGGCGGGCCCGTTCGGCGAGATCCGCGTCCAGGTAGATCTTGACCTCCGCGTCGGGGCAGACCACGCTGCCGGTGTCCCGCCCCTCCAGGACGACCCCGCCGGCGGCCGCGAGGCTCCGCTGGAGCGGCAGCATCTTGTCGCGCACCACCTGAAGAGCCGTGAGCCTGGACGTGACCATCGCGATTTCGGGAGTCCTGATCTCGCCGGTGACGTCGCAACCGTTGACCAGCACGCGGCCGCCGACCAGCTCGACTGTCGTCCCGGCCAGCAGCGCTCCGACGCCGGCTTCGTCCTCCGGCGACACGCCCGCCTTCGTGAGCGCCCACGCCAGCGCGCGGTACAGCGCGCCCGTGTCCACGAGCTTGAAGCCGAGCCGCCGGGCGACCTCCCGAGCCGTCGTGGACTTGCCCGCCCCGGCCGGGCCGTCGATGGTGATGACGGGGTCGCGGCCGCAGGTCACGGCAGCTCTTCCAGGCAGGGCGCGCCGGCCAGCGTGTTGACCGTCTCGGCGAAACCGGGGTACGAGGTCGCGATGCATTCGGTGTCTTCGACGATCGTCTCTCCCTCCGCAACGAGACCGGCCACGACCAGCGCCATCGCCATGCGATGGTCGCCGCCGCTCCGGACGCAGGCGCCGCGAAGCCGCGCGCCGCCTTCGATCTCGAGGCCGTCGGGTGCTTCGGTGATGCGCGCGCCCAGCGCGCTCAGCTCCGTGGCGATGGAACGGATGCGGTCCGATTCCTTCACGCGCAGCTCGGCGGCGTCGGTGATCCGCGTGCGTCCCTGCGCCATGCAGGCGGCCACAGCGAGGACGGGCACCTCGTCGATGAGGCGCGGGATCATCGGGCCGCCCACGAGCGCGCCGCGGAGGGTCGCGCTCTCGGTCGACAGGTCGGCGACCGGCTCGCCCGCCGCCACGGCAGCATGGCTCCGGACTACCGGCGCGCCCATCGACTCGAGCGCCTCGAGAACTCCCGCGCGCGTCTCGTTGACACCCACGCCTGACACCGTGACCTCCGCCCCGGGCACGATCGTGCCCGCTACGAGCAGGAAGGCCGCGGAGGAGATATCCCCTGGGACGGCGATGCCTTGTCCGCGAAGCTCGCTCCCCGGCGTGAGCGTGACGGTCCTGCCCGCGACCGACAGCCGAGCCCCGAAGCCCGCCAGCATGCGCTCCGTGTGGTCGCGGGAGCGCGCAGGCTCCGTCACGATCACGGGCCCGTCCGCCCAGAGGCCGGCCAGCAGCAGCGCCGTCTTTACCTGGGCGGAGGCAACGCCGGAGTCGTAGGTGATCGCCCTGAGCGGCCTTGCGCCGCGCACTCCCAACGGCAGGCGTCCGCCGTCATCGCGGCCGACCACGGTTGCGCCCATGCGCGTCAGAGGTTCGGCGACCCGCCTCATGGGCCGCCGCCGCAGCGAATCGTCACCCGTCAGAAAGGTCCAGAAGGGCTGTCCTGCCAGAACGCCCATGAGCAGACGGGCCGTCGTGCCCGAATTACCGCAGTCGATGACCTGCTCGGGCTCGCGCAGACCCAAGAGCCCGGCGCCGTCAACCAGGTAATGCCCCGGCCCCTTGCGGGTGACGAGGGCGCCGAGAGCGCGGACGGCCTTGAGCGTGTTCAGGCTGTCTTCCGCCTCGAGGTAGCCCGTGACCTCCGTGCGACCGGAGGCGATCGCGCCGAAGAGGGCCGCTCGGTGGGAGATGGACTTGTCCCCCGGCACCTCGACGGTGCCGCTGAGGCGCTTCGGGGCGCGCACGCGGATCCTCATCCGAGCCCCGCCCGGATCATGCGGATGCGCTCGAGCTCTCCCTCGATGCGCGACACGTCGCCTGAGCGCAGCACGCGCTCGAGGTTCTCCAAGGCCGCCCGGAAGGCCGCCACGGCCTCGGCCAGCGCGTCGCGGTTCTCCTCGAAGATCTCTCTCCAGACTGTCGGGCTCGAGGCCGCGATGCGCGTGGTGTCCTTGAAGCCGCGCGCGGCCAGGTCGAGGAACTGCGGATCCATCCGGACCACGGCATCCACCAGCGCGTCGGCCACGAGGTGCGGCAGGTGGCTCACGGCGGCCACGGCCCGGTCGTGGGTGGCGGGATCCATCGTCACGACTCGCCCGCCGGCGGCTTCCCAGAACTCCGTGACGCGCTTCACGGCCTCGCGCGCGGTGCGGTCGGTCGGCGTGACAATGATCGTGGCGCCCCTGAAGAGGTCCGCGCGCGCGACCGCGAAGCCCGAGAGGTTCGAGCCGGCCATGGGGTGGCTGCCCACGAAGTCGAGCGGCCGCGAAGCGAATAGCGTCTCCGCCACCCGCACGATGGCGGCCTTGGCGCTGCCGACGTCGGTGACGAGCGCCTGCGGCTCGGCGGCCTGCCAGACGGAGGGCAACTGGCGCTCGAGGGTGGCAACGGGCGTCGCCAGGACGACCATGTCGGCACCCGCCAGGCCCTCCCGAAGATCGGTCGTGACGCGGTCCACGGCCCCGTCCCTGAGCGCGGGCGCGAGGCTCGCGGGGTTGCGGCCGACGCCGACGATCTCCCGCGCCAGCGATTCGGCGCGGGCCGCCTTGGCCACAGAACCGCCGAGCAGCCCCAACCCGACAATGGCGAGGCGGCGGATCACCCGACCTTGCCCTCCGCCAGGACCTTCTTCAGCGCCTTGATGAGGCGCCGGTTCTCCTCCGGCGTGCCGATGGTGACGCGGAGCGCGGTCTCCATGCCGAAGCTCGACATGGGCCGCACGATCACGCCCTCCTTCAACAGGCGCTGGAAGACGTCGCTGCCGCTCCGGGCCACGTCGAGAAGGATGAAGTTCGCGCGTGAAGGCACGTACTTGAGCCCCATCGAGGTGAACTCGTCGCACAGGAAGTGCCGGCCGGCCTCGTTCATGCGCAGGCACTCGAGGATGTGCGAGTCGTCTTCGAGGGCCGCCAGGGCGGCGACCTGGGCGAGCGAGTTGACGTTGAAGGGCTGCCGGATCCGGTTGAGCAGTGCCACGCAGTCGGGGTCCGCGATCGCGTAGCCCACGCGCAGCCCCGCGAGGCTCGCGGCCTTGGAGAACGTCCGCAGCACGGCGACCTTGCGGCCCTGCTTCATGTACTGGACCGAGTCGGGGAAGTCCGGCCCCTGGGCGAACTCGAAGTAGGCCTCGTCGAAAACCACGACGACCCTGTCCGGCACCCGAGCCATGAAGGCCGCGATCTCTTCCGCCGTCACGAGAGTGGCCGTCGGGTTGTTCGGGTTGGCGATGAAAACGATCTTCGTCATAGGCGTGATAGCGCGCGCCATGGCCTCGAGGTCCAGCCGGTGGTCCTTCAGGGTGACGACGACCCGGATACCGCCGGCCGCCTGGACGATCATGGGATACACGACGAAGGACGGGTGCGGGATGATCGCTTCCTCGCCCGGCCGCAGGAAGCCCCGCACGAGGAGCTCGATCAGCTCGTTGGAGCCGTTGCCCATGATGATGTGCTCGGGTGTGAGCCCGTGTCGGCGCGCCAGGGCCATGCGCAGGTAGTGAGCGCTGCCGTCGGGGTAACGGTTCAGATGGGTCAGCGCCTCAGAGATCGCTTTGATCACGCGCTCGGAGGGCGGCAGCGGGTTCTCGTTCGAGGCGAGCTTGATGACGTCGGTGAGGCCAAACTCTCGCTCGAGCTCCTCGATCGGCTTCCCCGGCTCGTAGGGTGCGATGCCGAGGATATGGTCGTTGGCGAGCGATTCCCAGGACACAGGCATGTGCAGCTCCTTAGGCGGCCGGGTAGGATCCGAGGATCTTCAAGAACTGGCAGCGCTCCTTGACCTCGTCGAGAACGGCCCGGACGTCATCGGTATCGCGGTGACCCTCGAAGTCCACGAAGTTCACGTACTCCCAGGGGCGCCGCTTGGTTGGTCGCGATTCGATCTTGGTCATGTTGAGCCGGCGCGTGGCGAAGGGCTGGAGGATACTGTACAGCACACCCGGCTCGTTCTTCATCGAGAAGAGGATGGAGGTCTTGTCCCGCCCCGTCGGGCTGGCCGGGCGCCGTCCGATCACCAGGAAACGCGTGGTGTTGTACGGGTTGTCCTCGATGCGCTTCCGCAGCACGGGCACGTCGTAGGTCCGGGCGGCCAGCTCCGAGGCAACCGCCGCCACCGTCGGGTCCTCCTTCGCGCGCTCCGCCGCCGCGGTGGTCGACGGCATCTCCTCGGTACGCGCGTCGGGCAGGTGGGCCAGCAGCCACTGCCGGCACTGCGCGAGCGCCTGCGGGTGGGAGCAGACGACCTTGACCTCGCCGAGCTCGCCGGCCCTCGACAGCAGGTGCTGGCTGATCTCGAGCGTGAGCTCGCCCGTGATCAGGGCCTCCGAGTCGATGAGGCGGTCGAGGGTGACGTTGACCGGCCCTTCAGTCGAGTTCTCGACCGGCACCACGCCGTACTCCGCGCGCCCTCGCTCGACCTCCTCGAAGACATCCGTGATGTTCTTGAGCGGGATGAGGTGGGCGGACGTGCCGAAACGGCGCATCGCCGCGGCATGCGTGAAGGTGCCCGCGGGACCGAGGTACCCGACGGGCAGCGGGTTCTCGAGGGCGAGCGAGGCCGAGAGGATCTCCCGCCAGACGGCGCCGACCGCCTCAGCGCTCAACGGGCCCCGATTCAGCGCCGCGAGCCGCTCGAGGATCTGGGCCTCGCGCTCCGGAACAAAGTACGGCCTGTCCTGCTGCCGCTTGAGCTCGCCGATTTGAAGGGCGGCGTGTCCGCGCTGGTTGAGAAGGTTGAGGATCTGCTCGTCGAGGTCGTTGATCCTGGATCGCCAGTCGTCCAGGTCCATGAAGGGCTCCTGATGCGGATCTATCGGTGAATCTTCGCTAGTATAGGCGAAGCGCCCTGGTGGCGCAAGTTCCGCAGCTTATCGATCTCCGCGGCGGTCAGAGCGCGCGTCCGCCCCGGCTGGAGCCCCCCCAGGCGCAGCGGCCCAAATTGAGCGCGGCGCAGACGCATCACGGGGTGGCCGAGGGCCTTGCAGTAGCGCTTCACCTCGCGGTAGCGCCCTTCTCTGAAGGTCACGCTGAGCCACGTGCTCCCCTTCCCGCGCTTGAGGATACGCACGGCCGAGGGCAGCGCCGGACCGTCGGGCAAGAGCACGCCGCGCCGCCACCGGTCGAGGTCGCCCGGTCCGACATGGCGCTCCACCTCCACCTCATAGACGCGGGGAATCTCATAGCGCGGGTGCAGGAGCCGGTTCGTGAGCTCTCCGTCGTTTGTGAGGAGCAGCAGGCCCTCGGCGTCGTAGTCGAGCCGCCCGACGGGGAAGAGTCTGGGCGTTCCGGGCGGCAGGAGATCCGTCACGACCGGGCGGCCTTCCGGGTCGCGGAGACTCGTGACGTAGCCACGCGGCTTGTGGAGAAGCACGTAGGCATGCGCCGCGCGCGCGCCGATAGGCCGGCCGTCGAGGGCGATGCGATCCGTCGCGGGGTCCGCCTGGGCGCCGGGCTCGAGCCGCACCGTCCCGTTGACGGTGACGCGGCCAGCCTCGAGGAGCGCCTCAGCCCCGCGGCGTGACGCCAGCCCCGCCTGAGCCAGGATCTTGCTGAGCCGCATCGGTGGCAGGAAGGCTCTCCCCGTCCTCGCCGGATCCCGCCGTCCCCGCGACGTCCGCGGCGGCCTCCGGAACCGCGAGATCGCCCTCGACCTTGGGCAAGTCGGCCAGGTCTCTCAAGCCGAAGGCGACGAGGAAGTCCCGCGTCGTCTCGTAGAGGAACGGTCTGCCGGGCGAGTCCTTCCGCCCGGCGATGCGGATCATGCGGCGGTCGAGGAGGTTGTCGAGGACCGCTTCCGAGTTGACGCCCCGGACGGCGTCGATGTCGGGACGGGATGCCGGCTGGCGGTAGGCGATAATCGCGAGCGTTTCCAGCGAGGAGCGCGACAGCCGGGAACGCGTCCGGCTACGGGCCAGCTTCACGAGCCAGGGCGCCACCTCAGGCCGCGTCACCAGGCGAAAGCCGCCGCCGACTTCGATGATCTGGAGCGCCCTGCCCTGTCCGTCGAGCCGCTCCCCGAGCACGCGCACCAGCTCGCGCGCCTCCCCGGCGGAAGGAAGATCGAGCACCTCCTGGATGCGCTCGGCCTCGACCGGAGCCTCGGAGGCGAAGAGCAACGCTTCGACAACATCGATGGGTTCAAGCATGGACGGGCTCAGTCATGCGCGGTCTCTCCAGGGGTTGGGGCGTCGCCGGGCGGGACGGCCGAGGCCGTGTCGGTCGCGGCCCCCGACTCGATGACAATCTCGCCGAAGAGCTCAGCCTGGTGGGCGCGCGCCTGCCCGAGCCTCACGAGCTCGAGCAGCGCAAGCAGGGTCACGACCCACTCGGCGCGGATGCGATCGGCACCGGCGACGGACGAGAAGAGGATGGACCACGTGTGTCGCAAGAGCTCGATGACCTCGCCCATGCGCTCGAGGACCGAGAGCGGGTTCGGCTCGACCCGGCGCGGCGACTGGCGCTTTTGCTCCTCGATGAGCCGAGTGATCGCCCGGTGCAGGAGATGCACCGAGAGGTCCTCCAGCGGGACGTCCTCGGGCGGCGGCAGCTCGCCGACGGTGCGGCCGTAGAGCAGCGCCTGCTCCGCTTCGCGCTCGCCGAGCCAGGCGCCGAGCGCTTTGACGCGCGCGTACTCACGCAGCCGCTCCGCCAGCTCCCGGCGCAGGAGCTCGCCCTCCTCGTCGAGGGTGTCCGGCGGCGCCTCAGGGTCGATCGGCAGCAAGAGCTTGGACTTGAGGTAGATCAGCGTGGCGGCCATGACCATGAAGGCGCCGGCGGTGTCGAGGTCCTGGAACTGGACCGACTCGAGGTGGGCGAGGTACTGCTCGGTGATTGTGCGGATGGGCAGGTTGGCGAGGTCGACCTCGCTGGTCCTGCAGAGGTGGAGCAAGAGGTCCAGCGGGCCCACGAAGGACTCGACCCTGACGGTCAGGCCCTGCGGCTCCGTCTCGGGGCTGAGGGTCGTGTCCGCCGTCATCCGGTAACGGGGGCCCAGAAATGGCCCCCGTACTCCCCCAGTAACGGAGCCCAGAAATGGCCCCCGTACTCCCCCAGGTCAGCGATCATTTGGGCTCCAGGTTTATCACGGACCGGACTTCGTCCATGGTCTTCTTCGCGAACACGCGCGCCTTCCTCGACCCCTCGTGGAGGATCTCCACGATCTCGCGCGGCTTGGCCGCGAAGCGCTCGCGCCGCTCCCGAATCCCGGCGAGCGGGGGCAGCATGTGCGTGAGCAGCACCGCCTTGCAGTCGAGGCAGCCGATGCCCGCCGTGCGGCAGCCCGTCGCGCAGGCCTCGCGCGGCGCCTCGGGGGTGTAGATCCTGTGGAGATCGAAGACCGGACACAGGTCCGGGTTGCCAGGATCGCGCCGCCGCTTCCGGGCGGGGTCCGTCATCATCGGCTTGATCTTGGCCGTGATCTCCGCAGGCGTGTCCGATAACAGTATTGCGTTGCCGAGGGACTTCGACATCTTGCGCCCGTCCGTCCCCGGCACCTTCGGGATCTGGGTCAGCTTGGCCCCGGGCTCCGGGAATACCGGCTTCCACGTGTTGTTGAAGCGCCGCGCCACCTCGCGGGTCAGCTCGACGTGCGGCACCTGGTCGATGCCGACCGGCACCCATTGCGGCTTGTACATGAGGATGTCCGCCGCCTGGAGCAGCGGGTACCCCAGGAGCCCGTACGAGGGCGACTCGAGCCCCAGCTGCTCCACCATCTCCCTGTAGGTGGGGACGCGCTCGAGCCAGCCGAGCGGCGTCACCATGGAGAAGAGGAGGTGGAGCTCCGCGTGCTCGGGCACAAGGGACTGGATGAAGAGCGTGCTCCGCTCCGGATCGAGGCCGGCGCCGAGCCAATCCGCCAGCATCTCGATCGTGCTCTCCGGCGCCTGGCCGCTGTTCTCTGCATCCGTCGTGAGCGCGTGCCAGCTCGCGACGAAGTAGAAGCAGTCGTACTCGTCCTGGAGGCGCACCCAGTTGTCGAGCGCTCCAAGGTAGTTGCCGAGATGGAGCTTGCCCGTGGGGCGCATGCCGGAGAGTACCCGCTGCGTGGAAGTCATGGCGCGCCCGTATCCCCTTCTCCCGAGCCCCGGCGCGCTTCCCACGCCTTGGCCATCCGCAGGAACACGTAGTTGGCGTAGAGCACAGCGAGCACGAAGCCGCGCCACCCATCGAGGAAACCCAAGCGCAGCAAATACATGGAGAGGAACCGTCCGAGCGGTCGGAACGCGAGGTCGGCGAGCCCGGCCCGTCCGCCGCGGGCGACGATCTCGTGGGCCGCGAGCGCGGAGTACCGGTTCGAGCGGGCGACGAAGTCGTCGAGCCCGCGATACGAGTGGTGCAGCATCGGCTCGGCGAGCGTTTCGACGTGTCCTTCGACCACGACCGATTCGTGCACTGCGCTATCCGCAAAGTGCCCGGCGGCCCGGCGGAAGAGCCGGAGCTGGTAGTCGGGATAGAGTCCGCCGTGGCGCACCCAGGCGCCCCAGAAGACGTTCCTCCTCGGGATCGAGTAGCCGTCGGCCGGGCCGTTCGCGCTCACGATACGGCCGATGCGCTCCCGGAGCTCCCCAGTGACGCGCTCATCGGCGTCCAGCGACAGCACCCATTCACCGGTCGCCTGCTCGAGGGCGAAGTTCTTCTGCGCGGCGAAGCCGGCCCACGGCCGCACCCAGATCTTGTCGGTGAACTCGCGGGCGCACTGGACGGTCTTGTCGGTGGACTCGGCGTCGACCAGGATGATCTCGTCCGCCCAGGCGACGCTCTCGAGGCAGGCACGCAGCCGCTCCTCCTCGTTCCAGGCGATGATGGTGACGCTCAGTCGGTTCACGCCGCACCCTCGAGAATGCCGCGCGCGGCCTCGAAGACTCCCCCGACCTCGAGTCCAGCCATGGCGCCGTCCGGACTCTGCAATCCCCTGCAGCGCGGCCCGTAGGGGCCGTTGCGCTCGGCGCTGGTCGGCCCGTAGAGCCCGAGAGACGGCGTTCCAAGCGCCGCCGCTAGGTGGAGCGGCCCTGTGTCGTTGGCGATCATCAGCCGGCAGTGTTTCAAGAGGGCCGCGAGCTCTCCGAGATCCGTCGGTGGGGCGAGGAGCGCGCTGTGTCCCGGCAGCGCCAGGGAGATCTCGCGCGCCATGTGCGCCTCGTCCGGACCCCAGAGCAGCAGGAGCCGCGCTCCCGCTTCGGTGGCCAGCCGCTCGGCCAAGGCGGCGAATCGCGCCACCGCCCACCGCTTTTGCCGGCGGCCCGCGCCCGGGTTGATCGCGACCAGCCGGTCGCCGGGCTTGACCCCTTCCTTCACGAGGAACTCCTCGATCCGGCGCTCCGCCGACGCAGGCACGGGCACGTGGAACTCCGCGGGTCCCGGCTCGATGTCGAGGGGAGCAAGGAGAGCCAGGTACTGCTCGATGACGTGGCGCGCCGAGGCGGGAGGGGTCACGTGACGATTGGTGAAGAGCGCGCTCCAGCGCTCGCGGCACCGCCCGGCGCTGAAGCCTATCCGCACGGGCGCGCCGGTGTAGGCGGTGAGGAGCCCGCTCTTGATCAGTCCCTGGAGGTCTATGGCCACGTCGAAGGAGGCGCGCCGGATCCGCTCGCGGAGCCGTCCGACCTTGCCCAGGACCTGGCGGGCCCCCGCCGGGCTCCAGATGAGCTTGCGCCACAGACGCGTGTCCACCGGCACCACCGCGTCGAGATCGGGGTGGTCTCGGAGGATCGCGTACTCGCGCGCCTCGACCACCCACGTCAGGTGGGCGCCGGGAACCGCTCGCCTGAGCGCCGACGCGACCGGGAGAGCGTGGACCACATCGCCCAGCGAGGACAGCTTGATGATCGCAATGCGCGGGCTGCGTGAGGTCATCGCCCGGCCCCGAACCGTTCCACGATGAGCCGGATGAGGTCGCGCGTGGCGTGGCTCTTCGGATCCCCTGCGATGGCGACGCGTCCTCCAGCGGAGAGGACCGCGGCCCGTTCCGGCACGGAGTCCGTCGTGTAGTCGGTGCCCTTGGCGTGCACGTCGGGCCGGAGTCTCGCGACGAGAGCCTCCGCGGTGTCGTCCTCGAAGACGACCACGCCGTCCACCGAGGCCAGGGCGCCGACGATCTCGGCCCGCTCGGCGACCGTCATGATGGGCCGCCCCGGACCCTTCAGACGGCGCACGGACGCGTCCCCGTTGACCCCGACCAGGAGCGCGTCGCCGAGCGCGCGGGCCTCGCTGAGGTAGCGCACGTGTCCGACGTGGAGAAGATCGAAGCAGCCGTTGGCCAGGACCAGCTTCTTGCCCTGGCGCCGCCAGCCCTCGGCCAGCCGTACCGCCTCGTCAACGCCGAGCAGCGGCGCCATCGTCACCAAGCGACTCGGAAAGCTCCTGCGGGGAGACCGTCGCCGTACCTCGCTTCATCACCACCACTCCGCCGGCCACGTTGGCGAGCCACGCGGCTTCGACCGCCCCCGCGCCCGCGGCGAGCGCGACGGTGAAGGCGCTGATCACGGTGTCCCCCGCGCCGGTCACGTCGGCGATCTGGTCGCTTCCGTGGATGGGCATGAAGGTCACGGGCCCCTCGCGTTCGAGCAGGGCCATGCCGCGGCTGCCGCGCGTGATCAGCAGATAGCTCGATTCGAGGCGCTCGAGCACCGCGCGCCCGGCCTTCTCGAGGGCGCGCTCGTCTCCAAGCTCGGCCCCCGCCAGGGCTTCGACCTCAGGCTCGTTCGGAGTCGCCGCCGTCGCGCCCCGGAAGCGCGGCAGATCATAACGGCTGTCCACGGCCACCACGGCGCCGCGCCGGCTGGCCGTCTCGAGCACGGCCTCGAAGACCCGCGCCGTGACGCAGCCGTAGCCGTAGTCGGAGACCAGGAAAGCGTCGCCCCCGCTCCCGGCCGCCCTTACGGCTGCGATCAGCCGCGCCTCGACATCATCCGGAAGGCCCGGCTCGGGCTCGCGGTCGAGCCTTACGACCTGCTGGCGCGTGGACTCGTAGCCGCCCGCCATGATGCGGGTCTTCACGGGGGTCAGGCGCCCCGCCGCCCTGCTGACACCCTCGCAAGGGATCCCGGCTTCGCCGAAGAGCCGCAGGACCTCGTCGCCCACGGCGTCGGCGCCCAGGACGCCTATGGGCATGACCGTCGCCCCCAGGGCGCGGACATTGTGCGCGGCGTTCGCGGCGCCGCCCAGGCGAACCTCGCGGTCGGTGAAGCGGAGGATGAGGACGGGCGCCTCGCGGGAGATGCGCGCGGGCTTGCCGTACAGGTATTCGTCCGCGATGAGATCGCCGACGACGACGATTCTCTTGCCGGTGAATTCCGTGATGAGTGCGCGGAGCCGCCTCACCGGGAACATGGCATGTCCAGTCTCGCGATCGCCCACTCGACGGCGTCGAAGAGATCTTCCGCCACATGATCGGGCTTCAGCGTCCACTCGTGGCGCCGATACTCCCATTCCCCGCGGCCGTAACCCGTCAGCACGAGCACGGTCGCCGCGCCCGCCGCTTGACCGGCTGCGACGTCCGACGGTTTGTCGCCGATCATCACCGACCGGGATAGATCCAGACCCATTTCCGCCGCCGCGCGGATCAGGAGGCCCGGCTTGGGCTTTCGGCACTCGCACTCAGCCCGGTACGGTGCCTGCCCGGCTGTCGGATGATGGGTGCAGACATAGAGAGCGTCGAGATTAGCTCCGTGTTCGGCCAGCTGGCGCTCGATCTCGGCGTTGACTTCCTCCAGCGTCGCCATGGAGAAATAGTCTCGCGCTATGCCGGCCTGGTTGGTCGCCATCACCGCCGCGATACCTGCCTGGTTGAGGCGGGCCACCGCCGCAGGCGTTCTCGGGAGCATCCGTACCCGGCTGGGGTGATTGATGTACCCCATCTCCTCGATGAGACAACCGTCACGGTCCATGAACACGGCGGGACGCCCGGGGAGCACCGCAGACATGAGGGCAGTGTAATGCGCCGGCCGGGAATGATCAATGAAAATCCCGGTTTACTGCGGCGATTGGCCCCGTCAGACCTTGAGGAGCCGGTAGATTCGCTCCAGCCCTTCGACCTGCGCGCCATAGGTGAACGGTTCCGCGGCCGTCCGGGCCGCCAGCGAGAACCGGCCCGCATCGCCGTCCCGGATGGTGCGCAGGCCTCGCGCGATTTCGGAAGGCTCGAGCGAGGTCGTGACCGCGCCGCTCACGCCGTTCCTCACGACCTCCGCTCCGCCCGTCATCGAGCTGGTGAGGACCGGGATACCGGACGCCAGCGCTTCGAGATGCACGTTCCCGAACGGCTCGTAGCGGGCCGGCAGGGCGACCACGTCGGCGGCGGCATAGAGCCGCGCGACGTCCGGACGCGGCGCAATCCAGGTCACGGTTCCTTCCAGGCCGAGCCGCGATTCCAGCCGGCGGTACAGATCGATTCGACCCTTGCCGGCCACAAGGAGCCGGATGTCACGCGCCCGGAGAGCGGCAACCGCCTCTATTAACGGCCCCAGGCCCTTGCGCTCGAAGCCGGAGCCGACGAACGCAACTAGCCACGCCTCCCGCGGGATCCCGAGCGCCTCGCGAGTCTCCTGCCGCCAGCGCTTGCGATTCTCGGGATGGAAGCGGGCCAGGTCCACACCGTTGTACACGACGGTCACCTTGTCCGCCGGCGTCCGGTACAGGCCCTCGATCTCGGCCTTGCCCCTTGCGGAGATCGCCACAATGTGGCGCGCGGCTCCCAGGGTGAAGATCCGCCGCTCCAACCACAAGAGGAGCCGATGCTGAGGATTTACTTGAAGTCCCCCGCGTCCGGTGGCCTCCAGGTACGCCCGATGGCAACCTTCGCCCGCCCGGTAGATGTCCTGCGTCAGGCACCGCTCGTGGCTCTGGACCAGGTCGTAGGCTCCGGCACGTACCGCCCTCCTCGCTGCCAGGGCGAAGCAGAGCTGTCGGAGCACCGAGGGTTGCCCCGGCACCACCAGCCGGCGGAGGCCGACCCCGGGGACCGGGAACTGCCCGGCGGAGGTGATGAGGTCGATGTCGTAGCCGCCGCGCGCGACGAGGGCGCTGACCAGACCCGCGGTGGAGGTCTCGACGCCGCCGTGGAAGGAGAAGGGGCGGCAGACGACGGCGAGCTTCATCGCTTCGCCACGACACGCTCGATCAGCGGATACAGATCGCGCCGCGCCGCCTGAAAGCTGTAGCGCTCCACGCAGCGCTCGCGGGCTCGGGCTCCCAGAGCCGCCGCCTCGGCGGGACCGTCGAGGAGCCTCGAAATGGCGGCGGCCAACCCCGACACGTCTCCCGGCTCGACGATGAGACCGCAGCCGTCGAGGATCTCGGGGATCATGGAGACTCGCGTTGAGACCACCGGACGCCCGAGAGCCATGGCGTCGAAGATCTTGGCCGGGACCTGTCCGACGGTGTCCGGCGTCTCCCGCTGGGGAACGGCGACCACGTCGGCCGCCGAGAGGAGCGTCGGGACCTGGTCGAAGGGCACCCACGGCACGAGCGCTGCGCCCGGGCAGCGGCCGAGGATCCGCTGGCCCGCCGCGCTCTCGGCGCTTGTTCCCACCACGGCCAGCACCAGGTCCGTGCGCCCAAGCGAGGCCACCGCCGCGGCGAGGTCGTCGAGGCCCTTGTAGCCTCGCGGCGTGCCGAGGAACATCACGACGTGCTTGTCCCCCACGCCGAGGAGCCGGCGCCCGTCCGCCGCGTCCGCGCAGCCCGGCTTCCACGTGTCGGTGTCCCTGACGTGCGGGATCAGGGTGCCCGCGAAGCGCTGCTGGAGGAAGCGCGAGGCTACTGTCACTCCGCCTGCGACCGCCGTGAGACGCTCGCAGAGCCAGGTCCACGGCAGGCCGCTCGGGTTGCGGAGGTTGAGCGCGCGCCCGACGGTGCCCCAGAAGCCCGAGCGGAGGTAGAAGCCCAGCTCCCAGTCGTCGATGTCGAGGAGCAGCGGCCGTCTTCCCGCAACGCGCTTGAGGTAGCCGACGCCGGCGCTCGCGAGTCTGGTCTTGGACGCGTAGATGAGGTCGCCGTCGGCACGCCGCGCGAGATCGGCCATGGTGGCGATGAACCCCGGCATGCGCCGTACCGGGACGCTCGTGTACCGGACGGGCCCGGAGGCGACGGGCTCCCAGACCGCGGGTCCCGATTGCGGTCCGATCACCTCTACCGGGCCGAGAGGCTCGAGCAGCCTCGCCAGGAGATCGGCCCTACCGGCGGCATTGCCGCTGACGTCGAAGCACAGTACGGAGATCTTCATGAACCTGCGGCGAGCCGCCGGTAATGATCGACCAGGCTCGCGGCGACCCGGGCGCCCGTGAAGCGCTCCTTGGACAGAGCGGCCGCCCTGTCCCCGAGCCTTCGGCGAAGGGCGCCGTCATCCAGCAGCCGTCCGAGGGCGTGGGCCAGCTCGGGCACGTCGCCGCCGGGCACGAGCAGCGCCGACTCATCGTCCGTCAAGACCTCGGCTGCGACACCGACACGGCTGGCTATGACCGCCCGCCCCGCCGCCAGGTATTCGAAGAGCGCGCGCGACATCCCGTCGGACTCCAGCGGCGGGTACAGCGCGATGTCGAGAGATCCAACCACGCGGGCCGGATCCGCGACGAAGCCCAGGAAGGAGACTCGCTCGAGGAGGCCCGCGCGCGCCACGGCCTCGCGGGTCGCGACTTCGAACGGCCCCTGCCCCGCGAACAGAAGGTGAAAAGCACGTCCCGAGTCGGCGAGCTTGCGGGCCGCCTCGACCACGACTGCGTGGCCCTTCATGACCCTGAAGCCGGACAATAGCCCCACGATCGGCAGCCCGGCCGTGAGCCCCAGCTCCTGTCGAAAGGCGGCGCCGTCGTGCCTTGGCTTGAATTTCTCCCCGTCAGCGCCCCCCGGCAGCGCCACCACGTGATCGGCGGGCGCCAGACCCGCCGCGAGGCACTGACGGCGGATGGCCTCGCTCACCGTGACGACAAGATCCGTCGCCCGGCCGTAGAGCCAGCGATTCATGGCATGCGGCCGTATCGGCTGGACGATGTGGCGGGTGCGAACGAGAGGCCGCCTCTGCGGAGACAGGCGGTTCGCGATGGCGGCGAGCCAGTGCTCCTTGCCGCGATGGACATGGACGACGTCGGCGCCCGGGAGCCACGCGCGAAGCGCGCTCACGTCGCGCATGTCGGCGGCGGGCCGGAGGCCCGAGCGCAGACTCAAGGTCTCGATCCGCTGCACACCTTCGTCGCGCGCGCGCGACATGACGCGCGTCTCCGTGCCGCGGCGGCAGACGAGCGTCGTCTCGTGCCCGGCCCGCGCCAGCTCGCGACATATCCGCGCGGCCCAGTAGGCATCCGAGGACCACCCGCCGCAGGAGACCAGGTGGAGGATGTTCACGACGTCGCGCGCACCCTCCCAAGGGTCTCGAGGTACAGCGCCTCCATCGCGGCAGCGTGGCGCTCCGGGGTGAAGAGCGCGAGAGCGCGGCGTCTCCCGGCCTCGCCCATCGCGCGTGCCTCGTCGGGGCTCGACAGCAGACGCGCAAGGGCTGCGGCCACCGCCTCGGGGCTCGGCTCATCGAGGAGCAGCCCGGTCTCGCCGTGGACCACGGCGTCCGGGAGCGCGCCCACCCGGGCGGCCAGAACCGGGCGCCCGGCGGCCATGGCCTCGAGCGCCGCGCGGCAGGAATCGTCCGAGCCCGCTCCCAGGAGAACGAACACGTCGAGGGCTCCGAGCACCGCCGGCAGGTCGGCGTCCCGATAGCCGGCGAAGAAGACCCGGCGCTCGAGCCCGAGGCCCCTGACGAGTCTTTCGAGCGCATCGCGCCGCTCTCCCTTCCCAACCACCAGCAGCCGCGCATCGCCGCGCCCGGCCGAGAGCAGACGGAATCCCTCGATGAGGGCCTCGTGGCCCCGGCCACCGGCCAGTCGCGCGACGCACCCGACGAGGGGGGCGCCGGCCACGGCGAACTCCTCACGGACCTTCGCCGCGCCGGGCGCGTCCGTGACGAAGCGGGCAGCGTCCACTACGCCGTCGGCGCGGTGGAGTCGCCCGTCGGAGACGCGGGCTTGGCGAAGGCGCTCCTCGATGCGGCGACTCACGGCGACGACGGCGTCGGTGCGCCGGTAGAGCGCCGAATCCGGCCATGCCGGCCTGACGGCGCGCTCACTGTGGAAGGTCCGTATGAGAGCTGCCGAGCCGTGGCCCCACCACCCCAGCCAGTGGTCGTGGCTGTGATGGGCGTGGACCACGTCCACGCCCTCGCGGGCCACGAGAGCGCTGAGCCGCCGGGCATCACTCACGATGGCTCCTGGCCCGGACTTAACGTCGAGCCTCAGACCGTCCACGGGCTCAATGCCGGCCTCGCGCGCCTTGGCCTCGAAGCGGTCACCCGCCGCCAGACCGAGAAGCACGCGGTGCCCGCGGGCCCGGAGCCCGAGGACCAGCCGAAGCACGGGCTCCGCGCTCCCCGTCCACCAGCGGTTGGCGACGACGTGGAGGACGGTGAGCCGGTCCCGTCCGCTCATGGGCGCACCGGTGGCGGGAGCGCTCCCGCGATGACCTCGTCGTAGAGCGCCAGCAGCCGGGAGACGGAGGCGCCATGGGAGAAGCGCTCCTCGACCATCTGACGCGCTGCCCGGGCGCGAGCCGAGGCGGCCGATCTATCGCCCAAGACCGATTCGATAGCGCCCGCCATAGCAGCGGCATCCTCGGGCGGGACGAGGATTCCAGTCTCGCCATCCTTGACCACCTCGGGAATTCCGCCGATCGAGCTCGCCACCACGGGGACCCCGGCCGCGAAAGCCTGGAGGAGGGACTGCGGCACGCCCTCGGTCCGGGTGGAAGCCAGGACGAAACAGTCCATAGCGCGCAAGAGATCCGGCACGTCGGCCCGAAAGCCGGTGAAGACGACCGCCTCACCCAGCCCCCGGGCCTTCGCGAGGCCCTCGACCCACGGCCGCCTGATCCCGTCCCCCACGAGCAGGAGCCGCGCCGCAGAATGCCGGGCGTGAACGGTGGCAAACGCCTCGAGGAGATACGCATGCCCCTTCGATCCCCTGAACATGGCGACCGACCCGATCACGGGCCGCGACAGGCCGAGGCTCTCCCGCATCGTCTCCCCATCGTCGGCGCCACCAGAGAACTCCGCGAGGTCCACGCCCGCCGGGATCGCGACGACGCGCGCGGGGTCGACCCCAGCCTCGATCACGAGGTCGCGGATGGCCTCACCGCTCGTGATCACCCGGTCCGCGAGCCAGCGGTACACGAGGTTCCAGCGCCGCCGTATGCGGATTGAAACGTGGCGGCTCCGCACGACGGGGACGGCCGCCGCGCGCGCAGCGAGCCCGCCCACCCAGCCGTCCACCGAGCTGTGGGTGTGGACGATGCTGACCCGCTCCAGCCGGATCAGCCGCCTCAGCGCGACCACGGCACCCAGATCCCACGCGCCCCGCATGCGGACACTCACGGCCTCGAGCCCCGCCGCGCGCGCTCGTGCCACGAAGCGCCCGCCCGGCTGGCCCGCCAGGAGGACCCGCCAGCCCCGGTCGGCAGCCCAGCGAGCTTCGCTGAGCGTCCTCACTTCCTGGCCTCCGAGGCCTGGAGAGGACTCGGTGTGGAGCACGGTCCTCATGCCGTGAGCACCTCCTCGACCGTCTCGGCCACGGACGCCGCCGTGATGTCCCGCATGCACACGTGGTCGATCGGGCAACGCGGGAGGAAGCAGGGCGCGCACGGCGCGCGGCCTTCGACCCTCCTGGCCGCGCGGCTCCTCGGAGCCGTGAGGCGGGAATCCGTTGGCCCGAAGAGCGTCACCGTGGGCGTGCCGACCGCCGCCGCGAGGTGCGCGACGCCCGTGTCGCTGCTGACGAGACACGCGAGCCGTGCGAGGAGCCGTGGCAGCAGCTCGAGCCGGTCCCGGGCAACGAGCGACGGAATGGCCCAGCCGGCGCAGGTCGAGACGGCTCCGGCCATCTCCGTGTCGGCAGGGCTGCCCAAAAGAATGGGGCGAAGCCCGCGCTCACGCAGTCGTGATGCCGCCTCGGCGACAGCCGCCGCCGGCCACTGCTTGGACGAGCCAAAGGCGGCGCCGAGGTGCAACCCCACCGCCCTGGCACGGCCGGAGATTCCGCACTCGTCAAGCAGCGCCGAGACCGCAGCGCCAGCCGCCGCGTCCTCCCCGAGGCGCCAGGCCGGAACCGTTACCGGCACCGCCACGCCTGACGACTCGAGGAGGGCGCGGTACTCGTCGACCTGATGCCCTCGCGGTGACGGCAGCGGAACGGCGTGGGTCAGGAGAGCCCGCCGCAGGTCCGTGTCATAGCCGAGCCGCGTCCGGGCGCCCCAGAGACGCGCTGCGAGCGCGGACTCGAAAGAATTCGGGAGTAGTACCGCGGTGTCCGCCCGCATACCGCGCAGGGATGCGGCCAGTCGCCGGCGGCCCGCAGCGGCGAGCGGATAGGGCACGAGGGCGTCGGCAACACCCTGTCCCGCGAGGAGAGACGCCCATCGCCCGACGGCCACCACGCAGACCCCCGGACGGGCCGCTCGAAGGCCGTGCAAGGCAGGCAGCGCCATGACCGTATCGCCCAGCCAGTTAGGAAGACGGACCAGGACGACACCGGCCCCGATCATCACGGCATCCGCCGCCCGACGGCCGCGCGCCTCAACGTTTCGTTGATCGCCTGGACGAGTGCCGCGCGGTCGGTGCCCATGTCGAGCCGCACTGAGAGCACCCAGAAGGGCACATCCCCCCTGGCCATCCCGCGGAGGCGAACCCAGTCCTTCTCCGTCGTGAGGACGGCCTCGGCCCCGGTCTCGCGCGCCCGCGCGGCCACACGAGCGAGATCACTCGTCGTGTACCAGTAGTGGTCGGGGAACTCGGCCAGCTCCACCACCTCCGCCCCCAGGCGCGCGGCCGTCGTGACGAATCCCTTCGGCGCCGCGAGCCCCGCCAGCGCGACCACCTTCCGCCCGGCCAGCGCTTCAGGGGCTTCGGCAGGACCGTCGTCGCCGCGCCGAAGCGAGGTCGGGTGGTAGGCGCCGCTGATAACGGTCGCGGCCGATCCTGTCTTTCGCAGCCCACGGGCGATATCGCCCACGGCGGCGGTCGTCGGCGGGTTCGTGACCACGACCAGGCCCGCCCGCCGGAGCGCGGAGAGCGGCTCGCGCAGAGAGCCCCTCGGAAAGAGCCTGCCGTTGCCCCAGGGGTCGCGCCCGGATACCACGACGATCTCGAGGTCCTTGCGGAGCGTCCTGTGCTGGAATCCATCGTCGAGGACCAGCGATCCGGCTCCGCAGGTCCCGACCGCAACCGCGCCTGCATCGTACCGGCTCTCCCCGACCACGACCGGCACGCCCGGCAGCCGCTCAGCCAGGAGCACCGGTTCATCGCCGCCATCCCTGGCGCCGAGCCGGATGCCGCCGCTGTCCGCCACGATCCGAACGCCGCGCGTGCGCCGCCCGTAGCCGCGGCTGATGAGAGCGGGCCGCGCGCCCATCTCGCGGAGCGCGAGCACGACGACCTCGGCGAGCGGTGTCTTCCCGCTCCCTCCCAGCGTGACGTTGCCGACTGAGATCACCGGCACCGGCAGGCCGCGTGTGGACAGGAGGCCGATCCGGTAGGAAGCGGAGCGCGAAGCGAGCGCGACATGGAAGACGGCTGCCGCGGCGCTCAGCCCAACGCGCACCAGAGGACTGGCCCGCCCGTGCCAGGCTTCCTGCAGCCAGAGTTCCGGCGCGCGCGCAGGCTCAGCCATGCTCCGGCTCCATCAGGTAGCGCTCCACGAGCTCGAGCGTGAGCTTCACGGCTCCCTGGCGACCCACCACGGCCTGGAAGGCGGCCTCTCCCATGCGCCGCCGGCTCTCGGCGTCGCCCAACAGCAGCCCGACGCTCCGCTCGAGCTCCGCGCCCTCCCGGACCAGCACCGCGCCCCCGGCGGCCAGGAGGACTTCGGCGCTCTCCCGGAAATTGCCCGTATGGGGCCCGAAGAGTACCGCCTTTCGCAGGAGCGCGGGCTCCAGCATGTTGTGGCCACCGGTCGGGACGAGACTGCCCCCGACGAACACCACGGTCGAGACCCTGTAGAGCTGCGCGAGCTCTCCGACGGTATCGAGGATGATCACTGCGGTCCGGTCCCGCGAGCCGGGAAGATCGCTGCGGCGGACCGCCTTGAGTCCCCGCTCGATCACGAGGCGCTCCACCTCCGGCACCCGCTCCGGGTGCCGCGGGGCAATGAGCAAGACGAGATGCGGGAAGCGCGGGAGGAGCCGCGCGAAGGCGTCCAGAACGGCGGCGTCCTCGCCCCGATGCGTGCTGCCGGCGATCCACACAAGGTCATCTTCAGCGAGCCCGAGCAGCCGCTGCCACAGGGCCTCGGCGCCGGCTTCCGGGGGGGCGAGGTCCGTCTTGAGATTGCCCGTGACGACGACCTTCTCCGGTGGGGCGCCGAGCGCGATGATGCGGCGCGCGTCCTCCTGCGATTGCATCGCGAAGACCGCGACGTCGCGCAGCATCCGGGACGTGAGGAAGCGCACCCGGCTGTACCGCCGGAAGGACCGGTCCGAGATGCGCCCGTTGGCGATCATCGACGGGATGCCTCGCGCCGCCAGCGCCCGCAGGAAATTCGGCCACAGCTCCGTCTCCATGCCGATGAAGAAGCGGGGCCGCACGGCGTTCAGCGCGCGGCGGACGGGCCCGGGCAGGTCGACGGGAAAATACCGGTGACAGACCTTGCCGTCGAGCCGGTCGGCGACGATGCGCGCCCCCGTCGGCGTGACCGTCGTGATGACGATACCGAGCTCGGGCCAGCGGCGACCGAGCGCCTCGACCAGCGGGACCGCAGTCGCAGCCTCCCCGACGGAGACGGCGTGGATCCAGCAGCGCGGCTCGGCCGGCAAGCCCGCCCCGTAGCGTCCGAGACGCTGGCCAATCGCCCCGTCGTAGCCCGAGCGCCTGAGCTTCCGGAGTGCGAACACGGGCAGGTAGGCGAGCAGCCCGAGCCGGAGCGCCACGGAGTACAGGGCGTGGATCAGCGGCGGGCCTCCTCGTCGACCCGCCAGGTGACGGCATTCAAGGCGGCTTCGATCTCCTTGCGGGCGGTCTCCTCTCCCGCCCCGTCGATGTCGCGAGGAAGGAGGACCGGCTCGCCGAAGCGCACCACGCAGCGCGAGAAGGGCTTCGGGATCCTGAATTCGTCCCACGAGCGAACCCGCCACTCCGAAGACGCCCCGAGCGCCACCGGTACCACGCGGGCACGCGTCAGCCTTGCCAGCGCCACGATTCCCCCCTTGAGCACCTCCCGCGGGCCCCGCGGGCCGTCGGGCACGACGACGACACTGTGGCCCTCCTTGATGGCGCGGGCCAGAGACAGGAGCCCTTCAGCACCCCCGCGGCTCGAGGATCCTCGGACGGGTACGAAGCCGAGGCGGCGCACGAGGTCGGACAGCATTGCACCGTCCTCGGAGCGGCTGACCAGCGCCCGCAGCCCCCGCCCGCGGTAGAGGTACGGAAGCAGGAGGAGGCGCGCGTGCCAGACGACGTAGATAACCGGCACGCCCGCAGCCCAGAGGGGTTCCACGGTCTCCTCCTCACGCCGGAGACGCAGGGTGGCTGCCAGCAGCCGGAGCGCCCACGACCCCACGGCCGGCGCCAACTTCCGCCCGAGCCGGGCGGCCTTCATGCGGCTCCCGCGACCTTCAGCACGGCTCGCGCCGCTCGCGCCCCGACGCCCGGCTGCCCCAGCCTCGACCGCACTTCCTTGAATGCCGCTCGCTGGGCGGTCGCGGCCACGGGGTCGACGAGCAGACGCTCGGCTTCGAATGAAAGCCGGACGCCGGTCACCTTGTCCTGCAGGATCTCGGGCACGGCGGTGCGGCCGGCGACGATGTTCGGGAGACTGATCCACGGCGATCGGTTCAGCAGGCGGGCAACCGCCTCGGTCAGCCGCGAGACCCGGTAGCAGACGACCATCGGCACCCCAAGGAGCGCGGCCTCGAGCGTCGCCGTCCCCGACGCGATCAGGAGCACGTCCGCGCCCGCCATCACTTCGTGCGTGAGCCCTTCCACCACGTCCACCGGCGGGCCGCCCGTCTCCGACGCCCGCGCGAGGAGCGCCGTGACGAGTCCTCGGTCCACGCTCGCGGCCAATCCGAGCACGAAGCAACGCCGGCCGTCGCCCCCGGCGAGCCGGGTGGCGGCGTCGAGCATCGGCGGCAACAGGCGGCCGACTTCCTGCCGCCGGCTGCCTGGCAGCAGACCCACCAGGGTCTGCCTCCCTCCGACGCCGAGCCGCTCGCGGGCCTTCATCCGGTCGAGGTCGCCCGGCACCACGTCCAACAGGGGGTGGCCCACGAACTCCACGGAGATGCCGGCCTCCTCGTACAGGCTCTTCTCGAAGGGGAAGGCGGCAAGAACCCGGGTCACGCGCCGGGCCATCTGCCGAATGCGGCCGCGTCGCCAGGCCCAGAGCTGCGGCGGGATGAAGTACACGACGGGAACTCCCGCGCGCCGCGCCTGCTTCGCGAGCCGCAGGTTGAACTCTGGGAAGTCGATGAGCACCATCGCCTTCGGCTGGCTTTCGCGGAGCCGCCTCACGAGAATCTTGTACGCGCGGTAGAGCCCGGGAACGCGCCCGACGGCTTCGCTCGTCCCAACCGCGGCGTGCGCCGTCGGGTCCACGAGGATTTCGACACCCGCGGCGGCCATGCGGGGCCCGCCCATGCCGATCAGCCGCACGCCCGGGTCGAGGGTCCGGAGAGCTCGGCACATGGTGGCGCCGTGGAGGTCGCCGGAAGCCTCACCGGCCGAAAGCATGATGAGACACTCGTCACCGGCTGTCATCTACGCTCACCACGGCAATCCCAGCGCGGTCCGCTATTCGTACCGCTTCTTCGCCATCCACGAGGAGCACCTTGTTGCCGTCCACGGCGAGCGCCGTCGCGCCGCCCTCCGCCATGGCCGCGAGCGTCGCCGGTCCGACGGTGGGGATGTCGAACCGGAAGTCGTGCCCGGCCGCCACCGCCTTGACGACGACCGCTCCGCGACCGGCCAGCTTGGCGCCCCGGCGGATCGTCTCGTCGGTGCCCTCGGCCGCCTCGACAGCCAGCGTAACGCCGCGCGAGCGCACGACGGTCTGTCCTATCCCGTGCTCCGCCAGACTCCGCGCGAGCGCGAACCCCGCGCGTATCTCGTCCCACTCGGCCGGCGACGGCCGCCGCGCCGCCACCGTTCCCGGGGCCATCATCCACGGTGAGAGGAAGGGCCGCTGGTCGAGCACCTCGATGCCCATCGCGGAGAGCGTCGCCACCACCGTGCCGGTCAGCGCATCGTCCGACAACCCGGCGCGGGCCAGGCGGCGGCCGGCTTCGTCCGTTTCGCCGATCTTGTCGAACACGCGCCGCTTCCAGAACTTGCCCACGAACACGGCCGCCTGGACACGTTCGGCGGCGAGCGTCCGGAGGACTTCCTCGATGTCGGTGAGCGAGGAGGGCGCCACGCGCTCGGCGTGGGCGTCGAGCCCCGCCGTCTCATCGAAGGCGAGGGCGACCACGCGCCACCCCTGGCGCGCGGCTTCGGCGGCGGCCCGGCCGGGGAGGACCCCGGCACCGGCCATCACCGCGAGGCGGCGCTCCACGGGAGATCCTTCGGCCAGGCGACCTCGCCCCGGCCCTCGCGGATCATCCGCTCGATCTCGAGCGCCACCGCCAGCGACCGGAGGTCCTCGGTCTCGGGCAGCTCCACCTGACCCGTCGCCTTCGCAACGCGCGCGGCCGCTATCAGGTGGCGGATCTCAAGCTTGAGAGGGTTGTCCTTGTGGACGAAGAGGCGCTCGACGAAGGAGGCCTGCCGGTAGCGGATCGACTCGCGGTTGAGCGTGTATTCCTCTGCGGCCCGCCGGTGAATCTGGATGTCCTGATCGGCGTAGTTCAGGACGATGTACGCTTCGGGCTGGGTGATTGAGAGCGTGCGGATCTTCTCTTCCGTGGCGCGGCTTGCCGTGATGGTCGCCATGGCCCCGGAGTCAAAAAGGATCTGCACGTTGGCGACGTCGGCCAGGGGTGAGTGGATGGAGCGTCCAAAAGCGTTCATCCGGCGGGGCTCGCTGTCCACGAGACCCAGCACGATGTCGATGTCGTGGATCATGAGATCCATCACTACCGAGTCGTTCTGCACCCGCGGCACGAAGGGGCCGAGCCGCCGGGATTCGATGAGGACGGGCCGCTCGACGATCTTGCGCAGCTCCTGCACCGCCCCGTTGAAGCGCTCCACGTGGCCCACGTGGAGCACCCGCTCGCGCTGGCGCGCCAGACGGAACAGCTCCTTCGCCTCCTCCAGCGTGAGCGTCATCGGCTTTTCGACGAGGACATGGACGCCCGCCTCCAGCAGGTCCCGGGTGACCTCGAAGTGACGCTCGGTCGGTACGGCGACCGTGGCGATGTCGACGAGCGCCGCGAGCTCCTGGTGCGTGGCCACCGCCCGAGTTCCGTATTGCGCCGCGATCTGCTGCGCACGTTCGGCATCCGTGTCGCAGATCCCGACGAGCTCGACGTCCCACAGCTCCGCGAGGGCCAGGATGTGGTACTGGCCCATGTGCCCCGCGCCGACCACCCCGGCGCGTATGTGTCCACTGTCCGGCACGCTCACCACACCCGCTCCTCCCTTTCCGCGTCGCGGCTCTCCGCGTCCGTGTCCTCCAGCCCAGGGACGATGCCGCGCTTCGAGTCCTCGATGAATTCGACGAGCCGTGCGACGAGCGGGTGGCCCCCGAGCTCCGCCCTGAGCCTGGCGGCCGCAGTCGCGGGCGCAAGGCCGGAGCGGTACAGGATCCGGAAGGCGGCGCGCACCTGGCGCCGGCTGTCGCCGTCCACGCCGCCGCGGCGCATGCCGATAACGTTCACGGCGCGCGCCGTCGCTGGCACGCCGTCGGCCATCACGAACGGCGGCACGTCCTGCGTGACCTTCGCACAGCCGCCTACGTAGGCGTATGTGCCGATCCGCGTGAAGGGATGGATGCCCGTGAGCCCGCCGATCGTCGCGCGGTCCTCCACAGTCACGTGACCGGTCAGGCCGGCATAGTTGATGATGATGACCTCGTCGCCGAGGACGCAATCGTGGGCGACATGGCTCGAGACCATGACGAGGCAGCGTTTTCCGATCCGCGTGTCCCGCCCCTCGTGGGTGGCCCGGTGCACGGTGACGTACTCCCGGATGACGGTATCGTCACCGACGTCCACGCCGACGGGCAGCCCCTCGCGGAATTTGAAGTCCTGGGGCGCCCCACCGATGAGGGCGCCGTGCCCGATGCGGCACCGCGCCCCCAGCCTGACGCGGCCCTCGAGCACCACGTGGGCCCCGATCTCCGAGCCGGGGCCGACCGTGACGGACGGTCCGATGAGGCTGTAGGGGCCGACCACGACCCCGGCCGCGAGGTCCGCTCCGGGCTCCACGATGGCCGTCGGATGTATGCGCGCCGGTTCAGGCATGCCGTCCGCCTTCGAGCTCCTGTACCCGCTTCTCGAGCGCCCGAAATCTGCGGAGAAGATCCGGCAACAGGGCCTCGGCCGCCCAGATCCGCCGCGTCTCGGCGACGGGACGGCTCGGTATGCCGGCCCGGACTTCTCCGGCCGGCACATCGCCCGGCACGCCCGACTTGGCGAAGAGGACCGCGCCGGGCCCGATGGTGACATGGTCGGCGACTCCCACCTGCCCCGCCAGCACCGCCCGGCTGCCGATCGTGCAGGAGCCCGACACGCCGACCTGAGCCACAAGGATGACGTCCTCCCCCACATCGCAGTTGTGGCCTACCTGGACCAGGTTGTCGATCTTGCTGCCCCTCCGGATCCGAGTCTCACCGAGCGTTGCTCGGTCGATGGTGCTGTTGGCGCCGATCTCGACGTCGTCATCGATGCGCAGCCCGCCCACCTGCGGAATCTTCCGGTGCGCAGCGCCGTCGAAGGTATACCCGAAGCCGTCGGCACCGAGCACCGTTCCCGCGTGGACGATGACCCGGTCGCCGATGACGACACCCTCCATGACGACGACGCGCGGCTGAAGCACGACGTCCGCACCGAGCACGGCTCCCTCCCCGACGAAGCACAGCGCCCCGATCCTGCTCCTCTCCCCGACATGCGCGTTCGGCTCGACGACCGCGCACGCGCCAACGAAGGCCGTGGGGTCCACCCGCGCACTGCCGGCGACGACAGCCGTCGCGTGGATGCCGGCGGCGGTTGGAGGCGCGGGGTGAAAAAGCCGCAGGAGCGCGATAAGGGCCGTCTGTGGCGATTCGACGCGGAGGAGCGCCTGGGGCAGGCCTTCGACCTCCCGGCCGACGACCACCGCACCCGCCGCGCTCTGAACCGCGGCGCGCGAGTAGCGGGCGTTGACCAGGAAAGACACGTGCTCGGGTCCCGCACTGTCGAGCGGTGCGACTCCGCGGATCACCCGCGCCGGATCCCCCTCGAGCGTGGCGCCGAGCGCCTCGGCGATCCGGCCGAGCGTGAACTGGACGTCCACGGCGGCCTACTTCTTGGCCTTGCGCGTCTCGTCGTCGAAGGCCTTGATCACGTCCTCCGTGACGTCCACCTCAGGTGCGCCGTAGACCACGCCAGCCTGCCGGCGCTCGAGGATCAGCGCGTAGCCCTTCTCCTTGCCGACCTTGGTAAAGATCCCTCCCAGCTCTCTCAGAATCTTCGCCCCCATGGTCTGTTCCTTCTTCTGCAGCTCCTTTTCGAGGTCGCCGGCGAGACGCTGAGCGTCGCGCAGCTTACGCTCGAGCTGGTCCTGCTTGTCCCGGCGGGCGTCGGCCGAAAGCAGCTGCCCCTTCTTCTCGAGCTCGTCCCGCAGCTTGTCGAGCTCGACTTTGTGACCGTCCAGCTGCTTCTGCATGCCGACCTTCTCCCTCTCCAGCTGCTCGCGGGCCTGCACCCCGGCCTGCGAGCGCGCGAGGATGCGCTGGAGATCCACGTACCCGACGCGGGTCGCCTGCGGCGCCTGCGCGAGTGCCGGTGTCAGCGCCCACCACAGAGCCGAAAGACCCGCCAGCACCGCTGCCGCCACCGCCGCCTGCCTGAAGCGCCCACTCATGCCTCTCTCCTTCCGGCTAGAACGCCGAACCCATCGAGAACTGGATATTGCCGAACTTCTCCCCGTTCTTCGGGTTCGGGTTGACGCCGTAGTCCACCCGGATCGGCCCAAAGGGCGAATTCCAGCGGATCCCGGGACCGACCGCGTACTTGAGGTTCGTCAGGTCGACCGGCGTGTGAAGGCTCTGGTCGGGGCCGTAGACGTTGCCGGCGTCGAAGAAAACCGCCGCCCTGAGTCCGAACGGCAGCGGCACAGAATACTCAAGGTTGCCCAGCACCTGGAAATTCCCGCCGATGTCCGTGCCGGACGAGTCCTCCGGCGAGATCTGGCGCGACTTGAAACTCCGAATGCTGTTCGGGCCGCCGAGGTAGTAGCGCTCGAAGAATGGCACCGGGTCTTTGTACCAGCCGAACTGGTAACCCGCCATGAGGCGTCCGCTGAGCACATGGCCGAACCACAGCGGCTGGTGCTGCGTCGTCGTAGCCGTGATCCGGACGAAGCGGTTGTCCCCGGTCCCGATGCCCGCGAAGTCGACTCCGAACAGCGAGTAGTTGCCGCGTGTCGCATCCGTCAAGTTGTCCCGCGTGTCCCGGCTGAGCGACCCACCGATCAGGGACGTAACCGAGGTGCCCTGCGCCTGCAGCAGCTCGCTGCTGGCATTGGACTCGACGTCGCTGACCTCCTCCTGGCTGAGCCTGTACAGGCTGTTCCAGCGGCCGTAGTCTCCGATCGGAGCGCCGAAGCGGAGGTCGCCGCCGAGTGAATTGATCGTGTAGTCCTGGAACACCCGCCGGTTGTTGAAGAGGTCGAAACCCGCCGCCAGCGGCCGGTCCAGGAACCAGGGGTCCGTGAACCCGATCGTTCCCTGCTGCAACTGCGTGCCGCCCCGAAGGCGGAGGAACAGCTGGTAGCCCCTCCCGAGGAAGTTGTTCTGGGACAGGTCGATGGTACCCAATGCGCCGTCCTGCGAGCTGTAGCCGCCGCCGATCGAGAAGAGGCCCGTGGGCTTCTCCGTCACCTCGATGTTGACGAGGATCTTGTCCTTCGTCGAGCCCGGCGCCGTCTTGGTCTCCACCTTCTCGAAGTAATTGAGGTTGGTCAACTTCTGCTTCGCCCGAGCGAGCTTCTGCGTCGTGAAAAGGTCGCCCTCCGCCATCGGCAGCTCGCGGCGGAGGATCTTCTCCTGGCTCCGCGTGTTTCCGGAGATGTTGATTCGCTCAATGAAGACCTCGGGGCCCTCCGCGACCTCGAGCGTGATGTTGACCTTTCGGTTCAGCACGTCGAGCGCGATCTGGGGAACGGCGTCGGCAGCGCTCCGCCCGATGGTGCCGTACACGTCCATGATGCCCCTGAGGCTCTCCTGCAGTTTCGTTCGCGAATAGATGTCGTCGGGTTTGAGCAGGACACGACGGCGCAGCTCCTCCACGGGCAATACCTTGTTGCCGGTGATATCGATGCCGCCGACCTTGAACTGCGGCCCCTCGGCCACCACGATCCGGATCGTGACGCGCGCGGTCGCGCGGTCCACGCTCGTGTCGAGCGTCTCCACGCGCGCCTGGACGTAGCCGTTGTCGTTGTAGAACGTCACAATACGCTCGGCGTCCTGGTCGAGCTTCTGCCGCTGGACCGTGCCCCGCAGGATGTAAAATTCCCGTTCCTGCGTCAGCATGATGGCCTTGATCTTGTCCGGCTTGAGACCCTGGGCCCCCTCGATGACGATCCTCTCGATCGTCATCTTACGGCCCTCGGCGACGCGGAACGTCACGCTGACGTCTCCGTCGGGCAACCGGGTGACATCCGGCGTCACGCCCACCTCGAAGTAGCCCTCCTCTTCGTAGGCCTCCTTCAGCTTCTCGGCCGCCCGCGTCACCTCGACAGGGTTGTACACGGCGCCGAGCTTGAAGTCGATCTTCTCCAGGAGAGCTGCGGCATCGAGGCGCTTGTTGCCGGCGAAGTTGATGTCGCGGACGAATGGACGCTCGGTCACCACGAAGGTCAGCTTCACGCCGCCCTCGAAGTCTTCGACCTTCGCCTGGACATCGTCGAAGAAGCCGAGCGAGAAGATCGACCGTATATCGTCCGCGAGGCGCGCCGGGACGAAGGGACCGCCGACTTTTACGGTGGCGCGGCCCAGGATAACGGCCTCCTGAACGCGGCGGTTTCCCTGGACCGCAAGCTCCTTGACGACGATCTGGCCGGCAGGAGGGGGTGTGGAGGGGGCCTGGGCGTGCGCCGGACGAACCACAGCCCCGCCGACCCACGACAGGGTCAGGGCAAAAAAAATGGCGAGAGCAAGCCTCCCCCGCGCGGTCATGGCTCGTCGGCCGTCCGGTCTCGGACGTATCGCTCTAACGTTCCGCCAGCGCGAGCCTCGGCTCGGCGATCTGAATCTCGCGGAAAGTGAAATTACCCGCCTCGACATCCACCTCGATCCGCGCGCCGTCCCCGAACTGCCCGCGCACGATGGCTTCGGCGAGCGGATCCTCGACGTACTTCTGGATCGTCCGCCGGAGCTGGCGCGCCCCGTAGGTCGGGTCGTATCCCCTCTGGACGAGCAAGTCCAGCGCCGCCCCGGTGAGCTCGAGCTGGATGCCCTTGTCCGTCAGCTGCTTGTTGATGCGGTCGACCATCAGCTGCACGATCGCGGTGATGTGCTCCCGGGAAAGGGCATGGAATACGATGATGTCGTCGATTCGGTTGATGAATTCCGGCCGGAACGCGCGCTTCAACTCGTCGAGGACCTTTTCCTTCATCCGCTCGTGAGTCGTCTGCTCTCCCTCCGCCAGGAAGCCCGGGGCGGTCCGCTTGCCGATGAAGCTGGTTCCCAGGTTCGAGGTCATGATCAGGATGGTGTTCTTGAAATCCACGACGTGACCCACCGAATCGGTCAGACGCCCGTCGTCCAGCACCTGGAGCAGCATGTTGAACACATCCGGATGGGCCTTTTCGATCTCATCGAAGAGCACGACCGAATACGGGCGACGCCGCACCTTCTCCGTCAGGAAGCCGCCCTCCTCGTACCCGACGTAGCCGGGAGGCGCGCCCAGAAGGCGCGAAACGGAAAACTTTTCCATGTATTCGGACATGTCCACGCGGATGAGAGCGTTTTCGTCACCGAACAGATACTCGGCCAGCGCCCGGGCCAGCTCCGTCTTGCCGACACCCGTCGGACCGAGGAACACGAACGAGCCGACCGGCCGGCGGCTGTCTTTGAGTCCCGCCCGGGATCTGCGGATCGCGCGGGACACGGCGATCACCGCATCCTCCTGGCCGATGATGCGCCCGTGCAGCGCGTCCTCCATCCTGGCGAGCTTCGCCGACTCCTTCTCCTCGAGCTTCGACAGCGGGATACCCGTCCAGCGTGACACGATGTACTCGATGTCCTCCTCGCCTACCGTCTGGGGTCCCTTGCCCTTGCGCTTGTCCCACTCGCGCTTCATCTCGTCGTCCCGCCCGCGGAGCAGCTTCTCTTTCTCACGGAGAGACGCGGCCTTCTCGAACTCCTGGGCCTCCAGGTACATGTCCTTCTCGCGGACGACGCGCTCGACCTCCTTGCCGATCTCCTTGATTTCGGGCGGCGGCGTCAGCGCCATCAGCCTGGTGCGCGAGGAAGCCTCGTCGATGACGTCGATGGCCTTGTCGGGCAGCTGCCGGTCGGTGATGTAGCGGTCCGCGAGCTTGACGGCGGCGTCGATCGCCTCGTCGGTGATCTTGACCCGGTGGTGCGCCTCGTACTTGTGGCGCAGCCCCCTGATGATCTCCACGGACTCCGGCACCGAGGGGGCGCGGACGATGACGGGCTGGAAGCGGCGCTCGAGGGCGCCGTCCTTCTCGATGTACTTGCGGTACTCGTCCAGCGTCGTCGCGCCGATCGTCTGGATCTCGCCCCGCGACAGCGCCGGCTTGAGCATGTTCGACGCGTCGATCGCGCCTTCCGCGGCGCCCGCCCCGATCAGCGTGTGGAGCTCATCGAGAAAGAGCACGACGTTCTCCGACTGGCGGATTTCCTTCATGACTGCCTTGAGCCGCTCCTCGAATTGCCCGCGGTACTTCGTGCCGGCCACGAGGGCGCCCAGATCCAGCTGAAGGAGCCGCTTCTGCGCCAGCACGTCGGGCACCTCGTGGCCCACGATGCGCTGCGCGAGCCCCTCGACAATGGCCGTCTTGCCGACGCCGGGCTCGCCGATGAGGACCGGGTTGTTCTTGGTCCGCCGGGCGAGGATCTGGATGACGCGCTCGATCTCCGTCTCCCGCCCGATGACCGGGTCGAGCTTGTTCTCGCGTGCCAGCTGCGTCAGATCGCGGGCGAACTCGTCGAGCACCGGGGTCTGCGAGCGCTTCTTGGGCCGCGGGTAATACTGGTCTCCCAGGAGCGCGAGCGTCTCCTGGCGGACCTCGTCGAGGCGCGCGCCGAGGGATTCGAGGATCTTCGCCGCGATCGACTGCCCCTCCTTCATGAGACCCAGGAGGAGGTGCTCGGTGCCGATGTAGTTGTGTCCGAGCTGGCGGGCTTCTTCGATGCTGAGCTCGAGGACCCGCTTGGCCTGAGGCGTGAAGGGCACCTCGCCGAAGGTCAGGGTCTTCGGGAAGCCGGCCAGCGCGCGCTCCACCTCGGCTTTGACCGTCTCGAGCCTCAGACCGAGCCGCTGCAGGACGGCTGTCGCGATCCCCTCGCCGTCCCGGATGAGCCCTAGGAGGATGTGCTCTGTCCCTACGAAATCGTGGCGGAAGCGGCCCGCCTCTTCCCTAGCCAGAATGATGACCCGCCGCGCTCTCTCGGTAAATCTCTCGAACACTTGGAGCCCTCGCAACCTCGGGTTAAGACTGCCCCTAAGCCCGATCCCGACCTGGACAAAGTATACCTCCCAAGTCTCCGGTCAGCGTAGCGTTTTCTTCTCTCCGGCCCTTCGGGAAGGGTCTAAGTGCCTGAATTTCCCGAATTCGCTGAAGAGCCCCCAGCCTCCTCCGGGCAGCTCATGACCAGACGACCGCCCGCCCCTCCAGCAGCCGATAACCGCGGTCGGCCTTGCGGGCCAGATCGTGGTTGTGGGTGGCGATGACGAACGCCAGGCCCCGCTCGGCCTGCAGCCTCAGAAAAAGCTCCCATATCACCTCGCTCGTCTTGGGGTCGAGGTTGCCGGTGGGCTCGTCGGCCAGGACCAGCCGCGGCTGGGCGACGAGCGCGCGAGCGATGGCGACCCGCTGCTGCTCCCCGCCCGATAGCTCTCCAGGCCGATGGCCGAGCCTGTCGCCCAGGCCGACCTCGTGAAGGGCAGCGGCTCCGCGCTCCCGGGCCTCTGCGGCCGGCAGTCGCTGGAGCAAGGCGGGCATCATCGCGTTCTCGAGGGCGGTCATCTCGCCCAGCAGGTTGTAGAACTGGAAGATGAAGGCGATCTCGGTGCGCCGGAGCCGCGCCAAGGCGCTCTCCGAGCGCGCGTACATGTCCTCGCCCGCGAAAAGCACCTGCCCGGCCGTGGGGCGATCGAGGCCGCCGAGGAGATGGAGCAGCGTCGACTTCCCCACCCCCGAAGCGCCGATGAGCGCGACGCTCTCCCCGGCGCTGACGGCCAAGCTCACGCCCCGAAGCACGCGCACCGTCTCGGGGCCGACCCGGTATTCCCTTTCCAGCTCGCGCGCTGCTACCAGCTCGTCACTCATAGCGGAGCACCTCGACCGGGTCCAGGCGCGCCGCTCGGCGCGCCGGGGACAGCGTCGCCAGGAATGAGATCAGCAGCGTCGCGCTTGTGACCAGGACGAAGTCGAGCCCGGTCAGCTTCATGGGAAGGTGGTCGATCTGGTACACGTCACCGGCCAGCCGGATGATCTTGTAGGTGTTCTGGGCCCAGATCAACCCCAGGCCGAAGAGACTGCCGGCCGCCGTGCCGACGACGCCGATCGCCATCCCCGCGGCCAGAAAGACGCCCCCGATGCTCGCCGCGCTCGCGCCCATCGCCTTGAGGATGCCGATCTCCTTGCGCTTTTCCGCCACGAGCAGGATGAGATGGCCGATGATGGCGAAGCCCGCTACCAGCACGATGATCGTGACGATGACGAAGAGAGCCAGCTTCTCGAGCTGGAGCGCCGCGAAGAGGTTGCGGTTCATCCCCATCCAATCGCGAATCCAGAGACCCTGCCCGGCGACTGCCGCGATCCGCCGCCCGACTTCCTTGGCGTCGAAGGGGTCGTCGAGCTTGACCTCCACCCCGGAGACCCGGTCGCCGAGCCCGGCGAACTCCTGCGCGGCTGAGATCCCGGTGTAGGCGATCGAGGCGTCGTACTCGTACAGTCCCACCTCGACGTAGCCCGCCACCTCGAATCGCCGCATCTTGGGGACGAGACCAACCCCCGTCATGGCGCTCTGAGGCGAGATGATGGTTACGTGATCGCCGGGGACCACCCCGAGCGTCCGCGCGAGCTCGCGTCCCAGAAGGAGGCCAGGCTCCCCAGAGGCACGCAACAGGGGATGGAGGCTTCCCGCCTTGACCTCGGCTGAGAGCTGCTTCCGGACGGCCGGCGAGTCGAGGTCGACACCCCTCAGGAGGCCACCCGTCGCACCGCGCCCCGGGCCGGTGAACAGCGCCTGCTGGACGACGAAGGGCGTGGCAGAGAGCACTCCGCGTACGGCCCGCACCCGCGCGGCGACCTCCGCGGCCCCGGATATCCCGCGCCCACCCGGGTCGAGGACCAGGATGTGAGGGTTCGCCGCAATCATCCGATCCTTGATGCCGTCCTGGAACCCGGTCATCACGGCCAGCACCACGATGAGGGCGCTGACGCCCAGGAAAACCCCTCCCACGCCGATCCAGACGAACAGGGAGAGGTTGGCGCGCTGCCCGCGCGCGCGGAGATACCGGAGCGCCAGGAACAGCTCGAACGGAAGACCGCGCCCGGCCATCAACCCTCACCCTCTTCGTCGCCGTCCGCCGCCTGCCCGGCCGCGCTGCGCTCGGGGCGAAGGTGCGGGAACAGGATGACGTCGCGAATCGACGGCGAGTCGGTGAAGAGCATGGCCAGCCGGTCGATGCCGATCCCCTCGCCCGCGGTCGGGGGCATCCCGTACTCGAGGGCCCGGACGAAGTCCTCGTCCATCCAGTGCGCCTCCTCATCGCCGCGCTCGCGCATGTGTGCCTGCTCCTCGAAGCGGCGGCGCTGGTCGATCGGGTCGTTGAGCTCCGAGTACGCGTTGGCGATCTCCCGCCGGCAGATGAAAAGCTCGAAGCGGTCCACCAACCGCGGGTCGCCGCCCTTGCGCTTCGACAGCGGCGAGAGCTCGATGGGGAAGTCGGTAATGAAGGTGGGCTGGATCAGGCCCGGCTCGACGAGGGTGTCGAAGACGTCCTTCCAGAGGCCGATGGCGCCGGCCGCCGCCTTGGGCTCGGGCACGCCCGCCGTCACCGCCGCCTTTCGCAGGGCGGCCTCGGAGGTCTCCGGACCGACGGCGCTACCGACGGCCTCCGAAATCGCGGCGAAGAACGTCAGGCGCCGCCATGGGCCCGCGAGGCTCACTTCTTCGCCCTGGTAGCGGAGCGTGGTCGTGCCGAGGATCTCGCGCCCGAGATGCGCGAACATCGCCTCCGTCAGGGTCATGAGATCCTCGTAGTCCGCGTAGGCCTGGTAGAACTCCAGCATCGTGAACTCGGGGTTGTGCTGGGTCGAGATCCCCTCGTTGCGAAAGCTCCGGTTGATCTCGTAGACGCGGTCGAGCCCGCCGACCACCAGCCGCTTCAGGTACAGCTCCGGTGCGATCCGCAGGTACAGCGCCATGTCCAACGCGTTGTGGTGTGTCACGAAGGGCTTGGCCGCCGCTCCGCCCGGGATGGGCTGCATCATCGGCGTCTCGACCTCGAGGAAGCCGCGTCCGTCCAGAAAAGCGCGCATCTCACGGATCAGCCGGCTCTTGACCACGAAGACCTCGCGGACCTGGGGGTTCATCACCAGGTCTACGTAGCGGCGCCGGTACCGAGTCTCGACGTCCGTGAGCCCGTGCCATTTCTCCGGCAGCGGCCGGAGAGACTTGGCGAGGAACTCGAAGCTCCGAACGGCGACGGTCAGCTCGCCCGTGCGCGTCCGGAAGAGCTCGCCCGACACGCCGATGAAGTCGCCGACGTCGAGGTCGGTGAACAGGCCGTAGCGCTCCCCGAGCCCGTCTGCTCGGGCGTAAAGCTGAATTTGCCCGGACTGGTCGCGCAGATGTGCAAAGCAGGTCTTCCCGTGGTGCCTGAGCGCGACGACTCGCCCCGCGACGACCACGGTGCCGGCCTGCTTGAGCTCGTCGTCAGCCGCGGCGTGGAAGCGGCGACCGAGCTCGCCTCCCCAGTGCGTGACAGCAAAACGCCGCCCGAACGGGTCCGTCCCGCCGGCCCGCAGCGCCTCCAGCTTCTCAAGGCGCCGACGAATGAGCTCGTTCGTCTCGGGCAATGGCCCCTGTGGCGGCGGGACGGCCACGCTAGGCCAGCTTTCCCGAGGCGAGATACGCCTCGATGAATGGGTCGATCTCGCCGTCCATGACGGCGTCGACCTTGCCGATCTCGATCCCGGTCCTGTGGTCCTTGATGATCTGGTACGGGTGGAAGGTATAGGTTCGGATCTGGCTCCCGAACGCGATGTCTTTCTTCTCGCCCGTCAGCCCCGCCAACTCCTCGCGCTGCTTCTTCTCGTAGACCTGGTACAGCCTCGCCTTGAGGACACGCATCGCCGTGTCGCGGTTGCGGAGCTGCGAACGTTCGTTCTGGCAGGCGACGACGATGCCGGTCGGCAGGTGGGTGATCCGAACGGCCGAGTCGGCGGTGTTGACTCCCTGCCCGCCCGGGCCCGAGGAGCGGTAGACGTCCACGCGGATCTCCTCGTCCTTCACGACCACCTCGACGTCTTCCACCTCCGGGATGACCGACACCGAGGCAAAGGACGTGTGGCGGCGCTTCGAGGCGTCGAAGGGCGAGATCCGGATCAGCCGGTGCACCCCGATCTCGCTCTTGAGGTACCCGTACGCGTATTCGCCCGTGATCTCGATGGTGGCGGACTTGATGCCCGCCTCTTCGCCTGGGAGCAGATCCACCACTTCGGCCTTGAACCCCGTGCGCTCGGCCCATCTCAAGTACATGCGCATCAGCATCTGCGCCCAGTCCTGGGATTCAGTGCCGCCGGCGCCGGGATGGATCGAGAGGATGACGTTCTTCCGATCCTGAGGTCCCGAGAGCACGATCTTGACGGAGAAGGCCTCAAGGTCCTTCAGGAGCGTGGCCAGCGCCTGCTCGATGCCGGCGGCCTCGCCCTCGTCCCCCGCCTCGGTCGCCATCTCCCAGAGCACGCGGAGATCCTCGGCCTGGCCGGCCAGGTCCTTGAAGCGTGCGAGCGTTCTGGCCAGATCCGCGCGCTCCTGCACGAGCGCCTGAGCCTTGCGGCTGTCTTCCCAGAAGGCCGCGGCTGACATCTCCTGGTCGATCACCGCGACGCGTGCTTCCTTGGCCTCCAGGTCAAAGGTGCCCCCGAAGGTCCAGCACGCGCTTCTCGACCTCGACCAGGTCGCGCTTCAGGTCGCCTAGCATGTCGCAGGGCGCTTCCTGGCGGAGGCGGCGACCCACGCCGCGGCGCACAGCCCGAGGCACACGTAGACGAGCCAGTCGCCGAACCGCGTGTACAGGGTCGTTCGCGACCGGAGCGGGACCGGGGCCGTGAGAAAGCCCCGTTCGAAGAGCGGCAGGACGGGACCCACGCGCCCATCCGGGCCGATGAAGGCCGAGATGCCCGTGTTTGCCGCCCGGGCAATGGCCACGCGGTTCTCGACGGCGCGGAGCGGAAGCATGCCCAGGTGCTGCCATGGACCGCTCGTCTGTCCGAACCACGCGTCGTTGGTGATGTTGGCCATGAAGCTCGCGCCTCCAAGCACGAAGCCCCTGAACAGACCGGGGAAGATCACCTCGTAACAGATCACGGTGCCGAAGGGCGCCCCGGGCAGCGGGAACACCGTCTGGCGGCTGCCAGCCGCGAAGTCGGAGATGAACTCCGCCCACTGTCTGACGAAGCCCAAGAGCCCGGCGAGGGGTACATACTCGCCGAATGGTACGAGATGAATCTTATCATACTTGGTCGTAATCCCCTGATCTCCAAGTAGAAAAGCGCTGTTCAGGAACTGCCCTCTGGGGCCCGGGAGCTCATCGATGGAGCCGACGAGCAAGGGAACCTTGATCTCCCTGGAGAGCGCCACGAGCCTTGCCAGCAAGGCAGGGTCGCCGCGCAGGAAGATGGGCGCCGCGGTCTCCGGCCAGACAATAGCGGCCGGCTTGGCCGCGGCAGCCTGGCGCGTCAAACCCTCGTAGATCTCCAGAATCCGTGCCCGGTGTGCAGGGTCCGACTTCTGACGCTGCTCGATCGAGGGCTGGATGACCGCGATCGCGGCGGAGCGCACCGCCCGGCCGGCCGCGGGTCCAAACTCGTGCGACAGCGTCCACCAGCCGAAGGCGATGGAAGCCGCCAGCAGCACGGCGACCGAGGCCAGGCCCGGGGTTGCCCGCCGCCAGCCGAGGACACAGAGCCCCGCGATGACGGCGTTCACGGCTATGAGGAGCAGCGACACCATGTAGACGCCGCCGATCTCGGCGATCTGAATCACCGGGAGCGCCCGGTGCTGAGAGTAGCCCAGCAGACCCCACGGGAATCCACCCATGAGCCAGTCACGGACCCACTCCCCCGCCACCCAGAGCGCGGGCGCCGCTGCGAGCGCCCAGCCGTCGCCAAGGCGTTCGCGCAGACGCCCGATGGCAGCGCACACCAGCCCCGTGTACAGTCCGCAGTAGGCCGCCAACCCTGCGATCGGAAGCCACGTCACTGGCCACGGAATCGCGCTGTAGTTCTGGAAGGTGTGGTCGAGCCAGCGAAGGAGCACGACAAAGAACACCGTGCCGGCCAGCCATCCGTCGGCGAGGGCTTCCCTGGGCGAGCGCTGGAGAGCGCAGAGAAAGGCGGGCACCAGCCACACCCAGGCCAGAACCGACCAGTCCGTCGTCGGAAACGCCAGGGCCCCGGCGGCCCCCGACAACGCGAGGACAGTCCTGCGGGTTCCCGGGCGGCCGGGGAACGCCAGCGGGCTACATCCCATGCGCGAGGCGTTCGGCCAGCACGCGCGGCAGCCCGGCTCGGAGGATCTTGGCCGCCGCCGCCTTGTGATCGTACGTCACGCGGCGAAGCGTGACGCTTCGCCGGTCCTCGTCCCACACGACGTACGCGGCCCGCGGATCGCGGTCGCGCGGCTGCCCAACACTGCCGACGTTGACGATGTACCGCCGCCCGTCGTGGAAGGCAATGCGGCGATCATGAGAAGCCGGGCCGGCCAGGTCCTCATACGCCGGCCCGCCCGAGCCCAGCGACCATACGCCGGGTCGATGCGAGTGCCCGACGAAGCACAGACGCGTCGCGAAGTCACCGAAGGCCCGGAAGCCGTCCTCCGCCGACAGCAGGTAATCCCACTCCTCCGGGCGCCGCGGGCTTGCGTGAACGCACGTCGCCTCCCCGAGAGACGATGAAAGGGGGAGTGCGGAGACAAAGCCCCGGTGATCCGACCCCAGGCGCTCTCCAGTCCAGAGCGCCGCCGCGCGTGCCGCTGAGTTGAACCAGCGGACATCAAGGAGTCCCAACGCGCCGTGCTCGTGATTGCCCGCGACCATTCGTGCCGAGCGCTCGCCCAGGAGCTCGATGCAGGGAACCGGGTCGGCGCCGTACCCAACCGCATCTCCCAGGCACAGAATGCCGAGGGCTCCCTCGGACGCCGCGTCGGCCAGCACGGCCAAGAGGGCTTCGAGGTTGCCGTGCACGTCGGAGAGCACCGCGTATCGCACGCAGGCCTCAGCCGGAGGGGCGCAGCTCTTTGTGGATACGGTCGAGGATTCCGTTGATGAAGCGGCTCGACTCCTGGGTGCTGAACTTCTTGGCCACTTCGAGCGCTTCGTTGATGGCGACCTTGGGAGGCACGTCCCCGGCCCAGAGGATCTCGAAGATGCCTTCGCGGAGGATGTTCCGGTCCACCACCGCCATGCGCTCGAGCTCCCAGTGCTGCGCGTACTGGGAGATCAGCTCGTCGATCTTCGCCTCGTGGAGCTTGGTCCCGCGCACCAAAGCTTCGGCGAAATCGCGCACTTCGACGTCCACGGGGTGGCGCGTCCAGAATTCGTCGAGGTGAGGGCCGGGCGAGCCTTCGCCCTGGACATCGAGTTGGTAGAGCAGCTGGAGCGCCAGCTCGCGGGCCTTCCGACGCTTGCCCATCAGCGCCGGCGCGGGCGAGCGCGGCCGGCCTTGAGCCCCCGCACCCATGCCGCCATCTCGAGCACCGCCCGGGCCGCCTCCTCGCCGCGGTGGCCCACGGCGCCTCCGGCGCGATCCCACGCCTGCGCTTCGGTCAGCGCGGTGATCACGCCAAAGCTCACCGGCACCCGCGTCTCGAGCCCAACCCGCGACAACCCGTGAGCGGCCTCGCCCGCGACGTACTCGAAGTGCGGAGTCTCGCCACGGATCACCACGCCGACACACACGATGCCGGCATACCGGCCCGTACGCGCGAGCGCCATGGCCGCCTGCGGAAGCTCGAAGGAGCCAGGCACCCAATGGACTTCCACACACTCGCCGGCCACGCCGCCGGCCTCGAGCGCGGCGGCCGCTCCGTCGGCGAGCTTCTTCGAGATCGGCTCGTTGAATCGCGCCGCCACGATCGCGAAGCGGCCCGCGGACGCTCGGCCGAGGCCGTGCCGGGACTTCGGCGCTGGGCCCGCCATCTCAATCAGGCAGCGAAGTGAAGAGGTGGCCCATCTTCTGGCGCTTGGTCATGAGGTAGCGCTTGTTGCTTTCGTTGGGCGGGATCTCGATGGGCACGCGCTCGACCACCTGGAGCCCATACCCCTCGATGCCGACGATCTTCTTCGGGTTGTTCGTGAGGATGCGCAGGCGCTTGGCGCCGAGGTCGACGAGGATCTGCGCGCCGATGCCGTAGTGGCGCAGGTCGGCCTGGAATCCCAGGACGTGGTTGGCCTCGACGGTGTCCTTGCCCTGGTCTTGGAGTTCGTACGCGCGCAGCTTGTTCAGGAGTCCGATCCCCCGCCCCTCCTGACGCATGTACAGGAGGATCCCGCGCCCTTCGCGTTCGATGATGGCCAAGGCCTTGTGCAGCTGCGAGCCGCAATCGCAGCGGCGCGAGCCGAACACGTCGGCCGTCAGGCATTCCGAGTGGACGCGCACCAGCACGGACTCGTCGGTACGGACGTCGCCCATGACGAGGGCCAGCGGAAGGCGGTCGTCCACCGTGGTCTCGTAGGCGATGCAGGTAAACTCGCCGTATTCAGTCGGCAGCTGGGTGGTTGCCGCCCGCCGCACGAGCTTCTCCTTTTGGATCCGGTACTCGATGAGGTCCTTTATCGTGATGCACCTGAGCCCGTGGCGCTTCGCCAGCGAAAGCAGGTCCTGCACGCGGGCCATGCCGCCCTCGTCGTTGAGCACCTCGCAGATGACGCCGGCCGGCGCGCAGCCGGCGAGCCGCGCCAGGTCGATCGCCGCCTCGGTGTGGCCCGCGCGCCGCAGGACCCCGCCCGGCATCGCCCGCAGCGGGAAGATGTGCCCGGGGCGGGTAAGGTCCTCCGGGCGCGACAGAGGATTGACGAGCGTGCGGATGGTAACCGCGCGATCATAAGCCGAGATGCCGGTGGTTACGCCGCGCCGCGCGTCCACGCTCACCGTGAAGGCCGTCCCCAGGGGCGCCGTGTTGTCGTTGACCATCATGGGGATCTGCAGTTCTTCAAGCCGCTCGCCCAGCATGGGCATGCACATGAGACCCCGCCCGTGCACGATCATGAAGTTGACGGCCTCGGGCGTGGCCTTGTCGGCCGCCATGAGGAAGTCCCCTTCGTTCTCCCGGTCCTCGTCGTCGACCACCACGATGATCCGCCCGGCGCGGATATCCGCAACCGCCTCCTCGATGCTGGCGAACTCCCGCGTACTCTCGATCGTCACCGTCGCTCCTCCCTCAAGCTCAGGGCGCGCAGCACGTACTTCCCGATCACGTCCATCTCCAGATTGACCCTCCGGCCCGCCTTCAGGCCGCCGAGCGTCGTCCGTTCCAGTGTATGCGGGATCACCATGATCTCGAAAGCCCGCACGTCGAGCGCCGCGACCGTCAGGCTCACCCCGTCCACGGCGACGGAGCCCTTCGGGATCAGCAGCGGGCCGAGCGCCTCGTCCTGCCACTCTATCCTGAGCCGCGCCGTCTCGCCGTCCCGGTCCGCCGCCGCGACCAGCCCCACGCCGTCGACGTGTCCGAGAACCAGGTGCCCCCCTACGAAGCCGTCGAGCCTCAAGGGGCGCTCGAGGTTCACTTCGTCTCCGCTCCCGAGATCGCCAAGAGCGCTCCGGGCGAGAGTCTCGGGCCCGACGTCGAAGCCGACCCTGTCGCCACCCAGCTCCACGGCCGTCAGACAGACACCGTTGACCGCGAGGCTCGACCCCACCTCTGTGCCGTCAAGCGCCGCCCGCGCGCCGACAATCAACCGGGCGCCGCTGCGGCGCAGCACCCGGCCCGTCTCCTCAACAATACCCGTGAACATCTCAGACTCCGGCGTCCGGGTACACGACGTCGGCCTCCACCATCCAGTCCGTCCCAAGAGCGCGGACACCGATTCCCCCGAGCCGGACCGCCTCCGGCAGGAGCAGGCCCTCGCCCCCGATGGCCCTGGGCGCAGCCGCGCCCCCGAGGAGCATGGGAGCCGTGAAGGCGACGACGCGATCCACGAGCCCCGCGTCGAGAAAGGCCCAGCCGAGCTTGCCGCCCCCTTCCACGAGGATGCCGCCTACGTCGAGGGCGCCGAGTCGGGAGACGAGGTCGCTCACGTCGACGTGCCCCTCCTGCGACTTGCACCGGAGCACGGTGGCCCCCCGCGTCTCGAGGCGGCTCAGCCGCTCCGGGTCGGCGGCGTCCGTGACCGCGACGAGCGCCCGCTCGGCCTTGCCCGCCCCGATGAGGCGGGCCGTCACCGGCAGGCGCGCGCGGCTGTCCACGACGACCCGAAAAGGCTCGCGTGGCCAGGGACCGCCCAGCCGCACGTCGAGGGCAGGGTCGTCGGTCAAGGCCGTCCCTATCCCAACGACGATGGCATCCGCTCGGCTCCTCATGTGGTGCGCCTCGAGTCGCGCCTCGGACCCGGTAATCCAGCGAGACACGCGCCCGACGTCGGCAGTCGCGCCGTCCAGCGTCGCGGCCCACTTGAGTGTGACGTGGGGCCGGCCGCGCTTGGCCGCGGTGATAAAGACCCGGTTGAGGGCGATGGCCTCACCCTCGCGACAGCCCAGCGTTACCTCGACGCCCGCCCTGGACAGCGCCGCGGCCCCTCCGCCTGGTACCCGCGGGTTCGGATCGCATGTTGCCACGACGACGCGCTTGACGCCGGCCGTCGTGATCGCCTCCACGCACGGTGGAGTCCGGCCCGAGTGATTGCAGGGTTCCAGTGTGACGTAGAGCGTCGCGCCGCGGGCCGCTGTGCCGGCTTGTTCCAGGGCCTTCGCCTCAGCGTGGGCTCCGCCCGCCCTGGCGTGGAACCCCTCCCCGACGGCGCGGCCCGCACTGACGAGCACGGCGCCCACGACCGGATTGGGAGAGGTCAATCCCGCGCCCCGCCCCGCCAGCTCGAGAGCGCGCCCCATCCAGCGCAAGTCCTCGGGCCGGAGCGTCGTATCCGCCGTCATGGCGAAATCAAGCCGTCGACGAACGCCTTCGGATCGAAGGGCTGGAGATCCTCCACCTGCTCCCCTACTCCGATGAGCTTGATCGGCACGCCAAGCTCGCGGTAGATCCGCACCACGATGCCGCCCTTGGCCGTGCCGTCGAGCTTGGTCAGCACGAGTCCCGTCAACCCTACCGCTTCGTGGAAGAGCCTGGCTTGCTGCAAGGCGTTCTGCCCGGTCGAGGCCTCCAGTACCATCAGACACTCGTGCGGGGCACCCGGCAGCTGGCGGGATACGACCTTCTTCAATTTCGAAAGCTCGTCCATCAGGTTCGACTTCGTGTGGAGGCGCCCTGCGGTGTCCACGAGGAGCACGTCCACCCCGCGGGCCGTCGCCGCCTTTACGGCGTCGAAGACGACTGCCGCCGGGTCCGCGCCTGCGCCCTGACGGATCACCGCCGCGCCCGACCGGCGCCCCCACTCCTCGAGCTGTTCCACCGCCGCCGCCCTGAAGGTGTCGGCTGCGGCCAGCAGGACGCTCTTGCCCGACGCGCGAAGCGCCGCCGCGAGCTTGCCCGTGCTCGTCGTCTTGCCCGCGCCATTGACCCCCAGCATCAGGATGACGCTGGGCGCTGCGTCCACGTTGAGCGGCGCCGCAGCGCCCGCCAGGGCCTCCTCGAGAAACCGTCGCAGGAGCGCGCGCACGTCCTGTCCCGACAGCGCCCCCGTGCGCTTGGCCTCGGCCCGGACCCGTGAGACGACCTCGGCCGCTTCACCCACCCCGAGGTCGGAGGCTACCAGCAACTCCTCGAGCTCCTCCAGCATGACCTCGTCGACGACCCTGCCAGCCGAGAGCAGGCCGTCGAGCCCCTCGTTGAGCACCTGGCGCGAGCGCGCGAGCCCCTGCCTCATGCGATCGGCCAAGCCGCCGAAGAAACCCATCTAAGATCCTGACTCCGGGGCTACCACGGGGAGCACCAGCCTCTGGATCACAGCGCCCCTGGCTCCGAGCGCCGGAATCCGCCGCCCGTTGAGGTCGACTTCGAGACCGCCCGCATTGCCCACGCTGAGGACGAACCGGCGCGCGGCTGTCCATTCTCGGACGGCCCCCGCCTGCAGGAGCTCTTCCGCCACCTGCCCCTCATCCACCTGCACCCGTATCCATGTGGGCTCGACGGCTCGAATCAGGAGCCGTTGCCCTGCGGGCGTTGGTTCACCCGCCGGAACTGGAGCCGGCCGCTCGGGAACGGCGGGCACCGTCGTGACCGGGACGGGTGCCGAGGAGGCTACGCTCCCGGCGTCGCCCCGCTCGGGCCCCGACACGGCCGGCACCGGACGCGGAGAGCTCTTGAGCCCGATTCGAAGCGCGAACAGGCTCGCGCCGAGCGCGACAAAGAGGACGAGGCTGATCATGAGCGGCCCTGCGAGGCGGGACGGCGGTTTCTGCACGGCTCTCTGGACACGCTCGGGCTTCACGGGCTCTCCTGACGCCTCGCGGTACAGGTCCAGCGCCTCGTTGGGCGAGGCGTCGAGGAACTCGCAGTACGCGCGAATGAAGCCTTTGACGAAGACCGGCGCCGGCAACTCGCCCCAGGAGTCAGTCTCGAGGGCTTCGAGATGCGATCGCCCGACCCGCGTCGAGCGCGCGATGTCGTCGAGCGACACCCCTTTGGCCTCGCGAAGCTCGCGCAGACGAATCCCCAGAGAGCTCATGACACCTCCCGGGAAGTCTAGCCCTGGGCGGGCAAAGAGTCAAAGCGGGGGCGCAGTTAGGCTTCAGTCAGCTTGACGGAAACGAGGCGCGAGAGCCCTGGCTCCTGCATGGTGACGCCGTAGAGCACGTCGGCGGCTTCCATGGTCTTGCGATTGTGTGTGATGACGATGAACTGGGTCTGCGAGCACAGCTCCCGCAGCACCCGGATGAACCGATGGATGTTGGCGTCGTCGAGCGGCGCGTCGACTTCGTCGAGCACGCAGAAGGGACTCGGCCGGTAGTAGAAGATCGCGAACAGCAGTGCAAGGCCGGTGAGCGCTCGCTCGCCGCCCGACATCAACGTGACCGCCTGGAGCCGCTTGCCGCGTGGCTGGGCCATGAGCTCGACACCCAGCTCCAGCGGGTCATTCTCGCCTTCCTCCGGCGGCACCATCCGAAGCTCGGCCCGTCCGCCTTCGAAGAGCCGCTGGAAGATACCCGCAAAATGCCGGTTGATTTCCTCGAAAGCCTCCTGGAAGCGCTCCTGCGCGGTCCGCGTCATGCCGCGGAGCGCGCGATCGAGGTCCTTCATGGACTGCACCAGGTCGTCGTGCTGGCTCCGAAGGAACTCGAGGCGCTCCTGCAGCTCGCGGTATTCGTCGTCCGCCACGAGGTTGACGGGCCCCATTCCTTCGAGCTTGGCGCCGAGCTCCTCGTAGCGGATTTTCCCGGCCTCGAAGTCCCGCGTCGGATCGTGAGCGGCGACGAGCATCTCCGCCCCGTCCACGCCATGGCGGCGGCCGGCCTCCTGGAGGAGCTCCTCGCGCCGCACGCGCCCCTCCGTCTCCTTCAGGTCCAGCTCGTGGATCCTCGAGACCAAGCCGTCCAGCCGCCGCTGCACCTCGCGGAGCTCGCTCTCCGCCGCCTGCCGCTCGTCGAGGCGTCGCCCGTGCTCCTCTGCGAGCACGGCGACATCCCGCTCCTTGCGGTCGCGCTCGGCGCCGACTTCGCGGGCCCGCTCATCGGTCCGCCCCTGCTCCCGAGTGAGGTCCCGGCGCCGATCGAGGATCTGGGCGCGGCGGCTCCCGGCCTCCTGAAGACGCGCCTCGAACTCGGCCTCAAGCTCGCTCAGGCTGTCGATCTCACGTCCGAGCGCCTCGACGCGCTCGAGAACGGTGGCGAGGTCGACACGACAGGTCGTCGCGGCGACCACGATCGACGCCTCGACAGCCTGGTCGGCCTCGAGGCTGGCCCGCATCGTCGTCATCTCCCGCTCGATGTCCGTCTCGCGAGCCGAAACCTCCGCCAGCCGTCCGTTGAGAGCTTCGAGTTCGCGCGACGCCGTCGCAGCCTCAATCCAAAGCTGGCGTTCCTCGGCCTGGAGCGTTTCGAGATGGCGCAGCACGCGCTCGGCTTCGCGGCGCGCCGCCTCGATATCCTTCTCGCCGCTCAGCCGGGCCGTCTCCTGAGCGTGGACGGAGACCTGTAAAACCTCCTGGCGCCCCCGCAGCGATTCGACCTCACGGTCAAGAGCATGCAGTCGTCGCTGACCCTCCTCCGCCTCAAGAGCGAGCCCACCCAGCTCCTCCGACAGCTGGCGCAGCGCCCGCTTCCGCCCGAGAAGCGAATGGTCATTGGCCTGCCGTTCGTCGTGTCGACGGCCGCCCGTCAGCGCTCCGGTGGGGGTCAGCACTTCGCCGGCCCGGGTGACATACGTCGCCACCATCCCGTTGCGCCGCCACAGGGCTTCGGCCAAGTCGAGGTGCCCGACAACTCCGACGCCCGCAAGCAGATGCCGGACCAGCTCGGGACGCGGCCCGCCGACCAGCTGATCCGCCCAGGTGACGTCCTTGTCGTCGCTGCGTACCTCACCGGGGCGCAGTGCGGAATCGAGCGTCTCGAGAGCGAGGAGCGTCGCGGCGCCCGCGCCTTCGCGCTCCAGGTAGGTCAGCGCCGCGCGCGCATGCTGGAAGCGCTCGACGACGACCCACTGGAGCCGGTCGCCAAGCGCCGCCTCCACCGCTGGCTCGAGACCAGGCGGGACTTCGAGCAGATCCGCGACCGTTCCCACCACGCCGGCGACGGACGCGGCCGCCTGCGGCGAGAACAGCGAGCGCACCCCGGCGCCGTAGCCTTCGCGCTCGCGCTCGAGCCGGCCCAGGGCCTCGCGGGCCGACTCCTTCGCGGCGATAGCCACCCGAAGCGCCGCCAGCGACTCCTGCGCGTGAACGCGCATGGCCCCCTGCCGGACGAGCTCCTGCTCGACCTGCTCTCTCTCACCGGCCAACAGGGAGAGCTGTACACCCGTCTGCTCGAAGCTCGTCTCGAGGCGGCGGCGCGCCGCCGCCAGCGCGTCGGCCTCGCCCCGGGCGGACGCCGTTTCCGTTTCGAGCCGCTCGCGGCGGCGCTCGAGCTGGGCGCCGCGCTCCCGCAGCTCGCCTGCCGAGCGCGTCAGCTCGGCTCGGTCCCCGGCCGCCCGGATCTGCTCGAGGCGAAGCGCCTCAACCGCCTCCCGGCGCCTGCCAAGCTCAGCCCGCCGCACTTCCAGATCAGCTTCGAGCGCCCGGACCTGGCGGTCCAGCCCGGCGAAGCGCTCCCGCGCCTCGGCCAGGGCTCGTATCGCGTCCTCGCGCTTGAGGCCGACCTCGGCGCGGCGCTCGGTGGTCCCGCGAATCTCCTCGCCGAGCCGCAGCTCCTCCTCCCCCATCTCACGGATCTGCGCGCCCATCTGCTCGCGCCGCTCGAGCAGGCGCTCGACCTCGCCCTGGAACTTCTGCGCCGACTGCCTGAGGTCCGCCAGGCGGTACTCGCTCTCCTGTATCGCCGCGCGCAGCGTCGCCTGGCAGGCCTCGATTTGGGCGATGGCCACACGCCGCTCGTCTTCTTCCCGGCGGAGCCTGGCTCCCTCCTGTACCAGCGCATCATGCGCGGCCGTCAGCCCTGCGTAATCGGCCGCCAGCATGGCCAGGTCGAGGGCCTGCCGCTCCTGGTGGAGCGCCTTGTACTGCCGCGCCTTCTTCGCCTGGCGCTCGAGCGAGCTCACCTGCCGCTTCACCTCGTCCATGACGTCGCGAACGCGCTGCAGGTTCTGCCGGGTGGCGTCGAGCTTGCCCTGCGTCTCGGCTCGCTGCTGCTTGTAGCGCGCGACGCCGGCCGCCTCCTCGATGAAGATGCGCCGCTCCCAGGGCTTGGCGGTCAGGACGTGGTTGAGCCTGTCCTGGTCCATGAGCGCGTAGGCCTTGGGATTGACGCCGGTCCCGGCGAAGAGGTCCTGGATGTCGCGGAGGCGGCAGACGTTCTTGTTGAGCAGGTACTCGCTCTCGCCGGTCCGGTAGAGCCTCCGGGCCACGCCGACTTCGCTCCACGGCACGCTGAGCCCGCCGTCGTTGTTGAATATGAGGCCGACCTCGGCCAGCCCCACGGCCTTGCGTGAGGACGAGCCGTGGAAGATCACGTCCTCCATCTTGTGGCCGCGCAGGGTCTTCGGGCTCTGCTCGCCGAGAGCCCAGCGGACGGCGTCGGCTACGTTGGACTTGCCGCAGCCGTTCGGGCCGACGATGCACGTGACGCCGGGAAAGACCTGGAACTCCGTCTTCTCGGCGAAGGACTTGAAGCCCTGTATGACGATCTGTTCGAGACGCATACGCTTGCCGGATACCGGCACTTACAGATAACATGGCCGGGCCGCTCGGCACAAGAAAAAACCCCACGGGAGGGGGCTTCCGGGCCGCCCGAGCACTAGATGCTGGGTTACCCTATCCGGTCACGCGCCTTTCAGAAGGCAGCACTTCTTGTACTTCTTGCCTGACCCGCAAGGACACGGGTCATTGCGCCCGATCTTTGCCCCGGCCAGCATGCGAGGCTCGCTCGGCGCGGCTCCTCCGCTGGTCCCGTGGAGCTCGCGCCACCCGGGCTGCAGGGCGGCAGCCGGCGCCGCGGCGGGCGCCGGAGCGAGATCCGCGCTTCCTATCCGGACCTTGAAGAGCTGCTCGAGCACGACCTCCTCCAGGTGATCCATCATCTCCTGGAACATGTCGAAGGCTTCCTTCTTGTACTCCGTCAGCGGGTCACGCTGGCCGTAGCCGCGCAAGCCGATCCCCTCTTTGAGGTGGTCCATGTTCAGAAGATGGTCCTTCCACAGCTGGTCGATCCCGCGGAACTCGCCGTCCTCCCAGCGCAGCCCGAGCATGATCCAGCGCTCCAGCCGGTGCAGAAGCTCGGGCCCCACCTGCTGCTCTCGCTCCCGATACAGCGCCTCCACCGCCGCCTGGACTGCCGCGTCGAGGGCCTCTGTCGACCCGGCGTCCGCCGCTTCCTCCGTCTTCTCGCCGGCCAGGCGCAGGTCGAATTGGCGGTAGAGCGCTTCATTGAGGCCGGGCAGGTCCCAGTCATCCGCGTGAGCGTCGCGCGGGGCGAACCGCTCCACCATGCCCTCCGCGATCTTCCCCGCCCACTCGAGAATCCGCTCTTCCTGGCTCTCGCCCTCGAGGATGTCGCGGCGGAGGCCGTAGACGATCTCACGCTGCTTGTTCATCACGTCGTCGTACTCGAGGAGATGCTTGCGGATCTCGAAGTTGCGCGTCTCCACGCGCTTCTGGGCGGTGCCGATGGCCCGCGTGACGAGCTTGTGCTCGATCGGCTCGCCCTCCTCCATTCCCAGCCGCTCCATGATGCGCTGGATGCGCTCGGAGCCGAAGATGCGGAGCAGATCGTCCTCGAGGGACAGGTAGAAGCGCGAGGAGCCGGGGTCGCCCTGCCGCCCCGATCGTCCCCGGAGCTGATTGTCGATTCGCCGGGACTCGTGACGCTCCGTGCCGATGATGTGGAGCCCCCCGAGCTTCACGACCCGCTCGTGTTCGGGCTGGGTGACCTTGTTGGCTTCCTCCCAGGCGGCCTGCCGGGCCTCCGGCGGCGCCAGCGCCGGGTCGAGGCCCTTCTTCCTCAACAGCTCCTTGGCCAGGAAGTCCGGGTTGCCGCCCAGCAGGATGTCGGTGCCCCGCCCCGCCATATTCGTGGCGATGGTGACGGCCTTCTCGCGTCCGGCCTGCGCGATGATCTCGGCTTCCCGCTCGTGGTACTTGGCGTTGAGGACCTGGTGCGGGATGCCGCGCTTCTTCAAGAGCCGCGAGAGGTGCTCGGACTTCTCGATGGAGACCGTGCCGACGAGCGCAGGCTGGCCCTTCTCGTGGCACGTGACGATCTCGGCGCTGACCGCCTCGAACTTCTCCCGCTCCGTCTTGTAGACGACGTCCGGGTAATTGACGCGGGACATCGGCCGATTGGTCGGAACGACCGTGACGTCGAGTTCGTAGATCTTGGCGAACTCGTCTGCCTCCGTCGCCGCTGTGCCAGTCATGCCGGCCAGCTTGTCGTACATCCTGAAGTAGTTTTGGAGCGTGATAGTTGCAAGCGTTTGATTTTCCGACTCTATCCTGACGCCTTCCTTGGCCTCGACGGCCTGGTGGAGGCCGTCCGACCAGCGGCGCCCCGGCATCAGTCTCCCGGTGAACTCGTCCACGATGATGACCTGCCCGTCCTTGACCACGTAGTCCACGTCCTTCTTGAAGAGGGCGTGGGCCTTGAGCGCCTGGCTGATGTGGTGGAGCACGTCCATCTGCGTCGGGTCGTAGAGGTTGTCGACGTTCAGGAGGCGTTCGCAGTGCGAGATCCCCTGCTCGGTCAGGGACACCGCGCGCGACTTCTCGTCCACGATGTAGTCGCCCGGCGCCTGCGCCTCGATCTCCGAGAGCTTGCCCTCCACGATCGTGGCCGCGCGGCTGAGCTTGGGGATGATCCGGTCGATCTTGTAGTATCGCTCGGTCGAGCCCTCAGCCGGGCCCGAGATGATGAGCGGAGTGCGTGCCTCGTCGATCAGGATCGAGTCGACCTCGTCCACGATGGCGTAGTGGTGCTCGCGCTGGACCATGTCCTCGAGACTGAAGCGCATGTTGTCCCGGAGGTAGTCGAAGCCGAACTCGTTGTTGGTGCCGTAGGTGACGTCGGCGTGGTAGGCCTCGCGTCGCGAGCAGGGCCTGAGTCCCGCCAGCCGGATGTCGGGCGACACGTGCGCCGGGTCGAAGAGGTAGGACACCTCGTGCTGGATCACGCCCAGGCTCAACCCAAGCGCGTGGTAGATGGGCCCCATCCACTGCGCGTCGCGGCGCGCGAGGTAATCGTTGACCGTGACGATGTGGGTGCCCAGTCCCGGCAGGGCGTTCAGATAGACCGGCAGCGTCGCGACGAGCGTCTTGCCCTCACCGGTCGCCATCTCGGCGATCTTGCCCTGGTGCAGCACCATCCCGCCCATCAGCTGAACGTCGAAGTGCCGCATCCGGACCGTCCGCCGCGCGGCCTCGCGGCACACGGCGAAGGCCTCGACCAGAAGGTCGTCCACCTCCGCGCCGTCGGCCAGCCGCTTGCGGAATTCGTCGGTCCTGGCCCGGAGGGCGGCATCCGGGACGCGCTCGAGGTCGGCGCCGAGCGCGTTGATGGCCTCGACCGTGGGCCGCATGCGCTTGGCGTCACGCTCGTGCTTGGTGCCAAAAACCGCGCGAACGAGGACGCTCAGCATAGGCTGTATCTTACACTACTCGACGGATCGCGCGGCCTTGAGGAGCTCGCGCGCATGCCGCCGCGAGGCCTCGGTCACGCGCTCACCGCCCAGCATCCGCGCGACTTCTTCCACGCTGCCGGCCGGATCCAGGGCCGTTACCGTCGTCCGCGTGGCGGCCTTGGCGACGCGCTTCTCCACGAGCAGGTGGTGCTCGGCGTAGGCGGCGATCGGAGCCAGGTGGGTCACGCACAGCACCTGGCGTCCCGCGGCTGTCTGGCGGAGCTTCTGCCCGACAGCGTCGGCGACGCGCCCGCCGATACCAGCGTCCACCTCATCGAAGACCATAGTCGGCACATCCTCGGCCGCGGCCAGGATGGTCTTGATGGCCAGCATGGTACGGGACAGCTCGCCGCCTGAGACGACTTTCGCCAGCAGCTTGAGCTCCTCTCCCGGGTTCGCCGAGAGGAGGAATTCCACCGTCTCGGCCCCCCGGGGGCCGAGGCGCCAGCCCCCCGGACCGCTCGAGAGGTCTCCCGCCCCGGCCGCCTCACGGCGGAGCGGCGAGCGGAATCGCGCGTGCTCCATGCCGAGGGAGCGCAGCTCGCGCTGGATCAGCCGCTCAAGCCGCTGTGCCGCCTCCGCCCGCGCCTCCGACAGGACCGCCGCCGCCTGCGCCGCGCCCTCGGCCGCCGCAGCGACCTCGCGCTCCGTCTCCTCAGCGATGGCGTCGTGGCGCTCGATCCGGTCGAGGGCCCGGGCGATCTCCTCCCGGTAGGCGGCGACCGCGGACGCCGTTTCGCCGTACTTGCGCTTCACGTTCCCGATGGCGTCGAGGCGCTCGTCGATCTCCCTCAGCCGGTCCGGATCCATGACCGCCCGGTCGCGGAGTCCGCGCGCCCGCGCGACAGCGTCCTCGACATAAGCATGCGCGCCCTCGAGCGCCTCAATGGGGGCGGCGACGTCGGAGTCGAAACGCGAGAGCTCCCGAAGCAGGGCCGCAGCCCGGGCGATGCCCGACCCGGCCGCCTGCGGATCCTCGTGCAAGAGCCCCATGACCTCCTGGAGACCGGCGAAGATCCGCTCCGCGTTCTGGAGGCGGCGGCGCTCCGCGCGAAGCTCGTCCTCCTCGCCTTCGCGAAGCTCCGCCGCGTCGATCTCCGAGATCTCCCAGCGGTAGAGCTCCTCCTTGCGCGCCCCCTCGCGAGCGTCGTCGCGCATACGCGCGAGCTCGGCGCGCGCCGTCTCCCACCGTCGCCAGAGCGCGGCCAGCTTCCCCCGCGTCTCCTCGCACCCGGCGAAGCGGTCCAGCACATCGAGCTGACGCACGGGCTCCAGCAGGCGCTGATGCTCGTGCTGGCCGTGGATCTCCACCAGGAGGTCGCCGAGGCGCTCGAGGAGCGCGACCGTCGCGGCCGAGTCGTTGACGAAGACGCGGTGTCGCCCCGATCGCGAAAGCTCCCGTTTGACGACGAGCTGCCCGTCGGGGGCCGCGTGCCCTGCCTCGTCGAGCGCCGCGGCCACCGGACCTGTCGCGGAGACGTCGAACACGGCCTCCACCGAGGCGGACTCGGCGCCCGTGCGGATGAGGTCGGGCTGGGCGCGGGCGCCGCGGACCAGGAGGAGGGCGTCGATGACGATGGACTTGCCGGCCCCGGTCTCGCCGGTGAGGACGTTCAGGCCCGGCGCGAAAACGACGCGCGCCTCCTCCAGGACGGCCAGGTTCCGGATGGCGAGCTCGCGGAGCATCGCGGATGGCATGCTACGACGCGGGAATGGGCGGGCTCAACGCGTATCCGCGGGGTCACTGACCCGCGTCACCAAGTCTCCCAACCTAGCGCTCCCCCCACTTGAGCTTGGTCCGCAGCACAGAGAAAAAGTGCTTCTGCGGGAAGCGGAGAAGCCGGGTGCGCGCCTTCGCCTGGTGGACCGCCACGACGTCGGCCTCCTTGAGGGCGAAACCGACCTGCCCGTCGAGGGTGAGCATCACGTCCTGGTCGGACTGGAGCGTGACTTCGATGCGCTGGTCCGCGGGCAGCACGATCGGACGATTCGTGAGCGTGTGCGAGCAGATCGGCGTCAGCACGACCGCGGGCATCGTCGGGAAGACGATGGGGCCGCCTGCCGAGAGGCAATAGGCCGTGGAGCCGGTCGGTGTCGAGATGATGAGCCCATCGGCGCGGTAGGCCGTGGCGAACTGCCCGTCCACCGAGACAGCCAGGTTGATGATGCGGCTCATCGCCGACTTGGTGATGACCACGTCGTTGAGCGCGACGTACTCGGACAGCCGCTCCCCGTGGCGCCACACCTGCGCGGCGAGCATCACGCGCTCCTCGATCACGAGCCCGCCGGCAAGGAAAGCTTCCAGGGCCGGGAAGAGCTCCTCCTTGGTCAGCGCCGTGAGAAAGCCCAGGCCGCCGAGGTTCACGCCGAGGATAGGGACGCCAAGGTCCCCCACGAGCCGCGCCATGGAGAGCAGGGTGCCGTCGCCGCCCAGCACGAGCAGCAGGTCCGCCTGGGCCGGCAGGTCGGGCTTTCGCGCGGTCGCCGCCTGCGTGTCCGGGCAGAGCCCTGCCGTCTCCTTCTCGAGAATCGGCTGGACCCCTCGTTCCGCGCACCAGGCCAGCAGCCGCTCCACGACCCCGCGGGCCTCGGCCCGGTCGGTCTTGGCGACGACGCCGATCCGCTTCATGCGGGTTCGCCGGATTCCGCCGCTTGGGCAATGAGCGCGTCGAGGTCGGAGGCGGTTCGGCCCGCGCGCGTCAGGTGGAGGAAGAACTCGCGGTTGCCCTTGGGCCCCTTGAGCGGCGACGCCGTGACGCCCCGCACGTGCCAACCGCGCAGCACGCAGAAGCGGGCGACGCGGGAGATGACCGTCTTGTGGTGGGCGGCGTCCCGCACGACGCCGCCCTTGCCCACCAGCCCCTTGCCGATCTCGAACTGCGGCTTGACCAGGGCCACCGCCTCCCCGTCAGGCGTCAGGACTCCGAACACGGAGGGCAGAACCTTCTCGAGAGAGATGAAGGAGACATCGAGCGTGGCGAGGCCCGGCGCGTCCGGGAAGGCATCCGGGGGCAGCTGACGGGCATTCGTCTTTTCCATCACCACGACGCGCCCGTCGGCCCGGAGAGAGGCATCGAGCTGCCCCTGCCCCACGTCGACCGCGTAGACGCGGGAGGCGCCGGCCTCGAGCAGGCAGTGCGTGAAGCCGCCCGTGGAAGCGCCGACGTCGATACAGACCCGGCCCTTGGGCGAGACGGCAAATGCATCCAGGGCGTGCACGAGCTTGTCGCCGCCCCGGCTCACGAACTTCGGCCGCGCGATCACGCGAAGGTCGGCGCTGGGGGCAACCAGGACGCCGGGCTTGTCGACGCGCTTTCCGTCCACCGTGACGGCGCCTGCCAGGAGCAGGCGGGCCGCCTTTTCGCGGCTGGCGCACAGGCCCCGAGCCACCAGCGCCACGTCGATGCGCTCCTTGACCTTCGCCTGCCCGGCACCCACAGCACGAGTCCTCGACTCCTGCACGGCTCCGGGGTTTGCCTTCTTCACTGTCACCTTCTTCACGCAGGCTCCTTTCTCCAACCCGTGATGCGGTCGCGGAAGTCCTCCGCGAGCCGGTGGGCACGTTCCCGATTCGACGCCTCGGCGACCACATGGAAGGTCGCTCGGTCCGCGTCCGGGATCGCCGCCACCCAGTCATCACCCATGGTCACGCGCACACCCTCGATCAGCTCGACATTGCCGCCCTTGGTCGCCTCGATCAGCCGCCGCATCACCGCGCCCTTCCGCTCGTTCGGGCACGGCACTTCAAGCCGCGCGACGTGACTCTCGGGGACGGCGCGCGCGAGCGAATGGAGCCGCACCTCGAGCCGCGCCATCATCTCGAGGATTCGCACCACCGCGGACATCCCGTCGAACGCCGGGTGAAAGCTCGGGAAGATCAGCCCGCCCAGCTCCTCCCCCACCAGCGCGACGTCGGGTGCCAGCGCGGCCTCGGTCAGCGCCCGCGCGGTCCCGCGGGAGCGCGTGACCTGGAACCCGTGCTCTACGGCCATCCGCTCGACCGCTCGCGAGGCGGTGACCGGCACCACGATGCGGCCGGACGGCCGCGTGCGCATGACCAGGAGCGCGACCAAGGCCAGCGCCAAGTCGCCCGTGAGAATCTCGCCCTTCTCGTCGACCAGGAAGACTTTCTCGCCCCCGGTGTCGAGCAGCACTCCAAGATCGGCCCCGAGAGTCCGGACGATGTTCGAGAGCTGCTGAAGCGAGCGCCGAAATTCTTCCGCGCTCTTGGAGATCTTCGTCTCGTCCAGGTAGGCGTTGAGCGCGATGACCTCCACCCCGAGCGCGCCGAGCACGGACGGAAAGATCGACGACGCCGAGCCAAAGGCGTAGTCGAGGACCATCCGCAGGCCGGCCCGGCGGACCACGTCGCGGTCCACCGAGCCGAGGAGGCCGTCCCGGTACCGGTCCGTGCCGGCGTGCGGAAACGACAACGTCCCGATACTGTCCATGGGCGCCCGCTCGAAATCCTCCATGAAGAACAGGCGTTCCATCGCTTTTTCCCGGTCCGGAGCGACCTCCAGGCCCCGCGAGTCGAAGAACTTGATGTCGAGCAGCTGGGGATCATAGGGGGACTTCCGCACGTGGGTACCGCCCGCCAGGCCCAGCGCGGCAACCTGGTAGCGCACGACCGGGATCGGCGCCACGCCCAGGTCCTGCACGTCCACGCCCACGGACAAGAGGCCCGACATGAGCGCGCGGTTGATCATTCGCGAAGCCTTGTGGTGGTCGCGGCTCGTGATCATGACCCGCCGCCTGCCGACAATGGTCCCGCATGCGGCGCCAAGCTTTGCTGAGAACTCGGGCGATATCTCGATGTTGGCGAGCCCCGAGACGCCGTAGCGGCCGAAGAGCGACCGGCTCCACCGCTCGCCCCAGACGAGGCTCATCGCCAGCGTCGCGCCGTCCTCGACTTCCTTGTACGGCCAGACCTTCACGTTGGCCTTGACGACGCTTCCCTCACCGATTCGGCAGAAGTCGGCAATCACGACTCCCTCAGCCAGGAACGCGTTCGCCCGCACGACGCTCCTGCGCCCGATCACGGCTTCCTTGACCACGGCGCCCGCGCCGATCTCCACGGCGTCCCAGAGGACGCTGCCCTCCACGTCGGCGCCTGCCTGGATGACGGTCTCAGGCCCGATGACCGAGTTGGCGACGCGCGCCCCGGCCGCCACCTGCGCCCCGCGGCCAATAATGACAGAGCCCGAGAGCCGCGCCGAGTCGTCCACACGGGCGTTCTTGTCGAGCCACACCGTGTGCCCCTCCGCGACATGCCGTTCCCCCGGGATGTCCACCCCGATCTTGCCCTGGAGGAGATCGAGGTGCGCCGTCCGGTACTCGGCCAGGTCACCCACATCGCGCCAATAGCCCTCCGCGACGTGTCCCCAGAGCTGGCACCCGCCGGCGAGCAGCGCCGGGAACAGCTCCTTCCCGAAGTCGTAAGGGCGGCCGGCGGGGATGGCCGGGAACACCGACGGCTCGAGGAGGTAGATGCCCGTGTTGATCGTGTCGCTGAACACTTCACCCCAGGACGGCTTCTCGAGGAAGCGGAGCACCCGCCCCTCTTCGTCTATGATCACGATCCCGTAGGCCAGCGGCTGTTCCACGCGGGTCAGCACCATGGTCGCCTCGGCACCCCGGCCTCTATGAAAGGCCGCGGCCCCGGCGAGGTCGATGTCCGTCAGAACGTCCGCCGACACGACCAGGACCGGCTCGTCCGAGTCGCCCACCGCGAACTTCACGGCGCCTGCGGTCCCGAGATCGGCCGGGGGGGTGACATAGCTGACCTTGACGCCCCAGCGGTTGCCGTCGCCGAAATAGGAGGTGATGGTGTCCGGCAGAAAGTAGAGGAGCACGCTGAGGTCGGTGAAGCCGTGCCTCTTCAGCAGCCGCACCATGTGCTCCATGATGGGAACGTTGCCGACAGGCACGAGCGGCTTGGGAAGGTGGGCAGTGAGGGGCCTGAGACGCGTCCCGAACCCTCCGGCCATCACGACGGCCTTCACGAGCGGCTCACCAAAGGGAGGGATTGGAAGGCAGACAAATCACCGAGCATACTGAAGTATAGCGGCAAATGCCGGGAACGCGGAAGTTACCAGGAGCGGCCCGGACGACCGCCCCCGGGGTTGCGCGGGCGTATGGCGAAGAGCAGCACCATCCCGGCGAGAAACCCTCCCAGGTGGGCGAACCAGGCCGTCTCCCCCCCCACGGCCTCGCCGCGTGCGGTCGCAGCCCCCCACGTCGCGAGGCCGCTCACGAACTGGACGACAAACCACAAGCCGAGGACGAAGATGGCCGGGACGCGCACGACCCGCACGAAGAAGCCGAAGACGACGAGGGTCAACACGTTCGCCCGGGGGAAGAGCAGCAGGTAGGCACCGAGCACGCCAGACACCGCCCCGCTGGCCCCGATCATGGGCACGGAAGACGTGGTGCTGAGCGCCGTCTGGGCCGCCGCCGCGGCCGCGCCTGACATCATGTAAAACACCACGAAGCGGCCATGGCCCAGCATGTCCTCGATGTTGTTGCCGAAGATCCAGAGGTAGAGCATGTTGCCGCCGACGTGGAGGAGCCCGCCGTGGAGGAACATCGAGGTGAGCACCGTCACCGTTGCCGGGAGCAGCCCTGAGCCCGGCGCGCAGGCCCCGGTCAGACGGCACGGCACGAGCCCGAACTCCAGGATGAAGTCGCGGGAGGCCCGGAGCGCGTCGGGCGAGCCATCCCCCTGGAGCGAGATCTGATACAGGAAGACCAGGACATTGAGCACGATGAGCGCGACCGTGATGACCGGCGTGGTCCGGGTCGGGATGTCGTCTTTAAGGGGGAACACTGTGGTGCCTTCAGACGAGCCGCGCGCGCAGCCGGGACGAGGCGAAGTCAACGAGCATGACCATCGCCACGAGCACCAGCAGCACGGTCGAAGCCGCGGGGTAGTTCAGCAGTCTCAGGTAGGTCTGGATGTAGAAGCCGATGCCCCCCGCGCCGACGAAGCCCAGGACGGCCGCCGCGCGAATATTGGTCTCGAAGCGGTAGAGCGTGAAGGAGAGGAACTGAGGCAAGAGTTGTGGGACAACTCCCCATCTCAGCACCTGGAGGCGCGTGGCGCCCACGGCCTCCACCGCCTCCACCGGGCCGGGATCCATGGCTTCGATGGCCTCGGAATAGAGCTTCGCGAGCACCGTCGCGGTATACACCACCACGGCCAGGACGCCGGGGAATGGTCCCAGCCCCACGGCCGCCACGAAGAAGAGCGCGTAGACGAGCGTGTCCACCGCCCGGAAGGCGTTGAGCGCGCTGCGGGTCCAGTAGAAGGTCCACCGGGGAGAGGTGTTTCTGGCCGCGGCGAACGCGACGGGCAGCGCCAACACGGCGCCCACGCCAGTCCCGACGACGGCGATCTGCAGCGTCTGCAGCGCTCCCCGGAGCGCCTGGCCGAGGACACGCAGGTCGGGCGGCAGCATCCGACCGAGAAAATCAAGCATGAAGGGGACGCCCTCGACGAGCCGCCCCAGCGACACCTCGGTCGACCAGGCCGACCAGATGAAGGCGGCGGCGATCGCCAGGCCGGCCGTCCAACGCCGCGCGGGACTCACAGCCGCTCTCCTCCGAAGATGGCCTCGGCCGCCGCCTGCGTCAGCCCCGCGGCGGGCCCATCGTGGATGACACGACCGGCCCGGAGCCCGACGATGCGCTGGCCATAGGTAAGCGCGAGGTCCAGCACGTGCAGCGAGGCGATCACGGTCAATCCGTCCTCTCGGTTGATGTCGCGCAGAAGCTCCATCACCGAGCGGGATGAGGCGGGGTCGAGGTTCGACATGGGCTCATCGGCCAGGAGCACGCGCGGTCCCTGCGCGAGCGCGCGGGCGATGGCAACCCGCTGCTGCTGTCCGCCCGACAAGGTGTCGGCTCTCCGCCCCTCGAGCCCGGCCAGCCCGACGCGCCCCAAGGTCCGGCGCGCGCGCTCGACCTCCCTGCCGGGGAAGCGCCCGAGGAGGGAGCGCCACGGGCCCACGCGGGACAGGGTGCCCACAAGGACATTGTCCAGGACGCTCAGCCGCCGTTGGAGGTTGAACTGCTGGAAGACGAAGCCCACGCTCGCCCGGACGCTCCGAAGGCCCTCGCGCGAGCCGCCCGTTACCGGCAGCCCGTCGATGCTGACAGCGCCCGCCGTCGGCGGCGCGAGGCCGTTGAGGCAGCGGAGCAAGGTCGACTTGCCCGCGCCACTCGCGCCGATCAGGGCGACGAACTCCCCCGCTCCCACGTCGAGGCTGACGCCGTCGAGCCCCACGGTGCCGCTGGGGTACCGCTTTGAGAGATCCCGGACCCGGATCACCCCCGCCGCCCGGCCGTGAGATGGAAGTGAAGGTGGTACACGACCTGCCCGCCCTCGGGCCCGGTATTGCACGAGAGCCGGTAGCCCCGCTCTCCGTAGCCCGCGCGCTCCGCCAGCAGTCTCGCCACCCGCACGCAGTGGCCCGCCACCGTTTCGTCTCCGGGCTCGAGGCGCGCGAGCGATTCGATGTGCCGCTTCGGGATGATCAGCAGATGGACCGGCGCCTTCGGGTAGAGGTCCTTGAAGGCGAGAACCTCCTCGTCCTCGTATTCGATCTCGGCCGCGCTTTCCCGGGCGACGATGCGGCAGAAGACGCAGCCGCCGCTCACCACCCGCCCCGCCTCGTGTATACTCGCTTTCGTAGCCGCGCGCGCCCCAGAGCAATCATCGCCAGATCATCCTTCGAAGGAGACCGGGATGGGCACCTGCCCCAAGTGCAAGCTCAGGATCCACAAGAACGGCAACCATATCAAGCTCGGGTCCGTCTGGTATCACAAGACCTGCCCCGCCAAGCCGGCCCGCGCCGTCAAGTAACGCGCCACCGACCGGGCGTGCAGGACGGGGCGCCGGATCGCTCCGGCGCCCCGACGGTGTGTCCGAATGGTGGAGGGTAAGGGATTCGAACCCTCGACCTCGGCGTTGCGAACGCCGCGCTCTCCCAACTGAGCTAACCCCCCGAAGCAACCCGATCTTTCCGAAGCAACCCGGTCATTCTACCCGCGCCGCCCTGCGCCTACAAGCGCCACGGCGCGCGGGCAGGACCTGTCCTCAGGGCTTGGCCGCCTCGCTCTGTCCCAGGGCGCGCAGGAGCGGCGCGAAGAGGTCGATGGGCAGCGGGAAAAACGTCGTGGTGTTCCGCTCCGACGCGATCTCCCGCATGGTCTGCAGGTACCGGAGCTGGACGGCGATCGGGAAGCGGGTCAGGACGTCGGCCGCCTCGGCCAGCTTTGCCGCGGCCTGAAACTCGCCCTCCGCGTTGATGACCTTTGCCCGCCGCTCGCGCTCGGCCTCGGCCTGCTTCGACATCGCCCGCTGCATATCCTGGGGCAGGTCCACGTTCTTGACCTCGACCGCCGCCACCTTCACGCCCCACGGGTTCGTGTGCTGGTCGATGATGCGGGTCAGCTCCTCGTTGATCTTCTCCCGCGAAGCCAGGAGATCATCCAGCTCCTGCTGGCCCAGCACGCTACGGAGCGTCGTCTGGGCCATCTGGGATGTCGCGTAGAGGTAGTCCTCGACACTGATCACGGCCTTGTTGGAATCAAGCACGCGGAAGAAGATGACCGCGTTGACCTTGACCGAGACGTTGTCGCGGGTGATCACGTCCTGCGGCGGCACGTCCATGACGACCGTCCGCAGGCTCACCTTGACCATCTTGTCGACAAAGGGGATCAGCAGGAGAAGCCCGGGGCCGTTACCGTCGCCGCCCGGGTTGATGATGGCCGGCGACTGGCGGCCGAAGCGGAAGATGACCGCCCGCTCGTAGTCGCGCAGGATCCGCACCGCGTTGAGCAGGACGAAGAGGGCGATGATGACGACGGGGATCAGGCCGAGCGTCCAGTCGAGACCACGCATGGTCGGAGCCTCCTAGGGGGTTAGGGCCTGTCGCCCGCGCGGCTGACCGTGAGCGTCAGCCCATCCACCGCAGTCACGCGCACCTTCTCGCCTGCGGGGATCGCGCCCCCCTCGGCAACCGCGCGCCAAATCTCGCCATCCACCTGCACCTGCCCGTCAGGTCCCAAGGCTGACCGGGCCACCGCGAGGCGGCCGATCATGCCCTCCGGCCCTGTCACCGACGGCTTCATCATCGCGCGCACCCCCGCCGACACCGCCCAGGCGATGAGGCCCGCCATCGCGCCCACCGTCGGGATGATCACCGTCCACGAGACCCGGAAACCCACTTCGGGCGCCTCGTAAAGCATGAAGGAGCCCAGGACCATGGCGACGACGCCTCCGATGGTGAGCACCCCGTGGCTCACGATCTTGATCTCCGCGATGAGCTGCGCCACTCCGAACAGGATGAGCAGGACACCCGCCCAGTTGATCGGCAGACTCTGGAAGGCGAAGAAGGCGAGGATGAGGGAGATGCCGCCGATGACGCCCGGCAGGACCACGCCGGGGTTCTGCAGCTCGAAGAAGATCCCCAGCATGCCGACCATCATCAGGATGTACGCGATGTTGGGATCCGTGATGAGCGCAAGGAACCTGTCGCGGAAACCGACCTCGATCCGCTTCACCTCCGCATTCCGCGTCTCGAGCGTCACGGTGCCGCGCACGGTCTTGACGGTCCGGCCATCCACCTTGGCGAGCAGGTCCTGGAGGTTGTCCGCGATGAGATCCACGACCTTGAGCTTCATCGCCTCGCGCTCCGTCACCGACACCGACGAGCGAACGGCCTTCTCCGCCCATTCGACGTTACGCCCGCGCTCCGTGGCCAGGCTGCGGGCGAAAGCCGCCGCGTCATTCGCGACCTTCTTGGACATCTCCTTGCCCAGCTCCCCGCCGACGGCCACCGGGTGCGCCGCGCCGATGTTGGTGACCGGGGCCATCGCCGCCACGTGCGCCGCCATGGTGATGAAGACGCCAGCCGAGCCCGCCCGAGCGCCGGTCGGAGCCACGTAGACGATGACGGGAATCTCGGCGTTGAGGATGGTCTGGACCATGGTGCGCATGGAGCGCTCCAGTCCGCCCGGCGTGTTGAGCCGGACCACCAGCGCCTGGGCGCGCTCCGCCTGGGCGCGCGCGACCGCGGCCGTCAGGAGACGCGCGGTGACCGGCGTGATGACGCCATCGATGTCGATCACCGCCACGGGCTGCGCCGCCCGTGCGGGTCCCGCAGGGACCAGGGCCAGGCTTGCGAGCGCCACGCCAGCGGCCACCATCCTGCGCATGCAACCCTCCCTTGGTCCGGGAAGCTCCAGAGGCCGGGTCAGAGCGCGCCGCGAAGGCCTTCCACCGCCTCGGCCAGGCGCACGACCTCGGCAGCGGTATTGTAGACTGAAAAGCTCGCGCGCAGCGTCCCGACGATTCCGAGCCGCTTCATGAGCGGCTGGGCGCAGTGATGTCCCGCGCGGACGGCGATGCCCCGCTCGTCGAGCAGCGCCGCGCCGTCGTGCGGGTGGATGCCCTCCACGTTGAATGCCACCACGGCCCCCTTGACCTCGGGGTTCCGCGGCCCGTACAGGGTGACGCCGGGGATCGTCTCGAGGGCCTCGAGCGTCAGCCTGCAGAGCTCCCGCTCGTGGGCTTCGACCCGCGCCATGCCGAGCTTCTCGAGATATTCGACCGCGGCGTGCAGCCCGACGGCCTCGGCGATGGGCGGCGTGCCGGGCTCGAAGCGCCACGGAAGCTCGTTCCACTGGGCGTGGTCGATCCACACTTCCTTGATCATCTCGCTGCCGCCCATCCCCGGCTCGAGCCTCTCGAGCGTCTCACGCCGCCCGTACAGGACCCCGATCCCCGTGGGCCCAAGCATCTTGTGGCCGGAGAAGACGTAAAAGTCGCAGCCGATCGCCGCCACGTCCAGCGGCAGGTGCGGCGCCGCCTGGGCGCCGTCGAGCAGCACCAGCGCCCCCGCCTCGCGGCCTCTGCGGACGATGTCCGCCGCGGGATTGATGGTCCCCAGCACGTTCGAGACGTGCGCCGCCGCCACGAGCCTCGTGCGCGGCGAAAGCAGTCGGGCCAAGGCTTCCATGTCGAGGAAGCCGGCGCCCGAGACCGGGACGGCCCGGAGGACCGCTCCCCGCTCCCGGCACACCATCTGCCACGGGATCAGGTTCGAGTGGTGCTCCATCTCCGTGACGAGGATCTCGTCGCCCGGCCGGAGCATGTTCGCCACCGCGCGCGCGACCACGTTGATGCCCTCGGTGGCCCCGCGCGTGAAGACGACCTCCTCGCGGAACCGGGCACCGATGAACCCGCGCGCGGCATCCCTCGCTGCCTCGTAGAGCTCCGTCGCCTCCTCGCCCAGCGTGTGGATCGAGCGGTGGACGTTGGCGTGGCTGCGCTCGTAGTAGCGCTGCATGGCTTCCAGGACCTGGCGGGGCTTCTGGCTCGACGCCGCGGAGTCGAGGTAGACGAGCGGATGGCCGTGGATCTGGCGGCTGAGAATGGGAAAGTCGGGCCGCGTGCGCTCGCCCAGCGTCACAGCGCCACCTCCCGCCCCTCGAGCGCGCCCTGGAGCACCGAGAGCGGCAGCGTCACGCACCTGAACCGCGTCGGCCTGATATCGGCCTCGAGCCGCTCGAGGAGCGCCGCGGGCTCGACGGCGGCCGCCTCCTCCACCGTCCGTCCGATCACCATCTCGAGCAGAAGGTCGGCCGACGCGGCGCAGATCGCGCAGCTGTCGCCCCGATGGCGGGCATCGGAGAGGCGTCCGTCCGCGATCCGGCACTCGATACGGATCCGGTCGCCGCAGAGCGGGTTGACGTCCTCGAAGGCGAGGTCCGGCCGGGGCAGCTCGCCCCGAAGCCGGGGCCGCCTGAACCGCTCGCGGATGACGCTGCTGTAGACCATCGCGCTACTCGGGCAGCTCGCCGCGCGCGGCGCTCTTCCGGTACGGCGGGAAGCGCCAGGCGCTGTCGCGCGACAGGAGCCCACCGTGGCCGATGGCGGCCAGGTCGCCATGGTCCACCGTCTCGCCGGCGAGGATCCTGGGCAGGACGAGATCGAAAGACGTCGCCTGGGAGAACATCCCGCAGGCCGGCATGCCGAGGACGGGGCGCTCGCGCCACCGCGCCAGCCACAGGAGGCTGCCGGGATGAGCCGGCGTTCCATGGCGCACCATCCGGCCGCCGGCCAGCCGGAGCCCCTCGAAGATCGCGTCGAGCGGGTCGAGCGAGGCTGCTCCGGCGGCGATGACGAGCTCCGCCCCGGCGTCGGCCAGCGCCCCGAGCCCGTCGGCGACGGCGCGTGCCTCGTCGGCGCAGTAGCGGACGGGCAACAGATGGGAGCCCAGCCAGTCCACCTTCTCGCCGAGAGCCGCCTCGAACCGGGCGCGCTGCTGGACCGGCAGGCTCGCGCGCGTCAGCGCGCCGATACGGCGGGGCGTGAAGGTCCTGACGGTGACGAGCCCGGTCGCTGCCCAGGCGAGCTCCTCGGCCCGCTTCACATGCGCCTCGGCAATCGCGAGCGGAACGATCTTGGCGCGCGCCACGGCCTCGCCCCCCTCTACGGGCTGGAGATTGTAGAGCGTGTAGACGGCTATGCCCTCCTGAGCATTGACTTCGGACAGCGCCTCCCCTCGCACGCGCAAGAGCCCGCGCCGGGTCGCAGCCAGCGTCCACTGCCCGCCGCCGTACCCGCGCACCTCCACGCCCTCGCCGGCTGCGGCCTGGGAGAGGCGTGCGCCGGCCGGTTCCTCGTGGATGTCGTCAGGCCCGAGCTCGAGCACGTGGAGCTCGCGCCAGGACAGCGTCAGGAGCCCGGCGGCCGCGCCCGCGTCGAGGAGCTGGCCCTTCTCCACCGCGATCGTTCCCTGCGCATCGCGCACGTCATGGCAGATGACGCGGCCTTCGAGCATCCCGGCCGCCGCGTTGTCGCGCAGAATTCTGACCGCCTTCACGTCTTCAATCCCCGCCCGTCACTTGAGTCCCCGGCGAATCTTCTCGCTGATCGGCAGGCAGGTGGCGCCGCGCTGGACGGCCAGCACCTCGGCCAGCACCGCCATCGCGATCTCCGGCGCCGTCTGAGCCCCGAGGTCGAGACCGATGGGCACCCGCACCCGGTCGAGCGAATCTTCGGTGAGACCATCTTCCCGCAAGAGGTCGAGTATCGCCTTGCCGCGCCGGCTCGAGCCCAGGAGCCCGATATAGCCCACCGGAGTACCTAGCGCGTGACGGAGCACCGGCAGATCGTACTTGTAGTCGTGCGCGACGAGGACCA
>Ga0326597_10000432_pt1 | contig 75449 bp, 60 predicted proteins | sample RVTome_12_FD_203789 | JGI IMG/M metagenome (GOLD analysis project Ga0326597, IMG submission 203789) | Soil microbial communities from uranium-contaminated site in the Upper Colorado River Basin, Wyoming, United States - RVT100D185 | ecosystem: Environmental > Terrestrial > Soil > Contaminated >...
CAGCAGCTTTAAAAAGATATTGGAGACGTAGTTCGTTAAATGAAAGAACACAATTTGTTTATGCTTTTTCATATGATCCATTTTTACTGGATGACAGATTGGCAGCAATCTTTGCTAGGGTTCGAACGATAATGCAAGACATTGTTTACGAACCTATTGGAAACGCAGCCACTGCTCGCTGGCTGTCAAATGAAGAAATCTCAACCAACTTAGTAGGTCATAATATCTCTCAGGATATTGCTCTAGATAGTTTTTATTATATAGCCGTTCCAACTTTTGAAAAATTAATTGAAATATTAAATAGCAAAAATATTCCCATTAGACATGAAAGGGAATTTAGAGGAGTATTTGCCTCAACAAAACCTGTCGAATATGGTTGTGATTGTATATTAGTTCTCAAAAGAAATATCGAAAGAGTATGTAAGCCGCGCCATGTATTTACAAGAAACACTACTGATCACTCTGGCAATGCTATATCTATGAAATGGGTTAGCTTTTCTGAAAACATTCCTATTACCCCACAGACGCTAAGCTGTGTAGCCTTTACAAATGCTGATTCTAGGCTTATTGATACCTATTCATCTCATATAGTAGCTAGAACAGCCACTAGTTGGAATGTAAAAACTGTTACTATGGCCCAAATCAATCAATTCACTATGGTAACTCATAATTTGGGCATGGGCGTCCCAAAAGAATGGAAGGATACAGTTCCAAATCGCCAGGATCAAGATCGTATGTTAAAACTTTTACGTGATAGGAATAAAGAAATAAAAGATACCGCACGAGCCATGTTACAAAATCCTTGGTATTCACGCCGCGGAGCTTGGGTGCGTCTTTGCCACTATCTGGCATAAGTACATTTCTTCAGGGTTCTATTATATTACCAATCTTGCATGTAAATCGCTTTTATACATAAACTGATTACTACAAAATCAAACCCACATAATACATATGTTCTCGTATTGTCTAGAAAGACTTTGCATTCCATCAGAACCCTCGATGCATGAAACAGCTTATAATATATGTTCTTCCAATGGTAAAATTAAACTCTTCTTAGGTGAATCTTTACTAGAAACATTAATAGGCATCATTCTTATGTCTACTAGCAGTACATCAAGTACAACATTTGGCTTTGGTGTAGGATTTACTACCTCCGGAGTTGCGGGAGCTGCTCTTGCTGGACGCATCATACAAAAAGATCCCGAGCTGTCTAGAGAATGCTCCCGCGCATGTAGATCAGAGATCGATGAAAGAAAGTGTAAGATTTATTGTTTGGCATTTGTAATACTTATTTTTCAGATTTTAGGAATAGTTTTGATGGCTGTGGCTAGCAATAACCCGGATGCTACAATTACAAATCCCACACTATTTGACGTAGGCGCAGGCTTTTTAGGCACAGGCACTATCGTAGAATGTGGAATGCTCTATGTAGGCTGCCGCAATTGTTGTCGCCCCCCTCCTTTAGCTGACCAAGGGTCATAGTTTCTTTTTGAAACGTTAAGTATCAATACGCAATGGTGGCTTAAAACTAATCTCTTTGTTCTAGCTTATAAATCAATTTTCTAATTTTAAATAAGATAACCCTGTGCTTGCCTTGGACTTAATTGACAAAATCCATCCTTTGAGAGATACTATGCTGCTCAATATGGCGATCGTAGCTCAGCTGGTTAGAGCGTTGGATTGTGGTTCCAAAAGTCGCGGGTTCGAGTCCCGTCGATCGCCCATCGTTACGGCAGGATAGCGTGACATTCATACAAGCATTGTTACTAGGGATTTTACAGGGGATTACAGAGTTTTTCCCGGTCAGTTCTTCTGCTCATCTGAAAATAGCAAAATTTTTTTTCAATTTAGATACGGGAGAGAGTTTAGTTCTTTTTGATCTTGTATCGCATTTAGGCTCGTTACTCGCTTTAGTTTGGTTTTTAAGAAAACAAATATATGAGTTGCTCATCAGGGATCTCCACTTATGGATCCTATTTGCTATAGCCATCATTCCCTTGTTCTTTTTCTATGTTTTTATGAAACCTATCAGAATCTTTTTCTCTGATATTCATTACACTCCTTTTTTCCTCCTGCTCTCCGCACTATTTTTATTCATCACAAGCTACAAAAAAGAAAAAGATTTCATGAAACGTGAAAGTAAAATCAAAGATGTGTTATTTATAGGCAGTATGCAAGCTTTAGCACTTATTCCTGGAATTTCACGAAGTGGATCAACGATAAGCGCTGCTTGCATACGAGGATGGCAATTAAAAGAAGCTGTTTTATTTTCATTTCTTTTAGCTATCCCTACGGTTGTCGGAGGAACGGTATTGGAAGGATACAAAAATATTGCTTTATTAAAATCGGCTAATGGGTTGAATATCATGCATTATTTAATCGGATTTATCAGCGCCTTTAGTATAGGTCTTTTATCCATCCGCTATCTGTTCTCATTAACAGAAAGAAGAAAACTAAAACCTTTCGCTTGGTATTGTTTAATACTTAGCCTGGTTTTAATAACCTATTTTAATATTATTTAGTAGCTATGGCTAAAAGTAAAAAACGTAAAACTGCCACAAAAAGAAAATCTATAAAAAAACCTGCTGAAAATGTAGAGCCAAAAGGTCTGTTTTTTCTATCTCTGAGCTTGATTCTATTCTTATCACTGATTAGTTTTGTACAAGATCACCCCGAACAAAATTATTTGGGTATCATTGGATATTATCTTTCCTTAGGGCTTAATTTCACTATGGGATTTACCAGTTATCTATTTATTCCCTTATGCATCTGGTATGGATATAAATTATTAACAGAGAAGAAAAACTTTACATCTATGTATACTTTAGCCGCCTTTTTTTCTTTTGCGGTATGCAGTTCAATTTTACTGAATGTGATCGCAGAGCATTTTCCAGAATATATTTTGACTCTGCAAAATAAAATTTACAAAGAAACCGTCTTTCTATCACAGCCCTATCCCCATACCTTAATTAGATTAAACTTAGGCGGTGTATTAACCTATTATCTCTATGCGGATTTGCCTTATTTTAATTTACATAATTTATTGAGTACAACCGGCGTTGTCGTTATCTTTTCTATATGCGCGCTGATTAGCTTTGTAATGTTAACTGGAGTGAGAATACAGGTATCTTTAAGAACTTTATTTTATCTTTTCAATGGCATAAGACGCCCAGTTTCATTACTTTTAAAAGGCTTGTATTGGTTATGCAAAAAAGGAGTGAAATTAGCACTAAATATTCCCAGCCTTTTCCAAAAGATTCCATCGGGAACATCTCTTGCTAAGCCTGTAGAAAGAACCATCTCTGTTAGCAAAACCTCTTTTCCTAAAAAGAAAAAAAATCTTTCGCAAATTGTCTATTCCCATGATGCTATGTTTGATGCTCCCAACCAAAACACATCACTTGCACTCAAAAAACCAATCAGTCCACCCATTCTTCAAGCAAATACTACTGAGCCAAAAAAAGTCTCTTCTATATTTTATGAACTGCCTTCTGTATCACTACTATCTAATCCACCTGCCATCGACAGACCTCTTTTAGAAAAGGAATTAGAAAGACAAGCTGAAATCTTACATGAAACTCTCAAAAGTTTTGGGATTGAAGCTTCGGTAGGCAATATTAACTGTGGACCAACTATCACCTCTTTTGAAGTGCATCCTCCTATAGGAGTAAAAGTTCAAAAAATCAAAGCTCTGGAAAATGATATCGCTCTAAACCTACAAGCCAAATCTATTCGTATCATAGCCCCCATACCAGGGAAAGCAGCCGTTGGAGTCGAGATTCCTTCTATGTATCCCCAGACTGTAAGCTTAAAAGAGCTTCATATCCACTATGAACAACAAAAACGCAAGGTTAATATCCCTCTGTTATTAGGAAAAACCGTCAGTGGCGATAATGTGATTACCGATCTTGCTAAAATGCCCCATCTATTAATTGCCGGAGCTACAGGCTCTGGGAAATCCGTATGCATTAATACTCTTGTGATGTCTATCTTGATGAATTCCAGTCCTGACGAGATTCGTCTACTAATGGTAGATCCTAAAAAAGTTGAGCTCACACAATATACAAGACTACCACATATGATCGCTCCGGTCATCACCGAACCACATGGGGCCTATAGCGCTTTGAAATGGCTTGTTAGTGAAATGCAAAAAAGATACGACATCTTAAAGCAACTTGGCCTGCGTAATATCCATGCATTCAATACTAGAAAGAAAAACAAGGATATAGAAGAAACCTTAGGCATAGATGTGCCTGACAAAATGCCTTTTATGGTTGCTATCATCGATGAATTTGCTGATCTTATGATGGTATCTAGTACCGATATAGAAACCCCTATTGCCAGAATTGCACAAATGGCGCGTGCTGTAGGAATTCACTTGATCTTAGCTACGCAACGACCCTCAAGAGAGGTAATCACGGGAATCATTAAAGCAAATTTCCCCTGCCGTATTGCTTTTAAAGTTGCTAACCGTGTGAACTCACAAATTATCTTAGATGAAAATGGAGCAGAAGCTCTGCTGGGTAATGGAGATATGCTATTTTTACCTCCCGGCTCTTCACACCTCATTCGTGCGCAAGGGGCTTATATCAGTGATGAAGATATCTCCAATATCATAAAAGAGATCTGCAAAAAATATCCTTCGAACTATTTAATTGAGTCTTTTGATGCACTCAATAAATTAAATCCTGATGATGAGTTCTCTCCTAAAGATAAGCTCTATAGCGCAGCGATAAGCTTGGTTTTACAAACGCGTAATGCCTCCACAACTTTTTTGCAAAGGAAGCTAAAAATTGGTTATGCCAGAGCAGCTAGTTTAATGGATGAACTGGAAGAAAATGGAATTATTGGTCCACAGGAGGGAGGTAAACCAAGACGCATTCTTGCCATAAATGATGAAACAGAAACTAACTAACCCTTGCTATTGATTTTTTTCTCTTTCTTTTTTCGCCTGCTCTTCTCGTTCACGTTCTTCTCGTTGTTTTCTTTCTTCAATTTCGCGTTGTACTTTATAATAAAGATCCATTTTCTCTTGCATTCTACGATAATTTTCTTTTTGCATTTCATGGTATTCCAAAGCCCATTTTTCTTCTTTTGTTAAAGAGAAAAGCGGTCCTGTCATACCGATTAAAGTAACAAGTAAGATTTTATGCATATTTCCCTCCGAATTAAAATGCATTACCGTTTCTAGAGTGTTCGTTTTTTTTTGTCAAGCAATATAAAAATATAGCCCTGATAGTGTTGTGGGGTCATTTTAAAAAATTAATGGGTTAGATATTTTATGTTGATGAGCAATATCGACATCTACAAAATCTGTCAAAACAGATGTTACTTTTCTTAGTGCTGCTTCTTTTGCATTACACTCATCAGATAGATGGGCTAGATAAATTTTCTTAATCTGCCTATGATCGAAAGTTTTTAATAGCTCGCAAGTCTGATCATTAGATAAATGGCCTTGTCTGCCCAACACTCTAGTTTTATAAACTTGAGGTCTAGAGCAGGCGTGTACCATAGATACTTCATGGTTAGCTTCTAAATAATAATAGTTACATCCATGCAACTGATTTATTACAAATGAAGTTGCAAAACCCAAATCAGTGCAAATAGCTAAATGGATGTCTTTATAACTGATTTTAAAGGCTACCGGATCCAGTGTATCGTGCAAAATAGTAAACGGAAATACACGTAAGTCAAAAAAATCAAATGCTTCATTCGTAGTAAATAGTTTGAAATTAGTTTCGATATGCAGTGTGTCCATGATCCCCTTGGCGGTATCACTATTACAAATGATCGGTAAATCATATTTATTGGATAAAGTTTTAAGCCCTGCGATATGATCCATATGCTCATGAGTTATAAAAATCGCATCTAATTGATCTAATGCTAAGTCAAAACCGGCCAATTTTTCTTCGAGTTGTTTAACACTGATCCCTGCATCAATAAGAATTTTCTTTCCTGCTAATGATAGTATCGAAGCATTGCCTTTAGATCCCGAAGCCAATGGACAAAAGAAAGACAAGATTTTCCCCTTAGTTATCTTTCATTAGACCAAATTATTTTAGAAAAACGCAAGCAGCTTTTCTATTGCATATAAATATTAAATGTTCTTTTTTGAAAGTAAGAATAGAGAAGGATAATTATGGGTTCAATTGACGGCATGCCTTATTTTGATCCAATTCGTTTTATGCATACATTGAATGCTATTGATCCGGCAAACACTAAAAAACGAAGAGAAGAGTGGGTAGAAGAAGTATTCCCTGAATCTGGTGATGCCCACCGAGAATATGCCATTGAAGGCCATGAAGATACTGAACTGCAATCAAGAAATTTAACTAAGCTCGTCAAAAAACTAGTCCAAGTCGAATGGCTTGCCCTTCAACATCTTGAACAATTAGAAAACCAAATCGATCACTTAATAGCTCTTAATATTGATGAACATAAAGAAGAATTAGAAAAGCTTAAAGCTGAAATATTAGAAGAGAAAACCTTACAATCAGAAAGATATGACAAAGCAGCTGAACGATTAGACCAGCTAGATGACGCTATACCCGCACTGTTACGAGAAATCAGAGTTGCAGAAATTGAAATTCGTAAGATGAGAGCACATAGAGCTGAGCTACTAAGAGATCCGGAAGCTTTAGCTCAAAATGATCTGAATATTGTATCGAAAACAGAAGAAAAAAATGAAAACGAACGATTTTATCGCTCTTTATTCAACGAATACTTTAGAAAATTTGCTGAACAAAATACTTATATATCCGTACTCATTCCTGTATTTAGAGATTTTACAAAAGATATCGATACCATAAAACAACAGTTATTTGAGCATTTAAGTCCAGAAGATCAAGCTCCAGTATATGCCTATTTGACTCAGTCAAATACAGCTTCTTTATTATTAGATACCCACGCACTTTTTTTAATCGGACAACAAGAGCATTGTGTCGATGCAATAAAAGAAGCGGTGATCGCTCCTCATTTAGATGCTTTATTAGAAGCTCAGGAAAGAGTGTTTAAAAAGATCTTTCTTGAAGATCAACCTGAAAGCGGTAGTCTCAAAGAAATTGCAAGGACTTTCAAACAAGCAACGGAACATTTATCTCGAATGCCAGCAGAAGCTACAATTCCTATATCCCCCACCGGAAAAGTTCAAGTTATGAAAGAAGAAAATAATCAATATTCCTTTTTATGGGACACTGAAGGTGGACAGGTTAAAATCATCATCGATGGAGACCCATCAAAATCATCTGATGAACCTTATCGCATTATTACAATTAGACCTCCTCCAGAATCTTCTCCTCCCCCAGAATATCGTACAGAATAATTGTATTGACTCTTTAATCACTTTATTTCATATCAAAAATTTTAGGGAGAATACGATATGTCGGATTCTATTTTATATGTTCAGATGCATCAAACTCTAGATGCTTTAATTACGAATGCACAAGCCATGTTATTAGAAGTATTAAATGGACCCGTGCAGTCTGGTATTTTTTCTCTACAAGAAAAGCAAGAACATCTTTTAGCCGAGCTCATTGAAATCGATCAAAAAATGCAACAAGATCCTTCATTAAATATAGAAGATCTGCAGGAAGAATTTTCTGTTAAGATGAAAAAATTCAAAAGCCTAAATCAGCGGTTTATCACTCATCTTAATTACTGTCATAATCTAGTGCAGTTCAAAGAGCGGCCTAAAAAATGCCTAAAAAGTCTTAGACGTAGTCGAAAAAGCAAAACGATTAGTCAACAATAAAGGAGCTCTCCAATGTCTGGCGTACGAAAACCCGAAAACGTAAAGATCACTGATTCCTCAATGGTAATAAAAGAATCTGGGCTTACTGGTTTTGGAAAAGCATATATTGTTGAAGGATTGAGTCCTGAACAATTACAACAAGTCAAAAATGCTTTTGATGCACTGAAAGATCAAAAGGCTAAAGTCTTTGATAAAACAAACAGAGGGGTCAGCGAATTAGTCACTGTTAACAAAGAGCCTATTCGAATAACAGTTAGTGCTGGGACCACAGCTTCAGCAACAGTTGAAGATGAAGGAAAAACTAAAAAGCTTTCCGGTCAAGTTAAAAACGTAGAGATAAACGGCAAGCAAATTAAAATCTTTATTCCCAGCTCTGTGAAACGAAACATAAAAGAAACAAGCCCTGCCTGGTTTGCAGTCTTAGCTGTAATAATGATTCTGTTAGTTGTATTGCTCATCTAAGTTAAATCCCTTTAATCTATTCAATATAAATAAGATGCGAACACCATAAATTTAGTATAATTAAAATTTAAATTATGTTATAATATTCATGTTATTAGGAGAAAAAAATGGCTATTATATCCGGGATTAGTAAAAAAACACCTGTGTTAAGAGAAGCTGGTTGTTTAGGCTTCGGAAAAGCTTATATTATTAAGGGATCTAAAGACGATCAAAGCATTTTACAAGCTGCTTTTGATAAAATGAGATCTTTTAGCGCTGCGTTTTTTGATATGAATAATCAATCTGTTAGTGAAACGGCTGTTTTAGGAAAAAGACGTTTCTATGGAATCGATGTATTCGAAGAGGAAAGAGCTGACGCTAAATATACCGATAGCAACGGTAAAGTACATAAATTAAAAGGATTTCAGAAAAAAGTGAAAATAAATGGACGGGAAATAACTGTTTTTATTCCTAATTCTGTAAAAAGAACTCTTGTAGGTGCCTTTCCTATCGTGTCAGCTATTCTTATAGCATTAGTCCTCTTGTTGCTCGCATTGATCTAATGAGAATTAATTAATACTCTGCTAATTCTCTAATAGCTTGTTCCAAATCTTCTTTTTGAGGAAGAACTGCATTTTCTAAATCTTTGCAGAAAGGAACAGGACAATTCTTACCACCTAATCGTTTGATTGGTGCATCCAGATAATTAAATGCTTGATCTGCAATCGTAGCAGCAATCTCTGCACCAAACCCTGCATTGAGCGGGGCTTCATGAGCTATAAGTACTTTTGATGTTTTCTTTACTGATTCTAAGATTGTTTCAGTATCTAAAGGATTTAGCGTTCTAAGATCGATGATCTCTACCGAAATATTCTCTTTTTCTAACTTGGCTGCAATCTCATAAGCCATAGGGATCATCATCCCCCATCCAATAAGGGTAAGATCTAACCCTTCTTTCACTACTTTGGCTTTGCCAAACTCCAGATATTCATCTGGTCCCGGTTCTTCTTTAGCAGAAAACGCATACTGGCGATAGAGCGCTTTATGCTCTAAAAAGATTACGGGGTTAGGATCTAATATGGCAGTTTTTAATAGCCTTTTGGCATCCGCTGCATTACTAGGAACAACCACTTTTAAACCAGGAATATGGCATAAAACCGCTTCTATACTTTGTGAATGATAAGGCCCACCTTGGATATAACCCCCATAAGGCATACGCACGACTACTGGGCAATTAAATTCTCCGGCTGATCTATAAATGATACTAGCTAGCTCATTACATAGCTGATTCATACCCGTCCATACATAATCGACAAACTGAATTTCTACGATTGGTTTATAATGTCCTTCCTGGGCCATACCAACGGCCATACCAATAATTGTTGATTCCGCTAAAGGAGAGTTAAAACAACGATCCTTGCCAAACCTTTCTGTGAGTGTTCTAGTAATACCAAATACGCCGCCTTTACCATGAGCAACGTCTTGACCAAAAACTACTATAGTAGGATCTTTTTCCATCTCTTCAATAAGAGCATGGTTAAGTCCATCCATCATCGTAATCATTGCCCCTTTTTCTTTTAATGGACATTTCTTTGATTCTGGAGGAGCAAATGCAACAAATACATGGTCTGTAGCAGTTTCTTTAGCAGGGAAAGGCACTTGTTCTGCTTTTTCTGCAGCTTTTTCAATCAGATCTTTGGCTTTGAGCTGTAATAATTTTAGCTCTTCTTCAGTTAAGATTTTATTTTCTAATACATAGATTTCCATTAGCTTGACAGGATCTTTCGCTTCATCTTCTTTGAACATTTCTTCGGTTTTATACTTTTTGTGATCGTCACTGTTAGAATGAGAGCCAAGCCTTGGTACCTTAGCGATAATTAAACTAGGACCATTGCCTTGTCTGGTATAACTAAAGGCATCGTCTATTGCTTGTTGTGTGCTTGTATAATCAGCACCATTACATTCTATGACATGCATGTTAGGATATCCATTGGCTCTTTTGGCTATCGATTTTCCTGCAATTTGCTCATGGGTAGGAACAGAAATTGCCCAGCCATTATCTTGTATTACAAATATCACAGGCAATTTATGAATACAGGCATAGTTTAATGCTTCATGATAGTCCCCTTGTGAGGTCGCTCCATCACCAGCAGAGACATAGACAATGCCATCAGTTTTTTGCCATTTTAAACTCTGTGCTATCCCTACTGCTTGTAAGAATTGAGAGCCCACACAACTAGACTGACAGGCAAAATGTTTAGAAGGATCAGAAAAATGATCTAGCATCATTCTACCTTGAGAATGATGAGGAGATTTTCTGGCTAGAAAACCAGCAATAATATCTTCGGCGCTTACATTAGCGGCTAGAGCAAAACATCTATCGCGATAATAAGGCAGAGCCCAATCTTTGGTTTCATCAAAAGCCATGCCGGTTAGTGTACCGATCATTTCATGACCGGCAGTAGAAAGAAAAAATGCGGTTCCTTTATTTTGCTTTACGAGCAGGCTCATTTTTCTATCGATAAAACGAGCGATATAGAGCTTTTCTAAGACGTGTAAAATCTTTTTTTTACTCTCTTGAGAGTTTAAAAGATTTTTTTTCTCTATAACCGCCATAAATAACCTCTTTTTTACGCGCTGATAAGGCTATGATAGCAAAAATCAGGGTTAAAAAGAAGCGTTAATAATTTCAGTTCTTTTTCTTATCTGGCTTAATATGAGCGACTTTCTTAATAGAGAACTGCTTATGCTTTTGAGGAGTGTATAGCCCTTCTTCCGCTTCTTCTTTTTTAGGCCTTCCACGCTTCCTTGGCAGGACCGATCCAACAGCCACATCCACTTTGCTCTCTTTAGTAACGGGAGTCGCGGAGATTTCTTTTTTCGCTTTTGGCTTAAACGCCTTGTAATCAGGCGCGGGCTGAGAACCGACATTAGAAAGTCTTTTGGATAAGTTTTGTAAAGATTCCAACCTTTTAGATAATGCCTCGAGTTTCTCATCCACTTTAAGACGAGTACTTCCTCTAAGGCTAGCCAATAAGTGCTCTTCTGTTTCAAATTTAGCTGAAAAGGTGACGGAAGCGGCATTAGTAATATCTGGAATATATAAGAAATGACGCAATGGTTGCGGAACCGTTGTATAGATGTCCATAGTAAATTGAGGTTCAATAGCTACTTTTGCCACTTGTTTAGGCGGTCTTCCTCGCTTAGGTCTTGGATTCAAGGCCTCATTAGAATAGTACGTTTTTGCTTTGGAAAATAAGGCCTGCCTTGTTTGTGCAATATCTTTGGCTACTTTGGTTTCAAATAAAGAACGTTTTACTTTTTCTAAAAGACTGCGCTGAATATCCAAATCTTCTTCGAAAACAAATGTGATATTATGAAAGCGTAACCATTCGATAATTCGAATACGGGAACGCTCTTGATAATATTGCTGCCATTTTTCCAACTCAGCTAGATTATCATAGATAAATTCTAGAAAATTTTCCCTCGCTTCAGGAGCAGAAATGATATCTAACAATTTTTCTTTAGTATCAATATCGTATACTTTTTCCTGAACAAATCCCTCCATCAATTTCTTGATTTCAAAAAAGGTCATTTTAGGAACAAGACAATACCTAGAAGCGTTTTTAAACAACTCTTCTTCTGCTATAACCAGCCCATCTTTGTCTTTGTCTAAATCAATGTAAACAATAAAACCTTCTGATTTATCTAAATAAAAATCTCTTTCATCATCGGATTTTGCAAAAGCATCCATCAAACGATGATAACGCAAGATTAAAGGGGCTTTTGCTTCGAGAAATTGACTCATAAGTTATAGAATATATTTTTTTCTGAGCACTTATCGTAACAAATTCTCAGCACATACGCAAGAGCAAAAGATAGAGGTGTTTTCAAAAAATATTTATTTGCCACTAAATAATTCACCGCGTTCTGCTGTATCAGCAGCTGATGCTGCAGCTGCTGCATCAACGCCTGTCATTTTAGCCACAATCGTTCTCAATGCATCTCCGTGCTGCTCAGTAGTAACAGTCAATCGATGTATAGCTGAATCATGCCAGCTACTCTCTGCATGTCTTGCCACCTGCACCATTGCTTGTCTACCCACTGGAATAGTTCTTTCTACACGATGTGACATAGCTGCTTCTAATTGCCTTAGCCTTTCTTCAAGAGCTTCTCTAGCCGCTCTTTCAGCGATTAATCGAGCTTCCAATGCACTCACTGTTTCTGCAGAAGCTCCTGGCTCAACTGCAACGGTAGCTACAGGGGCTACATCTACTCCTTTGGCTACTGGAGATGGTAAAATTGCTTGTCCTGGATTAAGAAAGGTTGCAACCACATACTCAGCAGTTAACTCGCTAGCTGTTAATGCGCTACCACTCATCATCAGAAGTGCTATTAGCTGTGCATCAAGAAAAGCCCGTGCTTTCGTAGGCGTTTCAAGATCGTTAAAATATAGCTGATTATCCAATCGGGTTTTAAGCGAACTGATCGCTCTTCTTATGAACCCTCTAGAATCGGGATCCTCTGTTTTCAAAGCTTCTCGCATACAAAGAGTAATTCCTCTAGCTAAGCGCTCAATCACTTGATGAGCTCTTGACCATATAGGAAAACAACTCAGTAAATAGCGTGCTTTATTATCATGATCTATACCAATTAAGTAATCACAAGCACCTTTTAATGGTTCACTTAATTCTTTGATCACCGGCAAATGACTAAGGATGATATTGATATATTTTATACCTTGTTGAGCTTTTGAATCCAAACCACTCGCTGCTGTTGCACTAGCCATACCTACTCGAATACTCATTGCACCCATAACAGTGGCATACAATACATTTTGAAAGACACAATAGTAGTCAAATAAGTAAGGATTTGTTCTTAAATAAGCCATCTCATTGCGGGTTTGTTCCACACTTGCAGGCCACACAGAAAAAGCGAAACTCTCTGCCTCTACTCCTGCCTCTTCTTGCGCTTCACAAGGGATAGACCTTCTGATACAGGCTATAAAAGCTTGGTATTCTCTTTCTGACAACCAACGAGCATGAGTAGGAATAAAATCTTTTGCTGCTGGCCGAACGGGTGCAACACTTCTAGCTCTCATTCCTCCAGCTCCGGCTGCTGCTGCAGGCCTTGCCCTAGCTAAAGCTGCTTCTGCTTGCCCTTTGAGTCTAAGTGCATCCGCATAATCCGGTTTTAGAGTTATTGCTCTATCAAAATCTTTAATAGCGCCTACCAAATCATCTGCATCCTGTTTAGCACACCCCCTCCAAGAATAACTGTAAGGATCATCATCACGCAATGCAATCGAAGCATCTAAATCCTTAATAGCTGCTGCATATTGCTTTAGCCGATATTTAGATGCCCCTCTAAAAAACAAAGCAATAGCTTTGTTTTCATCGGGATTACTCTTTAGAAAGATGTTAAAATCTTCTATTGCTTTTTGATGTTCTTCTAAATGGTGATAAGCCAACCCCCTTAGATAATTGGTAAGAGGATTCTTTTCAAGATACAGTGCAGCATTACAATCCGCTACAGTACCTCGATAATTTTTGGCATTGTATTTTGTAACAGCTTCATTGTAATAAGGCATACTTCGGGCATGCGCTTCCCTTTCTGCGCAAGTGGGCTGTCTCCATTCCTTAACTAATCGAAAAGGAAGAGCAACAAAATCTGCCAAACCACCTGCCCAAGAATCCCCAAATCCAGCCATACCTATCTCTAAAATTTATTTAGATAAGATTTTATTACAAAAAGCCTTAAATTACCATCGATAAATTAAGGCGTATAAGAGCTTTTTCAAACCCTGTTGACTTTTCCTAAAAGCTGCTGTATTCTCATTGACATTCCACCTTAGGTAGTTATGTTAGATTTAAAGTTGCTCAGACAAGATCCCAAAGAGATCGAAAAAAAACTTCAAACCAAAGACCCTTCTGTCAAGTTGGACGAACTGCTAAAGCTAGATGAACAAACTAGGCATCTACAAACTACCGTAGAAGAGCTAAAAGCCAAGCAAAATCACGCTTCTAAAGAGATCGGGAAGCGCAAAGCGCAAAAACAAGATGTTTCAGATATTATGAGCGAAATGGCCTCTATAAAAGAACAAATCGAAAAACTGCACCACGAGCTTGAAGAAGTAGAGAAAAAACGCGATCTCCTACTATTAGAGCTGCCTAATATTCCCTTTGATGAAATAAAGATTTCTTTAGATCCCAAAGACAATGTCTGTATTAAAACCCATAAAGAAAAGCCTACCTTTTCTTTTCCTTTTAAAAATCATATGGAACTTGGAGAATCCCTAAAATTATTTGATTTTAACAAAAGTGCAAAATCCACAGGATCGGGATGGCCTTTATATACCAATCATGGAGCTATGCTGGAATGGGCATTAATTAATTACATGCTAGATATCCATATTAAAAATGGGTTTTACATGGTTATGCCGCCATTATTGGTTAGACCGGATATTTTGACAGGTAGCGGCCAGCTCCCCAAATTTGCTGATCAGCAATATAAAATTGAAGACAAAGACTATGAGCTTTATCTGATTCCTACAGCTGAGGTTATCTTGAATGGTCTTAATTATGACGAAATCATTCCTGCTGATAATCTCCCCTTATACTACGTAGCTTATACCCCCTGTTTCAGACGAGAAGCAGGTGCTGCTGGAAAACAAGAAAGAGGGCTTATCAGAACCCATCAATTCAACAAAGTAGAGCTTTTTAGCGTGTGCGATCCTGATAAAAGCAATCAAGCGTTTGATAAACTGCTTTCCTCAGCGGAAGAGGTGCTACAAGGGCTAGATATGCATTATCGCAATATGCTTCTGGTCACAGGCGACACCTCTTTTGCTTCAGCCAAAACGGTAGATATCGAGGTCTGGTTACCCGGTCAAGATCGCTATTATGAGGTCTCTTCCGTTTCTAACTGTACGGACTTCCAGGCTAGACGCTCCAAAACTAGGGCTAAAAAGGGCTCTGATAAGCCCTATTTGGTCCATACTCTCAATGGATCAGGACTAGCCACATCAAGGCTTATGGTGGCTCTATTAGAGAATTTCCAACAGCCCGACGGCAGCGTTAAAATCCCTACAATCCTTCAAAAATATTTACCTGTTGAGCAATTAACTCTTCAGCCTGCTTAATAATTTATCTCTACGTAACCAACTATAAATAAACTGGTTACGTGTAAATTATAGCAAACAACACTTGTGATTGCTAAAAACACTTGCCTTTCAAAATTCCCTTTGTTATGATTAGAGGTAAAGAAGATAAAAAATTATGAAAAAATCCCTAATCAACCCCAGATTATCCAAAAAAGAAAGAGAAAAAGCTGTGTTGCTTGGGCTTGTGGAGTTGTATATCCAGACCAACAAACCTGTCGGATCTAGTTCTTTGCAAATAAGTGGGTTTGATTTTATCAGCTCTGCTACCATTCGCAACTATTTCAGCAAATGGGAAAAGGAAGGGTTTTTACAAAAACAACATGCTTCAGGCGGTAGCATCCCCACCAGTTTGGCTTACAGAGAATACATCAACCATTATCAATATAAACATACCCTATCATCCAAAGAATCTAATTTGATCAAAGACGCTCTTTATGATGAGTCTAAACAAATTACAACCTATTTGAGTAAATCTTGTGATTTTTTAAGCGAACTTACTCATTTGCCTACTTTTATCTTACAACCCCAGCTAGATCAAGATTATATTCAAAAGGTACATCTCATCGATTTAGAAAAAGAACGCATCCTGTTTATAGTTGTCACCGATTTTGGACAGATCTATACGCAGTCACTGCACACACCCAGACATTTAAACAGTGACGACTTAGGTCTCATCCAAAAATTTTTCCAGTGGAAATTAGGAAAATCTGAAAAACCCATGCTCAATAGTTCTCTTTTGAAACTCGCTCAATATTTTTATAACGAAATCGTTGTACGGCATATCTTAGGTGCGACTAATAACTCACAAGACATGATCTATAAAACAGGGCTGTCCAAATTAATGAGTTACCCAGAATTTATCGATGCGACTGCATTAGCTAACGGTCTTTCTTTATTCGATAATAATGAACATATACAAACTATCCTTTTTGAAACGATCAAACTAAATCGCTTAACTTGTTGGGTAGGTAAAGAACTATGTGGCTTTTCACCTAATATTGATGAATGCATGGTTATGGCAGTCCCATATCACATCAACCAACGACCAGTTGGAGCCATTGCCCTATTAGGACCAGCCCGCATTAACTATAAAAAATTACTTAGTTTGGTGAACTTTTTTGCACAAGAGCTTTCCAATAACCTCACAAAAAATGTGTATAAATACAAAATTACATTTCACCAAAAACAAAATCCATTCCTCTCTCAGGAAGAACTTATTTTATTAGAAGATAAAAGCAACTTTAAGGGGTAAGCATGTCCGAAAAAACAAAAATGGAAGAAAAGAAACATTCAGATCATCATGAAAAACCCAAAGATGAAGAAACCAAAAAGGCTCCCGAACAAGCGATGGCTGAAGAACTCAAAGAATGCAAAGATAAATATTTGCGTCTTTTAGCCGAACAAGAAAATTTGAGAAAAAGACTCCAAAAGGAGAATCAAGAGATTGTTCGCTATGCGATTGAAAATACGATATCTGACGTCATTCCTATCATTGATAATTTTGAAAATGCTCTAAATTTTGCTAAAGAATCAACCCCAGAAGTAAAACAATGGGCCGCTGGCTTTCAAATGCTTTTGGGACAATTTAAAGATGTATTACATAACAACGGGATCGTAGCTTACCACTCAGTTGGTAATCATTTTGATCCCCACTATCACGAAGCCGTAGAAATCGTGGAAACGTTTGACCATCCTGACAATACGATTTTAGAAGAATTTGCGAAAGGCTATAAAAGCCAAAACCGCACGATTCGACCCGCTAGAGTTAAAGTGGCTAAACATCCACCAAAATCCACGGATGAAGTGAGTAAAGATCAACCCATAAATCAAGAAAACAAAGAGGAAAACCATGGCAAGTAAGAAAAAACCTGTAATTGGTATTGACCTTGGAACCACTAACTCCTGTGTAGCTATCATGGAGGGAGGGACACCTAAGGTTATTGCCAATGCTGAAGGAACAAGAACAACTCCTTCAGTAATATCTTATAAAGATGCCGAAAGGCTAGTTGGTGTCCCTGCAAAACGTCAGGCAATTACCAACCCTGAAAAAACTTTATCATCTACAAAACGATTTATCGGTCGTAAATATGATGAGGTGGCTTCAGAGATTAAAACGGTTCCTTATAAAGTAACTAAAAACGCAAATGGTGATGCTGTTTTTGAAGTAAATGGCAAAATCATTACACCAGAAGAAGCTGCAGCTCAAATCTTAATAAAGATGAAAGAGACAGCTGAAAACTATTTAGGTGAAAAAGTTACCGAAGCAGTGATCACAGTTCCAGCTTATTTCAATGACTCACAAAGACAGTCTACTAAAGATGCGGGACGTATTGCTGGTTTAGATGTAAAACGTATTATTCCAGAACCAACTGCTGCTGCTTTAGCTTACGGTCTAGATAAACAAACTGAAAAGAAAGTAGCCGTATATGACCTTGGTGGTGGTACATTTGATATTTCCATCATGGAAATTGGTGATGGCGTTTTTGAAGTATTATCTACCAATGGGGATACCCATCTCGGTGGTGACGACTTTGACGAAAAAATCATCCACTGGATGTTAGATGAATTCAAAAAAGAACAAGGCATTGATTTAGCTACTGATAAGATGGCATTGCAACGTCTTAGAGATGCGGCTGAAAAAGCTAAAATTGAGCTTTCAGGCACCCAATCTACTGAGATCAACCAACCATTCATCACAATGGATGCTAGCGGCCCAAAACATCTTTCATTAACCTTAACTCGAGCTAAACTAGAACAGTTATGTCACGATTTAATTGAAAGAACTAAAAGCCCCTGTGAAAAAGCGCTTAAAGATGCAAATCTTTCTGCTAGCGAAATCCAAGATGTAATCTTGGTCGGGGGTATGACTCGTATGCCAGCCGTTCAACAAAAAGTAAAAGAACTCTTCGGTAGAGAACCTCATAAAGGGGTTAACCCTGACGAAGCCGTTGCTGCGGGTGCTGCTATCCAAGGCGGTATCTTGGCTGGTGAAGTAAAAGATATCTTGCTACTCGACGTTGTCCCTTTAACTTTAGGTATTGAAACTCTTGGCGGAGTAATGACTCCATTAATTGAAAGAAATACCACTATCCCTACACAGAAAAAACAAGTGTTCTCAACAGCTGCTGATAATCAGCCTGCAGTGACCATTGTTGTTCTTCAAGGGGAAAGACCCATGGCTAAAGACAACAAAGAAATCGGACGTTTTGATCTTACCGATATCCCTCCAGCTCCAAGAGGCATGCCTCAAATCGAGGTGGCATTTGATCTGGATGCTGACGGTATCTTGCATGTATCGGCTAAAGATAAGCAATCTGGTAAAGAACAAAAAATCCGTATCGAAGCCAAATCTGGTCTTTCAGAAGCTGAGATCAAACAAAAGGTTAAAGATGCAGAGCTTCATAAAGAAGAAGACGCAAAGAAAAGAGAAGAGATTGAAACTCGTAATGAAGCAGATGCCCTTTGCTTCAGAGCAGAAAAATCTTTATCAGAATATAAAGATAAATTGCCTGCTCAAATCGCAAGCGATATCCAATCTCGCGTCGATAAGGTAAAAGAAACCTTAAAAGGTTCGGATACCGCTGCTATCAAGACCGCTGTTCAAGAGCTTCAAACCCATATGCAAAAAATTGGAGAAGAACTCCAAAAAGCACAGAGCGCTCAAGGACAAGCAGGGCCTCAAGCTCAAGCAAATACTTCTGAAAAAAAAGAAGATATTCAAGATGCAGATGTAGAAATCGTTGAAGATGAAAATAAAAAATAATCTAAGACGAAACTTCTGAAAAAGATTAGCCGCTCGGATTTCCTGAGCGGCTTTTTTATGCCATAATATCATTGGAAAAAGCGCATAAATAAACGGCTTAAATCATGATAGGTCACATAAATAAAAGCTAAAATCAATAGTACCATAAATGGAATGATAATCCTTTCCATGGTCTTCGCTTTGATGGGTTTTTTCGTTACCATTTCTACTATTGAGAAAATGATATGTCCCCCATCTAAGACAGGGATAGGCAGTAAATTTAATATACCCAAATTAAGGCTAATAAATCCCAACCAAAATAATGCTTCTTTAATACCAAGTGACCAGCTGTGCTGTGAAACAAAAATGATGCCTACAGGACCTGATAGCCATTTTGGACTTAAAGAACCGGTGACTAACGATTTAAAAATTTCATAAATGGATACAAAGACATTCTTAAATAATACAAAAGGATTTGGATTATAAATGATTTTTCTACCCTGAAGCTGTACGCCTAACACATAGTCATTCTTCTGTTTTTCCAATGCATTCATTATCTGTTTGCGCTGTTCAGGATTTTTTATCTTTTCCATGGCTTTATCCCATCCGGTATAAGCTAGAATAGACATGCCAGCTTTTTCAGCTAAATCACCTAACGTCTTTAATTCAATAGGCTCTAAAAGCGTAAGATCTGAGCGGGTAGTAAAACTCTCAACACCAATTTCTGTAGTAATCTTTTTGATCGCATCGATACGTAATAACGCATCGAAATTATCATCCGCATCACGCCACAGGACTTTCGTTTTTAAAAGCGAAGGATCTCTTTGTACAATGACTAAAGCTTTTCTTGTTTGTAGATGTCGCAATATATCATACGCGTTAGCAACTTTTGCCCCGTTAACTGCTACGATCTGATCATTTCTTTGTAATTCGATATTATAATAATTGCGCTGTAATAAGCTGGCCCACTTTTGAGTTTCTCTTTCATCGATGAAATTTATTTTCTCTTCAATGACTCCGTTCTCATTAAAATAATAAGGAATAAAATAAAGATCGGATAATTTATCTTTGAGATACAGTTCATGTTTCCAATCATCAATCTCATCTTTATCATATTCATTTACATGAAGCTCATCAACTTTTACCCGAGGCAATTTCACCTGAAAATATTGATTGGCTCTTTTTATCGTTAGAAAAGTGCTGGATGTATTTAAAATATTTTTCAGCTGCGGCTGAGAAAAGACTATTTCACCATCAACCCAAATTAATCGATCAAACGGTTTTATCTGTTTAGCATAGCTGAAATTATCATCATCAGAAACATTAATTAAATATGATGCAGGAGCTAAAATACCTATTGTAGATTGCAATGCTGAAGCATAGTTTTCATCAGGAAAAGTTTTTAACGAATAATCAAAATCAGTTTTCTTATCGGCTAGATAATCAATTTTCTCTCCAGAGATTTGAATAGAATCTTGTTTCATCACTGCATTTTTTAAGATCTCTTCCATCCCTGCAAAGGGCTTATTATTATATTTTACAATCTCATCACCAGGTCTGACTTCATTTTTATATAGTTGTGATGCAGTATCTAGCCAGCCTATCTTATGGGTATACTCGCTAAAAGGCTTTTCTCTACCTCCTATTCCCCACAAAAGTAAAAAAGCTAAAAAAGCAAAAACAATATTTACCGCAGGCCCCATGATGGATACTTTGATCCGATCGATAGGTTTTTTACCAAAATAGCCATCTTTAACCTCATGAGGTTCTAGATCACCTTGTTTATCCATCCCAGCAATTTTGACATAACCACCAAAAGGAAGAAGGCAAATCTTCCAGACTACTTCTCCTCTTTTCCATGATACTAGCGTTTTCCCAAAGCCAATGGAAAACACCTCCACCCTCATGCCTACTTTTTTAGCCATAAGATAATGACCGAGTTCATGAATAAATACTAAAAGACCCAGTCCAAGCATTGCTAATACAACATATAAGATATTTTGCAGAACAAGAAGAACTGACATCTGTTGTTTTAACCTTTAAGAAATTTATTACAAAACGAGGTTTAGTTTAGCATATTTCATGTGGATTGCAAAGAGATTCTTCGATACTAGCTGTTAGAAAGCTCTGCCTGTGGCTTAGCAGTTTTTTGCTTTTTAACCAATTGATAAAAATATTTTTTGTTTAGATGAATACATGCAGAAATGATAAATACAACGACAAATAAGCTCACAACTACCCCACTTGTTGAAAGAGGCAGCTGATATACAGATAATATGTGCCTAGATATAGCTACTCCAATAACAGAAATTCCTAGACCAATCAAACAAGATAATCCCAATAATGTAGCTACCTTATTTGTAAACAATCTAGCAATAACTACAGGGGATACTAAAAACGCTAAAACTAATAATACCCCTACTGCTCTAAATGAGCCGATAACTGTAATAGCGGTTTGAAACATCATCAAATATTCAAAAAATTTAACAGGAACTCCGTAGGATCTTGCTAAACTCTTATCAAATACAGTTAACGTATATTGCCTATGAAATAGGGCAATTATCAGCAAATTAAATCCTACCAATGATAGAGCAAGTCTTAGATCAGCTAACTGTACAATATCAACGTTTCCCATAACAACTTCAATTCCAATGTGAACATTTTTGGTAAGTACACTGGCAAAAATAATTCCTATGGCAAATAAAAAACTAAATACCAGTCCGATGCTTGCGTCTTCCTGCAGTCGCATTACATGAGTAAATACTTGTGTAAAAAACACGGTAAGAAGCGCTGAGATCAACGCCGCTAAAAGCAAGACAGGGAAACTCGCAAATGTATAGCTAGATACTAGCCCCAAAAGAACATAGGCAATAACAATGCCCAATAACACGGTATGCGAAAGAGCATTAGCTAGCATAGTCTGCTTTTTCAGTACTAAAAAAGTCCCTATCAACGCACAAGATACTCCGATAGCTCCTAATAAAAATAGCTGCACCTCGTCCACTGCAAGTTCGCTAAAAGCAAGTTTACCACTGGCTAAATCCCCCATCCGAGAAAGAAAAAGCTTAAGAAACGCAAAAAAACTTTTATGCCAATAAGGATTACTCAAGCTCATAACCACCGTATGAATATTTTGATTTTTGTGGGATAGGTTTTTGATGCGGATCTTTTTTGGGGAAAGAAAGCATTTCCTCCAAGCTAGATTCCATCTCTTCTGTGATCATATGTTCCATTTTTTCTGCGTTGGCGTGAATCATTTCACCTTGCATACCAAGATGCTGCAGATAAGTTTCCCATAGTCTATGTTTACGAATCACATGAAGCGCTTTATTTTTTCCATCTTTGGTTAGCTGGATTTGTTCATCTGCTGTATGTTTTATCCATCCCTGCTTTTGTATATGGAATAAAAAAAGAGAAAAAATCCAGTGAGGCAAGTGGACCATCTTTTTCATTTTTTCTATGGGCATCGCATTTTGCTCAGAGTATTTAAAAATCATTTTTAATACATTTTCTGCAAATACACGCTTCTTAAAGATCACTATTCTTGCATATCTGAAAACAATTCCTCGTTTTGGAGAGAATAACAAAGATAAAATAGCTATTAGCGTTGCCACAACAATAATCACCGGGCCAATAGGAAAAGAAGCGGAAAAATGATTTGAAAAATGATAGGAAATCACATTGCCAAAAAAAGCGCTGATAGCGGCTACTAGTGCAGCTAGAAAAAACATCCAAGACAGTTTATTTGTAAATTGTCTAGCGCTTACGGCTGGAGCAATAAGCATCCCTGACATCAAAATAATCCCTACTGTTCTCATACCAATGACTATGGCTGCGATTAACATAATAAATACTAAAGACTCTACAGTATGACTTGATCTACTCATGCTCTTTGCAAATTCTCGATCAAAATAAATCATCTGCAAGTGTTTAAAAAGGAGAATAATGAATATCACAATTCCTAAACAAAGCAACATATAGATCAACGCATGTACCTGTCTCATAGTCGCTGCTTGCCCATATAAAAACATCTGCACCTGCTGATACACTTTTGGATAGATAAACTGCACACGGCTAACAGCTAAAAACCCTAAACCGAAAAAGGCAGCTAACACAAAACAAAGAGCAACATCACTAGACATTTTTAATTTTCTAACACAAAAATTAATGCTATATAAGCCTAAGCTAGCTGTAGCTGTGCCACCCAATAATACTGGGATTAATAAATCAACCTTAGAAAAAAACATCTTGTATGCTAATACCCCAAGAACAATCCCAGGATAGACACAATGTGATAAGGACTCTCCAAGTAAAGAACGTTTTTGTAAATAGACCAGCACTCCTATAAGAGCGGTTCCTACACACATGAATAATGAACCTATAGTAGGCCAACACAAAATAGGATCTATAAAAAAGTCCCATAGAGTGATCATTTTATTATCCCTTCTAAATGTTCTTTAGATAATTTTGAGGCTTCTTCAAAAAGAACGCTGCGTTTTCCAAAACATTTCTGGATATTTTCATGCGTAAATGTAGTTTTGATATCTCCATGTGCAATCAAACAAATGTTTAGCATGACAATCCAATCGAAATATTTTTCTACTGTATTCAAATCATGATGTACGACAAAAATCGTTTTCCCGTTATGACGCAGTTCTTGCAAGATATGTACAATCGTTTTTTCTGAATGCATGTCAATCCCGGTAAAAGGCTCATCCATCAAAAAGATATCCGGATCTTGTACAAGAGCTCTTGCAATAAACAATTTTTGTTGTTGGCCTCCAGATAGCTGAGCAATTTGACGATGAGCTAATTCTTTCATGCCTACAAGCTCTAAAGCTTGCATGGCCGCTTCTTTGTCTGCTTGTCTTACTCGTTTGAAACGTCCCAAATGATTATATCTTCCCATCAACACTACCTCAAACGCTGTGATAGGAAAATCCCAATCAATGCTATCTTTTTGAGGAACATATGCGATCTTTTTAAATACTTTTGATAACGGATTGTTGCCAAAAAAAGAGACTTTTCCAGATATGGGTTTTATAATCCCAAGTATCGTTTTTAATAGAGTGCTTTTCCCCGCTCCATTTGGACCGACAATGGCTACAATTTTATTGCGCGGAACAGCAAATGACAAATCCCACAAGACTGATGTTTTGTCATAGCTGACGCTTAGCTGGTCTACTTCTACAACTGTTTGTTTATCACTCATAATTTTTATTTAAGTTGACCTGAATTACATTCGCATTATGAAGGAGCATATTAACATAACAGTTGCTTTTATCATAGTTACAATCGCCAATCGAATCCCCATATAGGGGTTCTGACGCAATAAATAACTTTAATCCCATGCGATTGCCCGTAGAAAAAATTTTTTCTATAGAATCGGGGTTAACATTAGACTCTAAAAATAAGACATGAATTTGGTGGTTTTTCAAAAAATCTACAATACGTCTGACATCTACCACACTGATCTGCCCTTCTGGAGCTAGCCCTTCTGGAGCTTGAAAGCGCTTTCTCCACGTATCATTTTTCCTTTCTTCTTCAGTTGCTAGATAAGACCTAGCGAAATAATTAAAAGCATCATGAGAAGTGACCAAATATCTTTTTTGTTCAGGAATTTCGTGCATCTTATCTTTGATCACCTGATTAATACCCATCAATTCCTGATATATTTTATCAGCATTTTCCTGATAAAATATTTTATTTTGAGGATCATATTTAATTAAAGTTTCTGTGATGGGTTCAATGATTTTTGCCCACAGAGCTACATCCATCCATATATGTGGATCTCTCACTTTATTTTCATAAATAATTTCATCAGGATATTTTTCTACAACCACGTCACCTAACGCTATGGCTTTTGCATAATGAAACAAAGTGCTTTGCAAGCCAGGCCCATGTTCTAAACCCAGACCATTATAAAAAATGATGTTTGCACGTTCGAGCTTTTCACTATCTCCTTTAACTAATTCATAGCTATGAGGATCTTGTTCTGATTGAATTAAAGACAAATGATCTATTTTATCTTTGCCAATTTCTTTGACAATTGCACCGATCATTTCTGTTGTGGAAAGCACTTTAATCTTTCCGTTATCTTCCATCCATCTTTCAAGCTCATATTGATTGTAGGTTTGATTTTGACACCCTATGACAAGCCAAGATAACACTATAAATAAAAGCGAATAAAAAACAGATTTTGTTTTTTTTAATGTTATTATCTTGTTCATTTTCTCATGCAGCAAGTTTTGAACCATTTTAAATCATTTTAAACATTACCTTCAAAAGCTTTTTGTATAATTATTCATATGTAATTAAAAAAAATGGGTGTTCTGATTGCAAAAAATTTTGTAAGAACTTACAATCTGACGGAAATAAAGAAAAATAGAGTTTACAAACTATTAATTAAAAGTGTAATTTAAACGGCTTAAATTTTTGATTGATTGTAAACAAAACAAATTAACTTAATGAAAGGATGGCTACAATGAGCTTTGAAAAAGAGGACTCCCCTACCAAAGCAAAATCTTTAAAAGATGTAGAAGATGTAATTGCAAAAGCAATTAAAAAAGTTGGGGTAAGGCAAGAGAATGAATTATGTAAATATCTGCCTATGAATAGTGGTGGTTATATGCATCACTTTACCTTGAGAAAAATGAAATTTAAACAGCCAAGAGAATTAGCTGAGCTCATTAAAAGATATATTATAGAGTCCGAAAGACCAAAAGTAGTTCCTCCAAAACAAAGAGCCGCTAGAGGTTCCAGAAAAAAACGCGATCAACTAATGTTTACTCGTATCCAATTAGAAAGAATGTTAAATATTGCACGGCTAGCCGGAGATAAAGAAATTATTTCAGTCCTGAGTCCAAAAAAATCTTTAGCAACCTATAAAAGAGAGCTTATTCAATCCATCCGCCACAATAAGATTGACCATGAACTGTGGAATGGTTATGTGGAAGCTGTGAACGCTCAACAAGAAATCACTAATATGATTACGCAAGGCGCTTCAGTATAATATAAAAAAAATTTTACTTTATAGGCGGGAAACTCTTTTTTTCCCGCCTTTTTTTTTCAAAAAATTTCTTTTACATTTCTTTGCAAATTTTCTTGAATTTTTCACTATATTCTCCCTATAATAATAACTTCCAAATAGTATGAAAATACAAGGAAAATAAAATGTCTGAAACTAATCAAAAAGAATTTGGTAAATGGAGATCGATTTTTTGGCCTATCTATCGATTTGAGTTAAAAAAAATGATCCCCGTATCCTTGATATTTTTCTTGGTGTTGTTTAACTACACCATCTTGAGAGATACAAAGGATTCGTTAATCATACCATCTGCTGGTGCGGAGGCCGTTCCCTTCATTAAATTCTGGGGGGTAGTGCCCATAGCTGTAGTATTTATGTTAATCTATGCAAAGTTAAGTAATAAATTGAGTAAACCAGGGCTATTTTATAGCATTATTACTCCATTTATCATCTTTTTTGCTCTATTTGCATTCGTATTATACCCAATGAGAGACTCCCTTCATCCTAATGCTTTTGCAGACTGGATGCAAGCTACTCTCCCTCAAGGGTTTGCTGGACTGGTTGGGGCAATTAGAAACTGGACCTATACTCTATTCTATATTTTAGCAGAGTTATGGGGCAGTGCTGTGCTCTCTTTAATGTTCTGGGGATTTGCTAACGATATCGTTAAGTCTGTAGAAGCCAAAAGGTTCTATTCTGTTTTTGGTGCCTTTGCCAATCTAGCTCTTATGGTATCAGGTACTTGCATTATTATGTTCTCTGATATCAGAGCAAAATTACCTGCTGATGTCGATGCTTGGGGAGTATCATTAAAATATTTAATGGGTATGGTTGTGCTCGCTGGGGTATTAATTATGCTCATCTATCGTTGGATTAATAAAAATGTTTTAACTGACCCGAGATTTTATAAACCAGAAGAGATACAAAAGAACAAGAAAGAAAAGCCAAAGATGTCTATCAAGGAAAGTTTTAGATTCTTGTTAAAATCAAGATACTTAGGCTTAATCGCTATCCTAGTTATGGGATATGGTATTGCAATCAATATCATTGAAGTGACCTGGAAAAAACAAGTTGGAATGTACTTCCCAAATCCTAATGATTACAGTACCTTTATGGGACAATTCTCAAGGATTACAGGTATAGTAGCTATTTTAACAAGCTTGTTCTTAGGAAGTAACGTAATTAGAAGACTGGGATGGAAATTCGCTGCGTTAGTGACACCAATAATGCTACTAGTTACAGGATCTATATTCTTTACAGCTGTTATGGGCCGCGAGCATTTAGGTACATTTACAGCCATGTTTGCGACATCCCCACTATTTTTAATAGTGATTATAGGTGCCGCTCAAAACATTTTGAGTAAGTCTTCAAAATATGCATTCTTCGACCCAACTAAAGAAATGTCTTACATCCCCTTAGACCAAGAGTCTAAAGTTAAAGGTAAGGCAGCCGTTGACGTAGTTGGTGCTAGATTAGGTAAAGCTGGTGGATCAATCATGCAACAAGGATTAATTATTGGTTGTGGCTCTTTATTGTCTGCTACACCATACCTTGCCGGTATATTGATGTTCATCGTAGTAGCTTGGATTGTAGCTGCAAGCAAGCTAAATAAACTTTACTTGGCAAAAGAAGAAGAAAAAGCGCTTGAGAAAGCTAAAGAAACTGAAGCTGTTGTCGCCAAAGCTAAAAAACCAGCTGTGGCTCAAGAAGAAGCTGCAGTGGCTAGCTCAACGACTTTAAAATAAGCGCATCGCTATTTTTTAAAGATAAGGCGAAAGGGTTTTTATCCCTTTCGCCTTTTTTCTATCCTAAAAGAAGTTTATATTTTTATTCGTTCTCTTGATAATATCTATAGCATAATCAGGAAAGATAAAAACATTAGTATGTCCAATTTTAACACAAGCTTAATTAGAAATTTTTCCATTATTGCTCATATTGACCATGGCAAATCTACTCTAGCAGATCGTATGCTAGAAATGACCGATACTGTCACTAAAAGAGAAATGCATGAGCAATATCTCGATGCCATGGATCTCGAGCAAGAAAAAGGAATTACGATTAAAGCCCATCCTGTCACCATGTTTTATAAGGCAGAGGATAATCAAACCTACAAAATCAATATCATCGATACTCCAGGCCATGTGGATTTTTCTTATGAAGTGTCTAGATCATTAGCAGCTTGTGAGGGCGCTCTTTTGATTGTCGACGCAACACAAGGCGTCCAAGCGCAAACATTAGCAAACGTCCTGCTTGCTATGGATCGTAATTTAACTATTGTTCCTATCATCAATAAAATTGATCTGCCTAACGCTGATGTAGAAGAGACTAAACAACAAATTGAAGAGATTTTAGGGATAGATACATCAGAGATCATTCTTGCTTCTGCAAAAACAGGACAAGGTGTGAAAGCGATTTTAGAACAAATTATTTATAAAATTCCCGCCCCTGCTGATGATTCTTCAAATAAATTAAAAGCTCTTATTTTTGATTCTCACTATGACAATTATCGTGGTGTGATGATTTATGCTCGGGTAGTCAGTGGTATGATCAAAAAAGGCACTGACATCTTATTAATGGCAACTGGTAAGACGTTTGAAGTATTAGATGTGGGAATTTTTTCACCCAAAGAAAAGTCTGTTGAAAGTTTACATCCCGGTGAAGTGGGATATATCGTTGCTAACATCAAACAAGCCTCTGACGTAAAAATCGGAGACACTGTTACCGAATATAAAAACCAAGCAGAAAAACCACTGCCCGGCTTTAAAATCATTACACCAGTTGTTTTTGCTGGGATTTATCCGGTAGATACTTCTGATTTTCCTTCTCTAAGAGATGCGCTTTTTAAACTGCAGCTCAACGATGCTGCGTTGTATATAGAACAAGAAAGTTCTCAAGCTTTAGGATTTGGTTTTCGTTGCGGATTTTTAGGACTTTTGCATTTAGAAATCATCTTTGAAAGACTACAACGAGAATATGATTTAGATATTATTACAACCGCTCCAAGCGTTATCTATAAAATCTTTTTTCGAGATGGCAAAGAATTATCTATTGATAATCCGGTACATTATCCCGACCCAACAAAAATAGATCGTATTGAAGAACCTTGGGTTAAATGTCATATTCTCACTCCGTCTAATTATCTGGGCGCTATCATGAGCTTAGCTACTGAAAAACGTGGTGATCTCATCAAAACAGAAACACTCGATGCAAGACATCTCATTTTGAGCTATGTATTTCCAATGAATGAAATCATCACCGATTTTAATGATAAACTAAAATCCGCTACACAAGGATATGGTTCTTTTGACTATGAATTGGATTCTTATCGCAAATCAGACATCATAAAATTAGAAATCCGTGTAAATGATGAACCGGTAGATGCTTTTTCATGTTTAGTTCATCGCAGCAAAGCAGAAAGTAAAGCTAGAGCTATTTGTAAAAAGTTAAAAGAAGTGATCCCCCAGCAATTATTCAAAGTACCTATCCAAGGGGCTATCGGAGGAAAAATCATCGCTAGAGAAACAATCGGCGCTCTAGCAAAAAATGTGACCGCTAAATGTTACGGTGGGGATATCACACGCAAAAGAAAACTGTGGGAAAAACAGAAAAAAGGCAAAAAGAAAATGAAAGAATTTGGAAAAGTACAGATCCCACAAAGTGCTTTTATGAAAGTGTTAAAAGCTAACGAGTAGGTTTTTCTTTTTTATCTCCATGCCAATCGAAATGAAAGAATTTGCCACGGTCCTTATCTCTTCTTTCATAGCCATGCGCTCCAAAATAATCCCTTTGCGCTTGGATAAGATTAATTGGAGATCTTGCTGTTCTTACAGCATCTAGCCAAGATAAACAAGCGCTCATGCAAGGAAGTGCTAAATCAGATTCTGCTGCCAGCGCAACCATTTTTTTCAAACTAGGAATATACTCTTTTACAATAGCAGCAAATGAAGGGTCTAAAATAAGGTGCGCTAGATAGGGCGACTTTTGAAAGGCGGCAGCAATGGGCTTTAATATTGCTCCTTGAATGATACATCCCCCCATCCATATCCTTGACACCTTAGCAAGATCTATTTTCCAATTACTTTCCTTTGACGTTTCTTGCAAAAGATAAAATCCTTCGCCGTAACAAATGATATAAGAAAGATATAATGCTTTTTCCACCATCTCTACAAAATGATTGGTAGGAAGATGGCAAGTTTTTGTTAAAGGATATAAGTTAGAAACAAATTCACGTAATTTTTTCGATGAAGAAAGATTTCTCATAAATACAGCTTGAGCAATTACAGGGAGACTAATCCCCCTTTCTAAAGCATCTGCAACAGCCCATCTACCAGTTCCTTTTTGTCCTGCCACATCTAAAATACGCTCTATAACAGGTCCTTCGCTATCTTTAGTTTTAAAGATTTCAGCAGTGATTTGTATTAAATAGCTATGAAGTTGATGATCATTATATTGTTTGAAAATATTGGATATATCTGAATTAGATAATTTTAACGTCTTTTGTAAGAAATAAGCGCTCTCACTGATCACTTGCATAAGTGCATATTCAATCGCATTATGCACCATTTTTACATAATGACCAGACCCTTCTTCTCCAACCCATCCGATACAAGGAATGCTTTTTTCTGTCTTTGCAGCTGCTGGCGTAATTAAAGGTTCAATGATTGGCCAAGCTTTACTATGTCCTCCCGGTGTCAGTGATGCCCCATGCCTAGCGCCTTCTTCTCCACCAGAAATGCCCATACCTACATAGTAAATATTTTTTTCCTTTAGTCTTAAGTAACGCTTAATCGTGTCCTTATAAAAACTATTTCCCCCATCAATAATGATGTCTTGAGGTTTTAATAGAGGAAGTAACTGGTCTATCAACTGATCTATCGCAGGCCCAGCTTTTACCATAAGCAAAATAATTTTTTGGCCATCAAAAGCTGCACAAAAATCTTTTAAGTCTTTACATGGAATAATTTGCTGATTCTCTTTTTTTTCAGCCATCAGCTGATCAATCTTTTCTGTTGTTCTATTAGTAACAGCCACCCGAATGCCTTGATCTGCCAAATTGAGCACTAAATTTTTTCCCATTACCGCAAGACCAATAATTCCGATTTGCGCGTTTAAACCCATTGATTTTTACCCTTCGTTTCAACCTTGAGAGTAACAGATTCATATATTAAACTGTATAGATTCCTGTCCTCGTAGCTCAGTGGATAGAGCGGTCGCCTCCTAAGCGACAGGTCGCGCGTTCGAATCGCGCCGAGGACGATAATTATTTTTTGTGTTTTCTAAAAGGTGCTCTAGATAATACGAAGTCGTCAACCCCTTCAGCTATCCCTTTTGCTAATTGCTCTAAATAATTTTGTTGTCTTAACTTTTTTCTTTCAGCAAGATTAGTAATAAATCCTGCTTCAAAAAGTACTGCAGGCATATTAGTATTTCGAATCACAAAAAAATTACCCTTTTTTATCCCTCTTGATCGCGCTTTTGTACGATGCGTTACTTTTTGAAGTAAGAATTTTGCCAGATTATAAGATGCGATCGTTCTGACATGCTTTGGATTTTTATGCACATAGTATGCTTCAATGCCATGAGCCGAAGTGTTTTTACATGAGTTAAAGTGAATACTAACAAATAATTCGCATTTGGATTGATTTGCTAATGCAACGCGACTGGAAAGCGGCAAATAATTATCTTTGCTACGTGTAAGAATAACTTTGTAACCTAATTGATCCAAATATTTTTTCGCCAAAAGAGCAGTAGATAATGCTAAGCGCTTTTCTTCACAGAAAGGATAAGCCACTTTAGCACCTATATCTCTTCCTCCATGTCCTGCATCAATAACTATCAAAGGCTTCGATGGTAAATAGCGGCCGTGATGCTGTGCTACTAAAAGAATCGGTATGATGAAAAGGCTAAACCACAACTTTTTCAATGTTTACATGCCTCCTCAACACATTTAACATCATCAAAGTCAACTGCTAACAATTTAAATATCTGTCTTTTTTCATGGCCCTTGCCAGCAATGACAATGATATCATCTTCTTTTGCTAACTTAATCGCATGCTCAATAGCTTCTTTTCTATCTAATACCACTTGATAATTAGAATAGGATTGAAACCCAGATACTATTTCTTTGGCTATACTTTCCGGATCTTCTTTTCTGGGATTATCATTAGTAATTATGGATAGATCAGAATATTTCTCACTTACCTTAGCCATGAGTGGCCGTTTTTTAGCATCTCTATTTCCCCCACAGCCAAACACAGTGATTATTTTTCCTCTTTTCATCTGATGTAGGGTAAATAGCACTTTTTCCAAGGCGTCAGGTGTATGAGAAAAATCTACAAATACAGAAAAAGGCTTTTTCACTTTTACTTTTTCTAATCTCCCAGGAACCAGCTGTAGGTTTTCAATGAGCTGAATACATTCTGTTATTGAAAATCCTGCTAATATAACTGCAGCAATTGCAGCAAGTACATTATAAACATTAAATATTCCTACTAGAGGAGAGGTAATCGAATAAGTTTGATTTTGATAAACCACATCAAAAGTTGTTCCAGAAATTGAAGTGCTGATATTCATCGCTTGCAGATCCGCTGGCTTTTCTATCCCATAAGAAAATATTTTGGCTTTAATGTTTTTTGTTAAGCTCCCGCTATGCTCACTATCTGCATTCACCACCGCCCATTTTTCTTCCGATAATGAATCAAAAAGTATTTTTTTTGCCTGCAAATATTCATCCATTGAATGATGATAATCTAAATGGTCCTGTGTGAGATGGGTGAAAATAGCTACATCAAAATCGATATTTTTTACTCTCTTTTGCATAAGACCATGTGAAGTGACTTCCATAACACACGCCTTACAATCATTTAATAACATCTCTTTGAGCAGCTTTTGGTTTGTCACGCTATCTGGTGTCGTTTTAGAAGCTGCATGTTTTTGAAGGCCGGTATTGTATTCAATACTCCCAATAAGGCCGGAAGGTTTTTGCAAGTTATCTAGTAGCTGCTTAATCAAATAAGAAGTCGTTGTTTTTCCGTTAGTTCCTGTTATTCCAATCATAAATAGTTGTTTTGAAGGGTATTCAAAATAATTGGCTGCCAGATCCGCTTCAATACTAGCAGGATCTTCATGAATCACTTGTACAATCTTATCTAAAAAAGGATTGTAAAGATCGGTAACTATAGCTACTGCGCCTGCTGATACCGCATCAGGAATAAAATCGGCAGCATCATATTCTAAACCTTTACGCGCAATAAAAAGATTGCCAGGGAACACTCGGCGTGAATCAGAACAAACGCCGGTAATTTCAATATCTTTGGATCCTTTGATTTCTTTGACTTCTATATCTTTCAATATTCTTTTTAATTTCATCTAACGCTATTCCATTTATCGTAAATTTCTTTTAGCATTTTTGTTTCTTTTATCCAATCCGCTTGGCTAACATTTCTTCGTTTATCTCCATAGGGATACCCGTGAGGATCATCCGGTGCCACCCCTAAATATTGTAAGGTTCTCTCTCCTATCCGCTTGAAAATCGGGGAAGCACAAACACCCCCGAGATATAGCTTACCTTTTCCCGGAATAAATTTCATCTCTGGTTCATCAACTGTTACAATTAATACAAATCTCGGGTGTGAAGCTGGCGCACTTCCAACAAAAGAAGAGATATAATGGGAATGGGAATATTGACCATTAATAATTTTTTCACTACTTCCCGATTTACCGGCTTCTGTATATCCAGGGATATCTCCCGCAAAACTTGTTCCACCTAATTTGGTTGTATATTTCATCGCTTGTATCAGCTTTTCGGCATTCTCCTGGCTAATGAGTCGTACGGGTACCGATGGTAATTTTGTTTCTATCAAAATAGTCTCTCTTCCATCTAATTCTCTCCTTGAGATTTTTTTTATTAAATGTGGCTTCACATCCAGGCCTCTATTCGCAAGTATGGCATGGGCTCTGGCCATCTGAACACTATTGACTAAAATATTATGTCCGCAAGCTAAAGCATAAGGAGTAGGCAATGACCATTCTAATTTTCCATTAGGATGCAATTTTCCAGGAGTAGGTACTAACCCAGGAATTTCTGCAGGCAACTCTATCCCTGTTCTTTTTCCAAAGCCAAACAAATCTTCCAATGCGCGCTTATACCAATTCTCTCCCATACGTTTAATGAGCCTGTCTACAACCCTCCCCATATAGATATTAGACGATTTTTGTACGGCATGATACATATTAAGAAAATAATGCAGCCTTCCATCTTTTACTGGTTTTTTGCCCCTGCCAGGGAAATTGCCATTACTCGTTTTTATTTTTTCGCTGGGATCAAATAAGGGAGGCTGATTTTTCATAATCAGTTCTTCATTAGCCCGCATACAAATTGCTAAGGTGATCGGTTTAAAAATACTGCCCGGCTGAAAAGAATCCATTACAGCTTTAACCCGTGTATGTTCCATTTTTTCTTTGTCATTAAAATACTGCCGATACGCTGCAGGATTGAAAAAAGGATATTGCGCTAAAGCCCAGATCTCACCGGTTGACGGATCCATCATTACAGCCCATCCCCCTTTACCATTGACTTCTTTAACACCTTTTTCCAATTCTTCTTCGACAATGGCTTGAATGTAATGATTAATAGTCAAATAAACGTCGGCACCATTTTGAGGCTCATCGATTACTTTTATAGTATCTAATGAATGTCTCAAGGAGCGAAGCACTAATCTTTTACCTATTTTACCTTGTAAATACTTATTGCAATAGGTTTCCAGTCCTCCGGTAGGAATGCCCTGCAAAGATTTATTATCTTTCTCATCTTGGATGGTGTGAAGTACAGGTCCGAGCAGATGACCAAAAGGATAGCTTCTTTGATAATCGCGCACAAAAAATAGCGCATTTTTCGCTATCTTTTTTGATCTGGCAAAGGCAAGCCACCAAGATTCTATGTGCTTTTTTTTATCTGTATCAAGCCAGGTAATAATTTTTCGGCTACGAGATTTTTTATAAAAATGTTCTTTAAGTTTTTGAGCTTGATCCGAAGTTTTGGGTGCATATTTGATAAGGTTTGTTATGATTTGGTCTTTATGTGCTTCTGGAATGCTATCTGGATCAATAAATAAATGGAATTTCGGAATGTCCATGACTAAGGGCTGTGGTTCGCAAGGATGATTGGTTTTAAGTGAAGTATTAGAATAAAAACTGCCTCGCATAAAGGGTTCTTTAACTAAAAAACAATGCTGTGATTCTGCAGTCTTCGTCCACTTTTTCCCTTCAATGATCTGTACTTTATAAAACTGTATGATCAACAGAAAAAACAGGAAAAACAAAAAAAAACTCAATGAAATGAGTTTTACTCTATATGAGGAGCCTATAGGATTTTTATTAGGCCCTTTATCGTTAAACATATTTATTTTGCTCCGAAAGCCACCGGAAAAGATTTATCGTAACTTTGGGATTTTTTTTCAACCTTATCAGGATCTTTTAATGCGACACCCTGAGCCATGGAAAGGATTTCTTCTGAAATAGGATGTTTCAAATGAGAATATTCTATGGATCTAGCTAGTTCCATAAGATGGGTAGGATGCTCAAATTGATCAATCTCATATTGCAGTCGTTTATTTTCTTCCAAAAGGGTATGAATTTTACTTTGCAATTCGGGCAATTCCATGCGCAAACGCGCCACATGGTTTTGCACATCGATATATTTATATAAACATGCACTAAAAAATATAATTAAAAAGCTTAAGCGAAAAAATAATCCTCGTTTCATCTTTTCTCAGCAATGCGCAGTTTCGCACTACGCGATCTTGGGTTTTTTCTCATTTCTTCTTTTTTAGCTACTAGAGGCTTTTTAGTTATTAATTTCAAAGAGCCCATACTTTGAGATTTAAATAGTTGCTTCACTTCTCTATCTTCCAAACTATGAAAAGAGATCACAGCTATGCGGCCTCCGCTATTCAATCTCTCAACGGCCTTGACAAGAGCTTGCTTGAGCACATGGATCTCGTCATTGATATAGATTCGAAGCGCTTGGAAAATCAATGTCGCTGGATGCAGTTTTCTTTTTCGTCTTAACTGTTTTTCCAAAAGCTCGGCCAGCTGGCGAGTTGTCGTAAAACGTTTTTTCCTTCTCATGGCAGCAATTAACCTAGCAGCTTTTTTAGATTGCGGTTCTTCTCCATATAAACGGAAAATCTCAGCTAACTTTTTCTCTGAAAAAGTATTGATGATTTCTTCAGCGGTAATTGATATATGCGGGTTCATCCGCATATCTAAGGGACCTTCTCTCATAAAACTAAAACCCCTAGATTCATCATCTAACTGCATAGAAGAAACGCCTATATCAAATAAGCATCCGTCAATATTAGGTGTATTATTCTCATCTAGATACTGATCGATATCAGAAAAATTTCCGTGGATAAAATGTACTTTATCTTTCCAGGGAGCTAGCTGCTTTTTTGCTAAATTTATCGCTTTAGGATCAACATCACAGGCAAAATAGGTATCAATCTCAGGATGATCATTTAAAATCGCTGTTGCATGACCGCCATTGCCTATAGTTCCATCAAAAAAAAGTTTCATGCTCTTTCCTTGAAAAGCTTGTAATACTTCTTCTTGCAAAACCGGCTCATGAAACAGGTGCATTTTCTTCTTTTCCGTTCAATAAGGAGAACGCTTCTTCAGTGATTGAGGCCAAGTTCCAAGAACCTTCACTATCACCTTGCATAAGCTTATTAAATTCATTCTCGTAGGTATCTTTTGGCCATAGTTCCACTCTATCTAGTACCCCAGCAATGACTACTTCTTTATCAATATTAACAGCATTTTTTAGTCTTACAGGCACCAAGAACCGACCGATTTTATCGCAAGTAGTTTGGTAAAGTGTGGAAAAAAACAGAGTGAAGAATTTCTGATATTTGGCAACGTGCTGGCTTTTTCTAAATTCTTTAGCAATTTTCACAATGTCTGACTGTCTATATATGGTTAAACAGCCGCCAATACCAAAACCAACAGCAAATTCTAATCTACCATTTTCAATGAGACCGTAGCGAAATTCTTGGGGCAAGACTAAACGATTTTTCTCGTCTAATTTGGCATTATGTGAACCGCTAAAAAAGAACTCACCCATTCGTTTTCCACCTTTTCCCACATACTAGCATCATAAAAAAAATGACAGCAACATATTTTATTTTACCAACCTTCCCATTTTGAATTTTTGGAACGATTAACTCTTTACGGATCAAAAAATTAAGAAAAGTTATGAACAAAAAATTTTCTGGTGGGAAAATGTGGAAAACTTGTTTACAACCCTTCGGTTTTCGAGCTTTTTATGCTATTTTTCTAACAGGATTATTGGCTTGTAACTTATTTATGCTCAACTGGTTATGAATTAAACGGTATTGGTGAAGATCGACGCGTCATAAAAATGTTCACAATTTGTGGGAAAATAAAGTAGATCATCATCTTCTTTTAAAAAATACTCAGTTTGGTACAATAACCATTAACAAGGTGAAATATAATGAGTGCCAATCCCTCAAATACTCCTAGAACCATAGATAATATAGGACTTGACGCTTCCATACGTTATGCTCAAGACATCTCTACCTATGATGCAGGGCTTATTCAAGACTCCTCTATAGGAAGACAAACCGAAGTCACTGTTATCATTCCATATAAACGTTCCGAATTAGATGAACTACTTGGATCCGTTAGAGAAGTTCGAACAATCGCTATTTTCACGGTCCCTCCAAATGCGACGATAAGAGGTGATCTTTTTACTTATGCCGCTGCTCCACGAGTCGATCCGGATAAACAAGAACAAGCTAAAGAAAAAACAGCTGCCTTATTAAAATCTCATAAAAGACATCTAGAAAGTGAAGAAAAAGAGATCAAAGCCCAGTGCTCTTCAATCAATTCTGGTCTTGATACCCTGGGAGGAATAGACAGAAATCTATCCCTGGCAACAGGAAAACGAAACGAGTTTCAAAAGGGATAACCTATGGCAAAAATAAACTGGCTAGATCTGCTCGAATGGGACGATAATCAATTAAATGATATCCGTATGGTTGCTTATGCTTATTTAAAACAAGGACAATATGATGTCGCGCTAAAACTGTTTAAAATGCTCAATGTCATCAAACCAAATACTCCGTATGATATTCAGACACTCGGCGCCATATATTTACAAACAGGAAAAAATTTGGAAGCACTCAGTCTTTTTGATCAAGCAATTAAATTGCAGCCCAATCACTATCCTACCTTATTAAATAGAGGCAAAGCGCTGCTCTATTTAGGATATAAAAAGCAAGCTATCGAACAGATAAGACAACTTTTATATTGCCCTGAACGAGATATCGCTACACAAGCTTCAGCATTAATCTCCACCTATATGTAAAAGATCCTATTTTTTTATTGCACGGCTATTTATTGGCATGTAACATTTAGTTAAAATCTATAATTTTTAACAGCACTTAAAGTTCACAACTGGTCCGTATGACACAAGTAGTAAAAGAGCAGGATATTTGGAATCAATTTTTAGAGTTTGCAAAAAAAAGTTGCTCTGAAATGGAATACTACAACTGGCTAGAACCTATAAAGGTAACGGAAATATCTGAAGAAAAGCTAGTGCTGGAAGTCCCCAATATTTTTGTAAAAGAATACCTGATAGACAATTATCTAGATGACCTTAAACAGTTTCTGCCGCAAAACAATGGCTCTGCTATAGAAGTTGAATTTGTAATCGCTCAAACCGCTCCTAAAAAAGCAGCTCCCGTTCAACCTGGCCAGCAACCCAAAAAACAACAAGCCTACCAATGCCAACTCAACCAACTATATACTTTTGAAAACTTTATCGAAGGCCCCTCTAATCAGTTTGTAAAATCTGCTGCGATAGGTGTTGCCTATAGACCCGGAAAATCTTTTAACCCTCTTTTTATCCATGGCGGGGTTGGATTGGGGAAAACACATCTTTTGCATGGCATAGGCCATTACATCCAAAAAACCTTTAAAAAACTCACAACACATTGCATCACTACTGAAGCCTTTATCAATGAGCTAGTCAATAGCTTGAGAAATAAATCAATTGATAAGTGGAAAAAATTTTATCGTAATGTCGATGTGCTGCTAGTTGATGATATCCAATTCTTGCAAAACAGACTCAATTTTGAAGAAGAATTTTGCAATACTTTTGAGGCCTTGATTAATCAAAATAAACAAATCGTGATCACCTCTGATAAACCTCCTTCTCAACTTAAACTCTCTGAACGAATGATTGCTCGTATGGAATGGGGTCTGGTAGCTCACATCGAAGTGCCAGAACTAGAAACCAGGGTTGCTATCATTCAACACAAAGCACAAATCAAGGGCATACAAATCTCAAATGATGTAGCTTTCTTTATTGCTGATCATATCTATAGCAATGTCCGGCAACTAGAAGGAGCAATAAATAGATTAAGCGCTTTTGCAAAATTAATGAGAACCCCCATAACTATTGATTTAGCTGAAAACCTACTTAAAGAATTTATCGACGTTATTCCACAAAGCAAAGTAAGCATTGATAATATATTAAAAACTGTAGCAACTGTATTTAATGTAAAGATCAGCGATATCAAAGGTGAATCCAGACTAAAAAATATCGCTCTCGCCAGACAAGTTGCCATGTTTTTAGCTAAAGAATTAATGAATGAATCTTTAATTCAAATCGCTGCTTCTTTTGGCGGGAAAACACACTCGACGCTTTTACATGCCTGGAAAAAAATCTCTAAGCAGATAACTGAAGATACCCAGCTCAAACGTCAGGTTGATATGGTTAAGAAAAATCTTCAGTAATCTGAAGGTGTTAACAGAGATAGCAAAGGCGTTTTTCTAACTTTTTCTGGCTGCTGTTGCCACACTAACCCCATACGATAGACTATCCGACTTTTTTCAAAACAAGTTCTTTTTAATTGATTTATCCTTTTGCAAATCTGATCTAAAATATATCGATTCGTTTTTTGAGTTTCTTCCACACAAAGCCAATATTGATTCGGACGAATTATTGTTTTATCCAATTGTAACCATAGCAGCCCCGATAAGATATTTACCCAATTCATATGCCAGCCGAGGTTCATCTTGTTTAATAAGAAAAGGATTTGATGGGTAGGATAAAACCCATAGATTGTTGAATCTATCCTATCATTTTCAACCAGCGATGAGATCATGAGCTCCTGACACCCATTACAAAAAAGATATTTTGAAGCACTTGTCGCCAGATGACAATATGCGCAGAACTCAGGAAAAAAAAATTTAGTTATCGCTGACGGCGTAAAACCCCCGCCTTCAGGCGCGGGGATATAAGCCGCTTTTTTTCTTTGGATATTACTGTCGCTCATGTTAAACTACTCCTACCTTTAAAGGTCTAGCCGAGGGACACTCGGGATGTTAAGCCTTTGGAGAGAATGTAAGACCGGAGGACATGGGTTGTAAAAAACGTAAAAGTCCTCTATGAGGACTATTGCGATAACCAAGCCGTTTCCTCCTGGCTGTTCTCTGTGAATTAGGAATCCCCTGACTTGAGTCATGGGGAGTTGTCAACTTTATCACGGAAGAAAAAGCCTTTTCTTTTCTTCATAGTAATTTTGGGATTTGCAACAGCCCCCCCAATAGACATCACCATTTTCTCTGTTAACTTAAATAGAACATATTGTTTCATTCCAATATGGACATTGATATTGCCTTCAAAATCGATATAAGGAAGCCCCTTATCTTCAGCGAAAAAGAATTTTGAGCGCTTATTTTCACTATACGATTCACTCAAAGAGGTAAAATTACATCTGCCATCTTGAAATACAAAATCAATATCACCACAAACGGGAATCATCACATCCAGATCTAATCCTACAATACGTCCCAAAGCTTCTGCAGGGATATCAAATATTGAACTGGTACGTTTAAAAGAGTTAATGAATTTCATCTTTCCTTGAGCTGTAATCGATGATACGTCAACGCCTCGGCCCTTGAGATCTTTTAGGAGTACCTCTCTAAATAAAAGCGGTTTTAAAGTCACCTGTTCTTGCTGTCTAGTCTTCAATAAAGAAGGCCTGAACTCTGTAATCGATATTTCAGGAATATCGTATTCCCATCTCCCTTTTCTATGCAGATCAATTTTCTTTATGTTCATCCTCCCTGCATTATCTGCGACTTGCAAACCCTGAACTAGCAGCTGGCTTGTCTCATAATGCAGATCGGCGTAAAAGGACTGAAATACATAGCCCAGCAAATCAAAATGCTTCCCAATAATAATCCCAGAGATATCTTGTATTCCTGGTTCTAAAGCATTCAATGCTATCTTACCATAGAATTCTAACCCTTCCCCTAATCCTAATTTCTCAATGACTTGAGCAAAGATAAATGATTTTAGCTGATGGAAATTAAATGCGACCTTCCCACTCAAAGGCACCCATGTTGGATGTTTTTCATCCGCTTCGTAGAATAAAGAACACTCAACACCTGCAAAACAACCCGTGATCGATTCAATCAGTATTTGATTATTTTTCCCTTGCCACTGAATCATTAATGGTGTTGTAGACCGAGAGTCGCTTAGCAGAAAATATCCTTGTACTGTTGGTTGAAAAGAGCAATGATTTTCAATATGCAACGGTTGGGCATTATACAAAGTATCAAATGCAATATCTAACTGATGTTCTTTTAAACTTAGTTTCACGCTTTTCAATTCTTTATATTGATCAAACGAATATATATTCGCTGTTTCCGCCATCAATTCAATATTATCATGAAGCAAATCTATAGATACATCAGCAAGCATATCAATGGTTTTGCTGAGAGAACCTACCTTGACAATCAATTCATAGAGCTCAAATAAAGCAGGATTAGCATCTTTATCTACCACTTCTTGTATCATATCTAATGGGAACTGTATGGCTGTCTGATAACACCGGCATAGCTGCTCTACCGGATCATACTGCAGTTTTTTGATCTTACCATTAAACAAATGCTTATCATCTTCTTTTCTATACACCATGAGGTGAATACCAGAAAATTGCAGTCCCTTTGGATTTGAATAATGTATGCTTACAGGAGATAAATTTTTGATGTCTAATCCAGAAAATTCCATTCTACCTATTTTAAAATCTCCATCAAAAAACCATTTTGATAAATCATCTAGATTATAACTCAAATGACCAGAACCAATTAATTCTCCTGAGATAGGTTTATTCTTGATTAACACAAGTTTATGTGATGCTAATTGATCTAAGTTAACTTTGCATTGCTCCAGTTCTAGCTGATGATGTAAATAATCATAGGAGAACTGGCTTTGGATTCCATAACTGCTATCCACAGTTCCTATTAATTTATTATCTTGAGCATCGCCTTGTGCAACAATGGTCTGAGCATTATCTATTGTGATGGCAACAGAAAACTTTTTTTCTTTGGTTTGCTGTATGTCTAGTACAGCACTATTAAAGGCTCGTTCAAGAACTTGACCCTGCTGCAATTTACCCAAAAAATGCCACTGCCCTTTTTGAAAGCTCAGCGCAAAATGACTTTTTGCATCTACCGTGAAAGATTCAAATATTGAGGGCTGCAGACCAAACCATTTAAAAATAAAGGGCAGTTGCCTTGCTAGTGAATATGACTCTACATCACCTTTAAATGTTAAACTATCTAAACTCGTAGAGCCGCTGATTGCTAATTCTTTTAATGAAGTATCAAAAAAATGTGATTTCTCATCGAAAATAAAGCTGTAATAACCATTTTTATTCAAATAGCCCGATAGTCTCAAAAAATTATAGTAAGATTGATCCAGCTCAATATTAAATTTGATCGTAGTTGCATTATTTTGATCAAGAGCAATTTTTAAAGGATAAGTCTCATCTTTAACAGTTAGCTTGGCAGATTGATCATAAAGAGAAAAAACATGTGACTTGGTATCTAAGTCTATTTCACAATTAAACTCATTAATAGAGATCTGATCGGATAATTTAGCATGGAAGGATTTTAGTTTAGCTGTTGTTTGCATCTGCCATGTATTCGTTGCATCTCTATATACTGTTACATCAGCTAAGATGTCTCCTGAAGCAATCTTTAAATGATCCGTGGTTTCAGGAAGATATTTTTCAATATATTTTGAAGACGCTGCTAAATGTTGCAGGGTTAACTTTGGAAAATCAAATTGCCTGTCTGTCTGTAGGATTAGCTGCTCAGCAAATAATTCATTTCCCTGGATCTCATTACAATATAAATAGATCTTACCATTCTTTGTCTGTATCCTTGCTCTATTTGCAGCGAGTTGTCCTCCTACTTTATCTGACATGATCTGATAATTAAACGCTGGCACATCAATACTCCAAATATTTGCCGCCATATCCCAAGAAATTTCAGCCGCTGAAGATATCGGATTTGCAGAAGATTTCTGAACAGCACATTGCAACTTTTCTTGACCACGTTCACAAGAAAATTCTGCATGATTGATCGAAGCTAAACATTTGTCTTGGTTATAAAATAAAGAAAAATCAGCTCTGCCATTGAGCTTAACTGGTTCGGTTTGCCAAACCACACAGACCTTATCTAATAAAATATCTTCGCCTCTAATCCACAGTTGCTCGATATTTTCTCGGCAAGGTCTTTTGAAAAAGGCAGATCTTGTCTCTACCCCAAAAACTAGCTCATCTATTTTTTGAGGATGAATGATATGTACCGACCCCAAAAAAAGATTTTTATCCGCTTTTTTCTGTATGGATAGTTTTAAATCCATACTTTTATTTCCAAAACCATCTATGTAAGGAAAGACAATGGGATCTAATGCGCTTTTTACATTAATACTCGCTGTGAATTCTTCCAAAGAACCCACTATCTGACAGTCCACTTTCCCTTCTTGAAGACGTGCCTCTAATTTACAAGAAGGCATAAACTGCCCCTTTTCGATTACAATCATGCCGTTTAAATCGTGAAAATCTAAAGCTGGCAGCGCATCAAAATATATATCTCCCCCACGAATTTTTAATTGCGTGGTTAAATGTTGCATAAAATCACTATGCAATAGATTGACTTTAGCTTTAGTGCTTAACTCCAAACCTTTGATGCTAATATTTTTGTCGGAGATGCAAAATGAAAAATCTTCCCATTTAATGTTGCCTATATGAACACTGTGACATAGATATTGATCAAAAAAGAATTCTGCTTCGGCTGTCAATTTTCCTTTAACATCCCTTATTTCCATATAAGGTGTAATCGCTCGATCAATAAAATATTCCAGTGCTTGACCTTGCAACTTAGAAAAAGCAATATTCATTGCAAAAGCTCTGTCATTATTTATTGGGATGATTCTGCTCTCAAACTTACCCGACTGCCCCATGTCTACAATAGCTTCCAAGACGTTTGATTGCGCCTTTTTACTTATAGATAAACTATAGTCGGCTTTGCGTTGTTTATAAAACATTTGCCCAGACAAATTAATATCTACTTGAGCATCTTGTTTGCCAGTACCTTGTATAACAAAATATGCCTTATTAACCAGGTCATGGAACCGAGCATTGATTATTTCAAAATTTATCGTGCTGTATTCATCTAGCTTTATTGGCCGTTGTGGATATAAAGGGAAAGAGCCCTCTAACAATAATTTTTCTATTTCAATCTGAGTCTTATTGCTGATTTGTAAATGCAGCTTTGACAATACTTGATGAATGGTAGCATGCCAAATCCCGTCATCTTGTTTTATCATTTGCAATGAACCAGTAATCTTTCCGTTATTAAATGAATAGGTATTGTTTACTGCCCTGAAATGCAAATCTTTAAAATTTATCTCATGGACATCACACTTAACTGTTTGTTTGCCATCATAATCAAATAAAATATATTCCTGCTCTTTTCCATGAAAAGAGGCATCTATTTTTCCCTCTTCACTTCGAGTAAGTTTGAACTTCATTGTATTTTGATCTGCCAGATATAACATGCCATCTGTGATGTCAATTGAAAGAGCTAGTTTTTTTTGTTTCCCCACACTTGAAGGCTTCTGATGAGCTAGGGCTCCCCAAAAAGCTATAATAGAGACCTTTGGCTTATCTACTGTAATATTTACATGAAAACGTTTGTTTTTGCGCCTACATTTAATAGCCACAGATTGGGTTTGTATGCTGTGGCCATTGATATCTATTCTTACATTATAAAAAGTAGGTAGCGTCTTTTGAAATCTAAAAGAATCAAAATCAACTTTCGCATGCAACTTTACACCTAAGTAAGAGCATACCAAAGCTTTGGTCCATACCGGAAACTGCACTATACAATATATACATAGCAGCCCCACAAAAAACTTCTTTTTTAATCTATAGGTCATCATTGGCTAGTGTTAACTGTTTAATAGATGCTAAAGAGCATTGTATTCATCTAAAGATGCTACAGATATCTTATACACCCATGCCTCTTTTTCATCTGCATGGTTAATTAAATCCACATTATCTTTCAATGCTTGATTGATCTTTACAACAACTCCAGATAAAGGCGCGTAAATATCGATGGCAGACTTAGTGGACTCTAAAACAAATACCGCATCCCCTTTTTTTAATGCTTGTCCAACCTTAGGAAAATGAATATGGACAATCTGCCCGATCTGTTCTAATGCATGCTTGGGCACCCCAACTAGTACTTGATCATCCTTATCTAGCTCTACCCATTCGTTATTATTGGTGATCTTCATTTTCACTCCAGTGCTAAGCTCGCCCAAAGGGCGGGGTTGTTCTCAATAACATATTCTAAAGAAGAGACAGAAAAATGTTGAGAAGGTTTTTTATATCTATTTATTCTGTAGGTAAATCCTAGCTTATCAAATCTCGAAGGATCATATCCATGTAGGCCGCTAGCAGCTATAAAACCGTATAATCTATACGATTTTTTATTGATCTGTACTTTTACTTGCAAATCTTTTTCAGGGCACAGCAAATGACTGTCTTCCCCCCGAAATCTAGTTATCTCTTTGGCTTGTAGTTGTTGCACACTTTGAGGTAAAAAAATAAAATGATGACAAAATCTGGTGATGAACCCTTTATCTTTTCTATCCCGAGTATCGATGAATATTTCAATGCTATCTCCTCTTCTAAAATCAGGAAAAAAAGATTCTTCAAGCATTTGCTCAACATCAAAACAAAAAAAAAGGCCTTTCTTATGCCATCCCATGAAACAGTTAACAAAAGTACTTTCGTTCAACCAATGACTCAAATCTGGCAGTTGATATTTTTCTTTGGCTATACTCTCAAAATTAGATACATTCTGCAAGCCATATTTTATAGTAAAAAAATCTAATCCTAATATGTCTTGCTGCATAGAATCCTCTATTCTGTGTCTGGCATTAGAGGCAGATGTATGGCTTTTTTCTCGTTGATTGCGTTGAGCCATTCATCGCAAAGGGCAAAACATTTTTCTTTGCCTAACCCATCCACAATATCGTACATTTCAAAAGAACTCATTTTATCAGAGATTTTTTCTTCTATGATTCTATAAAAATAAAATATAGCTTCTTTTTCTTTAATAATATTGGACCACTCTGCTGGCTTTGTTTTAGCAAATACTACAGTAGCTAAGGGATGTTCTTTGTTCTCTCGTGTAATAATTTGATCTTCTTGTCTTAGTTTCCATTGGTCTTCAAATGCAAAGGCATCACTTGTTCCTATACTTACTTCATCTGTTGACTGATTCATCAGATGAGAACGGGCGCTATTCATAAAATCATATAAATATTCATTAACATAAAAACTTGTAGGCCCTTCACCTAAAGCCCAATCAATTTTTCCACCAGACTGCTGATATTTTTGATCCACCTCAGCTAGTGATTCTTTAAAATATAAAGCTCCAATAGCCTCTTTGGCTTGTGCAAATGCCGCATCTGATTTTTCAGTTATATGTAGTTTGCTCATTTCTGAGTCTGTCAGATGATCAAAATAATTTTTAAGCACTCTCGTTAACACTTGTTCTAATGTTCCGTCATTTAAAGCTTTTTCAAAAAATAACGGTTGATATTCTTCTTTTTCCTCTAATACGTTAATTGAATAAAAGGTCTTTTGATCTTCGCTGTATTTATCTAACTTGTCATTTTGTTTGCCTAAAACATACTGTCCAAGTAGCGATGATTGTTTCAAATGATCTAATTCTATACTCGGATTGTTATAGCGTAAATACACCTCTTTTTTTGTTTCTTTTGCAGATTTAAGTGCTGTATCGATCAACTCACCTGAAGATACAACAATCTGCTCTCTTGAAAAGCGATCAATCTTATCTCTTTGTTGCATATCTAGTTCTTCTAAAAATTTGAACCGCTCACCATGTTGAGTATTTTTGGGTAGACTGAGCTCCGGAAATGTCGCTGCTATCTTTTCCCAATTTGCATCCTCTAATTGCCAGTGCCATAATCTTTTTTCTGCTACTGAAAGACCTGCATGAGCAATATCTGTCTTTTTTATGCCCAAAAGCACTCTTGTCTCTAATAATTCTGGATACATGACCTTCATATTCTCTATGTCTTCTTCATTTGCCCGTTTATACATGAGATAACTCAGAAAATGGGCAAAGTCTTTGAATTGCATATAAGACGGTAAAGAGTAAGTTTTTACCCTGACTTCCTTTTTAGCAAATTGGTTGTAACTATCAAAAACAAGCGGATCTACTAAAATCTGTTGCGTCTCACTTTTTAACATTTTTCTAAAAGCTAATACTTTACTCCAAATTGCTAAAGCACGCTTTTCTTCCATCCCTAATTTGCGCAGTTGATGATGAAATACATCTTCTTCAAATCCCTTTTTTGCTTCCTGTTGAAAATATTTTTCAATTCCTTCTTTTACATTATTGATCAAACTGAAGTAAGCTTCTTTTTCTGATACTTTGTATCCTTTTTGTTCAGCTAAAATACCCATATTCCAAATGAACTGCGCAGCTAAATCAATAAAATTTTTGCCTAACCAATCATCCAATGAAGTAAAACCAAAAAGAGAAAAATTTTGATACAACACTTGCTGGTCAAAATTTAATGTAGGATATTGCCTTTGTTGTAATACCAAGATTTTTTTGATCCATTCCGGAGAAACCTCCATCTGCTTTTCATAGATGTCTAAATAATTAGCAAAGACTGCCTCATCAATGGTTTGTACTCTTTGCATTTCATCAACCGTTTGAATCAAATCTGGCTTCATTCGCTGCCAGCATAACTTTGCTGATATAAAGTTGGCGACGGGATGAACATAAAACTGATAGGATTTTACCCTATCTAACTTCTGCTGCAATTCCTTTTCAATAAAAGGCTTATATGCAACAAACAACTTATAGATAAACTTATTTCTGATCAGATCCTTATAGATAACTCCATCATTTAACAAATTCGCTTCACGATTGGCTGCTGCTGGCAAAATTGTGGTGTGATCAGAAGATAAGAACCGAGAAAAATCACTAATCTCTTGAAAGGAAAGCTCACTACCATCCACGGCTTGGCCTATTGAAAAATCTTTCTTCTTATGTGACAGCTCCGAACTGATGGAATATGTCCCAAAAAAAGAAAATGAAATGACTATCACTATCGTAATTACAAAAAAGAAATAGCGTTGATATTTTCGTAGAAAGGTGAGCATAGAAAAATTACTCCTAAAAAGCTTTTATTAGCAAAAAAGTATATCAATACTATGACTTTCTAAGCAAGAAGCGCCTGCGGATCAATAGGCTCTAGCAAAAATGGCTTTGCTATGACATGGTTTATTTGAAAAAATGCACTTACCCTCTTTCGCTTTTTCTTCTAAAAAGCAACGGACAGTTACACCATATTTTTCTTGGATTTCTTTTTCGGTTTTTGCGTCTTCTTTATAATAGACTCGGGCAAATCCTGCGTCTTCTTTAGCAAAGAATTTATCGAATTCTTCTTTAGATTTGAGCTCATGGGTATGCGCTTTTTGAAATGCTTGAGCCTTATCAAATAAATCTTTTTGTATACTATCCAAAATTGATGCGATCTGTGAGATAAATTCTTCTCTTTTTAAAGAAGAAGAAGAAATATCATCTTTTTTTCTCTTGGTCACAAATACGCTATCTGAAGCAATGTCTCTTGGACCTACTTCAACAATGAGAGGGATTCCTTTTTTGATCCAAGACCATTTTTTGTCTCCTCCTCTTATGTCTCTTGTGTCTACAACCACTTCAATCGCTTTGTCGTGATATTGGACCTGCTCTAATTGCTTTTGTAACGATTCGCAGTAATTTAAAATTTCTTGTTTCGATTCTTCTTTTTGCAGCATTGGCACCAACACGACTTGTTTTGGTGCTATGCGAGGTGGCAGAACAAGCCCATCATCATCACTATGAACCATGATTAAAGCGCCAATATACCTTGTAGTAGATCCCCAAGAAGTTGAATATACAAATTTCTGCTCTCCATCCTCATCTCTAAAAGAAATATTGGATGATCTAGCAAAGTTTTGACCAAGAAAATGAGAGGTTCCCCCTTGCAGAGCTTTTTTATCTTGCATCATCGCTTCAAACGTATAGGTCGCATCTGCTCCAGGAAATTTTTCACTTTCACTTTTCTTACCCTTATATACTGGCATCGCCAAGATCTTCTCACAAAATTCTACGTAGACATCTAACATTTTACGCACTTCTTCCATCGCCTCTTCTTTCGTACGATGAAAGGTATGCCCTTCTTGCCATAAAAATTCTGTAGATCGAAGAAAAAGACGGGTTCTCATCTCCCATCTAACCACATTTGCCCATTGATTGATTTTAACGGGTAAATCGCGATAGGACTCTACCCACTTTGCAACTGTTTCACCAATGATCATTTCTGAGGTAGGTCTTACAATTAAAGGTTGAGGCAATTCGCCTGCAGGGACAAGTTCCCCATGCTTATTTTTTTCTAATCGATGGTGGGTAACCACCGCACATTCCTTTGCAAAACCTTCAATATGATCCGCTTCTTTTTGAAAATAGTCTAAAGGAATAAACAAAGGAAAATACACATTGTCATGACCCGTTTTCTTGATTTGGTCATCGAGATATTTTTGCATCTTTTCCCAAATGCCCCAGCCCCATGGTTTTATTACCATGCAGCCTCTGACAACACTATGCTCTGCAAGATCAGCCGCTTTTACAACTTGTTGATACCACTCTGGATAATCTTCTTGCCTAGTCGGACTAATCGCATTTTTTTTGGCCATCTTATTCCTTAAATCGACAGATAAATTCTTTTTTCAAATTTTCTTTTAGTCTGTTTCTTGTAGTAGAAATATCCTTATCTTGAGTTAAAGGATACGTATTTAATAACATCGCTTCAACAACATTTTTTTTATCTTCTCTCAATACCTTTTTCAAAAACACAGGATCCGGCATCTGCAATGAAATCGAGCCCTGATGCAAATACCCTTGTTTTTTTCTTCTTTGCGCTGCACCCACAATTTTCTTATCTTCCCACATCACATCAAATATAGTAGGTTTCGCCATGCAAAAATTTCCTTCATCTCCTACAGCTTTTGGATCTTGAGGAAGCAAGTTATATGCTTTATCGCTAAAAGTTTTGATTAATGCTTGAATCACAATCTCATGGACAAAGCGATAGTTTTCTAACGTATTTTGTGAAAAATACTTGTGGTTTGCAGGCATCAAAAAAGAAAAAGCATAGTCCCACATATGAAAGATGATGCCTCCACCTGTAGGTCTTTTAGCAGCAGATAGATTATTGTGCTTCATCATCTCTAGGTTAAAATACTCTTCCGGCTTAATGAAATGTCCATAAGTAACGGATAAAGATTGCCATTCATAGAGATGTAAAAGAGGTTTACCATCCGGATGCAAACTCTCTAGTAACTCAGCATCCCTCTTCATGTTCGCATCAGCGCTAGAATAACCAGTATCAATTATTTGAATCATGCCTATTAGTTTATCATAAGCCTTGATTTAATAAATAGATGCTAGATCTACGATAATGCATTGACTGACTTATCCGCTTCTTCAATCATTACAGATAATTCTGCTTCAGTTTTTCTTCCGGCCGTCTGGCCCAAACGAATCTCTTCTAATTTTGCAATAATAGGACAATATTTCTCTAAAAAAGCTTCCCAGGCTAGATATTCAGTTCCCCTATAAAAATAACTCACAAGTGGTCCTGATGCAACTAGAGGCGAAAATAATGTTGGGAAGGTAGAGGGTGGGGTTGTTGCTAATCTTATCATTCCTCCTCGGAAAGACCCATCTGGTTTGAAGTAAAATGCTTTTGTATTAAATACCGTATCATATACCTTCCATTCTGCGGTAAGAGAAGGCTCGTCCTTACGATCTGAGAGCTTCAGAATCGTTACCATAAACCTTTGCATAAATATAAGATGTAATGTTGGATGATCTTGATCTCTTGTTGCTTCAAACATGTAACGAGCAATATCTCTTATTTGATCTGAAGTGAGATCATTCGCTTTACTCATGAATTCATTCAAACAATTCTTAAGAACAGTTTCACGAGGACTTCCAAAAACCAAAGTAATGGTTTCTTGATTAACTGCCCTAGTTACTGAAGCTGTTAAACTACCTAATTCTTCTTTGAATAATGAAAGCAGATCCGAAGATCCTGCTGCTGCGGCTCCACCAACTCCACCTACTCTTGCTGTTACTCCTGCTGCCATAATATGCTCCTTGTTAGTTTCGAATAATAATGCCAAAGTGTTTTGTTCATAGCAATTCGTTAAATATTAACTAGTTACACAATTAATATTTTAATTACATTACGCATCTAAGGTATCGATATGCGCCCTGAGGCCATCAATTGCTTCGTCTAATAGTTTAGTTTTTGCTTCGGCGTCAGCTGTTTCTTTAACTTCTGCCACATCCCTCCGAGCTCCTACACCTGCAGATAAAGTGATTATTCCTGTCAATGCATACACTGAATATAACTTATGCAATATAGGATACTTTTCTGCTAAAATACTTAGTACGGACCTGCTTGTCCCATTCCATAGAACATATCTTTGAGCTATCTCTCCTATAGGTTGCATTAAATGCGGAACAAATCGATGACTTGCATCACTTCTAATTAATCCACCTCTAATAGTCTCATCAGGATTTGTGAAAAATGCTCTAGTATTCATGACAGCATGTACAAGACTAGTTGGCATGGTTACCTTTGCATCCATGAAGGACATTGCAAACTTTGCAATAAATACATTGTGCATAGAAGGACTCGCCCCCTCTCCTACCGTCTCAAACATTATTTTTACAAGGCTATTTAATTGCGTTTCAATTAATTCACCAGCTCTACTCATCAATAGATCAAAACAATCACTAACGACTTTCTCATCTTGCTCTTGGGCACCAAGTTTTGTTGCTAAGGGAGCTCTCTCATCTACTACTGTTCTACGAAAAATCACTTCAATAGTTTCTACATCTGGTGAGTCATATGCATGCTCAACTAGTTCTTCTAGTAATCTGTTAAAAGAATCTGCTTGTACTGACGTTGTTCCGCTCGCTGAAACTGTGCTAGCTCCGCTCGCTCCTACTCCTTGTGCTGCCATAATCATCTCCTTAAATCTTAAAGTCTTTATATGCTAATAATTAGCTGTTGAAAAATTGCAAAGAGGCTACGCAAATATTTGTTTTATAGCAAGCGAATCTCGCATTGAATGAATTAGTATTAAAAAATATTTCTGTAATTATTGCATGATGGTCTGAATCGGCATCAAGTGGTCTATGAACATCAAATACAGGGACTCTTCTAGCTGAAATCTGCTGACCGGTATGAAATAAAGCTAAGAAATAATCGATGATCAAATGTTGAGCCAATGATTCAGTATTGCCATGCCAGTTGTGCGTGACTAAATACTCGGTATCCGCTGTAGCATTAGTCGCGTTTCTGCTGTCAGTATGTTGATTATAGGCATCATGGCCATTAGCAATTAAAGACGATCTTCGATATTCATCACTGCCCCATAAGATATTGAAATCCCCTAAAACATAAACAGGCTTATTATCTTGAGCATGGCTTCTGCGCGCTTCTTGCAGTACTATATCTTGTTCTTTTGCTCTTGTTCCTATTTCTTCTTGAGTTGGATTGAGATCATCTTTTGAAGGACTAAAATGCGTTATCATGAAATGCCCAAATTGCGTGGAAAAACTAAAAAGACATTTATTCACCCAGGCTTCTGTGCCTTCTATTCCTGAGTAACTTGATACGGAAATATTTTCTAAAGGTCTATCACTTGCCATTAAAATGCCGCTATTATTCTGCAAAACAAATGGGGTCGCTCCTATATTCAAATAAATGTCTGAAAAATCTCCTTTTAACTCCTCATATATAGCTAAACTATCCAATAGGTCGCTGGCTTCTAAAAAGGCGGCTAAATTGGGATGAGAGTCCCGTACCATTTTAGCAAAATTGCTCGCCCTTTCACCATTGGGTTTAACAAGTCCCCCAAACATTCGTGCAAATCCACCTGACGGCAGACAACCATTGAGCTGAAATACTGAATAATTATCTGGATTATTGGTTGCTGGAGCTTTGTTACCCTTTAAATGAATGTAAGGAGTAGTGCATAGCATAAAAGCTGTAAAATGCAGTAGCTGTGCGGCTGCTAATCCAACTACAGAAAAAGGAAGCAAAGCCAAAGAAAATACCGAAGAGGCAAAAATCGAGCCTACTTTCTTCGTTAGTGTAGTCGTCGTTTGTCTACAATATGCAATAGAATTTATCCACAAGCTAGTAGTAGTCCAAAGACCACTCATGCAGTAATGCGCTGATTTAAAGAAATATAGTGCAGCTCGATCTCTAATGGTATTCACAGTGCTTTTTAGGTTTTTGGTTACTTGTTTTCCCCGATTATATTTGATAGCTACCTTATCTATGCAAGGTAAAGCTTGAGAAAATCTTACCAGTGACATTAATAGATAAGCTGAAAACTCTAGCCATCTTTGTTTATTGAGTTCCTTTTTACTCTTTATTAGCTCAATAGCCATATTGATTAGTAAGGATAAGGCTATGATTTCAATCGAGCCGACTACCATCGTACCTAAATAGATAAGATGATGAGAAGAGCTGATTAGACAGCTAAGCGCTTGTTGATACTCACTTTGATATACACAAGCCAAGAAACTATAAAAATCGATCCCCATATCATATGTAGATGAGATGCATAGACCTAATGGATGCATGAAATAAGTGCCCGCCAAGGCAGTGACAGCAATAAGAGCTCTGATGACATTATAGATATTCTTAGTATTCATTAATTCGTTATAGGTCGAATAAGATCGAATTGACTCTGTAGCAAGAGTGATGACTCTTCCGAAGGGTTTATGTAGAGCTAAAAAAGTCAGAGCTACCGTAAAAACTCTGATAGATAAGGATTCCTTTTTGACACCTTCATATTCTTTCTCATTAGTAGGATAGTACGGAGGCTGATGCAATCGGATATCAGTTAGTGTTTCCATAAAGATTCCTTGAATAAGCAAATAGGATAATTAATCTGACTTTAAAGTTTTATAAAAATCCACCCTACACAAGCCAGAATAAATATTAAAAATATGTTTATTGTATTTTGAAGGTCAAAAATCCCTAAATCGCAAGCAGTTGATATTCATTTTGTTAAAAAAATTTTTATGTATTTGAATTGATTAACTTACCAAAAAACTCCAAAATCGCTACAATAAGAGAGAAGCTGCAATCTTTAAAAAATAGGTAATACGCATGTTTGATAAGTTCACTAATAGGGCTAAACAGGTCATAAAACTCGCTAAAAAAGAAGCTCAGCGCATGAACCATAATTATTTGGGTACTGAGCACGTCCTTTTAGGCTTATTGAAGCTGGGTCAAGGTATTGCTGTTAATGTGCTTAGAAACCTAAACCTCGGATACGATACCATTAAAGGCGAAATTGAGCGTATTGTCGGTTTTGGACCCGAATTGCAAAATTACGGCGATCCGGCTCTAACTGGAAAAGTAAAGAAAGTATTTGAATACGCCAATGAAGAAGCCGCTAATCTAAACCACAACTATGTGGGTACAGAACATCTATTACTAGCTCTTTTAAGACAAACTGACGGTGTCGCTGCTCAGGTCTTAGAAAATTTAAATGTGAATCTAAAGGAAATTCGTAAAGAAGTCCTAAAAGAACTTGAAACTTTTAATCTACAACTCCCCCCCATGAGCTCTCAGTCTTCGGCAGGTCCTGCCAGTGCAAAAGCTCAAGAAAGAGCCAATGCCACTGATAAAACCCCTGCTTTAAGAGCTTATAGCCACGATCTTACAGAACTGTGCCGAGAAGGAAAAATGGATCCTGTAATCGGAAGATCCGCTGAAATTGAAAGATTAATCCTTATCTTATGCAGACGACGTAAAAACAATCCTGTTCTTATCGGAGAAGCTGGAGTCGGAAAGACAGCTATTGTTGAAGGCCTTGCTCAAGCCATTGTTAACGGTACTGTTCCTGATAATTTGCGTAATAAAAGATTGGTTGCGCTCGATCTCACCTTAATGATTGCAGGTACAAAATATAGAGGTCAGTTTGAGGAAAGAATTAAAGCCGTAATGGATGAAATCAAAAAAGCAGGTAATATCCTCCTTTTCATTGATGAGCTACATACTATTGTAGGTGCTGGTGCTGCTGAAGGCGCTATTGACGCTTCTAACATCTTAAAACCAGCTCTTTCTAGAGGTGAAATTCAATGTATCGGTGCAACAACATTGGATGAATACAGAAAACATATTGAAAAAGATGCTGCTTTAGAAAGACGTTTCCAAAAAATCCTTGTTTCCCCTCCTTCACTATTAGAAAGCGAAGAGATTATTAGAGGTCTTACAACAAAATATGAAGATCATCATAAATGTAACTATACCGATGCAGCCATTCATGCAGCAGTGTTCTTATCAGACAGATACATTTCAGGAAGGTTCTTGCCAGATAAAGCGATTGATTTGATCGACGAAGCCGGTGCAAAAGCCAGAGTCACTATGATGCATCAGCCACCTGAACTCATCAATTATGAAAAAGAGATCGAAGAGTTAAAGCAGAAAAAAGAAAAAGCTATTGGTGATCAAGAATACGAAAAAGCTGCAAAACTGCGTGACGATGAGAAAAAGCTAAGAGACAAGCTCCAGCAGTTAAAAGTAGAATGGGAAAGTTCAAAAGACGAACATCGCACTATCGTTGATGAAGAAGAAATCGCTGAGATTGTTGCAAAACAAACTAAAATTCCTCTCACTCGTTTAACTGAAGGCGAAACAGAAAAAATCATTAATATGGAAAAAAGCTTAGAAGCTCATATTGTTGGACAACAAGATGCAGTTAGCAAAATATGCCGAGCTATTCGTCGTAGCCGCGCTGACATTAAAGATCCTAATAGACCTATAGGTTCTTTCTTGTTCTTAGGGCCTACAGGTGTGGGTAAAACTTTGCTCGCTCGTTTACTCGCTGAACACATGTTCGGTGGCGAAGACGCCTTGATCCAAGTAGATATGTCTGAGTACATGGAGAAATTCGCAATTAGCCGTATGACCGGCTCTCCTCCAGGATACGTTGGACATGAAGAAGGTGGACAGCTCACAGAACAAGTCAGACAACGTCCCTATTGCGTCATTTTATTTGATGAAGTAGAAAAAGCACATCCTGACGTGATGAATTTACTCCTTCAAATTTTAGAAGAAGGAAAGCTAACCGATTCACTAGGCAGAAAAGTCGATTTTAAAAATACAATCGTTATTATGACATCAAACCTTGGTGCTGATTTAATTAGAAAAACCACACAAGTTGGTTTCGGTGCAAAAGACGGCGTTTTAGATAAAGCCTCCATGACAGAAAAAATCGATAGTGCAGTGAAAAAACACTTTAAACCAGAATTCATCAACCGTTTAGATAGCACAGTGATTTTTGAGCCTCTATCCAAAGAAGCGCTCAAAGATGTTATCCATTTAGAATTCGATAAGCTAAAAAAACGCTTAGAACGAAAACAAATCGATCTAGAGCTAGATCAAAAAGCAATTGATCTATTGATAGAAAAAGGCTATCAGCCTGAGATGGGAGCTAGACCTTTACGACGTGTGCTCGAACAATTTGTTGAAGATCCTTTGGCAGAAAAGCTTCTCATAGATCCTAGCACAGATAAAAAATATAAAATTAGTGCGGACAATAACGGCAAAATTATTATCGATGAAGAGCTGCAGCCTCCAAAAGATGAAAAGACAGAAGAAGCTGTTCAAACTGAATAATCTTTTTCAGAAGCCTGTGGGAAGATTTTCATTTCCCATTTCTTGATGTGCTCTAAAATAGTAGCCTTATCTGGTCGTTGTTTGAGAAATTCTATAGTCTCGTCTTTTCGAGTCCAATGAGCTACCTTTGCCAGTAAATGCAAATGTCTTTTGTCATCACAAGCAAATAAGAAAAATAATGTGTGTACATCAAGCCCATCCAACGCACCGTAATCAATTGGTTTTTTTGGATAGACAATAGTAATTACATCATAAGATTTAGGTAATAAGAAATCTCTTGTATGGGGAACAGCAATCCCATGATTCAGTCCGGTAGGCATTAGCTGTTCTCTATCTAATAAAAGATCTGCCAATACTTCTTTATCTAAGTTGAGATTCTCTGCAATGACCTTAACAGAATTGCGAATGACCTCTTCTTTGGTATTCCCATTTACATTTTTGATCACCCCACCTCGATAGACTGCTCGATATAAGCTATATGCTTTTGTTCCCATTTGATTTTGCAGTATTTTCTTTGTGCGTTCATCATTGAGATCTAACATTTCTTCTTCTTGAGGTGCATTATCTTGATTCATCTTACAACTTAATACCCAGTTTTGTATCTCCGAGCGGCTGAAACGAAATTGATGGTTAATACGATAGGCAGGAATTTTACCTGCCGCTAACCAGCGACGAACAGTGGTCTCAGAAACATTTAATAATTCCGCCACATCTTTAATCTTTAAATCCATTTCTAACCTAGGATGTTAACTTTACTTTGAAAATAGCAAAAAATAAAAAAAATATTAACAAAAAAATTATAAAAGGTTGTCGTCATAAGCAATAAGCTGCTCATAAACTTGTTTGGGAGAGGTGAAATACAAAAGTTTTTGTCTTAGCGTTTCATCTCTCATGATCAATGTTAGCTTAGATAAAATTTGTAAATATTCAATCTGTCTATTTTCCGGTCCGCCAATCATAAACACAAATCGTACAGGCGACTTATCAATAGAGTCCCATTCAATACCCTTTAATTTTTGCACACCTAAAATAATAAAAAAATCTTCTAGATCCATTAACTTAGCATGAGGAATAGCCACTCCAACGCCAATCCCTGTAGATACAATATCTTCTCTTTTTAAAATCGCTTGTAAAAAAGCATTCTTACGCTTAATTTTTTCAAGAGTAGCTAACTTATCTACTAATTCAAATAATACCTGCTTTTTTGAAGAGTGGGATAAAAAACAAACCGCCTCTTCGCTTAAGTATTGTTTGAGCGAAATCTTAGATTTATTCTCAGTGAGTTCCAGTGTGTCCAAAACCTTTAGCTCCTCTTGTAGTCTCAACTAATTCATCTTTTAGAACAAATTCAGCTTGATATACAGGTGCTAGCACAGCTTGAGCTATACGCATCTTTGGCTCGATCGTAAAAGCCGTCTTGCCGTGATTAATTAAAATAACTTTTACTTCCCCGCGATAATCCGCATCAATGGTTCCAGGGGTATTTAATACAGTTATCTGATGCTTTAATGCCATACCACTACGTGGCCTTATTTGCACTTCAAATCCATCAGGTATCTCCATAATAAGGCCTGTAGGCAATAATTTAGACTCTCCTGGCTCTAGCACAACAGGTTCAGAAATGTTTGCTCGAAGATCTGCTCCCGCTGCTTTTTCAGAAGCATAGGAAGGGACCAATGTAGGATCCTCTACTACTAAAGAAATAAACTTTTTTTTCATTATATTTAGATAGTTGCCTTATTTTTGCGAAGTTTTCATTAGCTCTTTTAATCGCTCAGGCATTTTTTGATCAAGCATAACTTTTTTCGGGTTGTTAGATAAAAAATCTAAGAAAAAAGCTAGCTGTTTTTTGAGTTCGGATCGATGCACGATCTTATCGATCATTCCCTTTTGAAGTAAAAATTCTGCTCGCTGTGCCCCTTCTGGTAGCTGCTGCCCAATTGTCTGTTCAACCACTCTGGGTCCAGCAAAAGCAATAAGCGCTCCAGGCTCTGCCAAGATAATATCTCCTAATGAAGCAAAAGAAGCCGTAACCCCACCTGTTGTAGGGTTGGTTAAAATAGAAATGTAAGCAAGCCCTTTTTCATGCAACTTGGCTAAAGCAGCAGAAGTTTTAGCCATCTGCATTAAAGATAGGATAGATTCTTGCATCCTCGCTCCCCCAGATGCAGAAATAATAACTACTGGCAGTTTCTTATCGATAGCATATTCGATTAACCTTGTGATTCTTTCTCCTACAACAGATCCCATAGAACCACCCATAAAACTAAAATCTAGCACAGCTAATGCCACTTTTTGAGATTGGACACGGCAATGGCCTACGATAATCGCTTCGTCTCTTCCTGTCTTTTTTTGGGCTGCTTTTAATCTCTCTGAATACTTTTGTTGATCTTGAAAGGAAAGAGGATCAGTAGGCTTAATATTGGTAAATAATTCCTTAAAACTTCCTTCGTCTGCTAAAAGAGCTATACGCTGCTGGCCTGATAATCGATAATGATAATCACACTTAGGACAACAATTTTGTTGGTTTTGTAGCTCATTGGCATGAATAAGCTCGCCGCAGCCGCTACATTTTACCCATCCACTAAATCCATCTTTTTTAATTGATTCGATCTTAATCTTAGGTTTATGCCTGGAAAACAGTCCCATAATCCCTTCAAAAGTTAATTTATTCTATTATACTCTACTTAAGCAATTGGGACAATACCTACAAAGAATAAGCGCAACCTATTGAAAACCAATAGATTGCGCTTAGATTTTTTAATAGCTATAGAAAAAATTAAAAATTTAACTTGTCAAAGAGTTATATCTCTTCTCAATGGTTCCCCAGTCTAAAACGCTCCATATCGCCTTAACAAAATCAGGACGCATATTCTTGTATTGCAAGTAATAGGCATGTTCCCAAACATCTACTACTAGGATAGGAACTAGCCCTTTGTTGGTTAAAGTCCCATGATTTGCAGTAGTAGCTATTTCTAAATTTTTAGTTTCTTTATTAAATGCTAACCATCCCCAACCGGATCCTTGTACACCCACAGAAGCTTTACTAAATACCTCTGCAAAATGATCAAAAGAAGTGAAATCTTCTTTAATGGCTTTTAATAAGGTTCCTTTTGGAGGCTCTCCTCCCCCTTTTTTCTGGGGTTTTAAACAGTTCCAAAAAAAGCTGTGATTGATATGCCCACCACCATTAAATTCAATCGCTGACTGCAAAGCTACCATTTTATCTAAGTCTTTTTTTCGCTCTGCTTCATGGTATTGATCTAAAGCTGTATTTAAATTCTTTACGTAACCACGGTGGTGTTTATCGTGATGTAATTTCAAAGCTTCTGCTGAAATCACTGGTTCTAATTCATTATAATCATATGGCAAATCGGGAAGTTGATAACTTGTCTCAGCCATCGGGGACTCCTTTTAGATTAAAAATTTTATCGCTTCATCCACTAAATTAACTGGAACGAAGTCTAACTTGTTTTTATATTTTGAAGATAGTGTTTTATAGGTATTAGAAGGTAAGACACATTTAGTAAAACCTAAACTAATCGCTTCTTTAATTCTTGACTCAGCATGCATTACCTTACGTAACTCCCCACCCAGACCTACTTCTCCAAAACAGATTAAATCATTTGGAAGAGGTTGATTGGCTATCGAAGAAGCTATGGCTAAAATAATACCCAGATCTATTCCCGTTTCAAAAATCCTAATACCACCGGCTACTGAAACAAAAACATCATACTTATAAAAATGATATCCCACTTTCTTTTCTAAAACTGCCAGTAACAGCGCTAACCGATTGGCTTCTAATCCAACCGATTTTCTCGCAGGGGTAGGATAAACTGTTGAACTAACTAACGCCTGCAGTTCAACTAATAAAGAGCGTTTGCCATCAACCGTTGGTACGATGGTCATACCTGCTAAATTTTTTTGCCGGTCTTCCAAAAGAGCATGAGAAGGGTTTTTAATTTCTTTAAGGCCTGTTTCTTGCATATGAAACAATACCATTTCATCCGTAGGACCAAACCGATTTTTTCGTGATCGTAAAAAGCGAAATCCATGTTGAGAATCTCCTTCAAAATCTAAAACAACGTCTACGATATGTTCTAAAACTCTAGGTCCTGCTATTTCTCCAGATTTCGTCACATGTCCGACTAAAAATGTCGTGATTTGTTTTGATTTGGACAGATGTAAAAATTCATTGGCTATCTCTCTTACCTGCGTCACTGAACCTGCGGCTGATGGCATATCTTCTTTATATAAGGTTTGGATAGAATCTATGATCAACATGTCCGGCTTTAAATTATCTACCTGTTCTTTGATCAAATGAAAAGCTGTCTCATTCAATAAATATAAATTATTGCCAGCTAGATTTAATCGTTTAGCTCGCATTGATGTTTGTTCTGTCGATTCTTCCGCACACACATACAAGATTTTTTTGTTTTGCTTAGCTAATAGCGCAGCTAGTTGCAATAGTAGAGTCGATTTACCTATGCCAGGATTTCCAGCAATCAAAAATAAACCGCCAATAACTAGACCGCCGCCCAACAGTTCATCTAATTGCTCAAAATGTGTTTTGATCCGGTAGAATTTTGTAAGATCTACATCTGCAAGTAATATAGGCTTTTGGTTAGAGCTTTTGGAAAGATATTTTGTGTTTTTGCTTTCCATGCGCGCTTTTTCAACAAAGGTATTCCATTCGTGACAACGTGTGCAACTTCCTGTCCATTTCGGTTGTGTCAATCCGCAAGAGGCACATTCCCAAACAATCTTTTCTTTTGTTGTCATAAATCTTCCTCAATTTTTTTCAGCGCATTTTTAGCAGCCTCTTGTTCTGCATCTTTTTTTGAAGAGCCTTGGCCTTCTGCTTGCACAATCTTTGCCACAGTAACCTTTACAATAAACGTTTTAGCATGGTCCGGTCCCATTTCATCTACTACAGAATAGCTAGGTGTAGGGTGTCTGTTCTTCTGGCAAAAATCTTGGAGATTTGCTTTATAATTTTGACGGGGTGAGGCAATGCTTTTCTCAATAGTCTCAGAGAAATTTTTCAAAATAAAGGCTTTTGCTTTTTCTAATCCCCCATCTAAATATATCGCTGCAACTAATGCTTCAAATCCATCTGCCATAATATTTTCTTTTTGCATCCCAGAAGATTGATATTCTCCCCTACCTAACAAGATATATTCATTAATGCCTAGCATGAGCATATAATTAGCACAGGCAGGAGCATCCACAAGCGTTGCTTTTAAAATGGATAGTTTCCCTTCAGAAAAGTCCTTAAACCGATTGAATAAAATATCTACAATAATAAGTCCTAATACCGCATCACCAAGTAATTCAAGTCGTTCATTATGAAAATCCGTCTTCTCTGGCCATTCATTAGCATAGGACTTATGCACCAACGCCTGATATAAAATCTGTTTATCATGAAATCGATAACCGATTTTATCCTCAAGCATTTTAGTGTTTTTAATAAGATCTTCAAAGCTTTTCATGCTCAAATGCTACACCCTTTTTTATTATATTTAAAAAGGTAATTTTAATTATCTCTTCACTCTTTTTTTATGTGCAACAGATCGTGTTTGATAATGAAAAATAATCTGCAATGCTACTAAACACCCTGTCATAAATAGTCCAATAATCAAAAAGCTAATCGGAAGCATTAGATTCCAATGTGAAAAGATACTGCTATAAATAAGCGTTCCAACAGCCCCGCTGCAGATGTTCACAAAATTAATAACCGATGATCCATATGCCTTATCTTCTGCAACAGAAATTGCAATCGCAGAACTATTGGTATAGGTAAATGCAAGTCCTGTCCAAATACAGGCATTAGGGATAACTAAAGTCCATGGATTAATAATATCAAAGTAAAATAGCCAAAACATTGCCATTGCAGATACCCCTATAATGCCACAGCCAATCCATATGCTATTATGTGCAGAACAAAACCTGGCACAATATCTAGTTAATAATACACCGATAAATAAGCCAGCTGGCATCAGTAAAGTTAATAGGCCATAATAGGAAGGGCTAAGCCCTATCTCATCTATACCTATGAAAGGACCTTTTGCTGCATACAGAAAAAAATATGTGGTCCCACAGCTTAAAATCCATGCGTATAAAATTAGTTTCGGCTGTAAAAAATGCTCCTTTAGTCCGATTAACATTTGTTTCAAATGTATCTTTTTTCTTTTGGTGAATGTTTCAGGGAGTAGATATATTAAAAAGACTAATATTGCAGAATAGATAGCTTGAAAATAAAAGCAACTCTCCCAAGAAATATGCTCTACTAAAAATCCTCCAATTGCTGCCATGAAAGCAGGAACAAATACAAAAGCTAAGATGATCCATCCTGTCATTTTTCTAGTTTCACTAGGATTATAAACATCACCCACCATAGCAAAACTGATCACTAAGCCAACAGCTCCAGCAAAAGCTGTAAGAATTCTAGAAAAAAGCAACAGTCCATAAGAATCCACGGGTCCAGCCACTCCAGATAACACCGAAGCGATGAAAGCAAATGCCATGCCAATATAAAGCGCAGGTTTTCTTCCGTATAGATTGGCTAAAGGTCCAAATAATAGCTGTCCAAAGCCATATCCAAATGCAAAGAGTATGATAATCAATTGTATCAAAAAGGAATCCAGATGAAAGGATATTGTTATATCTGGCAAGGATGGCGAAATCAATGTTGCTGCTACAGCGCAGTAGCTTACGAGCAACATGATAATAACAATATTCGGTTTCTTGATTTCTGATCTCATTATACTACTGAAACTCAAAAATTTATTTGATTGATTTAATACTTTAGATAATTTTTTTTTGTATAAAAAACAATAATAAAGCTAGACTGTTGCACAAATAAAAAAGATGCTAGGATAATAATCCTATGCTTAATGAAAATTTTTTACTTTTACAAAAAAATTATCTATTTCAAGAAATAGATAAAAAAGCTTCTGAGCATCTATCAGCCAACCCTCAATTGGATCTCCTTAATCTCGGTAAAGGAGATAGCGCTTTTCCCCTATGCTCTGCGATAGCAGAGGCGCTGTGTGTAGCAGCAAAAGAGATGTCTCAAAAAACAATTGGCTATGGCCCGACACAAGGCTATCCCTTTTTACGAGAAGCAATCTGTCATTTTGAATATGCTCACACCTCAATCACTGTAGATGAAATTTTTGTCTCTGATGGTGCTAAAAATGATACAGCAAATATTTTAGAACTATTTTTTCAAGATGCGAAAATTGGTATTTGCGATCCCATTTACCCTGTTTATCTTGACTCTGCAGTTATCAGTGGTAAGGCTAAAAAATTTAATGAGAGATCAAAAAAATTTGAAAATATTCATGATTTACCCTGCCTAGAAAAAAATAATTTTATGCCCTCACTACCCACTTCCAAGGTACAGCTTATTTATCTCTGTTCGCCGAATAACCCAACTGGAGTTGCATACACTAAAGAAGAACTTACCAAATGGGTAAACTATGCAAAAGAAAATCAGGCGGTTATTATTTTTGATCGAGCCTATAAGAACTTTATTACCGAAAAGCACATTCCCCAGTCCATCTATGAAATAGCAGGTGCCAAACAAGTTGCTATTGAAATCAGCAGTTTTTCTAAAACAGCCGGTTTTTCAGGTTTGCGCTGTTCATATATTGTCATCCCTAATGAATTAACCATTTTATTTGATAACGAGACCTATAGCTTAAATCAGCTATGGCAAAGACGTATTTCTTCAAAATTTGGTGGGGTAGCTTATCCGATACAAAAAGCTGCACAAGCTGCTTTTTCCTATCGTGGAAGAGAGCAGTTACAAGAAATCATCTCTATTTATCAAAACAACGTATCCGTACTATTAAATGGACTGAAAAAATTAGGCTTTACGGTTTACGGAGGAGTCAACTCGCCCTATGTATGGTGGAAAATCCCTGAAGGCTATAAGTCTTGGGAATTTTTTGAATTTTTATTAAAAAATCTACAAATCATCAGTGTCCCGGGCGTGGGTTTTGGTAAGCATGGAGAGAATTTTATTCGCCTTAGCGCTTTTGCACAGAAAAAAACTATTGAAAAAGCGCTAGATAAATTATCCCATCTTGAACCTCTCCATGACTAAAGTCAGGGGATTCCAGCAACAGAGCCAAACGGCATACAGCGGAATGGTTGTTGGGCGATTCTATCGCTCTCGAGTCTCGTTCCGAGACCATCTTAGATTACGTAACAAGCAACTAAAACCTAAGACTCACAATACGTCGGGTTGGTTGCCAAACTTGGCTTTCGCCAAGCCGTCTTGTAAGACATTTGCTTTGGCTACATTACCGACTGTAACTTATTGCTAAACATTTCAAGTTCTAGGACTATTAATTGCAAGTGGCTCCTTAACCCTATGACTAAAGTCGGGGGATTGCGTCGCGATTTTGTTCAAAAAATTACTTTGCGGAAAAAATCTTGCCCACAATTGCCTCTGAAACAAATCCAAATTCTTTTTGAAGCGCTTTTGCAGGCGCGGAATAACCAAATTGATCAACACTAATCGTTAATCCATCTTTTCCAATATACTTATGCCATCCCTGACTAATTCCAGCTTCAATTGATATCGTTGGAACATCCTCTAAAAAGATAGATTTCTTATAACTGGCATCTTGCATATCAAATAATTCCCAAGAGGGAAAAGAAACCACTCGAATGTCTTTGCCTTTTTTCTTCAACTGATCGGCTACTTCTACCGAAAGCGGTAGCTCTGATCCGGTTGCTGCGAGGATATAATCAGGTTTGGACTGTTCTTTCATAATTACATAGGCCCCTTTGGCTACCCCTTTGTCATAGGAAACGTGGGTACTTTGCACTTCTGCAAGACCTTGTCTTGTTAAGATAAGGGCTGTCGGTCCTTTGTGTTTTAACGCAGCTATCCAAGCCATTTTTGTTTCCCAAGCACTTCCAGGTCTGATTAAACAAAGATGCGGAATGGCTCGCAAAGCCGCTAAATGCTCCACAGATTGATGGGTCGGGCCATCTTCTCCAAGAAAAATAGAATCATGCGTGAACTGATAAATTACATGATACGGAGATAGTGCTGCTAAACGAATGGCATTACGCATATAATCAGAAAAGGTTAAAAATGTCCCGCAAACAGGAATAATAAAATCTGAGGTATATAGCCCATTCGCAATCGCTCCCATAGCAAATTCTCTAACCCCATATTTAATATTTCTTCCCTCATAATGATGGTTTGATATTACTGGATATTTCTTTAAAAAAGTTTTGTCAGAAGAAGAAAGATCTGCACTTCCCCCATAAATGAAAGGAAGTTTTTCAGCTAAAACTTCTAAAATTTTTTGGGAAGCTTCTCTTCCTGAAATAGGATCTTTTATCTCTATTTTCGCTAATTGCATTTCTAAATCTGCCGGAATAATCTTCTCTTTCATCACTTCATATTCATTAGCAAGATCCGGAAATGTTTTTTTCCATTTAAAAAATACTTCATTCCACTTGCTTTCCAACATTTGATCATCTTTCAATCTCTTAGCAAAAAATTCTTTCACAGAGGCAGGAATAAAAAAAGCTTCATCAGGAAGGTGTAGCTCTTTTTTAGCCGCTTTAACCTCCTCTTCACCAAGTGGAGATCCATGCACTTTATAAGATCCTGCTTTATTAGGAGCCCCTTTACCAATAATTGTATGTGCCATGATAAGTGTTGGCTTTTGCTGATGATGACTAAGATGAGTAAAGGCCTCGTCTAATTCTTCAAAATTATGTCCATCTACTTCCACCACATCAAAGCCATATGACTGATAACGCAACTTTGTATCTTCAGACATGCTTTCTTGTAAGGGACCATCTAATGATACTTTATTTGCATCATAGATGATAATTAGGTTATCTAATCCGAGATGTCCTGCCAAACTTGAAGCTTCAGATGCCACTCCTTCCATCATACAGCCGTCACCGGCTAAACAATATATCTTGTTTGAAAAAATATGAAAATCTTCTCGATTAAACTTAGTTTGTAAAATCTTATAAGCTAAAGCTTGTCCTACCGCATTGGCAACACCTTGTCCTAAAGGTCCCGTGGTTGCTTCAATCCCTGGAGCTAAGTTATATTCAGGATGTCCTGCGGTTGCTGAGTGAAGCTGACGGAAATTTTTAATCTCATCCAAAGAAAGCTCAAACCCGCTAAGATGTAAACAAGAATATAATAACATGGAACCATGACCAGCTGATAAAATGAATCGGTCTCGATTCTCCCATCTTGGATTTTTAGGATTATGCCTTAAAGCGACTCCATAAAGGTATGCACCAATCTCAGCACATCCCATAGGGAGGCCTGGATGACCTGAATTAGCTTTTTGCACCGCTTCCATTGAAAGCTGACGGATTGTGTTAGCAATGGTTGCTAATTGATGCTGTAGTTTGTCATCCATTTTACGTGTCCTTTATTGTTTCCGTTCCAACTGATAAAAGTTTCCTTTAGAAACGATACTAAAATTATTTTCTTCAGCAAATTGATTTACCGCTTTTTGCACAGCAGGCCAAGACCAGTCATCCCCACAAATAATGCCGTTTGCATTTAATAGTGGCTGCCAAGCATTCAGATCTCTATAAACCGCTTCATAGGTATGATCTCCATCAATATACACTAAATCCGGCTTAACATTAATAGATGAAGAAGCCTCCTGCGAGCTCATTCTTAAAGGAATAATTTTATGGGCCAGTCCTTTATGAATCACATTTGATAAAAATAATTGATAAATCTTCGGCTGCAAGTTAGCTCCGGATAATTTTAGTTGAGAGCGATATTTCTTGCGCACCCAGGGCAAAAATCGAAACCATGGCTTTTTAATTTGATGTTCTTCAGATCCAAGCCAATGATCCACAGCATATAATTTCCCATTTTCGGCTAAGAGCGAAGCAATATGCACAGTAGATTGCCCTGCCCAACTCCCTACTTCTACAACGGTATGAATATCATATTTTTTCATAATCTCTTCGATATACTCGCCATTGCCATACCATCCATGTAAGTTATATGGAAGGAGTTTGATGGATTTATAAGGTTCTGGCAAATCGTCTGCAAAAACCAAAGAAAATAGCCAAGCAGAAAAAAGAAATAATTTTTTCATAACGTCTCGATTTAAAATTTTTGTAAAAACAGCATCAAAAATCATCTATATTATCACGATTTAAAGCAATACTAACCTATAAAACTAAACATTCATCTCCTACTTCAAACAACTTTACAAAAAAAATTTTTAATTCTACATTTACGCCATTTTTTATTGCATACATCAAATAACCTTAAGGAGGAAAAATGAAATACTTTCGTTTATATTTGTTACCTTTATTTTTTGTTACCACAGGAATACTCACAAATCTTTTTGGTAACTGTAATTTACATTCTCAGAAACAAGCTGAAAAAAGGATATATTGTTATCCAGAACATATTTCACTTGGTCCAGATGGAATGTTAGTTTATATAAAAGGAGTATCCAAACCTATTCCAGTAGATACAATTTCATTCGATATAAATGGTTTATATGTTAAACCAATAGATCAAGCTTACTGCCCCTTTGATAGTCATGGAGGTAAGTGTTCGTTATGTGGAGGTTGTTTTTGGGCTTGGTGTCCAATGTGTTGCAATTGTCTCGGATAAGACAAAAAGTAATCCTTCTTTTTGGTTTTATTCTTTTAGGGACTATTATCCTCTTTCTGAAAAAAAATATAGTTAACGACAATAGTCCCTTACAATCTACAAAAGAAAACACATGTTTATACCAATATTTTTCGAGTCTTTTTAATTCTTCATCTGCTGGATACACGTTTTTTGGTAATAAACCAGTATATTTGGGAGCCCTTCCTAGTCCTTTTCAAGAAATTCCTGGAACACTTGCTCATTGTCAGTCAATCAAGAATCTCATAGCGCTAAACAACCTTAATCAACTCTTGTTAAATAAGATACACAGTAATTATCATTTGATAATTCCCGATATAATCCCCTATGCAAATGAAGAATTATTAATTATTAATGAAAAAGCTTTAGAAAGTACCGTTAATGATCAGCTTGCCCTCTTTCAACAAGAATTTGGGGTTAATGTCAATGCAAAGAAAATAGTAACTAACCTTAAACAATTTCAACATGGTTTTGAACGTCTCTTTAAAAATAATAAAACCTTACAAGGGATAGTTCTAGGATATGGCTTAGAAAATTCTATTACCTATGACCACAAATGTTCATTATTGAATCAAGCAAAAAACGTTTCTAATTTAGCTCCGTTAGAAAGTTTATTTTTACCTAAAACTCCGGAAGAAGCCTTTAATAAATTAAAAGCCTGGCATCATAAAAATTATTCAAATGATGACTACGATAAAGTTTTTCATTTAGTTAATTACTTCAACTCAAGTACCCAAAACAAGTTAAATATCCCCTTTTGCTATTTACAAGATATTGCAACTACAAAAAAACTGTTTCAGGAATACTCTGCTTCTCAAAAAAAAATCACTGCCTTATTAGAAAGAAAAAAAATAGTCGAGAATGTTTTATTAAAATTAGGAATCAAATATTCCGATATTTCTCAAAATTTTTCTCCCTTTAACATTAGTTTGAAAGATTCTGAAAAACAACTTGTCCCAATCGTAATAGCAAAATCTTTAAAACTATGTTTTTCAGACTATATTTTACCTTCATTTTTAGATGGAATGTACATGGCGGAGAAAGATAGTCTTAATGTTAAGTTAGAATTGAAAAAATATCTCTTTTTGGAAGGTTTGAGAAAACAAAAATTTATGTCCCAAGAAAAATTCGATAAATTGAGTAAAGCATCACAATTTTTTAATGAAATCGCAACAGAAAAAAACTCCTTTTGTTTGATCCCTTATCAGCTGTATTATAAAATTATAAAAAAAGGAACTCTAAAAAAAGTGTTTCAAAATAACTATCTTAAATTGTGCTGTCATTATTTAACCCAAGATTATCACGGCAACATTATAAATGGTTCTTTTAAGTTAGACTCTCCTCAACAAAAGGATGTTTCTTTACTTATCCCAGCGATAGCCCATGCTATACAAGGAATGTCTATTGGAGAAATTCGAAAAATATACCTACACTCAAATTTGGCATATGGAATTAATTCTAATATTGGTAATGGAATGCCTTTAATTATTACTTTAGAGTTATTGGATTGTGAATCCCCAATTGAAGAAACCCATCCATCTTTATTACAAGCGTCTGATGTAGCGGCTTATGCCCCTGATATTCATTCAATAGAAGAGTTTAATACTCTACAAAATCAATATGCCTTTATATGTGGTTATAAATCTTGGCAGCATTATAAAAAACTAAGTCAATTAACTCCCATAAATACAGTTATTTCATTATTATTATCCAATCACCCCCCTACTTTCAATAGAGAGGAATTTAATCTATTCTTGAAACTTCAAATAAAATTATATGATATCTATTAGCCGTTCCTAGATAGCTTTTGACATTTCTTAGCAAATAACATAAATTAATAGCCTAAAATCAACCGGTTTACAGTTATGTTATCGCAAAAATTACGCAGAAGTTTTTTAAAATATTTTGAGACTCAATCCCATCTTTTGATCCCCTCTTCGCCTGTTCTTCCTAAAGATGATCCCACATTGCTTTTTGTAAACGCGGGCATGAATCAATTTAAAGATATTTTTTTAGGAAAACAAAAACGAAAAGCTCCAAGAGCGACTACTTGCCAAAAATGTATCCGCGCCGGTGGAAAACATAATGATTTAGAAAATGTCGGCCATACCTCTCGTCACTTAACTTTTTTTGAAATGTTAGGTAATTTTTCATTTGGAGATTATTTTAAAAAAGAAGCTATAGGTTTTGCTTGGGATGTATCTACCCATATATTTGGGTTTGAGCCAGAAAAAATTTGGGTTTCTGTTTATAAAGAGGATGATGAAGCTTTTGCTTTTTGGGAAAAACATCTGCCAGCGAATCGTATTGTTAAATTTGGTGAAGAAGAAAATTTTTGGGCTATGGGTGAAGTAGGGCCTTGCGGGCCTTGCTCTGAGCTACTTTATGATCGAGGGGAAAAGTATGGCGAAGCTAAAACACCCTATGAAGATACTTCAGGTGAAAGATTTTTAGAGTTTTGGAACTTGGTATTTATGCAATTTTCTAGAGATGAAAGCGGAACAAGGTCCCCCCTACCTAAAAAATCAATCGATACCGGTGCAGGTCTTGAACGGATCGTAGCCTTGAAAATGGATGTGGATAGTGCTTTTCTAACAGATATTTTACGAAGTATCATTGCAAAAACAGAAAATCTCTGTAATAAGAAATATGTGCATGACAATAGTGTAACAGCCCCTGCATTTCATGTAATAGCAGATCATATTCGTTCGCTTTCTTTCGCTATTGCTGATGGTGTTGTTCCTAGCAATATTGATAGAGGATATGTATTGAGAAAAATTTTGCGCCGGGCTGTGCGTTATGGAAAAATCTTAGGATTTGAGGAACCATTCTTAGCGGATGTCCTACCTGCTCTTGTCAATGCTATGGGAGAAGATTATCCGGAGCTTAGAACTTATCAGCATCGTATTAGTGAAATACTCACCTTGGAAGAAGAAGCTTTTTTCCGCACATTACACCGTGGCGGGAATTTGTTAAATCAAGTGATTGCAGAATCTAAAGGAAAAATTTTAGGAGATGATGCTTTTAAGTTAAAAGATACTTACGGTCTTCCTATCGAAGAGATCTTACTGATTGCTAAAGATGAGAAATTAACAGTTGATCTCAAGCGCTTTCACGAATTAGAGGAAGATGCAAAAGAAAAATCCCGTCATGCAATGAAAACAGAAAAACAACAGTTTGAGAAAAATTTCTTTGAAGATTTTTCTAAAACACATGAGGGTACGAAATTCACTGGATATGACCTGGAAGAGAATGATGGCCGCATCATTGCAATGATTCATAATGGACAGTTTGTCGATGAATTGCAAGAAGGACAAGATGGGATTATTATCTTAGACAAAACACCTTTCTACGCTGAGAAAGGAGGACAGGTTGCTGATACGGGAACCATTTCTCATAAAGCTGCTGAATTTGAAGTCTATGACTGTCAAAATCCTTATGGAGACATTGTTTTACACATTGGAAAAGTGACTAAGGGAGCTTTTCAAAAACAGCAGACCGCTCAAGCTAAAATTGCTTCTTTTAGACGACAAAAAATTAAAAATAACCATAGCGCTACTCACCTGCTGCATTATGCCTTATGTAAAGTGCTGGGTGATCATATCCGCCAGGCCGGATCTGTTGTCGATGAAAAACGCTTGCGATTTGATTTTAATCATCATAAGCCTGTAACCAAAGAAGAACTCAGAGAAATTGAACACTTAGTCAACAAAAAGATCCGAGATAATGTGGATGTCAAAGCATATGAGCTTAGTTATGATGAAGCACAAAAAGATCCTATTATCAAACAATTTTTTGGCGATAAATATGGCGATGTTGTTCGGGTCATCGATATGGGCTTTTCTAAAGAACTTTGCGGAGGAACTCATACAGACACAACAGGAAAAATTGGTTATTTCAAGATTGCAAAAGAAAGTTCTATTGCAGCTGGTGTGCGAAGAATTGAAGCGATGACCGGAGAAGAAGCTGAAAATCTTGTAGATGATAAACAAGATCTTATCGATGAAGTCGCTAACCAAATGAAAACCACTGGAGCTAAACTCCTTGTTAGCACAACTAGCTTAGTGCAAGACTATAAAAACATGCAAAAACAGCTTAAGGAATTCAAATCTGCTCAAATAGATATTTTAGCTAAACAATTGCAAGCAAAAGCAAAAACAATAAAAAATATAAAACTGATTGCTCAAAAAGTATCTATTGATCCTAAAGATTTAGCTCTACTAGCTGATAAATTATTAGCTCAATCTCCTTCATTGATCGTAGCTCTAGCAGCTACCCAAAATGGAAGATGCCAAGTAATCATTAAAGTATCTGATGATTTATTGGAGAAAAAAATCTATGCCAATGAGCTTATAAAACTAATTTCTTCTGTAATTGAAGGCGGGGGTGGCGGAAAAAAAGATGCCGCTACTGCCGGAGGAAAAAATATTACAAAGTTAGATGAAGCTTTAACCGTGATAGAAAAAGCAGTTGAACAAAAGTGTTAAAAGATTCTGACAGTCCTTTTATACAAGCATTCACTGAAGTATTTCAAAACAAGAAAAATCTTGTTATTGATCATATGTGGGATGTTGCTAAAGCTTATCTGACAGCTACCCTCTCTTCTGAAAGCTCCAAAAATATCCTACTGATCACCGATGGTATGGAAGAAATGAAAATGAAGGAAAATCTCACTTGTTTTTCTGATCGAGATATTTTTGAGTTTCCCTCTTGGGAAACGTTACCAGGAGAACTGCTTGCTCCCAGTCCAGATATCATTGGCCGAAGAATGCAAATTCTACATGCACTAGCTCATAGCAACAAACCCTTTATCTTAATGAGCTCATTACAATCGGTATTGCAAAAAACCATTGATAAAAACCTGATTAAATCCCTAATCGTAACTTGGCATAAAGGAACAAAAATTAACTTCAGTGATATCGATAAGTTTTTCTTATCTTTGGGCTATGAAAAAGTAGCCATAGTTAGTGATAAGGGACAATTTGCTAAACGGGGAGGCATTGTCGACGTTTTTGTTACTGACGCAGCTAATCCTTACCGCATTGAATTTTTTGGCAACGAAATAGATAACCTACGCACTTTTGATGCTGTCGGACAAAAATCTATAGAAAAAATAGACAGAATTTTCATTTGCCCAGCCAAAGAAATCTTTATCATGGATAAAGAGAAAAACAGCTCTTTGCTTATCGATTATCTCAACTCTAATTTCATCGTAATCTATGACGATCTGCTCTCCATTGAAAACCTCTATGCTTCTTTAAAAAATATGAATGCGCAAAAAAATCCCTATTTCATCTCTTTTGAAGATTTCTGGGGGGAAACTCAAAACGAACAAAAGATTTTCTTCTCCAAGCAAGCTATTGAAGAGCTATCTGAAATTAAAAAAGGTGAAAAACCTTCAAAGTATTTTGAAGAAATGACTTTTGAAATTTTTCATAAGAAAATCGACGCAACGCATCTCTTTTCTTCGTTAATGAATATAGAAACTTTTCTCGCTATGCACACTTCTGAAAAAACCGAGTGGGGTATAAAAGATTATCTTCCCCTCCTTTTAGAAAATCGTTTTGATCTTACTTTTTTCTATGACCATGATAAGGATAAATCTTTAATAGATCATACGTTGCAATCCATAGATATTAATCCAACAGAATATGAATTTATTAAAGACTATATCTCCTCAAGTTTACTTTTTACAGATAGTAAAATAGCCTATATTGCTTCTTCTGCATTCACTAAAAGACAAAAAATTGACAGGCCTAAATATCGAGGGACATACCACACTCCTGCCGCCGAATTTTTTCATCTAGAACCAGGTGACATGGTTGTACACTACCATAGTGGAATAGGTAAATATTTAGGTATTGAAACCCAGCAGGATATCAATGGCAATGAAAACGAGTTTTTGGTTGTTGAATATGCAGAAAAATCAAAACTTTTTGTTCCTTTATCCCAAGCGCATTTAGTTAGTAAATATATTGGATCACAAGAATCTCTACCAAAACTCAATGCACTTGGCTCTAATAAATGGCAGCGCACAAAAAGCTTAGCTCAAAAGCAGATCATCGGCTACGCATCAGAACTATTAGAACTCTATGCTTCAAGAAATATGCAGACAGGGTTTGCCTATCCTCAAGATTCTGAAGAGATGCATCTGTTTGAACTAGATTTTCCTTATGTGGCCACTAAAGATCAAGCAGAGGCCATATTGTCTATAAAACAAGATCTCTTATCTAAAAAACCCATGGATAGATTAGTCTGTGGTGATGTAGGTTATGGCAAAACCGAAGTGGCCATGCGAGCTGCTTTTAAAGCTGCCTTCGACGGTAGAAAACAAGTCGCCGTTTTAGTACCAACAACAGTACTCGCATTGCAACACTATGACACCTTCTGCCAGCGCATGGCGGGATATCCAATTAGAATAGCTGCCGTTTCAAGATTTAATACCACCAAAGAAAATAAACAAATTT
>Ga0326597_10000433_pt1 | contig 75448 bp, 77 predicted proteins | sample RVTome_12_FD_203789 | JGI IMG/M metagenome (GOLD analysis project Ga0326597, IMG submission 203789) | Soil microbial communities from uranium-contaminated site in the Upper Colorado River Basin, Wyoming, United States - RVT100D185 | ecosystem: Environmental > Terrestrial > Soil > Contaminated >...
AAGGTCGCCGCGTGACCCGGACACCGCTTGAAACCCGCCGACCGCTGACGCTGCGCGACGTTTCCGAAGCCTCGGGCGTGTCGGAAATGACGGTCAGCCGCGTGCTGCGCAACCGCGGCGACGTTTCCGACGCAACCCGCGAAAAGGTGCTCGAAGCGGCACAGCGACTGGGCTATGTGCCGAACAAGATTGCCGGTGCGCTGGCCAGCCAGCGCGTCAATCTGGTGGCGGTGATCATTCCGTCGTTGTCGAACCTGGTGTTTCCCGACGTGCTGGGCGGCATTTCCGAGGAGCTGGAAGATACCGGCCTGCAACCCGTTGTCGGGGTGACGAAATATTCGCCGCAGCGCGAAGAGACGATCCTTTACGAAATGCTGTCCTGGCGGCCCTCGGGGGTGATCATCGCCGGTCTGGAACACACCCCCGCGGCGCGCTCGATGCTGGAAAATGCTGGCATCCCGATTGTCGAGATCATGGATGTCGATGGCAAGGGCGTCGATGCGGTGGTGGGCATCTCGCACCGCCGCGCCGGGCGCGAAATGGCCCACGCGATCATCGCCGCGGGCTACAAGCGGATCGGCTTCATGGGCACCAAAATGCCCGACGACCACCGCGCCCGCAAACGGCTGGAGGGTTTCACCGAGGTGCTGGCCGAGGCCGGGCTGAAACTGGTGGATTCGATTTTCTATTCAGGCGGGTCGGCGCTCTTGAAGGGGCGCGAGATGACCAAAGCGATTCTGGGACGCAACCCGGACCTCGATTTTCTATACTATTCCAATGACATGATTGGCGCTGGCGGGCTGCTGTGGTGCCTTGAGAACGGCTATGACGTGCCCGGCAAGCTGGGTCTGGCGGGGTTCAACGGCGTGGATCTGCTGGATGGACTGCCGCGGCGACTGGCGACGATGGACGCATGCCGCCACGAAATCGGCATTCGCGCCGCACAGATCATCGCCGGGCGCAGCCATTCCAGCCTGATCGGCGGCGAGGCGGTCGAACTGACGCCGGTGCTGCAACCGGGCGACACGATCCGCCGGGCCTAGGGGGCCTTCTGCCCCCTCCGGGCCTGCGGCCCGTTCACCCCCGAGGATATTTGAGCAAGCAAGAATGCGGGTCAGGTTTTTGGCCTGAAGGCGATGATGCGCGCGGGGTCGGTTTCGATGCGACCGGCACCGATCAGATCGAGGCAATAGGGCACCGCAGCAAAGACCGCGTCCAGGCAGGTGGCGATGGCCGAAGGTTTGCCGGGCAGCGTGATGATCAGGCTTTTGCCGGCGATGCCCGCGCTTTGGCGTGACAGGATCGCGGTTGGCACCTCGCGCAGGCTGGCGCGGCGCATTTCTTCGCCAAAGCCGGCCAGTTCCTTTTGCAGCACCTCGGCGACGCCTTCGGGGGTTTCGTCGCGCGGCGCGGGGCCGGTGCCGCCGGTGACCAGGATCAGGTCGGCGCCTTCGGCGACCAGCCGGCGCAGCGTGCTGGCGACGCTGTCGCGGCCGTCGGGGATGATGTCACGGCTGATCGTCAGCGGCGAAGTGACCACCGCGCGCAGCCAGGCCTCGGCGCCGGGGCCGCCCTTGTCTTCGTATTCGCCGCGTGCGGCGCGGTCGGACACGGTGACGATCGCAGCGCGAACCGTCATTTTCGCGCCACACGGGCGTTTCGGGTGGCGATCAGTTTTAGCCGCAGCGCGTTAAGGCGGATGAAACCGGCGGCGTCCTTCTGATCGTAGGCGCCCGCGTCATCTTCAAAGGTCACATGCGCCTCGGAATAAAGGCTGTGGTCGGACCAGCGCGCCACGGTGCGCGCAAAGCCCTTGTAAAGCTTGACCCGCACGGTGCCGCTGACATGTTCCTGGCTCTTGTCGATCAGCGCCTGCAGCATGTCGCGCTCGGGGGAGAACCAGAAGCCGTTGTAGATCAGTTCGGCGTAGCGCGGCATGATGCTGTCTTTCAGGTGCCCCGCGCCGGCGTCGAGCGTGATCTGTTCGATGCCGCGGTGCGCTTCGAGCAGGATCGTGCCGCCGGGGGTTTCGTAGATGCCGCGCGATTTCATGCCGATGAAGCGGTTTTCGACCAGATCGAGGCGGCCCACGCCGTGCCTGCCGCCCAGTTCGTTCAAGTGCGTGAGGATCGCTGCGGGCGACATTGCCTGGCCGTCGATCGCCACTGCGTCGCCCTGCTCGAAGGTGATTTCCACCATTTCGGGCGTATCGGGCGCGTCTTCCGGGTTGACGCTGCGTTGATAGACGTAATCGGGCGCCTCGTTTGCCGGGTTCTCCAGCGCCTTGCCTTCGGACGAAGTGTGCAGCAGGTTGGCATCGACCGAAAACGGGGCTTCGCCGCGCTTGTCCTTGGCGATGGGAATCTGGTTCGCTTCGGCAAACTGCAAAAGCTTGGTGCGGCTGGTCAGATCCCACAGCCGCCACGGCGCGATCACCTGTATCTGCGGATTGAGCGCATAGGCGGCAAGTTCGAAGCGGACCTGATCATTGCCCTTGCCGGTGGCGCCGTGGGCGACGGCATCGGCGCCGCAGGCCGCCGCGATTTCCACAAGATGCTTGGCAATCAGCGGGCGCGCGATCGAGGTGCCCAGCAGGTAAAGCCCTTCGTAAAGCGCGTTGGCGCGGAACATCGGAAACACGAAGTCGCGCACGAATTCTTCGCGCACGTCGACGATGTGAATGTTTTCCGGCTTGATGCCAAGCAGCGCGGCTTTGGCGCGCGCCGGTTCCAGTTCCTCGCCCTGTCCCAGATCGGCGGTGAAGGTGACCACTTCGCAGCCGTATTCGGTTTGCAGCCATTTCAGGATGATCGAGGTATCGAGGCCGCCAGAATAGGCGAGCACGACTTTCTTGGGTGCGGACATGGGGGCCTCTGCGCAGGGGTTGCCGGTCAGGCGCCGGTGTATTGGGTTTTGCGCAGGGCGGCAAGGGCAGCGCGCCGGCAGACAGGCGCGGACGCCGGGGGCGGGCAGGGTGCCGCCCCCGGTTCGACTTTCAGCTATTCGCCAATGGCAACTGCGGCCTCCAGCCCAAGCTGCGCGCGCAGGAAGGCCAGTGCCTCGGGCGAAAGCTCGCGCCCGTTGGCGGCGGCGGCAAGCGCCTCGGCCTCGGCGGCTTCGGCGGCGGCTAGCACGGCCGCTGCGGCGGCGGCGGCCTCGGCTGCAGCGGCTGCTTCGGCTTCGGCGGCGGCCAATTGGTCTTGCTGCGCCGCGATGTCATTCTCAAATGCCTCTGCGGCGAGGCGCTCGGCCTCGAGATTCGCGAGATCCTCAGCGACATCAGGCGCGTCGCCAAGTGCTGCAATATCCGCGTCGATCTCTTCGACCGTCCGCCCGGCGTAAAGCGGGTCGCCTGCGGCGTCGATGGCGGCCTGCCTTTCCTCTTCCAGCGGGTCGAGCAGGTCTTGATAGTCAGCCAGTGCCTGGTTGAGGTCAGCGATTTCGGCGTCTACTTCGGCGGTGCTGCGACCACCATAGGCGGCCTCAAGTTCAGCAATCTGCAGCTCAAGCTGCGCGGCTGCTTCGGCGAAGGCAAGCGCATCCTGTTCCGCCTGCAGGGCCAGTTGCGCCGCCTCCAGCGCGGTTTCCGCCGAGCCCCTGTAAAGGGCAATCCGGCCGACCTGGCTACCAGGATCGGCATTGGCCATGGCCTCGGCGCTGGCGTGATAGGCGTTCAGGCCCTTGAGTTCAGACGCCATTCTGCCGGTTTCGGACTTGCCAGCGCCGGCATTGCCACCGCCATGGCCTTGCGTGCTGGCACCGCCATTGCCTTGGGTGCTGGCACGTTCTTCACGCTGGGGCCTGTTGCCCCGATCGGCGCCGTTGTCACCGTTGGCCTCGCTTTTTTCGTTCTTGGCGAGGGCGGGGCCGGCCCCGAATACCCCGCCGGGAAGCGAGGGCGCCATCATTAGCGCCGATACTGCGGCGATGATTGAGAACTTTGCGAAGACAGGCTTCATTGACAACCCTCCTTGAGGTTCTGGATGCAGCGGCGCGATTGCCGGCACGTGGGATGCAGCAAATCTAGGGCAAAACTGTGGCATGCGGCACCCACCTGGATCTTGACAGGCGAAAACCTGCCGCGCGCTGCACGCTTGACAGGACCGCGCGAAACTGGCGCAAGGGCATCAGCCAATCAGGAGGGCGACATGTCCGAGTTTTCAGATGCCGCCCTTGCCGCGACGACGGCGCTTCGCGTGCTGTTTGAACCCACGCCATTGCAGCGCAACGAATATCTGTCGACGCGCTATGGCGCGGAAATCTGGCTCAAGCGCGAGGATCTGGCGCCGGTGCGCAGCTACAAGCTGCGCGGCGCCTTCAACGCGATGCGCAAGGTGCGCGCAGCAGACCGGTCGCGCGGGCATTTCGTCTGCGCCAGCGCCGGCAATCATGCGCAGGGCGTGGCCTTTGCCTGCCGCCATTTCGACGTGCGCGGGACGATCTTCATGCCTGTCACGACGCCGCAGCAAAAGATCGACAAGACCCGCGACTTCGGCGGCGATGCCATCGAGATCGTTCTGACGGGGGATTATTTCGACCAGACGCTTGCCGCGAGCCAGGCGTTCTGCGCCCAGGCGGTGGCGCATTTTCTGTCGCCCTTCGACGACGCCGACGTGATCGAAGGGCAGGCGACGATCGCGGTGGAACTGTTGGAGCAATTGGGCGGCGCGCCCGATATCGTGGTCTTGCCGGTGGGCGGCGGCGGTCTGGCGGCCGGGGTCACGGGTTATCTGCGCGAGGTGGCGCCGGGCGTGGGGTTTCGCTTTGTCGAGCCGCTGGGCGGCGCCAGCCTGACCGCGGCAATTGCCGCGGCGGCGCCGGTGACGCTGCAAAACGTGAACAGTTTCGTCGATGGCGCTGCGGTGGCGCGCGTGGGCGCGCTGCCATTCGCGCGGCTGTCCTGGCTGCGGCCGGAACAGATTCTGCTTGCCCCGGAAGACCGCATCTGCGGCACCATGCTGGAAATGCTGAACGTCGAAGGCATCGTGCTGGAACCTGCCGGGGCGCTGGCGCTGGATGTGTTGCCCGAATTGGCGGGCGAAATTGCGGGCAAGACCGTGGTCTGCATCACCTCGGGCGGCAATTTCGATTTCGAGCGGCTGCCCGAGGTGAAAGAGCGCGCGCAACGCTTTGCCGGGCTGAAGAAATATTTCATTCTGCGCATGCCGCAGCGCCCCGGCGCGCTGCGCGAGTTTCTGAACCTGCTCGGCGCCGATGACGACATTTCCCGGTTTGAGTATCTGAAGAAATCGGCGCGCAACTTCGGTTCCGTGCTGATCGGAATCGAAACGAAACGCGCCGAAAACTTTGCCGAACTGCGCGCCAAGCTGGACGCCGAAGGCTTCAGCTATCGCGACATTACCGAAGACGAGACACTGGCCGAGTTTCTGGTCTGACGGCGGTCAGGCGACCGCGCCCTGTCTGGCGGCAAATGCCTCAAGCCCGGCCATGAAGGCGGTCTTGGAATCGGCATAGCTGCGCAGCACCGCAGGGATATCGTCTGCCACCGGCAGATTGGCCACGGCCTTGCGTTCCGCATCCTGGCAGGCGGCGCCGAAGGCGGCGAAACCAAGGTTCCAGGCGCTGCCTTTCAGAAAATGCAGATCTTCTTCCAGCGAGGTCGGGCCAATGCCAAGGCGCGCCACAACCTCTTCGACCTCTTCAAGAAACAGTTCCAGCACATCGGCAAAGCCTTCGGCCCCGATATCGGACCACAGGTCCGCCACGCGATCCCAATCAATCATCACCAGCCTCGTTCAACTGGGCCCCTACCCGGGGTTCACTTTAGGCGGCAGACGTTTTTGAAAGCTTAATCGCAACCGCCGGGCCGGTTTCACCGGGCATTAACGCGACCACTTTAGGCTGCGCGATCAGATCATGGTCTTGGGGGATAACTTGTTGCGCGAACGTGACCCTGTGCCGGCGGTAACGGCCGCATCCCAGGCAGCCGCCGGGCGCAAGGTTCTGGTGGTCGATGACAGCCGCATGCAACGGCGCATCCTGGCCGCGCTGCTGGCGCGCGCGGGCTATCAGGTGCTGGAGGCGGAATCGGGCGAACAGGCGTTGCGGCTTTGCGCTGAGACCGGCGTTGACCTGGTGCTGTCCGACTGGATGATGCCGGGCATGTCGGGGCTGGATTTCTGCCGTGCCTTCCGGGAAATGCCGCGCGACGGCTACGGCTATTTCGTGCTGCTGACCTCAAAGACCGAAAAGGGCGAGGTGGCGCGCGGGCTGCAAAGCGGCGCTGACGACTTTCTGTCAAAACCCGTCAACGGCGATGAACTGCGCGCCCGGCTGGCCGCGGGCGAACGCGTGCTGCGCATGGAGGCCGAGCTGAAGGAAAAGAACCGCCTGGTTTCAGCGACGCTGAACGAATTGCAGGGGCTTTACGATTCGGTTGACCGCGACCTGCAAGAGGCAAAAAAGCTGCAGCAGAGCCTGGTGAAGGAACGCCACCGCAGTTTCGGCAAGTCTGAGGTGTCGCTGCTGCTGCGCCCCTCGGGCCATGTCGGCGGCGATCTGGTCGGGTTCTTTCCGATCAATGCGCGGCGGGTGGGGCTGTTCGGCATCGACGTGTCGGGCCATGGCATCACCTCGGCGCTGATGACCGCGCGGCTGGCGGGCTATCTTTCCGGCTCATCGCCCGAACAGAATATCGCGCTGATCCAGACCGAATACGGCATCTACGACGCCCGCGCGCCGCATGAACTGGCGGCGCACATGAACGCGCTTGTGCTGGAGGAAATGCAAACCGAAAGCTATTTCACGCTGGTTTATGCCGATGTCGATCTGATTTCCGGCACAGTCGCGCTGGTGCAGGCCGGGCATCCCTATCCGGCGGTGCTGCGCGCCGGTGGCGAGGTGGAATACCTGGGCAGCGGCGGTTTGCCGGTCGGGTTGCTTGAGGGTGCCGAATACGAAACCGTCAGCACGGTGCTGGGGCCGGGCGACCGGCTGTTGCTTATGTCTGACGGTGTGACCGAGGCGGCAGACCCGCAGGGCACGCAACTGGGCGAGGCCGGGCTTTGCGACTTGTTGCAAAAGAACCGGGCGCGCCGCGGCACCGATCTGCTGGAAAGCCTGATGTGGGATCTGTCGCAATTTGCCGCCGACGACCTTGGCGATGATGTGTCGGCGGTGCTGTTCGAGTTTGGCGGAGCCAAGGAAAACATCGACTGAAGCAGGCGCAGTTGCCGACCAGCCCGCGCGATGTGGCGGGCCTCAACCCAACTTCAGCGCCCGGCGCAGAAACTGCCGGTCGCCGGGATTGCCAAGCAGCCAGTCGGCCTCGGCGGCGGTTACCCAGATGGCGCGGTGCCCCGACTCTGCCGGCGGCGCCAGCATGCGGGTCGGGCGCGCCAGATAGATCAGGCACAGCTTTTCCGCCCAGAGGTCGTATTCCGGCATGAACACAAAACGCCGGAACGCGCCGATGCGCCGCGGCGTGGCGATGCCCCAGCCGGTTTCCTCGAACACCTCGCGGCGCAGTGCCTGCACCGCGGTTTCGCCCGCATCGATGCCGCCACCTGGCAGCTGATATTCAGACCGCGGCTGCGACTGATGCGTCAGCAGCACCTGCGCGCCGCGCGCCAGCACCGCATAGGCGCCAACCCGCAGGCGGTAGCGCTGACCGCGCAAAAGCGGCTCGCCAAATCTGCGGATCATGCGTTTTCCCTTGGCAGCGGCGCCGATGCACCCATATAGGCGCGGTATGCCAGCCACAGGGCCTTCGGAAAACCCCCAGGGACAACGAAATGAACACGCTTTCGCAAATTGCATGGGACGACACCGTCCTGCCGTTCCAGCTTGACCGCGCCGATGTGCTTGGCCGCGTGGCGCGGCTGGACGGCGTGTTGCAGCAAGTGCTGTCGCAGCACCGCTATCCGCCGCAGGTCGAGGCGCTGGTGGCCGAACTGGCGCTGCTGACCGCGCTGATCGGCCAGACGGTCAAGCGGCGCTGGAAGCTCAGCCTGCAGGTGCGCGGCAAGGGCCCGATCCGAATAATCGCCACCGATTACTACGCGCCGGCCGAACCGGGCGGCCCGGCGCGGCTGCGCGGCTGGGCCAGCTTCGATGCGGACCGGCTTGACCCGGCGAACGATCCGTTCGATCAGATCGGCGAGGGGTATTTTGCGGTGCTGATCGATCAGGGTGAAGGCTCGGTGCCCTACCAGGGCATCACGCCGCTGGCGGGCGGTTCGCTGTCGGCCTGCGCCGAATCCTATTTCGCGCAGTCTGAACAGCTGCCCTCGCGCTTTGCGCTCAGCTTTGGCCGCAGCGTCCTGCCCGACCGTGGCGAGCACTGGCGCGCCGGCGGCGTGATGTTGCAACACCTGCCCAAGGCCTCGCCCTTCGCGGCGCGCGAAGGTTCCGGCGAGGCCGGGCTGCTGCGCCCCGAAGACCTGCTTGACGGTGCCGCCGAAGAAAACTGGGCCCGCGCAAACCTGCTGTTGGATACCGCCGACGATCTGGAACTTGTCGGCCCAACGGTGGCGCCGACCACGCTGCTGACGCGGCTGTTTCATGAAGAGGCGCCGCGGGTGTTTGACGCCCAGCCGGTGCGGTTCGGCTGCACCTGTTCGCCGGATCGGGTGCGTGCCAGCCTGAGCATCTATTCCGCCAAGGATATCCGCAGCATGACCACAGCCGAGGGCATCGTGACCGCCGATTGCCAGTTCTGCGGCGCGCATTACCGCTTCAACCCGGCGTCGCTGGGGTTCGAGGCGACCGAACCTGCCGAAGACGCTGCGCCGCGGCCGGGCGACAGGCATGGCTGACGCCTTCGCCCCGGTCCGTGCCGCGCTGGCCCGGCAGGGGCGGCCGTCGTCGGATTTCGACCTGAACCCCGACACCCGGTTGCCGCCGGGGCGGGTGCTGCGGCCTGCCGGGGTGCTGATCGGCCTGCTTGCGGCGCCGCGCGGGTTGCAGGTGCTGCTGACCAAGCGCGCCTCGCATCTGCGCAACCACGCCGGGCAGATCGCCTTTCCCGGCGGCAAGGTCGATGCCACAGATGCCGATGCCGCCGCCGCCGCGCTGCGCGAGGCGCATGAAGAGGTCGGGCTTGACCCGGCCAATGTGGCGCTGCTGGGGGCGATGCAGCCGCATGAAACCGTGACCGGCTTTCTGGTGACGCCGGTGGTGGGGCAGATTCTGGCGCCGTTCCATCCGCGGCCCGAAGCCGGCGAGGTGGACGAGGTGTTCACCGTGCCGCTGGCGCACTTTGCCGATTTGCGCAATTTCCGGGTCGAGGGGCGGCTGTGGCGCGGCCAGACGCGGCATTACTACGTGGCGCCCTACGGCCCCTATTACGTCTGGGGCGCGACGGCGCGGATGCTGCGCGCGCTGGCCGATCGGATGGCGGGTTGATGCGCGTATCGGGCCCCTGGCTGGACGAGGCAGGGCTGCAGCAAGTGCTGCAGGTGCTGGATGCGGGCGGGCATCAGGCGCTGCTGGTCGGCGGCTGCGTGCGCAATGCGCTGCTTGGCCAGCCGGTGGCCGATATCGACATCGCCACCGATGCGCGCCCCGAACGGGTGCAGGCGCTGGCCGAGGCGGCCGGGATGCGCGCGGTTCCGACCGGCTTTGATCACGGCACCATCACCGTTGTGGTGGCGGGCACGGGGCATGAGGTCACCACCTTCCGCCGCGACGTGGAAACCTTTGGTCGCCATGCGGTGGTGGCCTATGCCGATACGATCGGCGAAGACGCGGCGCGGCGCGATTTCACCATGAACGCACTTTACGCCAATGCGGCGGGCGAGGTGCTCGACCCCCTGGGCGTGGGGCTTGCCGATCTGGCGGCGCGGCGTGTGCGCTTTGTCGGGGCGCCCGAAGACCGCATCCGCGAGGATTATTTGCGCATCCTGCGGTTCTTTCGCTTCACCGCCTGGTATGCGGCCCCCGGGCAGGGCCCCGACGCGCAGGCGCTGGCGGCCTGCGCGGCGCTGGCCGAGGGCGTTTGCGGCCTGTCGCGCGAACGCATCGGCGCCGAAATGCGCAAGCTGCTGGCTGCACCCGACCCGGCGCCCGCGGTTGCGGCGATGCAGGCGGCGGGGGTGCTGGCGCGCGTGCTGCCCGGGGCCGAGGCGCGGGCGCTGGCGGTGCTGGTGCATCTGGAGGCCGGGCTTGCGCCCGACTGGCGCAGGCGGCTGGCGGCATTGGGCGGGCAGGATGTCGCGCGCGCGCTGCGGCTGTCGCGGGCCGACGCACGCCGGCTGGACCAGCTGCTTGCGGCGCTGGCGCGCGGATGGTCCCTGCCCGAACTTGGTTATCGGCTGGGTGTTGCGACCGGCCGCGACGCAGCATTGCTGCGCTCGGCGCTGACTGCGGCACCCCTGCCCGAAGGCTGGCAGGCGGATCTGGCGCGTGGTGCTGCGGCGCGCTTTCCGCTAAGTGCCGCCGATCTGATGCCGGGGCTGCAGGGCGCCGAACTCGGCGCCCGGCTGGCCGCGCTTGAGGCACGCTGGATCGACTCGGGCTTTACGCTGACACGCGCCGATCTGCTTGACTGAACGCGACGGGTTTCCGCCGCCGCGCGGGCGCCCTATATGGGGGCATGGCCATGCCCGCGCTTCTTTCACTGATCGACGCATTCCGCCCCGCCGAAAGCGACCCGCCGCAAAAGCTGCTGGCCTTCTTTCGCTGGGCGCTGCAGGGTGCCTGGCCCGCGCTGTTCATCTCGGGCGCGCTGTCGGCGGCCGCGGGGGTGCTTGAGATCGTCTCGGCGCTGCTGCTGGGCATGGTCATCGACGCCACGCTTGCCGCGACGCCGGGCCGGGTCTTCGCCGACAATTGCCAATTGATGGCCGGTTTCGCGGCGTTCTATCTGGTGCTGCGGCCGCTGGTATTCGGGCTGTCGTCGGTTTCATCCAACGTGGTCGTCGGCCCCAATGTGTTGCCGCTGGTGCTGTCGCGCCTGCATCGCTGGACGATGGGCCACGCGGTGACGTTCTTCGACAATGATTTCGCCGGCCGCATCGCGCAAAAGCAGATGCAGACGGCGCGTGCGGTGACCGATGTGGCAACCGAGGTCATCAACACGGTGTTTTTCGCGCTGGCCTCGATCTTCGGATCGGCGCTGTTCCTGCTGGCGGTCGATCGTTGGGTGGCGCTGGCGCTTGGCCTGTGGATCGTTGCCTATCTGGCTTTGATCCGCTGGTTTCTGCCGCGGGTGCGCGGGCGCGCGGCGGCGCGCGCCTCGGCCCGGGCCATGGTCAGCGGCCAGGTGGTCGATACCATCACCAACATCAAGACGGTGAAGCTGTTTGCCCATGCCGCGCACGAAGACCGCGCCGCGCTGACCGCGATGGCCGGGTTTCGCGAACGCGCACTTGATTTCGGCGTTGTCTCGGCCTGGTTTCGTTTCACGCTGATGACGCTGGCGGGGGCGCTGCCGGTGCTGCTGGTGGGCGGCACCATCGTGCTGTGGCAACGCGGCGGCGCTTCGGCGGGCGACATTGCCGCCGCGGGCGCGATTTCAATTCGCATCGCGCAGATGACCGGCTGGGTCAGCATGGCGATGATGGGCATCTGGGGTTCGGTCGGCGAGGTCGAAGACGGCATGCGCACGCTGACCCCGCCGCATACGCTGACCGACGCGGCCGATGCGGTGGAACTGCCGCGGGCGCGCGGCGAGGTGCGCTTTGACGGCGTGAACTTTGCCTACGGGAACGCCAGCGGCGGCATCGAGGCGATTGACCTGACCATCCGCCCCGGCGAAAGGCTGGGCATCGTCGGCGCCTCGGGGGCGGGCAAATCGACTCTGGTGGCGCTGCTGTTGCGGCTTTACGATGTCGAGGGCGGGCGCGTGCTGATCGACGGCCACGACGTGCGCCACCTGACGCAGGAAAGCCTGCGCCGCCAGATCGGCATGGTCACGCAGGAAACCGCGATGTTCAACCGCAGCGCGCGCGACAACATCCTGTACGGCCGCCCCGACGCCAGCGCCGCCGAGGTCGAGGCCGCGGCGCGCGCCGCCGAGGCGCATGATTTCATTCTCGGGCTGCAAGATCACATGGGCCGCAAGGGCTATGACGCGCATCTGGGCGAACGCGGGGTCAAGCTTTCGGGCGGCCAGCGCCAGCGCGTTGCGCTGGCCCGCGCTTTTCTGAAGGACGCGCCGATTCTGGTGCTGGATGAGGCAACCAGCGCGCTTGACAGCGAGGTCGAGGCGGCGATTCAAGATGCTTTGGCGCGGGTGATGCAAGGCAAGACGGTGCTGGCCATCGCGCACCGGCTGTCAACCATCGCGCAGATGGACCGGATCGTGGTGATGGAGGCCGGGCGCATCGTCGAATCGGGCAATCATGAACAGTTGCTGGCGCAGGGCGGGCTTTACGCGCGCTACTGGAACCGCCAGTCGGGCGGCTTTATCGGCACCGAGGACGCCGCGTGAAGCTGCTGATCGACCGGCTGGGGCATCTTGGCGATGCGATCGCGCAAGGGCCGCAGGGGCCGGTTTATGTGGCGATGGCGCTGCCGGGTGAGGCGGTCGAGGGCGAGGTTGCGGCGGGGCGCATGGCCGCCCCGGTGATCGTCTCTGCAAGCCCCGATCGGGTGCGCCCGCCCTGCCCGCATTACCGCGTCTGCGGCGGTTGCGCGCTGCAACACGCCTCCGACGGTTTCGTGGCCGAATGGAAGGCAGGGGTGGTGCGCGCGGCACTGGCAGGGCAGGGCGTCGTGGCGGGGGTGCGCGCGGTGCACACCTCGCCCGCAGGGTCGCGCCGCCGCGCCACGCTGGCCGGACGGCGCAGCAAGAAAGGCGCGCTGGTCGGGTTTCACGCCCGCGCCTCGGATACCCTGATCGAAGTGCCCGATTGCCGCGTGCTGCGCCCGGAACTTCTGGCGGTGCTGCCGGCGCTGCGCGAGGCGACCCGGCTTGGCGCCAGCCGCAAAGGCGAGGTCGCCTTTGCAGTCAGCCTGTCGGATGCCGGTATCGACGTTGCGGCCAGCGGCGGCAAAGACCCGGATCCGGCCTTGTTCGAAGCGCTGGCGCGGCTGGCCGAAACGCATGATCTGGCGCGTCTGGTCTGGAACGGCGCGCCGTTGGCCAGCCGCCGCCCGGCGCAGCACAGCTTTGGCGCCGCGCGGGTGGTGCCGCCGCCGGGCGCCTTTTTGCAGGCCACGCGCGAGGGCGAGGCGGCGCTGCTGGCCGCGGTGCGCGCGGCGGTCGGCGATGCCGCGCAGGTCGCCGATCTGTTCGCCGGCTGCGGCACCTTCGCGCTGCCGTTGGCGACCGGGGCCGCGGTGCACGCGGTGGAAGCCGACGCCGAGATGGTCGCGGCACTGCTGCGCGCAGCGCGGGGCACCCCCGGCCTGCGCCGGGTCAGCGGCGAGGCGCGCGATCTGTTCCGCCGGCCGCTGCTGGCGGACGAACTGTCGCGCTTTCACGCGGTGGTGCTGGATCCGCCGCGTGCCGGGGCCGAGGCGCAGGTGGTCGAACTGGCCGGCGCCGGGGTGGCGACAATTGCCTATGTCTCGTGCAATCCGGTGACATTCGCGCGCGATGCCAGGCTGCTGCTGGCGGCGGGCTACCGGCTTGACTGGGTCGAGGTGGTCGATCAGTTCCGCTGGTCGGTGCATGTCGAACTTGTTGCGCGTTTCACACAGCCGGGGGTAGCGCATTGACCTTGCGACACGCTGGCTTCTAGGCAAGCCGGGGCGAATGCGGTAAAGCTGCGCAAAAGACGCGCAACGCGCAGCGATTACAGGCAGATCATGCATACACGAAGGTCGGTTATGGGGCTTTCGCTCGCCACGGTTCTGGTGGCCGGGCGCGCTGCGGCAATGCAGGGCCCGGTGCATGCCGCGCCGAAGTTTCGCAGCTATGACGGCCCGCCGATCACGCAGCTGCAGGTGCACAAGGGCAAGCGCAAGCTTTACCTGATCAGCGGTGAAAAGGTGGTCAAGACCTACCGGGTGGCGTTGGGTTCCAACCCCGAGGGGGCGAAGCAGTGGGAAGGTGATGGCCGCACGCCCGAAGGCATCTATGTCATCGACGCGCTGAACCCCAACAGCATCTATCACCTGAGCCTGCGCATCTCCTACCCCAATGCCGACGATGCCGCCAGCGCGCGGTCGCTGAGGCGCAGCCCGGGGGGCGAGATTTTCATTCATGGCCGCGCAGGCCTTGACGCCGGCCGCGGCCGCGACTGGACAGCAGGCTGCATCGCGGTAAGCGATGACGAAATCGAAGAGATCTATGCGATGGTCAGGCCGGGCACAGTGATCTTTCTGTTCGCCTGACCCGGAACGCGTTTCAGCCGCCGGTCAGCAGCGTCCACCAGATCTTGCCGCTGTTTTCCTGAAACCAGGCAATCCCCAGATCGCGTGCCGCCGGGTCAAGCACCACGGCGCGGGTATCGGGCACCTCTATCCACGCCGCCAGGGTTTCCGTCTCGGTTTCGAAGGTTTCCGAGATGTTTTCGCCCAGCACTTGCCCGGCGTAGCCCGCCCGCGCCGCCCGGTCGAGCGGCGACGAGCCGTCCGAGCCAAAGTGCCAGGCGCGGTTCTGCACTGCCATGTCGCGCGAATGCGTGGCCGCGGCCGCGGTCAGCGGCTGGTTGAGCGTCAGCGCCGGGGCGCCCGACGCCTGCCGCAGCGCATTGACGGCATCAAGCACGCCAAACGTGATGCGCGCCGAATCATTCGCGCCGATCCGGTAAAGCTGTGGCAGCGGCTTGCCGTCTGGCCCAAGCACCGGGGCGACCGGTTCACAGGCGGCAAGCGCCAGAAGTGACAGAACAAACAGGCTTTTGGCGACATTCATGTGGGTTACCCGAAAGATTGCAGGGCGCAGCTTTACAGGCTTGCGGCTGTCAGGGCAAACGCAACTCCGCGTGATTCCGCCGGTTGACGGCGGTTTGATTTGCACCTGCGGCGGGGGCGCAATATGAAAGCCTTGCAAGCGGATGCTTTGTCCGGTTCAGGGAGCTCGTGCATGTCGGATTCGCGTTTCCGTTCGCCCGACCGGCGGGGTTTTCTTGGCGCCGCAGCGCTGTTGGGGGCGGGCCTTGCCACGCCGGCGCTGGCGCAGACCGCATTCGATGCGGGCGAACAACACGAAGATACCGCCTATACCAATATGCGGCGCAATATTTCATCGTTTCGCGCGCAGGACTGGCGGCCCTATTTTTCCGACACCCGCAAGGGGGCAATTCTGGTCGATACCACATCGCGCGTGCTGCATTACTGGTCGGATGACCTGGGCACCTACCGGCTGTATCCGACCTCGGTGCCGGTCAGCGACGACCTGACCCGGCGTGGCCGCACCGAAGTGGTGCGCAAGGTCGTCGGCCCGTCCTGGGCGCCGACCCCGGCGATGAAGCTGCGCAACCCCGAATGGCCCGACTACGTGCCCCCCGGCCCCGATAACCCGCTGGGCACGCATGCGCTTTACCTCAGCTGGCAATATTACCGCATCCACGGCACGCATGACACGCGCAAAATCGGGCGCAAGTCGTCAAACGGCTGCATCGGGCTTTACAACGAACATATCGCGCTGCTGTTCGAGCTGGCCAAGGTCGGCACGCAGGTGCTGCTGATCTGAGGCGGCGGGCCGGGTGCTATTTCACCCAACCCGCAAGGTTTTCCGCCACCACCTCGATCAGCGCCGCAATATGCGCGTCGTCGTCGTTCAGGCAGGGGATATAGGTGAAGCTTTCGCCCCCAGCCGCTTCGAATGCATGGCGAATCTCACCCCTGATTTCCTCCAGCGTCTCGATGCAGTCTGCTGCGAAGGCGGGCGAAATGACTGCGATGTTGCGCTTGCCGGCGCGGGCCAGGGCCGCAACATGTTCGACCGTGTAGGGCCGCAGCCATTCCTCACGCCCGAACACCGACTGAAAGCTGGTGTCGATGCTGCCTGCTTCCCAGCCCAGCCGCTCGCGCAGCAGCCGCGAGGTTTTCTGGCACTGGCAATGGTAGGGGTCGCCCTGCAGCAGATAGCGTTTGGGCATGCCGTGATAGCTGGCCACCAACACGTCGGGGCGCTGCGCCAGCGCTGCATAGGCGCGCTCGACCGATTGTGCCAGCGCGTCGACATAGGCCGGACGGTCGAAATATTCGGGCGCCACGCGGGCAGCCGGCTGCCGCTTTGCGCCCATCAGCGCCTTGAAGAATGCGTCATTCGCGGTGGCTGCGGTGGCGCCCGCGTATTGCGGATAAAGCGGAAAGAACAGAATCTTTTCGCAGCCCTGCGCCACCATGCGTTCCACCACCAACTGGGTGGGCGGGTTGCCGTAGCGCATGCAGAAGTCCACCACCACGCCGTCGCCCCAGGCCGCGGCGGCGGCGGCTTTCAGTTTGGCGACCTGCTGCCGGGTTATCGTCATCAGCGGGCTTTCATCGGCCTCGGTGTTCCAGATCAGCCGGTAGTTCGCGCCCGAGGTGAAGGGCCGTTTGCTCAGGATGATCAGTTGCAGCAGCGGCTGCCATTTCCAGTTCGGGATGTCGATCACCCGCTTGTCGGACAGGAACTGGTTCAGATAGCGGCGCATCGACCAGTAGTCGGTGGCGTCGGGCGTGCCCAGATTGGCTACCAGCACGCCGATTTTCGCCGCCCGCTGCGACGGGTGGTCGGCTGGGGCGTGGGCCAGACGGCCTTGGCCGGGGCGGATCGTGGTTTCGGTCATCGGCGTTCCCAGTGGCGTTGCGGTGGTGTTCCCGCTTGGATAGCCCGCTGCAGGCGGCGGGCCGAGGTCAATCCTTGCGGGGCGGAATGGCGGCAAGCGCCGCGGCAAGGCTATGCGTGGCCGAGCCGGGGCGCAGCGGCTTGCGCTGGCTTTCGTGTGGCGCCCAGCCGGTCAGGTAAATCAGCTCGAACGTGGCGGTGACGCGGTCGCCCGCGGCGGGGAAGTTTTCGGCGTAAAGCTGTGCGGCGGTGTCGAACAGCGCCCGCGGCGCGGGCGTGCGGCGACGCGCGGCCAGGGCGTTGGTTTCACCCATGGCGCGCAGGTCGGCGATCAGATGCGGCAGGCCGCGGTAGCTGACCGGGCGCGCCGCGGCATCGGCCACCGGCAGCGCGAAACCGGCACGTTGCAGCAGCCCGCCGAGGTCGCGAATTTCGCCCATCGGCAGCACCCGCGGGCTGAGACCGCCGGTCAGCCGGGTTTCGGCCTCGGCCAGCACCGCACGCAGCTCGGCCAGGGTCTGGCCGCCGAGCAGCACCGCGATCATCAGCCCGTCGGGCCGCAGCGCGCGGCGGCATTGCACCAGTTGCCCGACCGGGTCGTTGGCCCAGTGCAGTGCCAATGCGTGGATCACCAGATCATGCGCCGCGGGAGCCAGGTCAAGCACATCGGCATCGGGCACGAACCGCGCCTGCGGCAGTATTTCCGCCCAGGGCGCGGGGAAAGCCGTCACCACGGCGGGCTCTGTAAACGATCTGTTAACCTCGTTCAGCCTCTCCTCGATCTCGGCGGCGGCGTCTTCGTGCAAGAACAGCGCCGGGCCGCCTTGCCGCGCGCGGGCGCGGTTGCTGGCAAGGGCGGAAATGTCGGTCAAGACGGGTGGTCTGGTCATGGGGCGCGACTTTACGGGGCTTCGGCGGGCGATGCTAGGGGCGCTGCATCTGCTGTTTCCGCCGCGCTGCATCGCCTGCGGCGATACCGTGGTTTCCGATTTCGGCCTGTGCGGGGCGTGCTGGCAGCAGACGCCGTTCGTCACCGGGCTGGTGTGCGACAAATGCGGCACGCCGCTGCCCGGCCCCGATGAGGGTGTGGCAGAGTTCTGCGACGATTGCCTGCGCATCGCGCGGTCCTGGCAGCAGGGTCGCGCCGCGCTGGTCTATCAAGATGCCGCGCGGCGTATGGTGCTTGCCTTCAAACATGGCGACAGGCTGGATCTGGCGCGCCCTTTTGCCGCATGGCTGCAGCGCGCCGCGCAACCGCTGCTGCTGCCCGGCACGCTGATTGCCCCGGTGCCGCTGCACCGGCTGCGGCTGATCCGGCGGCGCTACAACCAGGCGGCGCTGCTGTCGGGCGCCCTGGCCCGCGCCGCGGCATTGCAGCACGTGCCCGATCTGTTGCAGCGCGCCCGCATGACCCCCAGCCAGGAAGGGCTCCACCGCGACGACCGTTTTGCCAATATTGCTGGCGCGATCCGCGTGCACCGGCGCCACAAGGCGTTGCTGCAAGGGCGCAATGTGCTGCTGATTGACGATGTGATGACCTCGGGCGCCACCTTCGCGGCCTGTGCCGATGCCTGCCTCGCGGCGGGCGCGCAAACAGTTTCGGTCGCGGCACTGGCGCGCGTTGCGAAGGATGCCTAAATCCGTATAGTCACGCGCGACGAAAGGGTTCATGCATGCCACGTGTCGAGATCTATACCACCCGCAGCTGCCCCTATTGCATTTCGGCAAAGGCGTTGCTGAACCGCAAAGGCATCAGCTTTGAAGAAACCGATGTGGGTGCAGATCCCGCGCTGCGCGCCGCGATGACCACGCGCGCCAAGGGCCGGCGCAGCGTGCCGCAGATATTCATCGGCGGCCAGCATGTCGGCGGCTGCGACGATATTCACGCGCTCGACCATCTTGGCAGGCTCGACAAGCTGCTCGCGGGATAGGGGCGGCATGCGCGCGGCACTGGTTCAGCTTTCGGTCAGCGACGATCCGGCCGCAAATCTGCCGGTGACGCTGGGTCTGGTGCGGCAGGCCGCTGCAGCTGGCGCGGGCTTCGTGCTGACCCCCGAATGCACCAACATGCTGTCATCGGATCGCGCGCATCAGCGCGCGGTGCTGCGCCACGAGGCCGACGACCCGACGCTTGCGGCGCTGCGCGCAGTGGCGACCGAGGCGGGCATCTGGCTGCTGATCGGCTCGCTGGCGCTGCTGACCGACGATGCCGACGGGCGCTTTGCCAACCGCAGTTTTCTGCTTGCCCCCGATGGCAAGATTGCCGCGCGATATGACAAGATTCACATGTTCGACGTGAACGTGTCGGAAGCCGAGCGCTACCGCGAATCGGAAGGCTTTCGCCCCGGCGGGCGCGCGGTGATCGCGCCGACGCCGTTTGCGACGCTGGGGCTGAGCGTCTGCTATGACTTGCGCTTTCCGCAGCTTTACCGCGCGCTGGCGCAGGCGGGGGCGGGTGTGCTGACTGTGCCGGCGGCGTTCAACGACACCACCGGCCGCGCGCATTGGGAACCGCTGCTGCGCGCCCGCGCCATTGAAAACGGCGCCTATGTGCTGGCGCCGGCGCAATGCGGCCAGCATGCCGCGCACGCCGGGCGCCAGCGCCGCACACATGGCCATTCGCTGGCGGTGGCGCCCTGGGGCGAGGTGCTGGCCGATGGCGGCGATGCGCCTGGCATCAGCTACGTGACGCTGGACGCGGATGCCGTGGCGCGTGCCCGCGCCCGCGTGCCCTCGTTGTCGCACGACCGCCCGTTTCAGGCACCCGTCGCATGAGCGACGCCGACACCCTTGCCGCGGCACTGTTTTCCGAGGTCTTCATGGCCGATCAGCTGGCGCGCAGCCGGGTTTCGCGCGTGCTGCCCAAGGGCATGGAAATTTCGCATTTTTCGGTGCTGAACCATCTGGCACACAGCGCCGACGAACGCACCCCGGCACAGCTGGCCGCAACCTTTCACGTCACCCGCGGCGCGATGACCAACACGCTTTCAAAGCTGGAATGGGCCGGGCATGTGCACATCCGGCCCGACTGGGACGACGCGAGGCGCAAGTTCGTGTCGCTCAGCCCGGCGGGGCGGTCGGCGCGTGATGCTGCGGTGGCCTCTTTCCTGCCGATCATCGCCGATCTGGTGCGCGCCATCGGCGAAGACCGCGTGCGCCTGGCGATTCCGGTGCTGCGCGAATTGCGCGCCCGGCTCGACGTGCTGGAATAACCCCCTGCGGCGATATGTTCCGGCGCGCGTCTGGACTGCGAACCGCACTACACTTTGCGGCTACGTCATGCGAATCGCCGCCTTGTCCACCGCCAGCATATAGCCCTTGCGGGCGATGTTGCGCACCAGAAGCTCGGTCACCAACTGGTTGCCAAGCGCATCGCGCAGCCGCTTGATGCGCGTGGCACCGGCGGATTCGTCGCAATCCGCCGCCGATCGCCCGGAAATCACCGCCTCGATCTCGGCGCCCGACAGCACGTCATCATCCATCCGCGCCTCGGCCAGCACCGCCAGCGTCTCGATCGCGGCGGGGGTCAGCGTGAAGGCCATGTCGTTCAGCAGCACCGCGTTTTCGGCCCGCGCGATGGTCAGGCTGCGCACCTCGATGCCGGCGCGGCGAATCTCGGTCATGCGGCGGTTCAGGGTGACGATCATCAGCAAAAACACCAGTGCCGCCAGCAGCAGCGCCGCGGCAAAGATCAGCAGAATGAAGATGATGACCCGGTAGCTTGACAGCACTTCGGAAAAGGCGGTGCCCGACTGCGCCAGTATTTCCAGCAGCCGCACCTCGCCGGCGCCGGTCAGCGCGTCGTTTTCCACGAAGATGCGTTCGACCCGCGCGTTGAAGGCGTTGGCATCGGGCAGCGACGCCAACAGGCCGATGGCGGCCGCCGCCAGTATCGCCAGCACCGCGCCGATACCCCAGAACACCGCGCGGCCGCCGCTGCGCAAGCTGTCAGAAACGAAGGTAATTCGCCCCGGCACTCTCTTTCCTTTGCTCCAGACCCTCAGGTCCGAAGATGGAGAGAATGTTCAGCAGCGTCCAGCCGTTTTGCGCCAGCCGCGGCGCCAGCACCGCAGCGGCCGCCTCGGCCGAACCGCAGGCGGCATCGGGAAGCTCGGCGACACCGTAGTGCAGCCGCAGCGGGGCATCTTGCTTGGCCTTGTAATCGGCGTAGCAGGCGGCGCTTGCGGGGCTGGCGGCAAGCACCAGCAGGAAGGGGAGGATGCGGGTTTTCATGTGCCAAGCCTGCGCCCGGCAGCCGCCGCTATTCAATAGCAAAACGGCGCTGGCGCGTGGTCATGCGATAGCGGCGCGCTGATATTGCCTCGCAGCCACAAGCGGCGCGAGGCTTGGTCATCGCAACAGGCGCTATCCCTTCAGCGCCCCCCGCAGGAGCAATCCGATGAAACGCATGATCACCCTAGTCGCCGCTGCCGCCGTTGCGCTGACCAGCATCACCGCAACCCCCGCCGCCGCCCTGGGCAAGAACGAACGCGAAGTTCTGGGCATCTTGCTTGGCCTTGCAGTGCTTGGTGCCATCGTCAACGAGTCGCAGTCCAACAACCGCGCCCGGTCGCAACCGCAGACCTATTACCCGCAGCCCAAGCCCCATCGCCATGATCCGCCGCCGCGCCGTGACCGCTGGGAAGACCGGATCACCTGGCTGCCCGCCAGCTGCGAACGCACAGTGCGCATCAATCGCGAAAACCGCGAGGTCGTTTCGGCGCAATGCCTGCGCGAATATGGCTTCACCGCGCGGCTGCCCAATGGCTGCGCCTTCGATATCCGCACCGATTGGGGCACGCAACGCGTCTATGGCAAGCAGTGCCTTGCAGACAATGGCTACCGCGTCGCGCGGCGCTGACACTTCTTGCCGCGAACTGTTGCGTGTGTGCCGCGGCGCGAAGGCGGGGGTTCGGGCCCCCGCCTTTAGCTTGCGCCGCCTGCGCCGTTGCCGCCTAATGGCAGCATGTCACGCAGCCCCGATTTCGCCTTTGAGACCGCCGCCCGCGCCCGCGGGTTGCAGCGCGTCGCGGGTGTTGACGAGGTTGGCCGCGGCCCGCTTTGCGGCCCGGTCAGCGCCGCCGCAGTGGTGCTGAACCCCCGCCACATCCCGGCCGGGCTGAATGACAGCAAGGCGCTAAGCGCCCGGCGCCGCGCCGCGCTGGCCGCCGAAATTTGGGCAAGCGCCGATTGCGCCGTGGCGCATGCTAGCGTCGCTGAAATCGACGCGCTGAACATTCTGCAAGCCTCGCACCTGGCGATGCGCCGGGCGCTTGCGGCGCTTCACCAGCCTGCCGACCACGCGCTGATCGACGGCAACCGCATGCCGCGCGACCTGTGGCTGAGCGCCGAATGTATCGTGGCGGGCGATGCGCGCAGCTTGTCGATCGCCGCCGCCTCGATCATCGCCAAGGTGGCGCGCGATGCGCTGATGGTGGATTTGGCGCAACAGCACCCCGGCTACGGCTGGGAAAAAAACGCCGGCTACCCGACGCGCGACCATCTGACGGCACTCAGAAATCTGGGTGTCACCCCTCACCATAGGCGTTCGTTTCAACCGGTGCACAACATCTTGTATCAAGATATTTCTCTAACCCATTGATTCAAAAAGAGTTTGACGGCGAATCACCTTTGACTCATCCTGCTGCAAAGAAACGGCGCGTAAGCCGGGGACAGAGGCAGTAGATGACCAAGACACTAACCCGGCAGGCGCAGCACGCGCTGCCGCTGAACCAGATCATTGCGGGCGACTGTATCGAGGTGATGAACTCGCTGCCTGAAGGCAGCGTCGATCTGATCTTTGCCGATCCGCCCTACAATCTGCAGCTCAAGGGCGATCTGCACCGGCCCGACAATTCCAAGGTCGATGCGGTCGATGACGCCTGGGACCAGTTCGCCAGCTTCGCTGCCTACGACCGCTTCACCCGCGACTGGCTGGCCGCCGCGCGCCGCCTGCTCAAGCCCAATGGCGCGATCTGGGTGATCGGCTCATACCACAACGTCTTTCGCATGGGCGCCGAGCTGCAGAACCAGGGCTTCTGGATCCTCAACGACGTGGTCTGGCGCAAGTCGAACCCGATGCCCAACTTTCGCGGCAAGCGGCTGACCAACGCGCACGAAACGCTGATCTGGGCGTCGAAGCAGGAAGCCAGCAAATACACCTTCAACTATGAGGCGCTGAAGGCGCTGAACGACGGCGTGCAGATGCGCTCCGACTGGGTCTTGCCGATCTGCACCGGGCACGAGCGCGAAAAGGATGCCGCCGGCGACAAGGCGCACCCGACGCAAAAACCCGAAAGCCTGCTGCACCGGGTGCTGGTTGGCACCACCAACCCCGGCGATGTCGTGCTCGACCCGTTCTTCGGCACCGGCACCACGGGCGCAGTCGCCAAGATGCTTGGCCGGGATTTCATCGGCATCGAGCGCGAGGCGGCCTACCGCGAGGTCGCTGAACGCCGTCTTGCCCGCATCCGCCGGTTTGACCGCGCGGCGCTGGAAACCACCGGCTCGAAACGCGCCGAGCCGCGTGTGCCCTTTGGCCAGGTGGTCGAACGCGGCATGCTGCGCCCGGGTGAAGAGCTTTACTCGCTGGGCAACCGCTTCAAGGCCAAGGTGCGCGCCGATGGCACGCTGATCGGCAACGATGTGAAAGGCTCTATCCACCAGGTCGGCGCGCACCTGGAGGGCGCACCTTCGTGCAACGGCTGGACCTATTGGCATTTCCGGCGTGAAGGCAAGCTGGTGCCGATCGACATCCTGCGCCAGCAGATCCGTGCCGAAATGGAATCGCCCGCCGGCTGATTCTATCCCCTATCGCCCGTGCATCGCGGCCCGCCCGCTTCGCACCGCCTTGCCCCGCCGTGTTCAACCGGCGGGGCTTTTTCACGCCGGCTTCTTTCTTGTCCAAATATCCCCGCCGGAGGCCGCCGCGCTCACACCGAACCCTGCGGCATCGGGTTTGTGCCAGCGTTGTAGGCCGCCCAGTCGGTGATTTCGGGGTAGTATTTCCTGCGCCAGGCACGCACCCGCGGGTTCATCAGCCGCCGCCACAGCGGCGGGATCATCGCCAGTGTCGTCATCACCGGGTAACCATAGGGCAGTTGCGGCGCTTCCTCGTCGGTATAGGTCTGCAGCAGCGGAAAGCGGCGATCGGGTTTGAAATGGTGGTCGGAATGGCGCTGCAGGTTGATCAGCAGCCAGTTCGAGGCCATGTGGCTGGCGTTCCAACTGTGGCGCGGCAGCACGTGTTCATATTTGCCCGCGCCCTTGTGCAGGCGGGTCAGGCCGTAATGTTCGACGTAATTCGTAAGCTCCAGCTGCCAGATGGCGATGAAGCCCTGAAAGACGAACAGCGCCAGACCGACCCAGCTGCCCAGCCAGATCGCCAGCCCGATCATCGCCAGTTGCAGCGCGCCGTAGCGCCAGAACGGGTTCGAGCGGTGCCACACCTTGCGTCCGGCCCGCTTCAGCATCAGCTTTTCGGCATGCCAGGCCGAGCGCGGGCAATCGCGCAGCACGCGCAGGAAAAAGCGATGAAATCCCTCGTTGTAGCGCGCGGTGGCGGCGTCGCGCGGGGTGCCGACATACCAGTGGTGCACAAGCAGGTGCTCGGTATGGAAATGCCCGTAGAACACGGTCGACAGCAGCAGATCGCCCAGCCAGATTTCCAGTTTGTTCTTTTGATGAAACAGCTCGTGGCTATAGACGATGCCGATGGTGCCTGAAATCACCCCCACGCCGAAGAACAGCACGATGGTTTCCAGCGCACCAAGGTGGTCGGTATGCGTCACCCACCAGATCATCCCGAAGATCGTGACGAACTGCACCGGAAACCAGATCATGGTGATCAGCCGATACCAGAACAGGTCTGCTTCCGGCGTCTCGATGTCGGGGTTGTCCTCGTTGCGCCCCAGGATCGCGTCCAGCGCCGTGACCGCCAGCCAGCCGTAAACCGGCAGCAAGAGCACGGTCCAGCCGCCAGTGCGGGCGCCGATAATGGCAAGCGGCACCATGCCGAGCGACAGCCAGAACGGCAGCGCGCGGGCGGGGCGGCGGACCTCTTCGCGGGTCGACATCGGCAGGCCTCCGGTCATGCAAACGCGGCGGATGATAGCGCGGCATTTTTGCAGCGCAATCAAAAGGAACTGCGGCACAAGCGCCCGTCAGCGCAGCGCCACGCTGCCCAGTGCGTGGTGCCAGACCTTGCGCATCAGCGTCGGCAGCGACTGCGGCGCAAATTCGGCGGCAGGCACGTAATTGCCGCGCTGCGGTTGCGCGGCACCTGCGGCGGGCAGTTCGGCGCAAAGCACCCGCAGCGTCAGGTGGAAATGCGTGAAACTGTGGCGCACCGCGCCCGGCAGCTCCCGCCAATCGGCATCCAGCGGCGGGGCGGGCGCGGGGCTTGCGTTCCAGTCGGAACCGGGCCAGCCCAGCATGCCGCCCAGCAAACCGCGCGCCGGGCGGGTTTCCAGAAGCAGCGCGCCATCATGGCGTCGCGCGACATAGGCAAAGCCCAGGTGTCGCGGCTTTTCGGCCTTGGGCGCGCGCTGCGGCAGCGCCCGCTGCACCCCGGTGGCGCGGGCGGCGCAAAAGCCTGCCAGCGGGCAGGCGGGGCAGTCGGGTGCGCGCGGCGTGCAGATGGTCGCGCCAAGGTCCATCATCGCCTGCGCGTGATCACCGGGCCGCAGCGCCGGTGTCAGGCGGGCGGCCAGCGCCACAAGCTCGGGCTTGGCGGCGGGCAGCGGGGTTTCAGCCGCGAAAAGCCGCGCCACGACCCGCTCGACATTGCCATCGACCACCGTCGCGGGTTCGTCAAAGGCGATCGCGGCGATTGCGGCGGCAGTATAGGGCCCGACCCCCGGCAGCTTGCGCAACGCCGCACTGCCGGCGGGGAACCTGCCGCCGTGTTCGGCGATCACGACGCGGGCGCAGGCAAGCAAGTTGCGCGCCCGGGCGTAATAGCCCAAGCCCGCCCAGGCCGCCATCACCTCGGCCTCGGGCGCCGCCGCAAGCGCCGCGACATCGGGCCAGGTGGCGATGAATCGCGCGAAATGGCCATGCACGGCGGCGACCGTGGTCTGTTGCAGCATGACCTCGGACAGCCAGACGCGGTAGGGGTCGGGCAGCACGCCGCAGGCGCGGTCGGCGGGGCCGATGCGCCAGGGCAGCTCGCGCGCGGCTTGGTCATACCAGCCAAGCAGGGCCGCGGCGCAGTCTGTCGCATCGGTTTCACGCATTCTTTATGGTCCCTTGCGGCATTGTGCTGGCAAACGCGGCGGTGCAGCCTAGAATACGGCGAGCGACAAGGAAATCCAGCGATGGCCCCACCCCCGCAGAACCGGCGCATGCGCGGTTTCGAGCCCGCCTCGGGGCTGCTGCGTGCCCGTATTCGGGCCGCGGGCGAGGCGCGCGGTTTTGCAGTGTCGCGGCTGTTGACGCATTGGGCCGAGGTGGTGGGCGAAGAACTTGCGGCGCAGACCCGCCCGGTGAAGGTGGATTACGGCAAGGGCGGGTTCGGCGCCACGCTGACGCTGCTGACCAGCGGCCCGGCGGCGCCGCTGGTGCAGATGCAACTGCCGCGCATCCGCGACAAGGTGAACGCCTGCTATGGCTACAACGCCATCGCGCGATTGCGCCTGACCCAGACCGCGCCGACCGGCTTTGCCGAAGGCCAGGCGGCATTTGCCCCGGCACCCAAACCCGCCGCCGCCGTGCCCGACCCCGCCCTGACGCGCAAGGCGCAGGACGCGGCAGCGCCGATCAGCGACCCGGCATTGCGCGACGCCCTTGCGACGCTGGCACTGAACATACTATCACGCGCAGCGAAAACCCCTGCCGGGCCCGCCGCCGACCACAAGAAAGGCTGACACATGTCGAAAACCACTCCGATGATGATATTCGGCGTCATCGCCGCCGCCGCGGTTGCCGCGGGCGGCTGGTGGCTGACCCGCCCCGCGCCTGCCAGTTCCGGCTTTTCGCTGGCGGCAGCGGCGCAGCAGGCGGGCGCTGAACAGGGCGAGCTGTTGCCCGACATCATCCTGGGCAACGAGGCGGCCAGCGTTACGCTGGTCGAATACGCCTCTTACACCTGCCCGCATTGCGCGAATTTCCATGAATCGGTGTTCGGCAGGCTGAAGGCCGACTACATCGACACCGGCAAGGTCAAGTTCATTCATCGCGAGGTCTATTTCGACAAGTTCGGGCTGCTGGCGGCGATGGTCAGCAACTGCGCCGGGCCGGAACGGTATTACGCGCTGACCGGCGCGATATACGAGACGCAGCGCGACTGGCTGGGCGATGGCGCCGACGCGACGGTTTCAGGCAACCTTATGAAAATCGGCCTGAAAGCCGGCATGACGCAGGAAGCGCTGAGCGCCTGCATGACCGATAACGAACGCGCCCAGGCGATGGTTTCCACCTTCCAGGCGCGCGCCACCGCCGATGATGTGAACGCGACGCCGACACTGTTCGTGAACGGGGTGAAATACCCGAACATGGGCTATGACGCGCTGCGCCAGATCCTCGATGCGGAACTGGCGAAATAGGCATGACGCCGCTTGCCGGGCTGAAGGTCGTCGAACTGGCGCGCATCCTTGCCGGGCCATGGACCGGGCAGATGCTTGCCGATCTGGGCGCCGATGTGGTCAAGCTCGAGGCGCCCGAGGGCGATGACACCCGCCGCTGGGGGCCGCCGTTCATCAACCGTGAGGGCGAAAGCGCCGCGGCCTATTTCCACGCCACCAACCGCGGCAAGCGCTCGGTCATCTGCGATTTCCGCACTTCCGAGGGGCAGGCCTTCGTGCGCGATCTGGTGGCCGGGGCCGATGTGGTGATCGAAAACTTCAAGGTCGGCGGTCTGGCCAAATACGGGCTGGATTACCCGGCGCTGCGTGCCGTGAACCCGCGGCTGATTTACTGCTCCATCACCGGTTTCGGGCAAGATGGCCCTTACGCCGCGCGCGCCGGCTATGACTACATCATTCAGGGCATGTCAGGGCTGATGAGCGTGACCGGAACGCCCGACGGCGAGCCGCAGAAGGTCGGCGTGGCGGTCGTGGACGTGATCACCGGCGTCTATGCCAGCACCGCGATTCTGGCAGCGTTGCACCAGCGCGCCAGCACCGGGCAGGGCCAGCATATCGACATGTCGCTGTTTGATGTGGCGACGGCGGTGATGGCCAATCAGGCGATGAACTACCTTGCCACAGGCATTGCACCGGCACGGCTTGGCAATGCGCATCCCAATCTGGTGCCCTATGCGGTGTTTCCTTGCGTCGATGGGCACCTGATCCTGGCAACTGGGAATGACGGGCAGTTTCAGCGGCTGTGCGACGTTTTGCAGCTGCCCGATCTGGCGCAGGCGCCCGAATACCTGACCAACGCCGACCGCATCCGCAACCGCGCGGCGCTGACCGCGCTGCTTACTGCCGCAACCTTGCGCTGGACGAAACAGGCGCTGCTGACGGCGTGCGAGGTTGCGGGCGTGCCCGCGGGGCCGATCAACGACATGGCCGAGGTGTTCGCCGACCCGCAGATCGTGGCGCGCGGCCTGCAGATTGCGCCGGGCGGGGTGCCGGGTGTGCGCCTGCCGGTGCGATTTTCGGGCGCCGAGCTGGCGCTTGATCGGCCTTCGCCGCGGTTGGGCGAACATGACGCCGAAGTGCGCGCCGAACTGGCGGCCGGCTAAAGCCCAAGCCGTGCCAGGGCAGCGTCAAGCGGTGCCGCGTCTTCCAGCACCAGCCGCACCGGCAGCGCCAGCACCTTGGGCCGGAACGCGGGCGGCAGCCGCACCGCGTCTTTCTCGGTGGTCACCAATTGCGCGCGCAGCAACCTGGCCTCAGCCTGCAGCCGGGTCAGCAGCGCCGGCGTGAACGGCTGGTGGTCGTCCAGCGCTTCGGCGCGCACCAGATCGGCGCCAAGCCCGCGCAGCGTGGCGAACATCTTTTCGGGGTGGCCGATGCCGGCAAAGGCCAGCACCCGCAGGCCGCGCCAGTCCATGCCGGTTTCAAGCGGCACCAGCGCGCCGCGCAGTTGCGGCACGCGGATCCGGCCGCCCCATGCCGCGTCGAACGCCTGTTGCGCCGAAGCGGCGCCGACCGAAAGCAGCAGATCGGCACGCGCCAGCCCCGCCGCCACCGGTTCGCGCAGCGGCCCGGCGGGCAGGCAGCGCCCGTTGCCGAAGCCCCGCGCGGCATCGACCACCACCAGCGCAAGATCCTTGTGCAGCACTGGGTTCTGGTGGCCGTCGTCCAGCACGATCGCCTGCGCGCCTGCGGCCACGGCGGCCCTGGCGCCCTGGGCGCGGTCGGCGGCAATCCAGGTCGGGGCGAAAGCGGCCAGCAACAGCGGCTCATCGCCGACCTCGGCGGCGCTGTGGTGGCGCGCGTCCACCTGCAGCGGCCCGCCCAGGCGCCCGCCGTGGCCGCGGCTGACCACATGCGCCGCCACGCCGCGCGCCGCCAGATGCTGCACCAGTGCGATCACCGTAGGGGTCTTGCCGGTGCCGCCGGCGTTGATGTTGCCGACGCAGATCACCGGGATCCCCGGTGCAAACCCTGTTCCGCCGCGTGCCAGCCGGCGCGCCGTTGCCGCAGCATAAAGCGCGCCGAGCGGTGCCAGCAGCCGCGCCGCGGGCGCGGGGCGGTCGTGCGGCGTATACCAGAACCCCGGCGCGCGCATCAGGCGACGGCCGCGGCAGCGCCGCCGCGGGCCTGGACCATTTGCAACACCACGCGGGCGGCGCGTTCGGCCCCGCCGTTGGTATCCAGCGTCACCAGCCAGGCGTCATGCGCCAGCGTGGCAACCTTGTCGGGGGCGATCAGCTCGGCCACCGCCTCGGCCAGCGCGGCAGGGCTGGCGACCTGGCGTGTGGCGTGCGCCCCTGTCAGCCGCGCGAATTCGGCAGTGTGCGGGGCGGTGTTCGGCCCGTGCAGGATGGCCGAGCCAAGCGCCGCCGCCTCGAACGGCGGCCGCGGCGCGCCGCCACCGGACAGCGTGCCACCCAGCCAGCTGACCGGCGCCAGCCGATACCACAGCCCAAGCTCGCTCAGATCATCGACCAACAGCACTTGCACATCTTCCTCGGGTTCCTGCTCAAGCGCGCGCCGCGCCAGCACCAGGCCGAGCGCCTCGATGCTGGCGGCCAGTGCCGCGGCGCGGTCGGGGCTTTCAGGGGCGATGATCAGCAGCAGCCGGTGCGCGTGTTGCAGCGCCTGTTCATGCGCCGCCAGAACCGCAGCTTCTTCGGCTTCGGGCACGTTGACGGCAAACCACACCGGCCGCGTATGCAATTGCCCAGCCAGTGCGGCGCGTTCGGCCTCGGTGCAGGGCAACGGATCGTTGGGCTCGGTAATCGTGCCCGTCACCAGCAGCCGCGCTTCGGGCACGCCAAGCCGGGCCAGCCAGCTGGCGCTGCGCTGATCGGGCAGCAAGACGCGGCGGGTGCGTGCCAGCAGCGCGCGCAACACGGCGCGCTGCCACAGCCCGGGCGGCGGCGTGTCAAGTCGGGACTCGGCCAGCAGCACCGGGCAGCCTGCGCCATGCGCCTGCGCAATCAGCGCCGCCGGCAAGCCGGCAACGACCGATCCGCCGCAGATCACCATGACCTCGGGCCGCCACGCCGCCAGAAAGCCGCGCGCCGCGGGCAGGGTGTCGGCGGGCGGCGCGGTGCGCCGGACCTGATCGGGCATCTGAGCCGGTGTTCCCGCGGCCATCGCGGCATCTGCAGAAGTCGCAGCCAGGCCCACGACCAACTGCGGCCGCAGCCGCAGCAGTGCACGCGCCAGCGTCGCGCCGACCAGAACGCCCGCCGCATCCGCCGCCAGCAGCATCACGCCGCCGCCGCATTCGGGCGGCGCCGGCTGTGGCGTGGCCGGCCCGCCGGGGCGGGCGCGCCGGCGCGTCAGCAGGTGCAGCCACAGGGCAAAGGGCGTGCGCATGGCATGCGGCCTAGCCGCCCAGCTCCTCGGTGGCGCTGGCGGCCTGTTCCTCGTCGCGCAGCCGGTGCAGATGTGCCAGGAAATAGCGGGTGTGGGCATCGTCCACAGTGCGCTGTGCCTGCGCCTTCCAGGCCGCATGGGCGCTGGCGTAGTCGGGAAACACGCCGACCATGTGGATCTTGCTGACGTCCTTGAATTCGGTCCGGCCCGGATCGACCAGTTCGCCGCCGAAAACGAAATGCAGGCGTTGCGTCATGCGGTTTTCCCCTTGCTGCCTGGTGCCGTCGCGAACCTATGCGATGCGGGCGCGGGGCTCAAGCAGCCCGGGCGCCAGCGAAGGGGTTTTCAGCACGCGCCGGCCAAGCTATCGGGGGGCATGAGACAAAGCCTGACCGAGATCTATGACGGTATGGTGGCGGCGGGCGCGCTGCACGCCGATGCCGCGCAACGCGCCGCGCTGCCGCTGCTGGAAAGCCTGCGCCTGGCGTTGGAGGCGCCGCCGCGCCGGCCAGGTCTGCGCGCGATGCTGGGTCGGCGGGCAACCGCCACGACATTGCACGGCGCCTATATCTGGGGCGGCGTCGGGCGCGGCAAGTCGATGCTGATGGATCTGTTCTTTGCGCAAGTCGGGCGGGCACAAAAACGCCGCGTGCATTTTCACGCTTTCATGCAAGAGGTGCAGGCGCGGCTGCATGACTTGCGCAAAAGCGATGTGCAGGACGCCATCCGCCCGGTTGCCGAAGAGATCGCCGCGCAGGTGCGGCTGCTGTGCTTTGACGAAATGCAGATCGGCGACATTGCCGATGCGATGATCGTGGGGCGGCTGTTTCAGTATCTGACGGACCTTGGTGTGGTGGTGGTGACCACCTCGAACCGGGTGCCCGAGGATCTGTATCGCAACGGCTTGAACCGGGCGCTGTTCCTGCCCTTCATCGCGCTGCTGCGCAACCGCCTGACGGTGCACGAGCTGGAAAGCGAAACCGACTACCGCCAGCACCGGCTGGCCGGCGCGCAGGTCTATTTCACCCCGGCCGATGCGGTGGCCGAACGCGCCATGCAGGCGATGTGGGACGACCTGACCGGCTGCGACAGCGCCGCGCCGCTGCGGCTGCAGCTGCTGGGTCGCACGGTCGTGCTGCCGGCGCATCACGCCGGTGTGGCGCGTGCCAGCTTTTGGGATCTTTGCGCCCGCCCACTTGGCCCGGCCGATTATCTGGCGATCGCCGCTGCGGTGCGGGTGCTGCTGATCGACGGCATCCCGCTGCTGGCGGCGGCCAATTTCAACGAGGCCAAGCGCTTCGTGACGCTGGTCGATGCCGCCTATGAGGCCCGGGTGCGGCTGATCTGTGCCGCCGCCGATGTGCCCGAGCGGCTTTATGTCGAAGGCGAGGGCACCTTTGAATTTGCCCGCACCGCCAGCCGGTTGCGCGAAATGCAGGCGGCGGATTGGGCGGCGGAACGCCCTGCGCGCGTGGTCTGAGCGCCGCGCCCGGAGCGTGGCCACAAAAGTGGAAACCGGTTTTGTCGCCCGACAGGCACTAGCCGTTTTCGCGCAGCACCGCGCCGGCAAGATAAAGCGAGCCGCAAATCAGGATGCGCGCCTGCGGTGCCGTGGCGGCAATGGACTGCACCGCGGCCAGCAGGCTGTCGGCGCGCGTTGAAGGAATGCCGGCGGTGCGGGCGGCGGCTTCAGTCTGTTCGGCGCTAAGCGTGTTGGCCTCGCCTGGGATCGAAACCGCGGTAAGGGTTGTCGCCTGCGCGGCAAGCGCGCGCATGTAGCCCGCGACGTCCTTGCTGTTCAGCATGCCGGCGACCAGATGCGTCGGGCGTTTTGGCAGGCCGGCCAGCGTGGCCGCAACCGCCAGCCCGCCCGCCGGGTTATGGCCGCCGTCAAGCCAAAGCTCGGCGCCGGGCGCGGCGTCCACCAGCGGCCCGCGGCGCAGGCGCTGCATCCGCGCCGGCCATTCGGCGCGGCTGACCGCGGCTTCGCAGGCGGCGGCGTCAAAGCCCAGATGGCGCAGCGCGGCAAGGCTTGCGCCGGCATTCTGGATCTGGTGCGGACCGGGCAGGTTGGGCAAAGGCAGATCGAGCAGGCCGGTTTCGTCCTGAAACACCAGCCGGCCGCGGTCTGCTGCCGCGTGCCAGTGCTGGCCCTGCACCAGCAAGGGCGCGCCCAGCCGGGCGGCGCGCGCCTCGATCACCGCCAGGGCGTCGGGTTCTTGCGGGCCGACCACACAGGGCACGCCGCGTTTCAGGATGCCTGCTTTCTCGGCGGCGATTTCGGGCAGCGTCTCGCCAAGATACTGCTGATGGTCGATCGAGACCGGGGTGATGATCGTCAGCCGCGGGCGCGCCAGCACATTGGTGGCGTCAAGCCGCCCGCCAAGGCCGGTTTCGAGCAGCGTGTAATCTGCCGTGCGGCGGGCGAAGGCCAGAAAGGCGGCGCAGGTGGTGATTTCGAAAAACGTGATCGGCAGGCCGCGGTTGGCCTGTTCGCATTCGTCGAGCAGCGCTGCCAACTGCGGCTCGGGGATGATTTCGCCGGCCACGCGGATGCGTTCGTGAAACCGCGCAAGGTGTGGCGAGGTATAGGCGTGCACGCGCTGCGCCGCCGCCTCGATGCCGGCGCGCAGCATCGCCAGGGTGGAGCCCTTGCCGTTGGTGCCGGCGATATGCACCACCTGCGGCAGCGCCGATTCGGGGTGGCCAAGCGCCGCCAGAAGGCGTTCTACCCGTTCAAGCGTGAGGTCGATCAGCTTTGGGTGCAGCGTCATCAACCGGGTCAGGATCGCGTCGGAAGGCAGCATCGGCGGGCTTTCCACTGCGGAAGGCGGGGGGCTGTCTGCCCCCCTCTTGGCTGGCGCCAATTCACCCCCCGAGGATATTTTCGCAAGGAAGGTGGTCAGGCGGGGGTCGGGGCCGGCAGTTCCGCTGCAATCGCCGGCGGCAACCGCATCAGCAGGCGCAGGATCGTGACCAGATCGTCGCGCATCTGCTTGCGATGCGTGACGCGGTCGAGCATGCCGTGATCGAGCAGATATTCGGCGCGCTGGAAGCCCTCGGGCAGGGTTTCGCGAATCGTCTGTTCGATCACCCGCGGGCCGGCAAAACAGATCAGCGCGCCGGGCTCGGCAATCTGCACATCGCCCAGCATGGCATAGGAGGCGGTGACCCCGCCGGTGGTGGGATGCGTGAGCACGACGATATAGGGCAGGCCCGCCTCTTTGAGCATCTGCACCGCGACCGTGGTGCGCGGCATCTGCATCAGGCTCAGGATGCCTTCTTGCATGCGCGCGCCACCGGCGGCGGCAAACAGCACCAGCGGCCGTTTCAGCTTTACCGCGCGTTCGGCCGCGGCGATGATCGCGTTGCCGACATACATGCCCATCGAGCCGGCCATGAAGGCGAAATCCTGTGCGGCGGCGACGATCGGGGTGCGGCCGATTTCGCCCTCGGCCACCAGCATCGCTTCTTTTTCCGCAGTCGCCTTCTGCGCGGCTTTCAGCCGGTCGGGGTATTTCTTCTGGTCGCGAAAGCCCAGTGGATCGGGGAGCGGGTCGGGGACGGCGACTTCGGAAAAGATGCCGCCGTCGAACAGCGCCGCAAAACGGTCGCGCGGGGTGATCGCCATGTGATGTTCGCACGCGGTGCAGACCTGCAGATTGTCGGCCAGTTCGCGGTGAAACAGCATGGTGCCGCATTCGGGACATTTCGCCCAGAGATTCTCGGGCATCTCGCGGCGCGAGAACAGCGAGTTGATCTTGGGCCGGACGTAATTCGAGATCCAGTTCATCAGCTAAGTCCCCGTGGCGTCGCGCCCGGATCAGATAATGCCGGGGTCGCGAAAAAGCAATCGCCGCGGGCCAGGCGGTGTTGGCGACGGGCAGCCGGTGCCGCGTTCAGGCGAATTCAGGGTGCCGCGCATATCTTGTGGATTTGGCAGCAACCGCCGCCAGATCGGGGGCACAAAGGTTGACAGCGCCGCCGCGCGTGCCAAAGTCTAGCTGCCGGGCGCCTTGCCCGCTTCGATCAGGACCGGACGCTTGAGATTTTCACGCCTGCGCCTCAACGGCTTCAAGAGCTTCGTCGACCCGACCGATCTTGTCATCCATGACGGGCTGACCGGGGTTGTCGGGCCGAACGGCTGCGGCAAGTCGAACCTGCTGGAGGCGCTGCGCTGGGTGATGGGCGAAACCCGCCCCACGGTGATGCGCGGCGAGGGTATGGAGGATGTGATTTTTGCCGGTGCCGCCACGCGCACGGCGCGCGCCTTTGCCGAAGTGTCGCTGTCGATCGACAACGGCGAGCGGCTGGCGCCGTCTGGGTTCAACGAATCCGATCAGCTGGAAATCGTGCGGCGAATCACCCGCGAGGCGGGGTCGGCCTACCGTGTGAACGGGCATGAGGTGCGGGCGCGCGATGTGCAGATGCTGTTTGCCGACGCCTCGACCGGGGCGCAGTCGCCGGCGTTGGTGCGGCAGGGGCAGATCGCCGAGCTGATCAATGCCAAGCCCAAGGCGCGGCGGCGGATTCTGGAAGAGGCGGCGGGGATATCGGGGCTATACCAACGCCGTCATGAGGCAGAGCTGAAATTGACGGCGGCGGATCAGAACCTGCTGCGGCTGGACGATGTGCTTGATGCGCTTGCGCAGCAGTTGGCGGCGCTGATGCGCCAAAGCCGCGCCGCGGCGCGCTACCGCGAAATTGGCACCGATCTGCGCCGCGCCGAAGGGCTGCTGGCCTGGCTGCGCTGGCGCGACGCGGATGCGGCGCGGGCCGAGGCCGAGGCCGCGCTTGGCACCTGCACCTTGGCCGCGGCGCGGGCCGAAGCGGCTGCCCGCGGCGCCGAGCGTGCCCGTGCGGCGCATGAGGCCGCGCTGCCAGGCCTGCGCGAAGAGGATAGTGTGGCGGGCGCCATCGCGCAGCGCCTGGCGCTGCAGCGCGAATCGCTGGACGGGCAGCAAAGCCAGGCGTTGGCGCGCATCGAGGCGTTGCGCAGCCGCATCGCGCAGCTTGATCTGGACGGCGAACGCGAGGCCGGGCTGAACCGCGATGCTGTCGAGACCATCGCCCGGCTGGACTGGGAGCAGACGCAGCTTGCCCGCGCCGCTGAAGGCCATGAGTCGCGGCAGGCCGAGGCGGCGGCCTTGGCCGCCGGGGCGGCGCAGCAGTTGCAGGCGCACGAGGTCGGGCTGGCCGAACTGACCGAAGACGCCGCGCGTCTGGCGGCGCGGCACCACTCGGCTGAACGGCTGTTGGCCGACAGCCGTGCGGCGCTGGCGCGCGGCGAAGCGGATGCCGCGCGCGCTAGCGACGCGGCCGCGGCGGCAGCGCAGGCGCTGGCCCGCGCCGGGCAGGATTTTGCCTCTGCCGATACCGCGCGTGCTGCCGCCGAGCTGGCGGCGCGCGAGGCCGAAGCTGCGCTGATCGGTGCCGAAGACCGGCGCGCAGAGGTGCAGACCCGCGAATCGCGTGCCCGCGCCGCCCGGGCCGAGGCCGAGGGCGAAGCCGGTGCCTTGCGCGCGCAGATCAGCGCGCTTGCACGGCTGGTCGAACGCGAGGCTGCCAGCGGCAGGCAGTTGCTTGACCGGCTTGCGGTGGACAAGGGCTATGAGGCGGCGCTGGGTGCGGCGCTGGCCGACGATTTGCGCGCCCCCGAAGCTGCCGACGATGCGGGCTCGGGCTGGGTGGCGCTGCCCGATTACGCCACGCCGCAGCCGCTGCCCGAGGGGGCCAAGCCGCTGATGCACCATGTGCGCGCGCCCGCGGTTCTGGCGCGGCGCATCGCGCAGATCGGTGTCGTGGCCGACCGCGCGCTTGGCCCGCGGCTGCAGGCGGCGCTGGCGCCGGGCCAGCGACTGGTATCGCTGCAAGGCGATCTTTGGCGTTGGGACGGGCTGCGGGCGGGCGCCGAAGATGCGCCCTCGGCAGCGGCGCTGCGGTTGCAGCAACTGAACCGTCTGGTTGAACTCAAACGCGATCTGGAGGATGCCGCCGCCCGCGCCGCCGGTGCTGCGCAAGCGCATGAGCAGTTGTCGCGCGCGCTGCTGGATGCCAGCGCCGCAGATGCCGCCGCGCGCGAGGCGCGGCGCGAGGCCGACCGCAGGCTGGCCGAGGCGGGGCGCGCGCAAAGCCGCGCCGAGGCCGACCGCGCCATTTCGGCAAGCCGGCTGGAGACCGCGCAGCAGGCCCGCGCGCGCCACGCCGACGAGGCCGACCAGGCCCGCAGCCGGCTGCGCGAGGCCGAGGCGGCGTTGGCCGCGCTTGCCGATCTGGGCGGGGTGCGTGCGCAGGTCGATGGCGCCAGGCGGCAGGTCGATGCGGCCCGCCAGACCATGCTTGCGCGCCGCGCCAGCCATGAGGATCTGCGCCGCGAGGGCGAGGCGCGCACCCGGCGGCGGCAAGAGATCGTGAAAGAGGTTTCCGGCTGGCGGCTGCGGCTGGATACCGCGGAAAAGCGCGGCGCCGATCTGGCGCAGCGCCGCGCCGAGGCCGAGGCAGCCGCGAGTGACGCCGCGGCGGCCCCCGCCGAGATCGCGGCGCAGCGCGACCGGCTGGCCGAAGCCATAGCTCAGGCCGAAGCGCGCCGGGCCCGCGCCGCCGATGCGCTGGCCGCGGGCGAGACCGCGCTGCGCGCCGCGCAAGAGGCCGAGCGCCTGGCCGAGCGCGCCGCCGGCGAGGCCCGCGAAGCCCGCGCCGCCGCCCTGGCCCGCAGCGAGGCCGCTGTGGCGGCAGTCGCAGCCGCCGCCGACCGCATCCGCGAGGAAACCGATCACGAGCCCGAGGCGCTGCGCGCGCTGCTGGGCGCCGGGTCTTCGCCGCTGCCCACCGCCGAGGCGCTGGAAACCGAGGTCAACCGCCTGCGCCGGCAGCGCGAGGCCCTGGGCGCGGTGAACCTGCGCGCCGAAGAAGATGCCGTGGCGGTGCGGCAGGAACTGGAAACCCTGCAGCGCGAAAAGGCCGATCTGGAACAGGCGATCCGCAAGCTGCGCGCCGGCATTGGCAGCCTGAACCGCGAGGGGCGCGAACGCCTTCTGACCGCGTTCGAACAGGTCAACGGCAATTTCCGCACCCTGTTCACGCATTTGTTCGGCGGCGGCGACGCCAATCTGGTGCTGGTGGAAAGCGACGACCCGCTTGAGGCCGGGCTGGAAATCATGTGCCAGCCGCCCGGCAAGAAGCTGGCGACGCTGGGCCTGCTTTCGGGGGGCGAACAGAGCCTGACCGCGATGGCGCTGATATTCGCAGTGTTTCTGGCCAATCCGGCGCCGATCTGCGTGCTGGATGAGGTGGATGCGCCTTTGGATGACGCGAATGTGACCCGCTTTTGCGACCTTCTCGACGAAATGGCCCGGCGTACCGAAACACGTTTTCTGATAATCACGCATCATGCCGTGACGATGTCGCGGATGGATCGGCTGTTCGGTGTGACGATGGTCGAACAGGGGGTAAGCCAGCTTGTCAGCGTTGATCTGAAGCGCGCCGAGGCGCTGGTTGCGTGACCCGGTTTGCGGCGTCTCAGGTTGCCGCGGTGATGAATATGCTGCGCAGCATTGCTGCAGCGAAACCGACTGCGGAGGATGCGGATGAGCGGAAAGATCGACATGCGGCTGGCCGAACTGGGGCTGGTTCTGCCCTCCGCCCCGGCGCCTGCGGCCAACTACGTGCCCTTTGTGCGCAGCGGCAACCTACTGTTCGTCTCGGGCCAGATCAGCCAGGGGCCAGCCGGCCCGATCCGCGGCAGGCTGGGTGACGGCATGGCGGTTGCCGAAGGCGCTGCGGCGGCGCGCACCTGCGGTCTGGCGCTGCTGGCGCAGGCCCGTGCCGCCTGTGGCGGCGATCTGGACCGGGTGCGCCGGGTGGTCAAGCTGACCGGATTCGTGAACTCCGCCGCCGATTTCACCGACCAGCCCGAGGTGGTGAACGGCTGTTCCGACCTGATGGTCGAGGTGTTCGGCGAGGCCGGGCGTCACGCCCGCGCCGCGGTTGCCGCACCTGCCCTGCCGCGCGGCGTCGCGGTGGAAATCGACGCGGTTTTCGAGGTCGAATGATGCCCGCGCTGCCCGCCGCCTTTCTGCGCACGCCGCTGGCGCACCGCGCCTGGCACGACGTTGCCGCAGGCCGCCCCGAAAACTCTGTCGAAGCGGTTCGGGCCGCGGTTGATGCGGGCTATGGCATTGAAATTGATATACAACCATCGGCAGATGGGGTGCCGATGGTGTTTCATGACCATGACCTTGCGCGTCTGACCGGGCGGCCGGGCCGGGTTGCCGAAATGCCCGCCGCGGCGCTGTCGCGCTTGCCGCTGCTGGGTGGGCGCGAGGCGATCCCGACACTTGCGCGGGTGCTGGACGAAGTTGCCGGCAGGGTGCCGCTGCTGATCGAGATCAAGGACCAAAGCGGCAGTGGCGGCCCGGAGGTGGGGGCGCTGGAACGTGCCGTGGCGCGGGTGCTGCAGGGCTATGCCGGGCCGGTCGCGGTGATGTCGTTCAACCCGCATTCGGTGGCCGCCTTTCACGCGGCGGCGCCCGACATTGCCGTGGGCCTGACCACCGCCGCCTATCGGCCCGCAGATTACCCCGAACTGCTGGGCGCGGTCTGCGACCATCTGCGCGACATTCGCGATTTTGACCGGGTCGGCGCCAGTTTCATCTCGCACGAGGCGGCCGATCTGGCGCGGCCGCGGGTGGCCGAACTGAAGGCGCGCGGCGCCAAGGTGCTGTGCTGGACCATCCGTTCGCCCGAGGCCGAGGCGCAGGCGCGGCGGGTGGCCGACAACATCACTTTTGAGGGCTATGCCGCAGCGCAGCATGGCTGAGGGCGGGCGATGAACGACCTGCAACCCGAGCTTGCCGCAGGCGTCGCGGACATTGATACCGCGGCGTGGGACGCCTGCGCCTGCCCCGAGACGGCCGACGGCGGCCCCGCCGCGGACCCGTTCACCACGCATCGTTTCCTGTCGCTGCTGGAACGTTCGGGTTCGGTGGGGCAAGATACAGGCTGGCAGCCGCGGCCATTGCTGCTGCGCCGTGCCGGCGAGATTGTCGCCGCAGCGCCGCTATACGTGAAATCGCATTCGCAGGGCGAATATATCTTCGATCACGGCTGGGCCGACGCCTATGCGCGCGCCGGCGGGCAGTATTATCCGAAGCTGCAGGTGGCGGTGCCGTTTTCGCCGGTCAGCGGCAGGCGATTGCTGGCGCGGCCGGGGCATGCGGCCGCGGGCCGCGCGGCGCTGCTGCACACGCTGTCAGGGCTGGCGGCGCAAGCGGGGCTGTCGTCGGCGCATCTGACCTTCTGCACTGCGGACGAGGCCGCCGCAGCGGCGGGCGCGGATTACCTGCACCGGGTCACGCTGCAATACCACTGGCACAACAACGGTTACGCGCAATACGATGATTTCCTGTCAGAATTGTCCTCGCGCAAGCGCAAGGCGCTGCGCCGCGAAAGGGCGCAGGCGCAGGCTTTCGGCGGCGAGATCGTGGTGCTGCAGGGCGACCGGATCACGCCGGAACACTGGGATACGATGTGGCGGTTTTACCAGCACACCGGCGCGCGCAAATGGGGCAGGCCCTATCTGACGCGGGCGTTCTTTGAGGGCGCGATGGTGCTGAACGATGCCGTGCTGATGGTGCTGGCGCGGCGCGGCGGGCGTTGGGTCGCAGGGGCGCTGAATCTGATCGGGCGTGACGCCCTGTTCGGTCGCTACTGGGGTGCCGTCGAGGACCACCCCGGCCTACATTTCGAACTGTGCTACCATCAGGCGGTGGATTGGGCAATTGCGCATCGCCTGTCGCGCGTCGAGGCCGGGGCGCAGGGCGAACACAAGATCGCGCGTGGCTATCTGCCGGAAACGGTGCATTCGCTGCACTGGTTTGCCGACCCCGGTTTCCGGCAGGCGGTGGCGCAGTTTCTGGCAGCCGAGCGCGCTGCAACGGCGCGCGAAATGGCCGAACTTGTTGCCGCCGGGCCGTTTCGCCGCGCCGAAACCCGTGGCTGACGCTGCGCAGCATAAGATCCATGCTGCGCAGCGACACCGTCAGATCAATGCTCAGATCGCTGCCAGCAGCGCCTCGCCACCCGATATTTCGCAGGTGCCGCCTTTCACTTCTCTCTGCAGCACCTTGACCACGCCGTCTTCGACCAGCATCGAATAGCGCCGCGAGCGATCATAAAGCCCGGTGGCGGGGTTGGTGAAGCTTAGCCCCAGTGCTTTTGCAAAGCTGCCATCGGCATCCGACAGCATGGTGATGCCCGCCGCGGTGGCGCCGGTGCTTTCGCCCCAGGCCTTCATCACGTAAGGGTCATTGACCGCGACGCAGATGATTTCTGCCACGCCCTTTGCCAAGAACTGCGCCCGGGTGCGGATGAAGCTGGGCACATGCGCGCTGGTGCAGGTTCCCGAATAGGCGGCGGGAATCGCGAAGATCACCAACTTGTGGCCGGCCAGTCTGGGCGCCAGTTCCACCGGCTCGGGGCCATTTGCGCCCATTTGCAGGAATGTGGCGGCAGGCAGCCTGTCGCCTACGGAAATCGTCATCGTGCAATCCTCTCGCGTTGCGTTCCGGTCGGGCGCAGATATAGGGTCTGCCCCGAAACCTGACCAGTGGGAGAAATGGCATGGCGGGCGTGGTGATCGTTGGCGCCGGGCAGGCGGCGGCCTCGGCGGCGGCGCGGCTGCGCGCGCTAGGCTATGCAAGGCCCATCACCGTCATCGGCGCCGAGCCGGTGGCACCCTATCAGCGACCGCCGCTGTCCAAGGGCTACCTGCTGGGGCAGATGCCGCTGGAACGGCTGCTGCTGCGGGCGCCGGAATACTGGGCGGAACATGATGTCGGCCTGCGGCTGGGGGCGCCGGTCAGTGCGATCGACCGCGCGGCAAAGCTGGTGCGGGTGGCTGGCGAGGCGCTGGCCTACAGCGCACTGATACTTGCCACCGGCGCGGTGCCGCGCCGCCTGCCTGCCGCGACCGGCGGCGATCTGGGCGGCGTGCATCTGGTGCGCAGCCTGGCCGATGTCGATGCCATGGCGCCGGCGATGCAACCCGGGGCGCGGCTGGTGGTGGTGGGTGGCGGCTATATCGGGCTGGAGGCCGCGGCGGTGGCGCGCAAGCTGGGGCTGCAGGTGACGCTGGTCGAGGCCGCGCCGCGCATTCTGGGCCGCGTCGCCAGCGCCGAGACGGCAAACGAAATCCGCGCGCTGCACGCCCGGCACGGCGTGACGATCATCGAAGGCGTCGGCATCGCGCGGCTGGCGGGCCAGGGCCGGGTGCGCGCGGTCGAACTGGCCGACGGGCGCAGCCTTGCCGCCGATCTGGTGGTGGTCGGCATCGGCATCGCACCTGCCACTGCGCTTGCCGAGGCGGCCGGGCTGGCGCTGGAAAACGGTATCGCGGTCAACGACTTCGGTTGCACCTCTGATCCCTCGATCTGGGCCGCGGGCGACTGCGCGGCGTTCCCGCATGCGGGCGCGCGGCTGCGGCTGGAAAGCGTCGGCAACGCGATCGACATGGCCGAATGCGTGGCCGAAAACATCATGGGCGCCGGGCGCGCCTATCTGCCGAAACCCTGGTTCTGGTCGGATCAATACGACGTGAAGCTGCAGATTGCCGGGCTGAACAGCGGCTATGACAAGGTGGTGGCGCGCCGCGCCGAGGGCACCTCGCACTGGTATTTCCGCGGCGAAACATTGCTTGCGGTCGATGCGCTGAACGACGCACGCGCCTATATGATCGGCAAGCGGCTGATCGAGGCGGGGCGCAGCCCGGATGCCGCCGCGGTCGCGGATACCACAACCGACCTCAAGGCGCTGCTGTGAGGATCATCGGCGGCGCGCGGCGCGGCTTGAAGCTGGCCGATGTGGGTGCGGGCGACGCCACCGCGCATCTGCGCCCCACCTCGGACCGGGTGCGCGAAAGCATCTTCAACCTGCTGATCAACGGCCGCCACGGCAACCCGGTGCCGGGCGCACGGGTGCTTGACCTTTTTGCCGGCAGCGGCGCGCTGGGGTTCGAGGCGCTGTCGCGCGGCGCGGCGCGGGTGGCCTTCGTCGATGACGGCGCCGCGGCGCAAGCGCTGCTGCGGCGCAATATCGACCTGATGCGGGCGACGGATACCACCGAGGTCTGGTTCCGCGACGCCTGCAAGCTGGGGCTGAACCGCGGCGCGCCCCATGATCTGGTGTTCCTCGATCCGCCCTACGGCAAGGGGCTGGGTGAACAGGCACTGGCCGCGTGCATCGCCGGGGGCTGGGTGGCGCCCGGTGCCACCGTGGTCTGGGAAGAGGCTGCGGCGCCCGCCCTGCCCGAAGGCTTTGCGCTGTTGGAACAGCGCAGCTACGGCGGCACCGTGATAACCCTGCTGCGCGCGCCCGGCTGAACGCCGCTACAGGCTGACGACCGGCCCGCCCGCCGCCTCGGCGTCGCCCGCGTCATGCGTGACCATCAGCACCGGAATGCCGCGCGCGCGGACGTGGTCGAACACGAATCGGCGAATGTCGCCGCGCAGCGCGGTGTCGAGCTTTGAAAAGGGCTCATCCAGCAGCAGCGCCAGCGGCTCGGCCAGCAGCGCGCGCATCAGCGCGGCTCGGGCGCGCTGGCCGCCCGACAATGTCGCGGGGTCGCGCCCGGCAAAGCCCGCCAACCCCGCTTGCGCCAGCGCCTCGGCAACTGCCGCCTGCCGCGCTGCCTTGCCGCGCACCCGTCGCGCCAGCCCGAAGGCAAGGTTGTCACCCACTGAAAGATGCGGAAACAGCAGCGCATCCTGAAACAGCATGCCGATGCGGCGCGCCTCGGCGGGCAGCCGGGTCATGTCGCGACCGTCCAAGGTTATCGCGCCGCTGGCCGTGAAACCATGCGCCAGATGCCCGCCGATCGCCTCGAGCAGCGTTGATTTGCCCACCCCGGAAGGCCCCATCACGGTGACAATCTCGCCCGCCGGCACCACCAGCGTCAGCGGCGCGAACAGCGGCTGTGCGGCGCCGGTGGCGGTGACACTAAGGCGGGTCAGCATCAGGCTCATGCGCGGGCCCGTCCCAAAAGGCCCAGGCGGTTGCGGTGCAACACGGCGGGCAACAGCAGCGCCGCGGCATAGGCGGCAAAGGGCAATGCCGCCTGCAGCACCGCATAAACCCCGACCACCCTGCGGTCGGAACCGGACGCAAGCGTGACAGCTTCGGTGGTCAATGTGCCGATCCGCCCGGCGCCCAGAAACAGCGTCGGCAGATATTGCGCCACCGAGACACCAAAGCCGATCGCCGCGGCGGTCAGCACCGGCGCCAGCAGCACCGGCAGCTTCACCGCCAGCAACCGGCGCAGCGGGGCGGCCCCAAGTGCTGCGGCGGTATTGGTCAGGCGGCGGTCAAGCGCGCGCCAGGGCGCGGCAAGCGCAATCATCACATAGGGAAACACGAACAGCACATGCGCCCAGATCACCGTGCCATGCCCGGCGGCCAGCCCGGCGCGCAGGAACACCACGTTCAGCCCGTAGAGAAAGCCGATCTGCGGCACCAGCAGCGGCAGCACGATCAGCACCCCGGCCCAGGGCGCGGTGCCGCGCCGGGCGCGGTCTTCGCCTTCCAGCCAGGCGATCGCCAGCGCCAGCGCCAGCGCCGTGCTTGCCGCGCCGATCAGCGCGGTTTCGGCAGCGGCGCGGGCCCAGCCGCCTGTGGGGTTGGCCCAGACCTTCAGCGACCAGGTTTCCGGCAGCGCCGCCGGAAACGGCCAGCGCCAGGCCAGCGACCACAGCGCCAGCGCCAGCAGCGCCGCCAGGCCAAGCGCCATCAGCAGCAGCGTGGCGCCGCTTGCCACCAGCAGCCAGGGTTCCGCCGAAACCCCGCGCCCGCCGCGCCGCACCCACCAGCGCCCCAGCCGCGCCGCGCCCTTTTGCGCCAGCCAGGCCACGCCGATTGCCGCTGCGATCAGCAGCACCTGCAGGCTTGCCGCCGCCGAGGCGGGCAGGATAAGGCGCGTGTCAGGCGCGGTGAACCAGCGCGTCACCGCCACTGCCAGCGTCGGCGGGTTCGACGGGCCAAGCAGGATCGCCACATCCACCACCGACAGCGCGAAGGCAAGCACGATCAGCACCGGCAGCCGGATCAGCGGCCACATCTGCGGCACGATCACCTTGATCCAGACCACGCCTCGCCCATAGCCAAGTGCGCGCCCCGCCGCCATGTGCTGCGCCACAGGCAACTGGCTGAGCGCCGCCAGCATCACCAACAGCAGGAACGGCACTTCCTTGACCAGCAGCCCCAGTATCAGCGCCCCGCCCCAGGGGTCGTGCAGGGTCGGCCAGTCGGGCGGCATCGCCCAGCCCGTCAGCCAAGGGCTGACAAGCCGCGCGATCCAGCCCGATGGCGCGATCAGAAAGCCCAAACCGATGGCCATGGCGGCATGCGGCGTCGCCAGCAGTGGCGCCAGCAGCCGCGCCCCGGCACCGGGCCGCATGCGGCCGTGCACCAGCGCGCAGAACCCGGTGGCCAATGCCAGCGCCAGCGCGGTTGCCGCGAACCCGGTCCACAGCGTCAGCACCAGGCTGGTGCGAAACCCCGGCAACGCCAGCAGTTGCCGCCAGGGGTCGAGGCTGACGTTTTTGGCACCAATCGCGGGCAGGATGCCAAAGCCCGCGCGCGCGGTTTCCCACAGCCCGGCAAGGATGGGGGCGACCAGGCCACCCAGAACCAGCACCAGCACGGTCATCCGCAGCGCGCGGCCCTCGGCCCTCATTTCGTGTAGCGTTCCGCCCAAGCCTCGGTCAGCCGCGTCATCCAGCTTGCATGCGGCTCCAGCAGCGTCGGGCCAAGATCGGCAAGTGTCGGCAGCGCGGGCGAGCTGGGCAGTGCGGCAAAGGCTGCCGCCGCGTCTGCATCCAGCTTCGCCGGGTCGAGCACCGAAAACGAGCCTAACACGGTGATGTCCTGCTGATGCGCCTGCGTGGCGGGGTCAAGCAGGAAGTTCGCCACCACCATGGCGCCTTCGCGGTTGGCGGCGTTGAACGGGATTGCGACGAAGCTGATGTTGCCGATGCTGCCGATTTCAGGGGTAAAGACCCGCGCGGTTTCGGGCAGCAGCCCCTGCGCGATGGCGGCGGCGGCGCTGGCCGGGTCGAACGACAGCGCGATATCAACTGCGCCGTCGTTCAGCAACTGCTGCTGGATCGACTGGTTTTCCGGGTAGCTGGCGCCGCCTTGCCACAGGTTCGGGCGCAGCGTGTCATACCAGGCCCAAAGCGGCGCGGAGGCGGTGGCAAACGCGGCATCGGTCACCGGCGCCTGCAACATCGCGGCATCAGGCGCGAGTTCGATCAGCGCTTGCTTCAGGAACGTCGCGCCCATGAAGTTGCTGACTGCCGGGTGGGTGAAGCGGCCGGGGTTGGCGGCGGCCCAATCGGCCAGCGCCGTCATGCTGCGCGGCGGTTCCGGCAGGCGCGCGCTGTCATAGGTGAAAACGAATTTCGCCAGCCGCCAGGGCGACTCGAAGCCCTCGACCGGCACGGTGAAATCGACCGAGGCGGGCGAGGCGGGCGACAGGTCGAGGTGGCGGGCATTGGGCAGATCGGCTACGAAGGGGCCGTGCAGCAGGCCTTGCGATTTCATCGACAGGAAATTCGGGCCGTTGATCCAGATCAGGTCCACCGCGCCGCCCTCGGTCTGCCCGGCGGCCTTTTCGGCGATGACCCGCGTCACCGCCTCGGCGGTGTCGGTCAGCTTCACCTGCTGCACCTTCACGCCGTAGAGCGCCTCGGTCTGGCTGCCGACCCAGGTGATGAAATCATTGGTGCGCTGATCGCCGCCCCAGGCGTTCCAGTAAACCGTCTGGCCGCGCGCGGCGGCAAGGGTGGCGTCCCAGTCGGCAAAGGCGGGAGTAACAAGGCCTAGTGTCAGCGCGGCAACAAGGGGTAGTCGCATGGGGTCTCCGTTCTGTCGGGTTCAGGAAAAACTGTGCCAGCCCTGGCGCCATCGCGTCAGCGTGGTCAGGGTACAGGCGGCGGCAAAGATGTAGGCAAGCGCGGGGAAGGCGGCGGGCCAAAGGCACATGGCGGCAAACAGCGCGATGGTTTCGCCGCCTTCGGTCAGCCCGCCAAGGTAGTAAAGCCCCTTGCCGGGGTAGGCGGTGGCGCTCATGCCGCGCCGCGCGGCAATCGCGGCGAAAGCCAGAAACGACGATCCGGTGCCGACGAAGGCGGCGATCAGCACCGCGGCAGGCAGCGCATTGGCGGGGCTGGCGATGGCAAAGCCCAACGGGACCAGCGCGTAGAACAGAAAGTCGAGCGCGATATCCAGAAACGCGCCGCGGTCGGTGGGGCCGTTCAGCCGCGCCACCGCGCCGTCAAGCCCATCGGCAAAGCGGTTCAGCGCGACAAGGCCAAGCGCCAGCCCGAACTGCCCGAACGCCAGCGCCGGCACCGCCAGCGCGCCAAGCACAAAGCCCGCCAACGAAATCTGATCGGCGCCGATGCCGCGCGCCACCAGCGCCCGCGCCGGCACCATCAGCAAGCGCCGCTGCAGCGGAAGTAATGCCGCATCAAACATCGCCTAGCCCCTTTGCCATGCATGGAACCGTTCAAGCCAGCGTAGCGAGCGCGGGTTCACATGCGCGCGCCTCCATTCGCCCGCCACGTATTTATTGGCCTCGGCCAGCGTCGGGTAGGTGTGGATCGTGCCGAGGATCTTGTTCAGCCCCAGCCCGTGCTTCATTGCCAGCACGAATTCGGCCAGCAGGTCGCCCGCATGCGCGCCCACGATGGTCACGCCCAGAATGCGGTCGCGCCGCGGCGCTGTCAGCACCTTGACAAAACCGCGCGCGGTGCCGTCGGCGATGGCACGGTCAAGCTCGGCGATGTCAAAACGGGTGATCTCATGCGCGATGCCCCGTTCGCGTGCCTCCTGTTCGTTCAGTCCCACCCGCGCCACCTCGGGGTCGATGAACGTGGCCCAGGGTATCACCCGGTAGTCCGCCTTGAAGCGCCAGTAACGGCCGAACAGCGCATTGACAGATGCGAACCACGCCTGATGCGCCGCGGTATGGGTGAACTGGTAAGGCCCTGCCACGTCGCCCGCGGCAAGAATGTTGGGGTAAAGCGTTTCGAGATAGGCGTTGGTGGTGATGACGCGGTCAACCGGAATGCCAAGCTGTTCCAGCCCATAGCCCTGCAGGCGCGGGCTGCGCCCCACCGCCACGATGATGTCGTCAAAGCCGATCCGCAGGGTTGCATTGCCCGCCTCGACCTCGATCCACTTTTCGCCCGCGCTGACGCCGCAGGCCAGCGCCTTGTGCCCGGTCAGCATCTGCACGCCGTCGGCCTGCAGCGCCGCTTTTGCAAGCGTCGAGACCTCTTCATCCTCGCGAAACAGGATGCGCGGCGCCATTTCGATTTGCGTCACGTCAGACCCCAGCCGCGCAAAGCTTTGCGCAAGTTCGCAGCCGATCGGCCCGCCGCCCAGCACCACCAGCCGCTTCGGGGCGTGGTCGCGTTCGGCCAGCTTTTCCCACAGCGTGTCCGACGTCAGGTAGCCCACCGTCTCGATGCCCGGCAGCGGCGGCACAAACGGCGCCGCCCCCGTGGCCAGGATGATCGCGCGGCTGGTCAGGCGCTGCGTGCCGCCCGCGGTGTCGGTGATCTCTACCGTCCAGGGGTCGATCAGCCGTGCCTGGCCATGCAGCACCTCGACCCCCAGCCCCTGATAGCGTTCGACCGAATCGTGCGGTGCAACCTCGGCGATCACCGCATGCACCCGCGCCATCACCCGCCTGAAGGAAAACTTTGGCTGCACGGCGGCAAGCCCGTAGTGGTCGGCGCCGCGCATCTGCTGCGCCAGTCTGGCGCTTTTGATAAGCGCCTTTGAGGGCACGCAGCCGTAGTTCAGGCAATCGCCGCCCATCTTGTGCGCCTCGACCAGCGTCACCCGAGCCTTCACCGCGGCACCGATATAGGCACAAACCAGCCCGGCAGCACCAGCGCCAATCACGATCAGGTTGCGGTCGAACCGGGCGGGTTTGTGCCAGCGGGCATAGGCCTTGCGGGTTTTCAGGCGGGAAAGGACCATCCGGGCGATCCACGGAAAAATGCCGAGCAGCGCAAATGAGGCGAAAAGGCCGGGCGAGACGATGCCCGAAAGGCTGTCAAGCTGCGCCAGTTGCGTGCCGGCATTGACGTAGACGGCGGTGCCCGCCAGCATGCCGATCTGGCTGACCAGATAGAAGCTGCGCACCGAAATCGGCGTCAGCCCCATACCAAGGTTGATCGCAAAGAACGGCACCGCGGGGATCAGCCGCAGCGAGAACAGATAGAACGCGCCGTCGCGGGCAAAACCTTCTGCCAGCGCCGTGCCGCGGCTGCCCAGCCGGACGGTCACCGCGTCGCGCAACAAAAAGCGCGCGGTCAGGAAAGCCAGCGTGGCGCCGACTGTCGAGGCGAAGGATACGATCACCGTGCCCCAGACCAGCCCGAACAGCGCGCCGATGCCCAGCCCCATCAGCGTGGCAAGCGGCAGTGATAGCGCAGTGACCATGACATATCCGACAAACACCGCCGCCGCGACCGCAACCGGCCGTTCTGCCTGCCAGGCCGCAGCGGTTTCGGCCAGCGCGCGCAGCGCCGCCATGTCGGGCACCAGGTCGCGCAGCGCCACGCCGATCGCCACAACCGTCAGTGCAAGTGCGGCAAAAGCCAAGGGCTTTGCCCGAGACTGCGTTCTTGACCTTGATCCCGCTGGTGGCATGTCTGTCCCTTTTTTCAGTGTTCTTGCACAGATGACCGCGCTGCGGCGGCAGTGTTACAGGCAACGTCGCGAAAAATACCCTGCGCGCCGCGTTGTCGCATGGCCGATGCCGGCTTTGCCCCCGCGTTCGGCTTGACACCCCCCGCCGCAGCCCACAGGTAGGAGATCACGAGACCGAGGGAAACGGAAGCCGCCGCAGCATGAACCTTGCGCTGATCGTCCTGCTGCCGTTTCTGGGCGCAATGCTGCCGGGGGTGCTGATCCGCTCGGGGCGCGGCGTGGCGGCGTTGGGCGCGGGGCTGGCGATGGCGGCGGCCCTGGCCGGGGTGTTGGCGCATCTGCCGCGCGTGTTGTCGGGCGAGGCGGTTGCGCTGCGCATCGATTGGCTGCCGGCGCTGGGGCTGGCGGCAAGTTTCCGGCTTGACGGGCTGGCGGCGTTGTTTGCGGTGCTGATCCTTGGCATCGGCCTGCTGATCCTGCTTTACGCGCGCTACTACCTTGGCAAGGCAGATCCGGCGGGGCGGTTCTTCACCTTCCTGATGCTGTTTCAGGGTGCGATGCTGGGCATCGTGCTTTCCGACAACATCCTGCTTTTGCTGATTTTCTGGGAGCTGACGTCGCTAAGCTCGTTCCTGCTGATCGGCTATTGGAGCCACCGGCCCGAGGCCCGCGCCGGGGCGCAAATGGCCTTGGTGGTGACCGCGACGGGCGGGCTGGCGATGATCGGCGGCATGCTGATCCTGGGTAGTATCGCGGGAAGCTATGAGATATCGGCCATTGTCGCCGCTGCATCGCAGGTGCGCGGCTCGGCGCTTTACCCGTTGGCACTCGGGCTGATCCTGCTGGGGGCCTTCACGAAATCAGCGCAGTTTCCGTTTCACTTCTGGCTGCCGCGCGCGATGGCGGCGCCAACGCCGGTGTCGGCCTATCTGCATTCGGCGACCATGGTGAAGGCCGGGGTGTTCTTGTTGGCGCGGTTGTGGCCGGTGCTGTCGGGCACGCCCGAATGGTTCTATGTGGTCACCACGGTCGGGCTGGTGACCATGCTCTGGGGCGCCGCAGTGGCGCTGTTTCGCACCGATCTGAAGGCGCTGTTGGCCTATTCCACGGTGTCGCAGCTGGGGCTGATGGTGATGCTGCTGGGCTTCGGCAGCAAGGCGGCGGCGCTGGCGGCGGTGTTTCACCTGCTCAACCACGCCACGTTCAAGGCGGCGCTGTTCCTGGGCGCGGGGATCATCGAGCACGAAACCGGCACCCGCGATATCGACCGTCTTGGCGGCCTGCGCCGGCTGATGCCGCTGACCTTTGTGCTGGCCACACTGGCGGCGCTGTCGATGGCCGGGGTGCCCCTGTTGAACGGGTTTCTGAGCAAGGAAATGATGCTGGAGGCGGCGGCGCATACCGCCTACCTTGGCAACGGCTGGCTGCTGGCGGTTCTGGCGACGGGCGGGGCAACGATTTCCGCAGGCTATTCGTTCCGGCTGATCGCATTGACCTTCTTTGGCGCGGCGCGCGCCGATTACCCCAAACCGCCGCATGACCCGACGATCGGGCTGTGGTTCGCCCCGGCGGTGCTGGTGGCGATGGTGGTGGCGGTGGGGCTGTGGCCGGCGCTGGCGCAGCCGCTGGTGGTGGCGGCGGCAAGCGCCGCGGTTGGCGGCGATCTGCCCGAAGTGGCGCTGCAGATCTGGCATGGGCTGACGCCGGCCTTGGCGATGTCGGGGCTGGCGCTGGCGGGCGGCGCGCTGCTGCTGACGCAGCGGCGGCGCTTGCAGCGGGCAGGCCTGGCGCTGGCGCGTTTCGACGCCGCCGCGGCCTATGGTGCGCTGATCGCGGCGGTCGAGACGGGGGCGCGGCGGCTGACCGATGCGCTGCACGCCGGCACCATGGCGCGGCCCCTGGCGGCGCTGGCGCTGACCGCGCTGGTGGCGGGCAACTGGGGCTTTGCCGGTGCCGGGCTGGGCGTGCAGACGCGCGCGATGTTGCCGGTGGCGCCGCTGGCGGCGGCCGCCTGGCTGCTGTTGGTGGCGGCTACGCTTGCGCTGGTGGTGTTGCACCGCGACCGGCTGCTGGCGCTGGTGCTGATCGGCGTTGTCGGGCTGATGGTCTCGCTTGGCTTCGTTCTGCTTTCCGCCCCCGATCTGGCATTGACGCAGATCACCGTCGAGGTGGTGACGATCGTGCTGATGCTGCTGGCGCTGAACTTTCTGCCCAAGCACAGCGCGCCCGACCCGGGCAGTCACCGCGCCCGCGACGGCCTGCTGGCAGCTGTGTCCGGCCTTGGCGTCGGGGCGCTGATCTACGCGCTGATGCGGCGCGATTTCGCGGCGCCGACGATTTCCGGCTATCATGTCGAAAACGCCTACAGCGGCGGCGGCGGCAGCAATATCGTCAACGTCATCCTGGTGGACTTCCGCGGTTACGACACTTTTGGCGAAATCATCGTGCTGGGCGTCGCGGCGCTGGTCATCTTTGCGCTGGCCGATGTGCTGCTGCGCCGCCCGGTGCTGCGCCGGCTGATCGCCTGGAGCCCCGATCAGCCGCGCGCCGGCGATAGCCACCCGTTGCTGCTGGTGGTGGCAACGCGTCTGTTGCTGCCGGTGGCGCTGATGGTCGGGGTCTATATCTTCCTGCGCGGGCACAATGCGCCGGGCGGCGGTTTTGTCGCCGGGCTGGTGGTGTCGATCGCGCTGGTCATGCAATACATGGCCTCGGGTTTTGCCTGGGCCGAGGCGCGGCAGCGTTTCGACTATCACGCGCTGATTGGCGCGGGCGTGCTGATTGCGGGGCTGACCGGGCTTGGCGCCTGGTTCGCGGGGCGACCGTTCCTGACCTCGGCGTTCGGCTATGTGCAGCTGCCACCGCTGGAAAAGTTCGAACTGGCCACCGCCATTGCGTTCGACCTTGGCGTGTTCCTGACCGTGGTGGGCGCGGTGATGCTGGCGCTGGCAAGCCTGTCGCGGCTGGCGCAACGCGCGCTTTCAGACGAGCGCAAACGCGCGGGGGCGGCGTGATGGAGGCACTGGTTGCGGGCGCGGTGGCGGTGATGACGGCGGTCGGGGTTTACCTGATCCTGCGCCGCCAGACCTTTCCAGTGGTGATCGGCATGGCGATGCTGTCTTACGCTGTCAACGTGTTTCTGTTTGCCACCGGCCGGCTGGTGGTCGATCAGCCGCCGGTGCTTTCCAGCGCTGCCAGCGGCTACACCGACCCGCTACCACAGGCGCTGGTGCTGACCGCGATCGTCATTTCCTTCGGCATGACGGCGGTGGTGGTGCTGCTGGCGCTGGGGTCGTTCATCGCCTCGGGCGATGACGGCGTCGATCTGGACAAGGGCCACGAATGAACCACTGGATTATCGCACCGGTGGTGCTGCCGGCTTTACTGGCGCCGCTGCTGGTGCTGCTGGCGCGTCACGACCTGCGGGCGCAGCGCCTGCTGTCGCTGGCCGGCACGCTGACCTTCGCGGCGCTGGCGGGGGTGCTGCTGTGGCAGGCGGGGGGCGGCGAGATCGGGGTTTACCGCATGGGCAACTGGCCCGCGCCCTTCGGGATCGTGCTGGTGGCCGACCGGCTGGCAGTGCTGATGCTGGCGCTGACCGCGGTTTTGGCACTGGCGGTGCTGCTGCATGTGCTGGGCACCGGCTGGGACGCGCGCGGGCGGCATTTTCACGCGCTGTTCCAGTTTCAGCTGATGGGCCTTGCCGGCGCGTTTCTGACAGGCGACGCTTTCAACCTGTTCGTGTTTTTCGAGGTGATGCTGATCGCCTCTTACGGGCTTATGATCCACGGCGGTGGCAGTGCGCGGCTGCGCGCAGGGGTGCAGTATGTGGTGATGAACCTTGCCGGATCGGTGCTGTTCCTGTTTGCGCTCGGCACGATCTACGCGGTTACCGGTACGCTGAACATGGCGGATCTGGCGTTGAAAGCGGCGGCGATCCCCCCGGCCGAGGCGGCGCTGCTGCGGGTGGGGGCGGTGCTGCTGCTGTTGGTGTTTGCGCTCAAGGCGGCGCTGGTGCCGCTGCAGTTCTGGCTGCCGGCCACCTATGCCAATGCGCCGGGTCCGGTGGCGGCGCTGTTCGCGATTCTGACCAAGGTCGGGGTTTATGCGATCTTGCGGATGTTCACGCTGGTGTTCGGCAAGGCGAGCGCGGCGGGTGACATCGCCGGCGCCTTGCTGCTGCCCGCGGCGGGGGTGACGCTGCTGGTTGGCATGGCCGGCGTGCTGGGTGCACGCGATCTGGGGCGGCTGGCAGCCTTTGCGGTGGTGGGTTCGGTCGGCACGCTGGTGCTGGGGGTGTCGCTGTTCACGCCCGCAGCCGCTGGCGCGGCGTTGTTCTACATGATCCATTCGACGCTGGCGGCCGGCGCGCTGTTCCTGGTTTCCGATCTGGTGCGCGGGCAGCGCGGCGGACTGGTGCTGGCGCCCGGGCCGCGGCTGGCCAGCCACGGGTTGCTGGCAGCGCTGTTCTTTGCCGTGGCGATCGGCGTGGCGGGGATGCCGCCGTTTCCGGGGTTTCTGGGCAAGCTGATGATCCTCGATGCCGCGCGCACCACCCCGCTGGCCTGGGCGATCTGGGCGACGGTTTTGCTTGGCTCGTTGCTGGCGGTCGCGGGGCTGGGGCGCGCGGGAACGGCGCTGTTCTGGGCCACGAGCGAGGCGCCTGTTGCTGTGCCTGTGCCGGCACAACCGCTGGCGCTTGGCGGCGTTGCGGTGCTGCTGGCGGCGCTGGTGGCGCTGACGCTGGCGGCGGGGCCGGTCAGCGGCTGGCTTGGCGCCACCGCCGCGGCGCTCTATTCCCCCGCGTCCTATATCGTGGCGGTGCTGGGCGGGGGGGCGATCTGATGCGCCGGCTGTTCCCGCATCCGCAGCTGACGGTGTTGCTGGCAATTGTCTGGCTGCTGCTGGTGAACGCCTTCAGCCTGGGCGCGCTGATCATGGCTCTGCTGCTTGGCACCGCGATCCCGCTGCTGACGGTTCCCTACTGGCCCGACCGGCCGCGGCTGCGCGCGCTGCCGGTAGTTGCGGCCTATCTGGCCATCGTGGTGCATGACATCATCGCGGCCAATTTCACCGTGGCGCGCATTGTGCTGTTCGTGCCGAACGCGCGGCTGCGCAGCACCTGGGTCGCGGTGCCGCTGGCGCTGACCCGGCCTGAGGCGATCACCGTGCTGGCCGCCACAATCACGCTGACCCCGGGCACGGTGTCGGCCGACCTGTCTGCCGATGGCCGCACGCTGCTGGTGCACTGCCTGCACGCGCCCGACCCTGCCGCGGTGCTGCACACCATCAAGACCCGCTATGAGGCCCGGTTGCTGGAGATTTTCGCATGATCGACGTCGCGCTAAGCTTTGCCTTCGGCTGTTTCGGGTTGGCCTGGCTGCTGAACCTCTGGCGGCTGATTCGCGGTCCGGAACTGACCGACCGCGTGCTGGCGCTTGACACGATGGTGGTGAACGCCATCGCGCTGCTGGTGCTTTACGGCATTCGCCAGGGCACGGCGGTGTATTTCGAGGCTGCGGTGCTGATCGCCATGGTCGGTTTCGTTTCAACGGTCGCCTACGCCAGGTTCCTGTTGCGCGGCGATATCATCGAATAGGGGGCGGCCATGGTCTGGGACATTCTGATAGCGGCGTTTCTGGTGCTCGGGGGCTTTTTCGGGCTGGCCGGTTCCTACGGGCTGATGAAGCTGCCCGACCCGATGACCCGGCTGCACGCGCCGACCAAGGCAACGACGCTCGGCGTGGGCGGCGTGCTGATTGCCTCGATGCTGTTCTTTGCTTTCAAGCAGGGGCATTTCAGCGCGCATGAACTGCTGATCACGCTGTTTCTGTTTCTGACAGCGCCGGTCAGCGCGCATTTTCTGGCCAAGGCCAACCTGCACCGCGATCGCCGCCCGGCGGGACTGCCGCGCCCGCAAGGATCGGACTGGGCGAGCTACCGACCCGGCACCGATACGTCGGCCGCGGCAATGGCCCGGGCGGCTGACGCGGCGCCGTTGACGCCGCCGGGGCGGCGTGGTCACTAGGGGCAGGTTGCAGGGGTCCTGCCATGTCGCATCACCTGATCTGCGGCGTGTCAGCCGCCCGGATCGCCGATCTTTCTGCCCGCGCCGCCGTGTCTTACCGGGCGGCCCACCCGCGTTCGGCTGCGGCACTGGCATCCGGTGCGGCGGCCTGGCTTGGCGGCGTGCCGATGCACTGGATGGCCGATTGGCCGCAACCGTTCCCGATACTGGTGGCGCGGGCGCAGGGCGCGACGCTTGAAGATATCGACGGCAACCGGCTGGACGATTTCTGCCTGGGCGACACCGGCGCGATGTTCGGCCATTCGCCCGCCCCTGTCGCCCGCGCCATTCGTGCGCAGGCCGGGCGCGGCCTCACCTATATGCTGCCCACGCAAGACGCGCTGGCGGTGGGCGCGCTGCTCACCGACCACTTTGGCCCGTTTCGCTGGCAGATCGCCACCACCGCCAGCGACGCCAACCGCTTTGCGCTGCGCGTGGCGCGTGCGGTGACCGGGCGGCGCAAGGTGTTGGTGTTCAACGGCTGCTACCACGGCGCGGTGGATGAAACGATGGTGCGGCTGCGGCAAGGGCGCACCGAGGCGCGCCCCGGTCTTGTCGGGCAGGTGGCCGACCTGGGCGCAACCGCGGTGGCCGGCGAATTCAACGACCTCGCGGGCGTCGAGGCGGCGCTGGCGCAGGGCGACGTTGCCATCGTGCTGACCGAACCGGTGTTGACCAATTCCTGCATGGTGCTGCCTGAACCCGGCTTTCACGAAGGGCTGCGCGCCCTGACCCGCCGGTATGGCGCGCTGCTGATGATCGACGAAACGCATACGATCTCGACCGGGCCGGGGGGCTACACCCGCAGCCACGGGCTGCAGCCCGACATCTTCGTGCTGGGCAAACCCGTGGCGGGCGGCGTGCCGGCGGCGGTCTGGGGCCTTGGCGCGGCGGTGGCCGACCGCTTCGCCGCCTACAATGCTACCCGGCCCGCTGGCCATTCCGGCATGGGCACCACGCTTTCCGCCAACCCGCTGCAATTCGCCGCGATGCGCGCGACCCTTGCCGAGGTGATGACGCCCGCCAATTACGCCCGCATGCAGGCTGGCGCCACCCGGCTTGCCGGCGGCCTTGCCCGCGCCATCGCCGCCCAAGGCGCGCCGTGGCATGTCGTCCGAGTCGGCGCGCGGGTTGAGTTTGTCTGCGCCCCCGGTCCGCTGCGCAACGGCGCCGAGGCCGACGCCGCCCATGCCCCGGCGCTGGAGGCCGCGGTTCACGCGAGCCTGCTGAACCGGGGCTGCCTGATCGCGCCCTTCCATAACATGATGCTGGTCAGCCCCGTCACCGCGCGTGCCCAGATCGATCGGCTGATCGCGGCCTTCACCGCCACGCTGGCCGAGCTTTTCGCATGAAAGACCACCCCATGACCCAATCGCCCACCGGATCGACCCCCGCCGAGGCCGAAGCCTTTCTGGCAGCGCATCCGGAAATCGAGGCCTTCGACATCGTGCTGACCGACGCCAACGGCATCGGTCGCGGCAAAATCATCCGGCGGCACGAACTGGCAGGGCTTTACAGCGGCGGGCGGCACCTGCCGATTTCCATCCTCGGGCTCGATATCTGCGGCGAGGATGTGCACGAAACCGGGCTGATCTGGGATCAGGGCGACGGCGACCTGCGCGGCTGGCCGATACCTGGCACCTTGAAACCGCTGCACGGCACCGATCCGGCGCGCGGCGAGTTGCTGATGAGCATGTATCACCTCGACGGCGCCGAAATGACCTCCGACCCGCGCCACGCGTTGACCCGACAAGTCAAGGCGATGGCCGCCGAGGGTCTGCACCCGGCGGCGGCCTTCGAGCTGGAGTTCTTCCTGCTCGATCCCAAGTTCGACGATCGGGGCTATGCGCGACCGGCGGCGGCAGTGCTCGACGGGCGGCGGTCGGACAAGACCGAGGTCTATTCGGTCGATCACCTGCACGGCATGGAGCCGCTGTTCGCTGACATCTACCGCGCCGCCGGGCAGATGGGGATCAAGGCCGAAACGGTGATTTCGGAATATGCGCCGGGGCAGTATGAGCTGACTTTGCATTACCGCACCGATGTATTGGCCGCCGCCGATGACCTTGTGCGGCTGAAGCGCATCGTGCGGCTGCAGGCGCGCCGGCACGGCGTGACCGCCTGTTTCATGGCCAAGCCGATCGAGAAATACGCGGGCTCGGGCATGCATTTCCACGTCAGTCTGCTGGACGCCGCTGGGTGCAACATCTTTGCCGAAAGCGTCGAGGGTGAATGGAACGAGGCGATTCGCCACGCGATCGGCGGGCTGCGCGCCACGATGGGCGAATCGATGCTGGTATTCGCGCCGCACGCCAACAGCTGGCGCCGCTTCGCCAGCCAGAGCTACGCCCCGGTCAGCCCCAATTGGGGGGTCAACAACCGCTCGGTGGCGCTGCGCATTCCCGCCGGGCCAGTGGCGGCGCGGCGGGTGGAGCATCGGCCTTCTGGCGTCGACGCCAACCCCTACCTTGTCGCAGCGACCGTGCTTGCCGGCCTTCGCATCGGGCTGCAAGAACACCTCGATCCTGGTCCCGAAACGACCGGCAACGGTTACGCGACCGAAACCGCGGCGCTGCCGATGCCCGCCGACTGGCGCGAGGCGATCCGCGCAGCGACCGGTTCGAACTTCCTTCGCGCGGCATTGGGCGCCGACATGCACCGCACCTTCTGCGCCATCAAGGCCGCCGAATATGCCCGCGTCGCGCGCACCATCGCCGATGTCGATTACGACCTTTACCTGCACACGGTCTGAGCGCAGCCGGGGGGCATTCCGCCCCCCTCTGCGCCTGCGGCGCATTCACCCCCCGAGGATATTTGCGCAATGAAGAAGCGAGGCCGCAGGTTTCTTTCTTGTTCAAATATCCCCGCCGGAGGCCAGCGCGGCGGCAGAATCGGTCAGATCAGCCCGGCGTGGCGCATCGCGGCGTCGATCGCCGCCTTGGTGCTGTCGAGCAACGTGGTCAGCGGCAGCCGCACCGTTTCGTTGCAGCCCCCGAGCTTCGAGAGCGCGTATTTCGCCCCCGCCAGACCGGGCTCGATGAAAATGGCGCTGTGCAGCGGCATCAGCCGGTCCTGATAGGCCAGCGCCCTGGCGTAGTCGCCCGCCAGGGTGGCGGCCTGGAATTCGGCGCAAAGCCGCGGTGCCACGTTGGCGGTGACCGAGATGCAGCCGACGCCGCCATGGGCGTTGAAACCGAGCGCGGTGGCATCCTCGCCCGAAAGCTGGATGAAGTCGGCGCCGCAGCATTGGCGCTGCTGGCTGACGCGCTCGATCCTGCCGGTGGCATCTTTCACACCGATGATGCGCGGCAGGCGCGCCAGTTCACCCATGGTTTCGGGCGACATGTCGATGACCGAGCGGCCGGGGATGTTGTAAATGATGATCGGCAGCGTGCAGGCGTCGTGCATGGCGGTGAAATGCGCCAGCATGCCGCGCTGCGTGGGCTTGTTGTAATAGGGCGTCACCACCAGCGCCGCGTCGGCGCCTGCGTTCTGCGCGTGGCGGATCAGCGCGACGCCCTCGGAGGTCGAGTTGGAGCCGGCGCCGGCGATCACCGGGATGCGCCCTGCGGCCACCTTCACCACCTCGGAAACCACTTGCATGTGTTCCTCATGGCTGAGTGTCGGGCTTTCGCCGGTGGTGCCGCAGGGCACAAGGCCGTTGCTGCCTTCGGCGATGTGCCATTCGACCAGCTTCTTGAGCGTGTCCAGATCCAGCGCGCCGTTCGCGGTGAACGGCGTGACCAGTGCAGGGATCGACCCTTTGAACATGACACGCTCCTGTCTGAAGGCGGGCGGATTCGCCCGGTTGAAATTGCGGCGGACCCTAGCCGAGCGGCGAGCGCTTGCCAAGTTTGTGTATTGCGCACCGGCGCGGTGGCGGGCAGGAAGAAGAGAAAAGCGACAGGGGCAGTCATGATCGCACGCATCACCATGGCAATGGCATTTGCCGCGCTGCTCGCCGGCCTGCAGCCAGGCGGCGCCGCGGCGCAGGACAGCCAGGCGCTGGCGCGGGCGATGGCCGCAGTGGCGGCGAAAGACTGGGGCGCCGCGGTGGCCGTATCGGCCGCCGGGGGGGCGGTGTCGCGCGACATCGTCGAATGGCACCGACTGCGCGCGGGCGAAGGCAGCTTTGCCGATTGCGCCGATTTTGCGGTGCGGCGCGCCGACTGGCCGGGCATGCCGTTGCTGCGCAGGGTCTGCGAGGCGAAGCTGGTCGAGGCGAGCCCGTCGCAGTTGCGGCAATGGTTTGCAGTGCTGGCGCCGCAAACCGGCACCGGGGCACTGGCGCAGGCGGCGGCCGGGGGCGATGCAACCGCGGTGGTGCGCGCCTGGCGCGAATTCAGCCTGAACTCCGCCGAGCAGGCGGCGTTTCTGGAGCGCTACGGCGCGCTGTTGGCCGAGCATCACGGCGGGCGCATGGCAATGCTGCTGGACCGGGGGTTGCTGGATCAGGCGCGCGCGATGCTCGATCTGGTCACGCCGGGCACCAAAGCGGTGGCTGCGGCGCGGATTGCGCTGCAGGCCGACGAGAACGGTGTGGATGCGCTAATCGCTGCGGTTCCCGAACGGATGCTGGGTTCTGCCGGGCTGGCACGCGACCGCGCCGCCTGGCGGTTGCGGCGCGGCAAAGCGCAAGGCGCGGCCGAACTGGTTCTGCAGCGATCGGGAAGCGTGCAAGAACTTGGCACCCCGGCGCTTTGGGCAGAGATGCGCACCAATCTGGTGCGCGACGATCTGCGCGCCGGCAACAACGCGCGCGCCTATCGGCTTGCGGCGCGCCACCGTCTTGGCGCGGGCAATGACTTTGCCGATCTGGAATGGCTGGCTGGCTATGCGGCGCTGAAACTGGGCGATGCGGCGACCGCGCTGCGGCATTTTCGGGCGCTTGAGGCGGCGGTCAGCAGCCCGATCAGCCTGGGGCGCGCGGGCTACTGGCAGGGCCGCGCGCATGAACTGGCGGGCGATGCAACTGCAGCGCGAGCCGCCTATGCGATGGGCGCGCGCTATCAGACCTCGTATTACGGGCTTTTGGCGGCCGAACGTGCCGGGCTGCCGCTGGCCCCGGCGCTGGCGGCGGCAGCGCCGCTGCCGGACTGGCGCGGTGCTGGTTTTCTGAACCATTCGGTGTTTCAGGCGGCGGTGCTGCTGCGCGCCGCAGGGGCGACCGATCTGGCGGTGCGCTTCATGCTGCATCTGGGTGAAAGCCTGAGCAACGACGACATGACGCGGCTGGCGGCGATGGCGCTGGAATGGAACGATACCTACCTGGCGGTCAAGCTTGGCAAGGCTCTGGCCGACCGCGGGCAAGAGCTGTTGCCCGCCTATTTCCCGCTTTCGGGGCTGGAAAGCCTTGATCTGGGGGTGCCGGCAGAGCTGGCGTTGGCGATCGTTCGGCGCGAAAGCGAGTTCAATCCCGGGGCCGGTTCGGGTGCGGGCGCGCGCGGGCTGATGCAGCTGATGCCGGGCACCGCGCAGATGATGGCGGAAAAGCTGGCGGTCAGCTACAGCGCCGAGCGGCTGATGACCGATCCCGATTATAACGCCCGGCTTGGCGCCGCCTATCTGGTGGCGCTGCGCGACGAATTCGGGCCTTCGCTGGTACTGGTGGCGGCGGGTTACAATGCCGGGCCGGGTCGGCCGCGGCGCTGGATCGAGGAACGCGGCGACCCACGGCTTGGCAGCGTCGATGTGGTGGACTGGGTCGAGATGATCCCGTTCGCGGAAACCCGCAATTACGTGATGCGGGTTGCCGAAAGTGTTGTGGTTTACCGGGCGCGGCTTTACGGCGCCGCGCCGCAGGTGGCGCTGACCGATCTGCTGCGCGGGCGTTAGCGCTCAGCCCCGGTGCGCGGCCACCCGGGCGCGCCACAGCGTGAACAGCCCGGCACCGACCACCACCATGGCGCCAAGCGCCACTTCGGGCTTCAGCACCTCGTTGAACACGGTGATGCCGAGCACCGCGATGAACACCAGTTGCAGATAGGCAAAGGGCTGGATCGCGCTGGCCTCGGCCACCTCATAGGCGCGGATCAGCAGCCAGTGCGCCGAGGCCGCGGTCAGGCACAGCAGCGCCATCCAGCCCCAGTCGGGCGCCGACATCGGCTGCCAGAACCAGGCGCCGACCGCGGTTGCCGCCAGCGCCCCCACGGTGCCGGTCCAGAAGAACGACACGGCGGCGCTGTCGCGGCGCGCCACGTAGCGTGTCAGCAGGCCGTAAAGCGCGAACATGAAGGCCGCCAGCAGCGGGATCAGCGCGGTGGGGGAAATCACCTTGATGCCGGGTTGCAGGATGATCAGCACCCCGGCAAAGCCGATGCCGATGGCGACCCAACGGCGCCAGCCGACGCGTTCGCCCAGAACCGGGCCAGACAGTGCCGCGACCATCAGCGGGTAGCTGACAAAGACCGCATGCGTTGCCACCAGCCCGAGCATGACAAAGGCCTGCACCGTCACCAGAATCTCGAAAATCAGCAGCAGCCCGCGCAGCGTCTGCAGCCACGGCAGGCGGCTGAACGTGGCGGCGCGCAACCCGCCGGGCTGGCGCGCGGCAATCGCCACCACGAATGCGGCAAAGAACCAGTAGCGGATCATCACCACCATATAAACGTTGTAGGCCCCGGCGAGGTGGCGCGAGATGCCATCCTGCAGCGCGAAGATCAGCGTGGCGCTGACCATCAGCACGATGCCCTTTCGGGTGTTCTGGGCGATCATGCAAGGGGCTCCAGCCTGCCGCAACTCATGTGCCGCTTGTGGCCATGTCCGGGCTGGCGGGTAACGGCAAAGCCTGCCGCCTGCAAGCTGCGCCGCACATGCCCGGCGGCGGTATAGGTGGCAAAGGTGCCGGCTGGGGCGGTGTGGCGCGCGACCTCGGCCAGCAGCGCGGGCGACCACAGTTCGGGGTTGCGGGCGGGCGAAAAGCCATCAAGGAACCAGGCGTCGGCGCGGCCGGGCCAGCGCGGCAGGGTGTCGCGCGCATCGCCCTCGATCACCTCGACCTGCAGCGCCTGCAGCGCAAAGCGCCGTGCCCCGCCAGCCCAGGCGGCAAGGAACGGCCCGGCCGCGGCCAACGCCTCGGGAAAGGCGGAAAGCGCGCGGGCGATGTCGGGCGCACGCAGCGGGAAGGCCTCGAAGCTGGTAAACCGCACGGGCCCGTCAAGCGTTGCGGCCCGACAGGCCAGCGCCAGCGCCAGCATGTTCAGCCCGGTGCCAAAACCAAGTTCGGCAACGACAAAGCCCGCGGTGATGCGCCCGGGCAGGCCATTTCCCGCCAGAAACACGTGCCGGGCCTCGGCCAGGCCGTTTTCAAGGCTGAAATATGGGTCGCAAAACCGGGTTGAAACCGGAAGGTTGTCACCCCGCCATTCGAGCGCCGTCTGGTCTTGGTCCTGCATCTGGTCTACCCCTCGCGGCGCGACATTGGCGAAGGGGCGGCGGAATGGCAACGGCAGAGGTGACGGTGCGCGGCGGCGGTGTGTTCGGGCTGGCCTGCGCCTGGGAATGCGCGCGGCGCGGCGCCCGGGTGCGGCTGATCGAGACGGCGGGGCAACTGGGTGCGGGATGCAGCGGCGGTCTGGTCGGGGCGCTGGCGCCGCATGTGCCCGAACAGTGGAGCGCGCTGAAACAGTTCCAGTTCGAAAGCCTGATCGCGGCGGATGATTTCTGGGCGGCAGTCGCCGCGGCGGGTGGCGAAGATGCCGGCTACGCCCGTGTCGGCCGGCTGCAGCCGCTGGCCGATGCCGAAGCGGTGGCGCGGGCCGAAGAGCGGTCTGCGGGGGCGGCGCTGCATTGGGCCGGTCGCGCGCAATGGCGGGTGGCGCGCTGTGACGAATTCGGGGCCTTTGCGCCGCAATCGCCGACCGGTCTGCTGGTGCACGACACGCTGAGCGGGCGCGCCAACCCGCGGCAAGTGGTCGCCGCGCTGGCCGCGGCGCTGCGCGCGCGGGGCGGCGAGATCGTGCTGGGTGAGGCGGCGGATGAAGGCGCGGTGATCTGGGCCACCGGCGCCGCCGGCATCGCGCAGCTTTCGCAAGCATTCGGCAAAAGCATGGGCGGTGGCGTCAAGGGACAGGCAGCGCTGTTGGCGCATGACGCGGGCGCGGTGCCGCTGATCTATGCCGACATGCTGATCGTGCCGCATGCCAACGGCACCGTCGCAGTGGGTTCAACCAGCGAGCGCAGTTACGCCAATGGCGTTGAAACCGACACGCAGCTGGAGACGCTGATTGCAAAGGCCCGCGCCATCTGCCCGCCGCTGGCCGATGCGCCGGTGCTGGCGCGTTGGGCCGGGCTGCGCCCGCGCGGTGCCGGCCGCGGGCCGATGCTGGGGCATTGGCCGGCGCGCGCAGGGCATTTCGTGGCCAACGGCGGCTATCGGGTCGGGTTCGGCATAGCGCCGAAAGTGGCGCAGGTGGTGGCCGATCTGGTGCTTGATGGGCGCGACACGATATCGGACGGCATGCGGGTGCAGGATTGCCTGTGAGGCTTGGCAGTGACGCGGGCGGCGGCTACCAGCGCCCCAGCGCGTTTTCGTCGCTGTCTTTCGCGGCAACCCAGACCGCGCCGCTGCGGCTGATTTCCTTTTTCCAGAACGGCGCGCGGGATTTCAGGTAATCCATCAGGAACTCGGCGGCGGCGAAGGCCTCGGCGCGGTGATGCGCGGCGGTGGCGACCATCATGATCTGCTCACCCGGTGCCAACCGGCCGTGGCGGTGGATCACCAGGCAATCGGCCAGATGCCAGCGCGCCACCGCCTGCGCCGCAATCTCGGCAATGGCGGCTTCGGTCATGCCCGGGTAATGCTCGATTTCAAGCACCTCCAGGGTGCCGCTGTCGTCGCGCACCAGCCCGGTAAAGCACACCACCGCGCCGATGTCGGCACGCCCGCGCCCGATGCCCGCCAGTTCCCGCCCCGGGTCGAAAACCTCTGGCTGCACCACCACACGCAAGCGCCTAACCCCCGGTCATCGGCGGAAAGAACGCCACCTCGCGCACCCCCGACAGCGGCGCGTGAAAATCCGCCAGACGCTGATCCAGCGCCACCCGCAAGGCGGCGGTATCGGCGAAGGCCGCGGCATAGCGCGGATCGCGCGCCACAAGTTCCGCCACCAGTTCGGCAGCGGTGCTGGCGCCGGTCTCGACGCTTTCGCGCGCCACACCGATGCGTTCGCGCACCCAGGCGAAATAGAGAATGTCGATCATGGCCGCGGCTCGTGCAAAAAGGGCAGTGCCTTGCGAAAGTAGTCCAGCCCGGTGATCAGCGTCAACGCCGCCGCAAACCAGATCAGCGACAGGCCGACGTCGGTGGCCAGCGAGGAACAGCCGCGGGTGCCGCAACTGCGCACCGGATCGGCCAGCCCGGCCACCACCAGATCGGTGTATTGCTCGGCGGTCAGGCCGCGGCGGGCGATGCCCTCGACGTATTCGAGGCCGGTGCCCAGAAACAGCACGCCGATCGACACCATCTGCGCCGTGGTCTTCCACTTCGCCAGTTTCGTGACCTTGAGTCGCCCGGCATCGGCGCCCAGAAATTCGCGCAGGCCCGAAACGAACACCTCGCGGAACAGGATCACGGTTGCGGGCAGGATCAGCCAAGGGTTCATGCCCGAATAGCCGGTCAGGATCACCAGCGCGATCACTACCATGGCCTTGTCGGCGATCGGGTCCAGCATCGCGCCAAAGCGGCTTTCCTGGCGCCACAGACGTGCCAGATAGCCATCGAAATAATCGGTGACTGCGGCGCCGATGAACAGCGCCAGCGCGAACCAGTCGGCCCAGGGGCGATGAAAATACAGGAACATCAGCGCCACGCCGGGCGCCGCCAGCAGGCGCCCGATGGTCAGGAAATTGGGCAGGTTCCATTTCATGCAACACTCCTAGCGCATTCGTCGCGCGGGGGGGAAGCGGAATTGCGGCAAGTCGGCGCCCGATTGCGTTGCGGGGGCAGGCGGTTGCATGGCCGGATGCCGCCGCAAGTTGCGCGGCAATTGACTTTGATTTGCCACGAACTTGCCGCGTCGCTGACATTGGCTGCGCTCATAACTGCGCCCGCTGGCACATGGGCGTGCTTGCGCAGCCGGGTTACGGCCATGACCGCAGCGCTGAGAAACTGGTTCACGGACGAAGCGGGCGCCGCAACCGTCGAATATGTGTTGCTGGTTGCCGCTGTCGTCGGCCTGGGGGTTTCTGCGGCAATTCCGATCATGACCAGCACCGGCAGCCTTGCGGCAAACGTTTCATCTTCGATCGCGGCAATGGAAGTCGCCGATGCCATCACCGACGATGACCGCGAAGACGACAACGCCAACCCGCCCAACAATCGCGATCGCGCCAGACGCCCGCCCGACCGGCGCAAGTTGCGCGGCAACTGACCCCGCAAAGCCGCCTGGCAGACCCTGGGCGGGGGCTTTTCCTTGCCCGTCGTTCGGCGCATAGTCGGCGCGGTTTCCTACGGAGAGATATGATGAGCAATTCGGATTTCGTCGCGATTTCTGGCGGCAATGCCGTTCTTATCGCCCTGGCGCTATTCATTCTGCTGGCAGTGTTCTTGGGTGTGCGGATCGTGCCGCAGTCGGAAAAGCACGTGGTGGAACGGTTCGGGCGGCTGCGCGCCGTGCTGGGGCCGGGCATCAACCTGATCGTGCCGTTTCTGGACCGGGTGGCGCACAAGATCTCGGTGCTGGAACGCCAGTTGCCCACCGCGCAGCAAGATGCAATCACTACCGACAACGTGCTGGTCAAGGTGGAAACCAGCGTCTTCTACCGCATCATCGAGCCGGAAAAGACCGTTTACCGGATCCGCGATGTGGATGCCGCGATCGCCACCACCGTTGCCGGGATCGTGCGCAGCGAGATCGGCAAGATGGAACTGGATCAGGTGCAGTCGAACCGCAACGAGTTGACCGCGAAGATCCGCGAACAGGTCGCAGCAATGGTCGATGACTGGGGCATCGAGGTCACCCGCGCCGAGATTCTGGATGTGAATCTTGACGATCAGACCCGCCAGGCAATGTTGCAGCAGCTGAATGCCGAACGCGCGCGGCGCGCGCAGGTGACCGAAGCCGAGGGCAAGAAGCGCGCAGTCGAGCTTTCCGCCGATGCCGAGCTTTACGCGGCCGAGCAACAGGCCAAGGCGCGCCGGATTTCGGCCGAGGCCGAGGCCTATGCGACCGAAGTGGTGGCCATTGCGATCAAGGAAAACGGCATCGAGGCGGCGCAATATCAGGTGGCGCTGAAACAGGTCGAGGCGCTGACCGCGGTGGGGCAGGGTGCGGGCAAGCAGGTGGTGATCGTGCCTGCCGCCGCGCTTGACGCCTTTGGCGACGCGTTCCGGCTGCTGCAGGGGAGGGCGAAATGATCTGGCAAGAGGCCTGGGTCTGGGCGGTTCTGGGCGTGGTGCTGGCGGCGGCAGAAATGTTGATACCGGGGTTCTACCTGCTGGGCCTTGCCTGCGGCGCGCTGATTGTTGCGGCGCTGGTTTGGATCGGCGTTCTGGGCACGTCCTTGCCCTGGATGCTGTTGGTGATGGCCGCAGGGGCGCTGCTGGCCTGGCTGGCGCTTCGTCGCTGGGCCGGGGTCTGGCATGCGCAGTCGAAGATCTGGCACCGCGACATCAACGACAACTGAGGCCACGCCATGTTCAGGCTGTATCAGAGGCCGGGTTGGGGATCGGCGATCATCGAGGCGCAACTGGCATTTTACGGGCTGGCGCATGAGTTGGAAGAGGTCGGCGACGTCTTTGAAGATGCCGCGGCGCGGGCAGCCCTGGCCCGGCTGAACCCGGTGGCGCAGATCCCCGCGCTGGTGTTGCCTTCGGGCGAAGTGATGAGCGAGAGTGCCGCGATCACGCTTTACCTTGCCGATGTTGCCGGAACCGACGCGCTGGTGCCGGGGCCGGGGGCAGAGGCGCGCGCCGCGTTCCTGCGCTGGCTGGTGTTTCTGGTCGCCAACATCTATCCCTGTTTCACCTTCGCCGATGTGCCCACCCGGTTCGTGGCTGATGCCGAGGCGGCCAAGGCGTTTCGCGCTGCAGTGGACGAACATGCGAAGGGGCTTTGGCGCGCGGTCGAGGTGGCGGCAGGGGCGCCCTGGTTCTTGCGGGAAAGGTTCTCGGCGCTCGATATCTACATCGGCGTGATGTGCCATTGGCGGCCGCGCCCGGCATGGTTTGCCGCCGAGACGCCAAAGATTGCTGCCATTGCAAAGGCGGCGCAGGCGCGGCCCGACATGGTGGCAGTTTTCGCGCGCAATTTCGGCTGACGCGCTGCACTGCGGACTCGCTGCAAGAACCGGCGCAGTGGACAGGAATTTCGCTTGCAAGCCCGAAGTCTGGAACGAGTCCAGATTGTGAGCGTTGGTCACTTGTGATAGAATCTTGCGCACCGGCCGGGCTTGGGAGGGCCCTTCGCCGGACATTCGCACAAAGATCAACTCAGAACCGGAGATGAGCCATGAAACGGCAATTTGCGGCCGCTGTGGTATTGGCAGCGGGAGGATTGGTTACATGGGGGGCGGCGGCCCAGGACACCGCAGCGATGATTGCAAGCGCGGAATCCGCAGCTCCGGCTGCGGTGGGCTCGGGCGCGACCATCTATGCGATGGATGCCACGGGCGCGATGACGACCCTGCGGGAAGGAACCAACGGGTTCTGGTGCATGCCGGATAACCCGGACAGCCCAGGCCCGGACCCGATGTGCGGCGACGCCAACTCGCTGGAATGGGCGATGGCGTGGCTTGGCAAAACGGATCCGCCAGGGGGAAAGGTCGGCTTCATGTATATGCTGGCGGGTGGAACCGACGGCAGCAACACCGACCCCTATGCCACGGCGCCCGCCGAGGGTAACAACTGGATCTCCACCCCCGCGCATGTGATGATCGTCAATTTTGGGGACACGATGCACGGTTACCCCGGTGAACCCACGCCCGACACCTCGCAGCCCTATGTGATGTGGGCGGGCACACCCTATGCCCACCTGATGATCCCGGTCGAATAGGCGACCATGCGCCGCGCGGAGCCGATGCTTCGCGCGGTGCTTGCCCGCACCCTTGCGCAAATCGTGCGCAGATTCTGGCGCAACGACTCAGGCCGCGTCCTGTCGCGCATCATAGGCGGCGCGGGCGCTGCGCACCTCGGACTGATGCGTCACTGCCCAAAGTCGCAAATGCTCGATCCGTTCGATCAGGCCGCAGCCCAGAGGCGTCAGCGTGTATTCCACTTGCGGCGGGCTTAGCGGCAGGACCGCGCGCGACACCAGCCCGTCGCGTTCCAGATGCCGCAATGTGACCGAAAGCATGCGCTGCGAAATGCCCGTCACCACCCGGCGCAGCGCGTTGAAACGGCAAGGCCCCTGCGACAGTTCCAGCATCACTAGCAGGCTCCAGGCATCGCCCATGCGGTCAAGCACATCGCGGATCGGGCATTCAAAGGGTTGCAGCGAACGGGGCGGCATTGGCGGTTCCTTCGGTGTTACCATGACACAGGGAAATGCGTATTCCGGCGGCGGGTATTCTAACGTATCTGGTAACCGTTCGTAACCTGATACGCATGGAGTCGTAAATGAAGATTTTTCTGATGGGGGCAAGCGGCATGATCGGCTCGCGCATTCTGGCCGAGGCGGTGGCGCGCGGCCATGAGGTTGTGGCGGGCGCGCGAAACCCCGACCGCATTGCCGCGTTGCCGGGGGTCAGTGTGGTGCAGCTGGATGCCAATGACGGTGCGGCGCTGGCGCCGCATGCGGCGGCGGCCGATGTCTATGTTTCGTCGGTCTCGCCGCGTTCCACCGGCGATGCCGTGGCCGAAACCGCGGGCTATGCAAGCGCGCTGCTAGAAGCGGGCAAGGCCGCCCGGCGGGTGGTTCTGGTTGGTGGCGCGGGCACGCTTAACCTGCCCGACGGCAGCCCGGTTCTGGCGCATCTGCCCGATTTCATCCTGCCCGAAGCAACCGGCATGAAACGGCTGAAAGAGGCGCTGCAGGCATCGACCCTGAACTGGGTGTTCATCGCCCCAGCAGCGACGATCGAGCCCGGCACGCGCACCGGCGAGTTCCGCGTCGGCGGCAGCACGTTGATGTCGGATGCGCAAGGTGAAAGCCGGATCAGCGCCGAAGATTATGCCGTGGCACTGCTGGACGAGGTGGAAAGCGGCGCGCATCGCAATGCGGTGATCTCGGTCGCTTACTGAGATCGGGCCGGCAGCACCCCGCCACCCCCTGCAATCTCGCCCAAAATAGCCGCGGCCGCGGCGCGGGGGTCGCGTGCCTGCCAGACGGGGCGGCCGACCACGATATGGTCGGCGCCTGCGGCGATGGCTGCGGCGGGGGTTTCCACCCGCTTCTGGTCGCCCAATGCGGCGCCTGCGGGGCGCACGCCGGGGGTGACGATCAGGCGGCCCGTGGCCTGCGGCAATGCGCGGATGGCGGCGGCTTCACGGGGGCTGGCGATGACCCCGTGGGCGCCGGCGTCAAAAGCGCGGGCGGCGCGTTCGGTGACCAGCCCGGCAATGTCGCCGGGGCGGATCAGGCAGGCGTCAAGGTCTGCCCGGTCGAGCGAGGTGAGAATGGTCACGGCCAGAATTTTCAGCCCCTTGCCCGCGGCGCCTTCGCAGGCGGCGCGCACCACCTGCGGGTCGCCGTGCACGGTCAGGAAATCGAGGTCATACGCCGCGAGGCCTCGCACGGCGGCCTCGATGGTGGCGCCGATGTCGAACAGCTTGAGGTCGAGGAAGATGCGCTTGCCGTGCTGCTGCTTCAACTCATCGGCCAGCGCGAGGCCGCCGCCGGTGAGCATGCCGAGCCCGATCTTGTAGAAGCTGACGGCATCGCCAAGCTGGCGCGCCAGTTCGAGGCCCGCGAGGGCGTTGGGCACGTCGAGGGCGACGATCAGGCGGTCATCTGCGGGCATGAGGCGGCTCCGGGCGTGGGGGTTCGCCCGGTCTTAGGCGCTTCGGTGCCGGCGGTAAAGCCGCTCGCCTACAGCCCGCCGATGCCGCGCCGCGCTGCCTCGGCCGCCAGCGCGCGTGCCAGTTGCGGATGCGGCATGCCTTGCGGCGCGGACAGTATGACCGGCACCCGCAGCGGCAGCGGCAGGCCGGGGGCAAAAAACTCGACCACCGCCTCGAACCGGCGGCGGGCGGCGTTATAGATGGGCTCGGCGATGCGGATGGCGGAATGGTTCATGGCCCCCCCTGCGTTACTGGCGCCAGCATTGCCGGCAAGTGTTGGCAAAGCCTTACCGGCACCGCGAAATCCGCCGCCCCGGATGGACGCACCCCCTTGAAGCGGCGTGTGTGCAACGCCACTTCACTGGCAAGACCCGGAAATGCGCCGTGCCGTTACGGGCGGCGGGATGCCGGGGGCTTCACGAAGGAGTTACCCCATGAACATGGGAAAGTTCACTGAACGTTCGCGCGGTTTTTTGCAAGCAGCACAGACCATTTCGATGCGTGAAGGGCACCAGAGGGTGCTGCCCGAACATCTTCTGAAAGCGCTGATGGATGACGATCAGGGGCTGAGCGCCAATTTGATCCGCCGCGCCGGGGGCGAACCGCAGCGGGTGGCCGAGGCGGTCAATGCCGCCGTGGCGAAACTGCCCAAGGTCTCGGGTGGCGACGGGCAGGTGTATATCGACCAGATGCTGGTGCGGGTGCTGGACGAGGCCGAAAAGGTTGCCAAGAAAGCCGGCGACAGCTTCGTGCCGGTTGAGCGCATCCTGATGGCGCTGGCGCTGGTCAACACCCGCGCGAAAGACGCGCTGGATGCCGGCGCGGTGACAGCGCAAAAGCTGAATGCGGCGATCAACGAGATTCGCAAGGGGCGCACGGCGGATAGCGCCAGTGCCGAAGACACGATGGAGGCATTGAAGAAATACGCGCGTGATCTGACCGAGGCCGCCGAACAGGGCAAGATCGACCCGATCATCGGGCGCGACGATGAAATCCGCCGTTCCATGCAGATACTGTCGCGCCGCACCAAGAACAACCCGGTGCTGATTGGTGAACCGGGCGTCGGCAAGACCGCGATTGCCGAGGGGCTTGCACTGCGCATCATCAGCGGCGACGTGCCCGAAAGCCTGAAGAACAAACGGCTGATGGCGCTCGACATGGGTGCGCTGATTGCCGGGGCGAAGTATCGCGGCGAGTTCGAGGAACGGCTGAAGGCGGTTTTGAAGGAAATCGAGGGCGCGGCCGGCGAAATCATCCTGTTCATAGATGAGATGCACACCTTGGTCGGCGCCGGCAAGGCCGATGGCGCAATGGATGCGGCCAACCTGATCAAGCCGGCCTTGGCGCGGGGCGAATTGCACTGCGTCGGCGCCACCACGCTGGATGAATACCGCAAATATGTGGAAAAAGACGCGGCCCTGGCGCGTCGGTTTCAGCCGCTGATGGTCGAGGAACCGACGGTCGAAGACACGATCAGCATTCTGCGCGGCATCAAGGAAAAATACGAACTGCACCACGGCGTGCGGATTTCCGATAGTGCGCTGGTCGCCGCCGCGACGCTGAGCCATCGCTACATCACCGACCGCTTCCTGCCTGACAAGGCGATCGACCTGATGGACGAGGCGGCCAGCCGGCTGCGCATGGAAGTGGACAGCAAGCCCGAAGAGCTGGACGCGCTTGACCGCGAGATCCTGCAAAAACAGATCGAGGCCGAGGCGTTGAAGAAGGAAGACGACGCCGCCAGCCGCGACCGGCTGGAGCGGCTGCAAAAAGAGCTGGCCGATCTGACGCAGCGCAGTGCTGCCATGACCGCGCAGTGGCAGGGCGAACGCGATACGCTTGAGGCTGCGCGCGCGCTGAAGGAACAGCTGGAACATGCGCGCGTCGAGCTGGATCAGGCCAAGCGCGAAGGCAATCTTGGCCGCGCGGGTGAGTTGAGCTACGGCGTGATACCGGGTCTGGAACGCAAGCTGGCCGAAAGCGAGCGGCTGGAAGAGGCGATGGTGTCCGAGGCGGTGCGCCCCGAACAGATCGCCGAAGTGGTGGAACGCTGGACCGGCATCCCCACCAGCAAGATGCTGGAAGGCGAGCGCGACAAGCTTTTGCGCATGGAGCAAGAGCTTGGCAAGCGGGTGATCGGGCAGACCGCGGCGGTGACCGCGGTGGCCAATGCGGTGCGCCGCGCGCGCGCCGGGCTGAATGACGAGGGGCGGCCCCTTGGCAGCTTTCTCTTTCTTGGCCCCACCGGCGTGGGCAAGACCGAACTGACCAAGGCGGTCGCCGAATACCTGTTTGACGACGACACCGCGATGGTGCGCATAGACATGTCTGAGTTCATGGAAAAGCACGCAGTGGCCCGCCTGATCGGCGCGCCGCCCGGCTATGTCGGCTATGACGAAGGTGGCGTGCTGACCGAAGCGGTGCGGCGCAGGCCTTATCAGGTGCTGCTGTTCGACGAGGTGGAAAAGGCGCACCCCGATGTGTTCAACGTGCTGTTGCAGGTGCTTGACGATGGCGTGCTGACCGATGGGCATGGCCGCCACGTCGATTTCAAGCAAACGTTGATCGTGCTGACCTCGAACCTTGGCAGCCAGGCGCTGAGCCAATTGCCGGAGGGCAGCGACAGCGGCCAGGCGCGGGCGCAGGTGATGGAAGCGGTGCGGGCGCATTTCCGCCCCGAGTTCCTGAACCGTCTGGATGAAACGATCATCTTTGAGCGGCTGACGCGCGACGACATGGCGGGGATCGTGGCGATCCAGCTGCGACATCTGGAACGCCGGCTGGCGGCGCGCAAGATCGCGCTTGTGCTTGACGCCGCAGCGCGCAAATGGCTGGCCGACGAAGGCTATGACCCGGTGTTCGGTGCGCGGCCGCTGAAACGGGTGATGCAGCGGCACCTGCAGGATCCGCTGGCCGAACTGCTGCTGTCCGGCGATGTCATTGACGGCGACAGCGTCGCCGTGACGGCGGGGCCTGATGGGCTGACAGTCGGCGGCCGCGTGCCGCGCGCCGTGGCAGACATGCCCTATGGCGCCGCGCTGCACTGAACGCGGCCTTCGGGGGGCGGCTTAGCTGCCCCCCGGGGCATTCGCCTTCCCCTTGGCCGGTCATACAAATCGCGACAATTTTGGCGCAAACGTGAATCCGACAGAATAGCCATGCGTGATATAGCTTTGCCAACGCAGGGAGAGCGCAATGATCAGGAATCCGAAGAAACTGGGCTGGGCCGATGTGACGCCCAAGGCCCTTTACCTCAACCGCCGTGCCTTCATCGGCGCGGCGGCGGGGCTGGCCGCGGCCGGCCCGGCGATGGCCGGGCTTGGCACCGCCAAAAGCCGCCATTCGACCGATGAGCCGCCGAATTCGCTGAAAGATATCATGGGCTATTCGAACTATTACGAATTCGGCTATGACAAGACCGACCCGGCGCGCTATGCGGACGCGCTGACCATCGACCCCTGGGCGGTGCAGGTGGACGGGCTGGTGGAACGCCCCGGCAGCTACGATCTGGGCGACATCCTGCGCGGCAAGTCGCTGGAAGAACGCATCTACCGGCTGCGCTGTGTCGAAGCCTGGTCGATGGTGGTGCCCTGGGTCGGGTTTGAGCTGTCGGCATTTCTGGCACAGGTCGGGGTGCTGCCGGGGGCGAAATACGTGGCCTTCCAGACGGTGCTGCGGCCCGAAGAAATGCCCGGCCAGCGTGGCCGCGGACTTGACTGGCCCTATCGCGAAGGGCTGCGGCTGGATGAAGCGATGCACCCGCTGACGATTCTGGGCACCGGCCTTTACGACGAACCCCTGCCCAAGGGCAACGGCGCGCCGCTGCGCCTGGTGGTGCCGTGGAAATACGGCTTCAAGTCGATCAAGGCGATCGTGCGCATGACGCTGACCGATTCCCAGCCCGACAACACCTGGCGCATGCAACAGGCGCGCGAATACGGCTTTTATGCCAATGTGAACCCCACGGTGGACCACCCGCGCTGGAGCCAGGCAACCGAACGCAAGATCGGTTCCGGGCTGTTCGGCGGCCGCGTGCCGACGCTGATGTTCAACGGCTATGCCGAAGACGTCGCCGGGCTTTACGCCGGCATGGATCTGGCGAAGAACTACTGATGGCAACGATTTCCCTGCAAATTCCCTTCGCGCCCTCGCTGAACGGCGTGCTGCGCAAGGTGCCGCCGCTTGCGGTGTATCTGGCCGGAACATTGCCGCTCTTGTGGATCATCTGGCTGCTGTTCCACGACGGGCTTGGCATTGATCCGGTGAAGGAAATCGAGCACCGGCTTGGCAAGATCGGGCTGCAGTTCATTGTGGCCGGGCTGGCGGTGACGCCGATGCGCCGCTTTGCCGGGGTGAACCTGCTGCGGTTCCGCCGCGCCATCGGCGTATTGGCGTTCTGCTACGTCACGCTGCACCTTGCCGCGTGGCTGGTGCTCGACATGGCGCTGCTGTGGGGTCAGCTTCTGGGCGACATCGTCAAGCGCCCCTATCTGACGCTTGGCATGGCGGCATTCGCGGCGCTGGTGCCGCTTGCCGCCACCTCGAACAACTGGGCGCTGCGGCGCCTGGGGGGCCCGCGCTGGCGCAAGCTGCACCAGCTGGTGTATCCGGCAGCAGCGCTTGGTGGGGTGCATTACATCTGGCTGGTCAAGGCCTGGCCGCTGGAACCCTTTGTCTACACGGGCGCGATTCTGCTGTTGCTGGCGCTGCGGATCAAGCGTTGAACGGTGCCGCGCACCTTTCCTTTCGCCGCTGCGCGGCACCGCGACATAATCTTGCGCGCAGTTCCGCGACGGGGCCGCCAGGGCCTTGAAAAACAGCCGCTTTTCCAAATATCGCCGATGCAGCAAAAAAATCGGGCTGTTTGGAAAAAAGCCTCTTGCACAGTTCGGCGCAGGTCCGTAAATACCCCCCTACCGAAGCGGCAAACACCGTGACGGAACGCGGAAGGCGCCGCAAGGCACTGAAAGCAAACAATAATTGAGATCGATCTGGCCGGAAGCGCTAAGAGAAAAGCGCCTCCTGCTGAATTTGTCTCCTGCTCTTTGACAATATGTTTTACTGAAGAGATATGTGGGCGGTTTGGGTCGTTTCGATGACTGGACGCTGCATATCGGCCTGCTAGGGTTTTGGCCCGATGATGTGGGTGTCAGCTT